>VFQQ010001225.1_pt1 | contig 37940 bp, 63 predicted proteins | sample 3512341 | NCBI WGS metagenome assembly VFQQ01 (sample SAMN10412373, study PRJNA504923) | tailings metagenome | isolation source: Relicate 2 Philex TSF1 revegetated site | place: Philippines: Tuba, Benguet | collected 2017-08-29 | reverse complement strand
CCCCCCCCCCCCCCCCCACCCCCCACCCCCCACCCCCGTGCAGGAGTGGGATGCGTTCATTGCGGCGCTCAAGCGCCCGCTGCCCATCACCTTCCGCATCAACGGGCAGGGCAAGTTTGCCGACCGCCTGGTGGAGCGCCTCGAGTCCAACTTCATGCAGCAGTTCACCGAGGAGCCGGTGGTGGTGAGCTGGCGTTGATGGGGACGTGAGTAGTTGGTCTGATGCATCACACGGCAGCCGCTGCAGTTGTTCACGCCGCAGGGCTCTGCAGGACACCTCCTGTGCCTTCAACACGATCGCAGTTGATGCATTCTGAGGCATCTTTGCCTTGCACGTTCTTCTATGTCCCCCGCAGATTGACGGCGAGGAGATTGAGAAGCCGCACCCGCTGGCCTGGTACCCCGGCAAGCTGGCGTGGCAGATGAACTTCTCGCGCAACCAGGTGCGGGCTGGGCGCAGCGCTGTGCTGTGGTAAACTGCGCAGTACTGAGCTGCCTGGTGGGCCTGCTGCCGCGGTATGCCCAGCTGTGATGTGCAGGCATGCGCTCTGCATTGCCTCCAGACAGATAGGCCACCTCTCTGTAGCCCTGAACTGGCCGCGCCCCCGCCTGTGGTGTCCTCTTCGTGCAGCTGCGCAAGCTGCCGGTGCTGGAGGAGCTGCACGAGTTCATCAAGCGCGAGAACGAGGTGCGGGCAGGCTTGGTGCAGCTTGTGGCAAATGCCTTGGCCATCCTGCCCGGCGCCCAACCACTCTGCTGTACTGCAACTGCTGTTGCACAAATCCGAAGCCCTGCTGCCGCCCTGGCCTAACCGCCCCCGCCTGGCCGCCCCGGCCCCGCCTCCCCTGCAGACGGGCGGCATCACGCGGCAGGAGGCGGTGTCCATGGTGCCGCCCCTGTTCATGGATGTGGAGGTGCGCAGAGCGCAGCGCAGCACAGCACAGCGCAGCACAGCACAGCATGCGATGCACATTCGTCGCTTATTGCGATCAGTGCTGCTTGCCTGCTTTCATGCAAGCTGCCCCTAAAGGCTGCCCGCTTGCAGCTGCTGGCTGGGGAAGTGTCGCATGGACCCCGCCGGCAACTGGTCTGCCAACCTTCAGGCTGGAGCAGCCAACAGCCCACCCTGCTTTTCGCTCCGCTTGCGTGCAGCCGCACCACCGCGTGCTGGACATGTGCGCGGCCCCCGGCTCCAAGACCTTCCAGCTGCTGGAGGCGCTGCACGGCGGTGAGGGCCACAGGAGGCAAAGCGATTGTTGTGCTGAGCTGCAGCATGCATTCGCATGTTGTGGGTCCCAACCCAATCTGCTGGCCTGTAAGTTCTTGCTGTTACGGCTGCCTGGCTGCCGCTGCCGTGTCACCCAGGCAGCTCTGCCCACTCCTGTGTGAGCCCGCCTGACCCCGCTTTTTGTTGCCGCTGCTGCAGGGCCCGGCCCCGCCACCGGCCTGGTGATTGCCAACGACGCAGACTCCCGGCGCTGCAACCTGCTGACGCACCAGACCAAGCGCATGTGCAGGTGCGGGGTGGGTGGGCAGGCCTGTGGCGCTGGATGCAGCACCAGCACTTGTAACCGCCTCGCTGCGCTGGATCTCTCTGCGACTCACCGCAAAGCGCCGATGTGTGCTCACCATCCCGCCTGCCTGCACGGCCCTCCCCCCCTCCCTTCTGCAGCCCCAACGTGCTGGTCACCAACCACGAGGCCCAGGCGTTCCCGCTGCTGCGCAACCTGCTGCCCGAGAGCAAGGAGCAGGAGAAGCACTTCCTGTTCGACCGCATCCTCTGCGACGTGCCCTGCTCAGGTCTGCGCCTTGCTTCCTGCTGGCGTTGCTGCCGTGTGCATGCGCATCTGCTGCAGCATGTGTTGCTCTGGGGTAGGGCCCAGTTGCATGCCTGCACATCCTTGGCACTGCCCATGCACCTCACGAGCACCGGCCGGTGACGATTGAATTCACGCATAGTTCATCCGAAACGGGCCTACTACCCGATCGCTGTGGAAAGAATTTCGCCCCTATCCTAGGCCACCGCCCTGCTGCGCATGCCTGCATCTGCCATGCACACCAGTTCATGTTGTTGGTTTGCAGCATCTGCTCTGGCTCTCCCTCCACGCACCTGCACAGGCCACAGTGCTGTGCACGAGGCTCCGTCCCCCTTCAGCCACTTGCAATGGTGTCGTTCCCCAAGCTGACTGAGCATAGCTCCTCCCTTGCTGCCACACAGGCGATGGCACGATGCGAAAGGCACCCGAGATTTGGCGCCGCTGGGGCACCGCCAATGGCAACGGCCTGCACTCGCTGCAGCTCAAGATCACGCTGCGGTGCGCTGCGCTGTGCTGCGCTGCGCTGCGCTGTGGCCGCTGCCCTGACGCTGCTGCTGTGGCACAACTGTGGCTTGTGGTTAGCCTGCACAAGCATGCGCCACATGGCATGACAGCAACTCCAGCACGGCTCTGCCGCTCAGCGTGCTGCATCCATTTCTCCTGCTCCTTGCATCCTGTTGCTAACGCCCTTCTGCTTGCCACTGCAAACCGCAGGGCGTGCGAGCTGCTGCGCGTGGGCGGCCGCCTGGTCTACTCCACCTGCACCTTCAACCCAGTGGAGGATGAGGCTGTGGTGGCCGAGGTGCGCTTGCTGTGCTACGGAAGTACATCACACTCTGATGAACCAACGTGCTCACGGTTTCAGCTAATATTCCATCCTCGCTGCCGCAGGTGCTGCGCCGCACCAAGGGCGCCTTTGAGCTGGTGGATGTGTCCGACCACCTGCCGCTGCTGCGCCGCCTGCCGGGCAAGCAGCGGTGGCGGGTCAAGGACCGCGACAACTGGTACGACAGCTGGGAGGAGGGCAAGAAGGTGAGGCGGGGTGGCGGTGGTGCAGAGGTGGCTGGGTTGTGTGCAGAAATGCATGGTGTGCTGGCTGGATGGCAGGGGTGGTCGGGCTGCACGGTGCGGCGGATGGATTTTGGGGCTACGCCCCGCAGTGCTCCCTCCTGCGCGCCCTCAGCATAGGTGCACCCGCCCCCGCCTCTCTGCCCCTGCACAGGGCATCAAGCTGGACCCCACCATGTTCCCCGACGAGCAGAGCGACGCGATGCCGCTGCACCGCTGCATGCGCTTCCTGCCCCACCACCAAGACACCGGCGGCTTCTTCGTCTGCGTGCTGCAAAAGGTGGGGCGGCATGGGGAGCCGCCGCCGCTGCTGCTGTTTGGTATGGTAGCGCCGCCGCTGCTGCTTGTGCCGCTGCCGCAGCTGCTTGTGTACCTCCCGTGGCGAGCTCCATGCAGTGATGCCCAGTGTCGGCACCAACCCAACCTGCTGGCTGACCAGCCCTGCACCCGCAAATGCTGCCTCCCCCGCAGGTGCGGGAGCTGGATGGTCCTCTAGAGCAGGTGACCCTGGACCACCGCGCCACTCGCAACAAGGAGCGCAAGGCTGCGGAGCGGCAGGAGCAGCAGGCGGGCAAGGAGGGCGCGGCGGCGGCCGGTGAGGGCGCAGCGGCAGAGGATGCAGCAGCAGAGGGCGCGGCGGAGGGTGCAGAGGCGGCAGTGAAGGAGGAGGGCGATGGTGCGGCGCCCATGGACGCTGAGGCGCCAGGCGAGCATGCGGCGGTGAAGGAGGAGCAGCAGCCAGAGGTGAAGCAGGAGCAGCTGGAAGTGAAGCAGGAGGAGGGCCAGGCAGCAGCCGCGGTCAAGGAGGAGCCTGCTGAAGTCAAGGCTGAGCCGGCTGATGTCAAGGCAGAGGACGGCGAGGAGGCGGCGGCGGCGGGCGGCGAGGGCGGGCAGAAGGCCGGGTACTGGAGGCGGAAGCGGGAGGCGCAGCAGGAGGCGCTGTATGGCGAGCTGCCGGAGTGGGGCCCAGCCATCCGCGGCGGCGCAGCCAACCGCATCAAGGTGCGCACTGAGAATTGGCGGTGCCTGGGTGGGCTGCTGCGTCTGGTGCTGTGTGTGGCATGCGGTGTTGAGGCTGCAGTATTGCCTTGCCTGTTTCTATGTGTCTTGACGATGATACAAGCAAGTGCCGAAGCCAGGGATGCTGCTCGTCGCAAGTCGCGCTGCCGGCTGCTGCATGCATGGACCCTTCTTGATGTGGCTCGCCTCGCATGTGCTGCAGGAGGGCGGCAACAGCCGCTACCGAGGCGTGGACCCCGTGGTGCCTTATGTGGACGAGCAGCAGCTGGCCGCCATGCGCACCTTCTACGGCCTCGCCCCCGACTGCCCTGTCCCGAATGCGCTGGTGAGGAGGCGGGCAGCATGTGCTGCGGAGCGGGCACAGCAAGTTTGCTGCCTCTCGGGCTCTGGAAGCAGCGAGCTCAGCCCCCTGCGTTGGCGTTGGGAGCTTTCGATCTTGTGCGTGCCCTGCACAGCTTGCAACTTGCACTTGCAAGTGACTGCATGCGCTCAGAGTCGGACAATTGCGCTCCACTGTGTGCCCGTTCGTCTGCGGCGCAATCTGCAACTGTGCTTGTTCGTGTGTGCCCTCTCAATTGCACTGCGAATCGCGTGCTCCACCGAGCGCGGCCCACCAAGCTGCACTGCCCTTTTGTGCTCAGCAAACGCGTGCTTTTTCATGCCCCTCGCAGATTGCGCGCTCCACCGAGGCGCGGCCCAAGAAGCTGCACTACGTGTCGCCCGCTGTGCGCGACCTGCTGCGCGTGGATGTGCGGGAGCAGCTCAAGATCATCGGGGCGGGCGTGAAGACGTGGGAGCGCCAGGACGACAAGGTGTGATGGGGCAGGAGGGTGGTGTGTACAACAACAGCAGCAAACGTCGTGGCCGCACCCGCACCAGCCGGAGGCGGTTTGCACCCAGGCCTGTGCACAAACCTCACCTGCCCACCATGCCTGCCCAGCTACCCACCCGCGCCTGCTTGCCCCTGCCCCCGCTTCCTCCCATCGCAGGAGGGGCTGGTCTCCTGCTGCTACCGCATTGCACAGGACGGCCTGCCCGCGCTGCTGCCGCACATCAGCAGGCAGCGCTTCACGCCCACCGTGGATGAGCTGCTGGCGCTCCTGGAGCACAGGTATGTTGCCTTTTACTTTGTTTTGGCTTGTGATGTGGCCCTGCCTGCTATGGTGCTCAGGCGCAGTTGTGTTGTCGCTTTGGTCAGTTGGCTGACCTGCACATGCGCCTGGTGGCTGCAGTCTCTGCGTCTTCCGCTGCTAATCTTAAGCATCCATCCCTTTTGCACTCTCAATCAACCGCTGCCCTGCAGGAACGTGGCCCTGCCGGCTGCGCACCAGCTGCACATGACCAAGCCGCCTGCGGCGGCTGCTGCAGCCACGGATGTCACCGCAGACGAGGCTGCCGCCGACGCCGCTGAGGCCGGCCAGCAGCAGCAGGAGGGCGGCGCGGCAGATGGCGAGCAGCAGCAGGAGGGCGAGCAGCAGCAGGAGGGCGAGCAGGCGGCAGCGGACGCCGAGCTGCAGCAGGCGCGGGCGGAGCAGCAGCAGGTGCCGGCGCTGAAGCAGCCGCAGCAGCCGCCCAAGCCGCGCGCCGTGCTGAACGACGACCTCACACTGGAGCAGCTCAAGGGCGTGACCATGGGCTGCTGCGTGGCGCTGCTGCGGCCAGATGATGCGGCTGCCCTGGGCTTTGCAGAGGGTGACGGCAATGACAGCGGCCTGGCGGCCGCGGCGCCCTTCTCCATCGCGTGCTGGCGCGGCCGCGCCTCCATCAACATCCTGGTGTCCAAGCAGGAGGCGGCGCAGATGATTGAGCGCATCAAGGAGGAGCGCTCCAAGGCGGCGGGCGCCGGCGGGCAGCCGGCGGCTGCAGAGCCGGTGGCAGCGTGAGATGTGCAGGCGCTCCCTCACCCTCCCTGCTATGGGGATGTTGATGGTGCTGAGTGAAACGATAGCTCTGTATTGCTGTTCGGATGAACTCCTTTGTGCAATGTAAATTGGCTGGGCATCCAAAGACGTGGTACCAGAGCAGGCGCCGCGAGCGCTGTGCGTTTCAACCCAGGCCCTGGACGCAGCAATCATCCTGCTGATCTGCTGGTCTGTGGACATATTGCACTCAGCAACTCCTCGCCGGCCGCACCAAAGCTCGCTTCGCAAGAGCGAATGTCTTTGCGTCGCGTGGGGCGCTGGGCTGCCCCCGTGGCTGCCGCCGCGGCTGCAGCTACAGCAGCAGTGACACTGAGCAGCAGCCGAGGGCACGAAGGAGTTCATCCAGGCACTACGCCGCGCCTCCGCCTGCTGCCGCCGCCCTGGCTGGCGTGGCTGCTGCCGCGGGCAAGCAGGCCTCAACAGCCCACTGGGGAGCAGCTGGCTGAGCTCTACCCGCCCTTTGCTGCCCAGTTCAGAGCCCAGGTGGGATGCTCTGAATTGGCTGACCTGCTTGTGCTGCGCAACCAGAACATATCACCTCCCATATTGCGGTGCTCTTGGGATTCGACACGCGCCCCACACCCTCCACCCACCCCTGCAGTTTGGCACGCGCCGGCTGCCCAGCCCGCATGCGGGAAGCGTGAGCGTCAGCCCTTCACCCCAGGCCGTGCTACCGCCTGCCCAGGCGGCGGCGGTGGAGGCAGCCGCACGCGTGGCCGCTGCTGAGCTTGCGGGCGAGCAGCAGGGGCTGCTGTTGGCCCTGGTGCCCGGCAGCCTCTTCTTCTGCTGCGCTGCGGGGCTGAGCGCTGTGCTGCTCAGCACAGGCACCGTGCAAGCCTGCTTTGAGCGCACGGCGGCCCCCCAGGCGGCCCTGTCGTTCCTGCTGGCCCACGAGGCTGCGCATGCCAAGCTGCGGCACATGGAAGAGAAGCAGCTTGCGACGCAGGCCTGGAGGGTTGACTCCACGCTGCGCACACTGGCAGCTCAGATGCGCGGCAGCTGGGCGGCGCTGGCGCAGGACGGGCTGGGGGTGTCACGGCAGCAGCTGGCGGCAGCTCGTGCGGAGGCGGTGGCGGCAGAAAAGCTGCAGCTGGCACGCACGCTGCAAGAGCTGGACTGGTGAGGGTGCAGCCCTGTCCTGGCTGCCAGGTCACGAAGCAGTACTGCAGCCTTGTTAGCTTTGCCACACATGCACAAGGTGCATGCTTTGCAGCTCGGGGCGCCTGGTAACTCACCTCGCGTTTTGCTCTGTTGTTCGTCGACGCTCTTCTGTCCCCCTCCTCGGCGAAGGGCACAAGAGCTGGAGGCGGACGAGGCAGCTGCCCGGGCACTTGCTGGGGCAGGTGTGCCGCCAGCGCAGTGGGCTGCGGGCCTGTCGCTGCTGACCGAGGATGCTCGAGCGCCCGAGTGGCGTCTGGAGGAGCAGGCACCTGTGAGCATGGGCACATGGTTGGGCAGCTTCATTGTTGGCTGAATGGTTGAGTGTGCCTCCCTTTGGTGTATTGCGGCGGGGTTTTTGCCCTTTCATCGTTTCCAGCCGTCATCGCCGCATCCCCGATGCATCCGTTGCAGGGCGACTGGGTGGTGCGGCTGAGGGTGCACGACGAGCAGGAGGCCGCGTTTGTGGAGCAGGCCAAGAGCTTGCTGGCCCTGCTGCACTCAGCACTGCGGGAAGGCGGCAGCGCCCCGCCAGCCCTGGTTGGGCCGGCAAAGCGCGGCATGCACGCTGAGCACGACAGCCCTGGCACTCTAGGTCTGCCACGCCAGCGGCGCCTGCGCCGACAACATTTCTCCAGTGGCAGCAGGGCAGCCAGCCGGCACTCGGCGGCAGCAGCTTTCCAGCAGCGGCTGGGGTGGGATGTGCCGCCATCCTGGTTTGAAGGCCTGCCGCCAGGATTGCAGGCTGCCGCAGTGCTGACGCTGCTGGATTCTCACCCGCCCACCGCGCTGCGGGAGGCTCGGCTGCGAGAGCTTGCGGCGGCAGTGCACTCGTGAGCTGTAACTTCACCCCAACAGAATTGCTGAGCATGGCCAGTAGTGGGACATCAGGCAGGCCAGGCTGCTTGACGTTACAAGTTGTGTTAAGGAGCTTGTCAATGGCTGACCAGCTGAAATGGAAACAAGGCTCTTCTGAGCAGCAGTTGAACGCCGCGCTGGGTCCGCCGTGCTGAGGCTGGCGGCGGCAGACTAGTGCCAATCCGCCAGCACGTGCGGCTGATCATCGGTCTTGATGCGATGCTCAGAGCCATGCAGCGAGGGCTCTGCGTGACTGGAGCAAGCAGGCAAGCGCGGGGCGACTTGAGCCGCACGCCACTGCGCTGTTGAGCCTCACGAGTGCTTCAATTGAGCAGCTTCCTAGCTACTGATGTGGACCGATCTCCCTCCCCGCAGGGCGCTGGCCGTGCCGCCGCCACTGCCCGCCCGAGGCGGGTGTTGGATTGCGGGGGCACGCAGCGCAGCAGCAGATTTGCCTGGGCGGCTCGTCTGCAGCAGTAGCGTCAGCGCCAGCACCAGCAGCGTGACTAGCAGCAGCAGCAGTAGCAGCAGCAACGGCAGCAGGGGCATAGCACCATTAACCTTTGACTCGCCGCCGCACTTTGCTGAACTGCCACTTGACCGAGCAGCAGCCCTTCGGTCAGATGACGCGGAGCTGCAGCGACTCTTGCGGCTGCCCACCAGCAGAGCGGTGCTGATATACGACAACAAGCTCTTGGTGGCGGCTGCAGCACATGGCAGCAGCAATGGCAGCAGTGGCAATGGGGGCAGCAGTGGCAGTGGGCCCCTGGGCCTGCAGCCCCTAAGCTTTGCGGCAGCGGGGGCGACGGCCCCAGGGGGAGACGCTCCCTGCTTCCTGCCTTTGGTGGCCAGCAGCTCCACCCTGCTGAGCCAGCATGACGAGCATCAGGGGCAGCAGGAGGGGCAGCCAGAGGCAGCACCCACATTCCTCTTCCTGGGCAGAGACGCAGCAGGCGAATGTGTGTTTGCAGCGCTGGTTCCGCCAAGCCTGCTGCCGCTGCTGCCGCCTGTTCCACCACCCCGCGGCACTGCTGCCGCTGCTGAGCCTGGAGCGGGGCAGAATGGTGCAGCAGAGCAGCAGCAGCAGCAGCAGCAGCAGCAGGGCAGTGCAGCAGCAGCCCTTGAAGGGGCGCGCTGGGTGGATGTTCGGAGCGGCGGCCAGCAGATGACTGGACCTGATGCTGCTGTGGCAGCCTATGCCGGTGAGGAATAATACACGAAACACCTTGCGTGCGCCTGTGTGCTGAATATGGAGAACATGCTGTGCTCAATGCATGCGTGTCCATATGGTCTGATTCTGTGGCCGTGTTCCATGCTCAAGGTCTTCCCCCCCACCACAACCACCCTGCAGTTGGCTTGGCGCAGTGGCATGCCAGCGCTGCATTCTGCCACCGCTCGGGTGCCCCTATGGTGGGTTGTACGACTTTTGCACCACACTTTGCAGCTGCAGCCTTTGCATCGAGTGCCGCCAGTCCGATAATGCAAGTCACCCTTCGCTGTGCTTGTCCCGCATCCTACACACAGGTGGCTACCAGCGGCGGCCACTCGCGGCAGGCCGTTGCAGCGCCAGGCAGCAGCGGCAGGCGCCCCCGCGCCATCTACCCACGCATTGACCCCGCAGTGATTGTGGCCGTTGGGTACGCAATATTGGGACCGGCTGGTCCTGACTGACTGTGGAATTGCAAGCACAGCAGGCCGCCCAGCTGCCTCAACAGCTGCCTCAACAGCCCCTGCTTTCTGCTGCGCTCCCAAACCCACCAAGCCCCGCGCCCACCCCTGCAGGTGTGGCGACTGGCTGCTGCTGGGGCGCAAGGCCTCCTGGGATGCCGGCCGCTACTCCTGCCTGGCCGGCTTTGCTGAGGTGGCGGAGACGCTGGAGCAGGCGGTTGCACGGGAGGTGCTGGAGGAAGCAGGTGGGGGTGGGGGCACATGCGGCTGGCAGCCTGGTCAGGCATACGTGCAGCAAACATGGGTGGGCTGGACACTGCTTGGGATCAGGGGAGGACGGCACGAGCTGCAAAACAATTGTCTGTGTTGATCGGCGTGCTTTTCACTGCCCTTGCACTGCTCGTGCACATTATGCAGGTGTGCAAGTCGATCCGCGCTCAGCTCGCTACCACTCCAGCCAGCCCTGGCCCTTCCCCCAGTCCCTCATGATTGGGTTTACGGCTGAGGCCGCACCAGCAGCAGATGCCACGGGCCCTGGGGCAGCAGATGCACCGCCACGCCGAGGGCTCAACTTGCTGGCTGGCCCGGGCGCTGTGGCGGCCTGTGATGTGGGCCTGCTGCCATCGGAGGCTGACCGGTACCTACTGCCTCGCTTGCCAACCATTCAGGTGCGCACAGTGCACGCATAGCTCGGGCTGTTCCCATGCCCGCATGATCCCTCCATGCGCAGCCGCATGCCACAAGGTGGGACGGGAGGGCATGCCGTCCGTGTCACAAAGACATGTCGCTGCCGCCCTATTCACTCTTGATTGCAGGTCGATACAGATGAGCTGGAAGACGCCCGATGGTTCCATGCCGACTATCTGGCGGCAAACCTGCGTGCAGCCAGCAGCGGCAGCAGCCCGCCCTCCGTCCTGCGTGGCGCACCAGGCGCAGCAGCAGGCGAGGCTCCCTTCCGCATCCCCGGCCCCTATGCCCTTGCCAACCGCATCATCAGCAGCTGGCTGCACGAGAGGCAGCAGCTGCAGGCACTGGAGGGCGGTAGTGCTGAGGATGCGGCAGCAGCGGCGGCGCTTGCGGCAGTGCCGGATGTGTGCATCGACGAGGGCAGCTTCAAGTACGTCCTTCTGCGGCTCAGCACGGCAGACGGTGAGAGCCTGGGCTGGCCGGCATGAGTGGCAGAGTCCAGGGTTTGCAAACACATGGCTGGTTGGCTAGTGGGGGCACATTTCCCCTTGCACTCAGTCTACAGTCGCCAAACCGATGTTTTCTCCAAACCCGCTCTGCCTGCCCCACCGCCCTGCAGGCCTGCACAGCAAGCTGCTGGTGTGGGGCGACAGCCGGGCTGCGTACCACAACCACGTGATGCAGCACTGCGCAGCGCAAGTGCGGGCGCTGGCGCCTGATGCGGGCCTGAAGCTGGAGACCCTCGGTGCGCCGTGAAATGAAATGTTCCAGCCTAGCTCACTGCATGCTAGCGATAGCTGACGGGTAGCCAAGCATGACGCAGCCTTGCCACGCAACAGCAACCCTGAACCCACCATGTCTGCCCGCCCATCCATTTGCTGCAGGCGGCGGCCGGATGGAGCACTATGCTTCGCAGGGGGTGGTCTCCATCTATGGCTTTTCCTCGGCATTTGGCCAGGCGCCGCACGATGTGACCGCTGCGCTCCTGCGCCGCTGGCTGCCACGGCACGACATCTCAGTGGCATATAATGGCTACTAGCTGCTTGCATAGCTGGAGTTATTTTGCTGCAGCTGCAGCGTTGTTGAGCTTGTGCATGTGTAAAATGCAGGGCACAGCGCAAGTTGGTTGGGGAGGCGTTGATGCGCACGGTGCATGACACAGGAAACTGACGGCAGCGAGCAGCAGTGCAAGTGAAATCGTCATTTGCCGTTGTTTTGAGATATGTAGGCCATTACCATGCCGACTGACAGGGATGCTGCCCACAGACATTGTCCGGGCTGGGAGCCGGCGCCCCCGGCGCCTGCGACATCGCAGCAGCCAGATGAGCGGCGGCCGTCACCCAAAACCGAGGAGTGCATCGGTCGCCGGATTTGATCCATTGCAATCAGCCGGTCGACTCCAGCCAGGAAGCATGCAGTGCGTCGCCAGCGCTCCCGCCGCCATCGGCCGGCCCCAGCTGCAGCGCGCGGCAATCCGCAGCAGTGTGCAGCCCCTGCAGCATCGCCGGACAGCATGCAGGGCGGCCAGCCGCGAGGTGCGCACGGCAGCATCAGGCGCCGCCCGCCAGCCGCGCGCCCGCTCGCGCATGCATCTCCGGGTGCAGCCCGCCCAGACTGCGGATCGTCCAGCTCGCCACCTGCTGTGCTCCACTCGCCATCACGTATGCCCTCTCAGACATGTCCAGTCCAGGCGTTGTGCCCAACCCAGCCCAACCGCACCCCTCCCAATCGCACCTGCCTGTTGCAGGACGACAACTGGGAGGCGGACGAGGCTCCCAAGCCCTACGCACTGCCAACCAGCGAGGAGCTGAAGCAGCAGCTGAAGGACTTCCACTATGACGGAGTCCTCGTGAGTGCTGGGTGTCACGGGGCAACCTGCCCGGGAGCTTGTTGCCAAGTGTCTGCCGCTCAGCACTGCTGCTGCTTACGTTTTGAGCCGGGTCAAGCTCTGCCTTGCTGAAGGTCTGCTGTGCATGCCCCAACAAATGACAAAACAGTGCCATGCCGCCTGTCTTGCTGCAGGCCATCCCCATGGTTGCCATTGGCCTCGCGCTGGCCTGGCTGGCATCTGTGTTCCCTGGCCACCACTGAGCAGTGCCAGCTTGAGATGCTGGGCATAGCCGCCAAGCGCCCAGCTGCATGGCAGGTGGCCGCCAAGCTTGACAGCCGGCCCACCTGCACAGATCGCGCTGTCCCTTGCGCCCCCACAGCACACATGGCTGGTCGGCACAGGGCCAGCAACAGCACCTGACCCGCTGGATCGTTAATGCACCAGCACCTTGATACGACCGTTTTTGCCCCGCGCATCTAATTCACGACGCCCTGCCTTTGCCCCGCATTTGTCGCACTTGCTCCCTGCACTGCATTCTCTTTGTTTAATCAAGGCAACAATCAAGGCATCAATCATGGTGGCTGAGATGCGCAGGTGCGGCATGCAGCGCCAACTTGTCCAGAACGAGCACGAAAAATCACCAGCCGCGCAGGGTGCTTTCCACCCCGCCGCGCCCTGGGCTGCCCTGTGTGCCCGTGCCGCGCCGCCCCGCCCACCCGCTGTCCTGCAGTGCGTCGGCGCAGTATGCGGCTGCACGGCCTGCAGTTGGGTGGGAGGAGTATTTGAAGGTTGCTGCTGGATAGGCAAGTCCGCAGTTCATACCATGCCATGGCAGATAGCACGCCCTGCACGTCAAGGAAGTGTGTGTGTGACTGCAACATGCATGATCGCACAGGCTGCATGCCACCGGTGGCAGCACTAGTCATGCCTGCAGATGCCGCAACTGATCATGCTCACCCAGATCCCCAATTCCCTGCTCCTGACGCTCCTCGGGAGTGGCACGTGCCAGAGTGAAAGCCATGCGCTTGCACTGGGCATCCAGGCGGTCAAACGCCTGCAGGGAGCACCGTATTCAAGCAGCACATTGCCATCTTTAATGTGTCAAACGCAAGCTGCCGGCGGTTGCATGCCTCAGCTGCTTCTCGATAGGGCTGATATCCTGGCCCACGCTTCCCACCTGCTCCCAGTCGGGCTCAGAGGAGCTGCCCCGTCGGCTGCCGGGCTTGCGGTGGGAGAGCAGCGGCAGGATGGCACCCATGGCTCGCACCAGCCTGGGGAGGGCATGGATGGCTGAGCGGTGCTCATGCCATGGCATATGCCATGGCATTGGGCGACTCATACCCAGGTTTGGGAAGCAGCAGCCATGTGGGTTGCAACTGCTCGTGTCTTCATGGCCTGTTGACCTGGTATGAAGATCCAAACATGCATGCCATGCATCGGTGACACAGCCTCAGCTACATTTTCGTCATGCCATGCCATGCCGGGGACATGTCAAGCCATGTAATGTGCTGTGCAGGCTTGCCTGTACTTGGTTGCCAGGCCCGCGGCACCTCCTAGGTCCAGCTGCCGCCCCTGCAAACGTTGTAGAGGAGAGCCGGGCAAGCATGCTGATCAGCAGAGCCCACATGCCGCCACTGGCACATAAACCATGGTGTCGTGAGAAGCAGCAGCCCAGCATGCCCCATCCGCCCAGCATATGCATGCATCACATGGCTCTCCCAACCGCATACCTGCATCAGCTCGGCAGCCAGGTGCCTGTCCACAGCAGCAGGCAGGTTGGGGCTGCCCAGCGCCTCCCCTACCTCCAGCAGCCGTCCCAGCAGGCCCTGAATGGCGTGCAAAATTGAGGGGCAATGCCGGGCATGTGCAGTCATGCTGGTGAGCGGCTTGGCATGCCATGCCATGCCATGCCATACTCATGCCTGCCGGTTGTATGCGTTCCCGTGACTGGCGCAGCACATGAACAGCGGCATGTCATGTCAAGTGACGCTAGGTTGTGCCATGCCATGCCATGGCATGTGGCATGCTGGTTCATGCACACCGAGGGCCCACGTTGCCCTATAGGCGCGCCACTCCCTGCTCACCACAGCATTGCCCAGTTCCTGCCCGTAGCAGAACCCCAGGAACACGGTCAGGTTGGAGGGCGTTAGCACAGAGCGGCAGCTGGGGTCGTAAGAGCGTGGGGTCCCGCCCTCGTCTGCACCGCTGTCCGGCACAGCCAGGCGGAACGCCGGCAGGGCGCCTTCTGCTCCCGGCTCGTCGGGTGTGCCTGAGAAACGCTCTGCCAGCACTGCATGCCATGTGTGGCGCGCATGGCGAAGACAAATTGCACTGTTGTTGAAGCAGCCGTGTGGATGGCAGGCATGGTGCGCAGGGCGTGCTGCAGCTGCCGTCGCGGAGCAGCAGCGGCGGCGGCGGCGGCGGCGGCGGCCTCGTGCTGCCTGCTGCTGCACACAGCAATCAGGCGCCCCTGCCACACGCCTGTTGAGTGGAGGGAGACGATCTGGGTGTGAACCGGCAGCCGTGCATCGCCCAGCAGCAGCTCTGCGTCTGCCTTGGACGCAAGGGGCTCGGGCAGCCCTTGTAGGTAGGCCATGGCAGAGTCGGCTGATTGATGATCGCAGTGAAGGCAACTCTGCTGTGCTTGTGCAAAGGCGGCGGCGCCTCGGGCGCCAGGCATCCACCTCCCCTTGCCCTCAGATGTGCACATTTTGCAAGGTATTTGGGGGCATGCATGTCATGGCAGGCAGTGCAAACACGAGTGTCAAGCAGGATTTGAGAGCAGACTGTCAAGCGGACAAGATGAAGCCATGCAAATCCCACGCCGGCGCCGGTCACGCCGCAGCCAGCGCCGCCTGCTGCCCCTCCGCCGCTACTGCGGCGCTGCTGCCGCCTCGCAGCCAGGCCTCCAACTCTGCCATCCAGCTCAGGAATTTGAGCGCAGCCATGCGGAGCTCCACAGCATATACGTCCGCCGCCACTGCCAGGCGGGACCACAGGCCGGGTCGGTGCGACAGGCGGTCGCGCGCCAGCGCTCGGGTGCACTCGCGGGCGGTGATCACGAAGCTATTCACCGGGCTGCCCAGGGCCACATCCACCGCCCTGCGGGTGGAGGGAACGATTGGGGTTGGAGGGGAGGGGCGGGTGAGCCGGGCAGGCTTGGGATCGATGGCAGGCAGTTATCCACATTCTGCTGTGGCTGCTGCGCTGCTCACCCCACCAACAGTGCTCGCTGGACCCAGCATGCAACACCAAACCCAAACCGATCCTCGCCCCATGACATTGCGGCAAGCTGGCAACCGAAGCCTGCACGCCCACCTCAGGCAGTCGTTGGTCTTGAGCAGCAGCAGCAGGGGGCGGGGGATGGTGCGCAGCAGGTCGCCAATCTCGCGCGCATACCTGCAGGGTGGGAGTCGAGTGAAGATGACACGCGCACTTTGCCTTGAGGGTTGGCTGGTCAAGGAGAAAAAAAAGGGGCTAGGCAGCAGGCTAGCCTTCCACGCCAGGAAAGTGAAGCAGGCTGGGCCCAGTGCCAACCATGCCGATCAACGTAGGGTCCCCGCCCACTCTACTGCTACTCACTGCGAGGCGTAGTCCTGGATCTCCGCCCGCTCCTCCTCCGTGTACCGCAGGCGCAGCCGCTCCGTGTCCTGAGCCGGGGAGCATTGAGTGGTGGCAGGTTGGTTGTGTACATGTTGGTGGTCGGCATGGCTTTGGATCCAAAAAGCACATCCTGCCCATGCATGGCTTGAGCAACGCTGTAGCCACTCAGCCCGCCATGCCTCCCAGCGTCCGGCCTTCCCGCACGTCTGACCTTCCACACGCGCTTCTGCTCTCTCGCCAACTGGCCCACTCTGCCTTCCAAAACGCTGTACTCCCCCCAGCCCCTCACCTGGCCCTTCTGCGTGACCTTCTCCCAGGGCCGCTGCGTGAGCATGCCCACAAACAGTGGCACCGCGTCCCCCGCATTCATCGCGGTGCTGTGCCGCCGGATGCCCGCCTCGTCTGCAAGGGACGGCAGGGAAGGCGCATGCTTCTGTGTTGCAAGAAGGCAGTGATGTGCACAGAACTCCCAGGCAGCGGTGGGCACAGAAGTCCCTGACGTGCAACAGGCCAGCAAGTAGGCACGCCTCCCTCTCTGACCCCAGCAAATAATGCACCAGCGCCTCACCCGCAAACACCAGGGAGTGCCAGAGGCCGGCGTACTGCAGGCGGAAGCTGTCGTCCAGCTGGCGGTACAGCCCATGGTCCAGCAGTACCAGCTGCCATTGGCCGCGCGGCTTGGAGCAGCAGCCCGACTGGGGTGGGATGGGTAAGTGGGGCGGGCGCAGTGCGGGGAGATCGGCCCGGGACGAGGCGGCAGGGACAGGCGACAGCACGCCAAGGTCCAACTGCTGTTCACGACCCTTTGTTTGCAGGCCCACCTGCCAGCGGCCGCCTTGGTAGCCCGCACGCTCCACCGGTGCTGGCGTGCGCCGCACCAGCAGGTTGGCGGCATGCGGGTCTGGGCAGGAATGTGATGGGGGCAGGCGTGGAAGGGCGGTCACGAGAGAGTGAGGCCAGGTAGCACGAAGGAGCATCACAGCCATATGAATGTGATGCGCTGCCTGCCCAGAGGATTGCAGCCACTTTCCCAGCCTGCTAGGCACCGCAACTGCCTCCGATCTCCCGCTAAGCTCACCGCAGTGCACGTCTCCAAAGGCAAAGATCATTTCGTTGAAGCACTCGGAGATGAGCTTGGAGACCTCCCCGGGGTCCGCCCCCAGCGCCTTGAGCCCCTCTCGGTCCGTCACCTTCACGCCTGCAGGCAAGGATGGGGTTGCAAGGTGCGGTCAGAAGTTGGCGGGCGCTGCGGGTCGCAGCACATGCAGACCAGCGGAAGCACGGCGGCCAGCAAGGCAAGGAGCGGAGCAGCGCTTAAGAGTGCTCTCTCAAAGCTGAGCCACATCAGCCCGCATACATGTGACTGTTGCATGCTCCTGCAACCAGCCCGCTCACCGTCCACAAACTCCATAGTCATCACTCGGTGGCTGGTGCGCCCCAGGTCCACCGCCGGCACCTGCGTTGATAGGACAGGTCAGCGTCATTCAGGATGTCAGCATTGTTGAACAGGCCAGCCGGCGGTACACATCGTGACGGTGGTGCAAGCACAATGGGAGCAACTGGCATGAGAGACAGCTGGCTGCCCAAAGCCTTCGCGGGCAGTGCACCAGGTCATCGCCAACATGCGCAGCCCTAATCGTACACCAACCCCTGCAAGCGCCGCTCACCGCGACGCGGCCGCGCACGCGGCTGCGCTTGCTGTCCAGGTTGCTGGCGCAGCGTGCCGAGTTCTGGGCCTCGTGCAAGAAATCCAGCTCTGCACGATGCAGGGCAATCAAAAGTCGATCAGCACCTTGAAGCACACAGCGTGTGCCGAGTTCTGGGCCTCGTGCAAGAAGTCCGACTCTGCAGTGCGGGGTGCCCAGGCAGGAATTGTGGGTCGGCATGTCCAGACTTCGCAGCGAGGGGGGCCAGGGAGGGTGGTTGGAGGGGTTGCGAGCTGCCCAGAAACAGGTCGAACAGGTACACGCGCCGGCCAACCACTCCACTCCACCACCCACCCAGGGGCAGGTTGTCCATGCTCTCATCCACCAGCCACTGGTAGTCAAAGGCACCGCCCGTCAGGAACTTGGCGGCCTGCGGCAGAGCAACAGGGCCGAACACTTGGCGGAAGCAACGGCAGTAGCGTGGGCTTCACATGCAGCTGCCACCATGCAGCCTCCAATTGGAGGCTGCATGAAGGGCCCATGGAACCGAGCGCCATGCCCACCTTGACCAGAACATCGATTGTGGCCAGGTCCAGGGCACTCGTTTCTCGCAGCCCGCGGTGCTGCACCTGTAAGGCAGCCAGCATGGCAGCGGGGCAGCACAGACACACGTCAGGAAGGGTCAGCCAGATGGCACACACCGAGCGCCGAATGACGCGCATTCAAAGCAAAGCCGGGCCAACTTATCAGCAGGGGCAACTTGGGCAGCAGAGTGCCGCTGCACAATCACAGCTCACCTTGACCGCAAGTCGCTGGCCGTTGTGGTCTATCGCTTCGTGCACTTGTGCTAAGCTGCACAGTTGGGAGGCGGGTAGGCCAGGCAGGTCATGGGCTGCACTGTTTGCGTGCCGCAACAACCAGAAAGCCAGCCGCAGTTCTTGCTGAATGTACAGCACCGTACACGTCCATCTCACTGCTCACCTGGCGCTGGCAATTGGCTCGGCCCCAAACTGGGCATACAGCTGCTCCACAGGCCGCCCAAAGTCCTCCTGAATCGTCTGTCGAACCTGCAAGCCAAGTGTGGGCATTAAGTGCCCTAAGCTAAGGCTGTCGGGCCACCGGCACACTGCGTCCCGGCCGGCTAGGCAGCGAGCCCGGTCTTCCACACACAACGCTGTCGTCTATTATCTCAGCGTGTGCCACCTTGGCCTCCGCCTCCCTACCTGCTCATACGTTGACACAGGGCAGCGGTCCAGCATGTGCTCCCGCATCGTGTGCACGTACTCGCTGGGCAGCAGGTGGTCCTGCTAAGGGCGGGACAGGCGGTACCGGCAGGTGAAGCACTGGGCGCCAGGCAAAGCAGCCCCCGCGTGGCAGCAGCAGCACCTCTCCCTCCATGTCATCCCCTTACACTCTCCGCTCCCAAACTGCGTTGCGCCACAGAGCACACGGCTGGCTCAGTCCCTCGCATCAGCGCTCGCTCAACCGCCAACCAACCAGCGCACCAGCATGCCGATGTGCTGGCCCAGCTTGATGTAGATGCCTCCGTTGGCAAAGCACACGGCCAGCAGGCGGTCTGCGCCGCGCTGGTGGCACCCCTTCTTAGCCTCCTCTCGGGCCTCCCCCTCCAGGCCGTGCAGCGTCCAGGCGTAGTCTGCTTGGCCATGGCAGGGGCAGGGGGGAAAGGATGTGGCGTGCAGTGCGCTGGGAGCGGAGGCCTCGAAGGAGGCGCTGCCTCGCCCAGCTGTGGGGCAACAAAGGCAGCACACCATGGCAGCCCAAAGCAAGAAGCCACCGCTGAGCCAGGTCCCGGTATACACACAGGCAGCCTGGCCTTCCCTGTGTCCGCCGCTCACCTGCCAGCATGGAGGCGGCGGCCCACACATCGCGGCCCAGGCGCACAGGGATCATGGCTGCCCGGTAGGCCACCTTGTGAGGCTCATCTGTCACTGCTGCAAACGTGCCGAGGCCCAGGGCTGGCACGCCGACCGCCAGGCGGCGCGCCGCGCCCGCCACCGCCGCCGCGGCCACAGTGGTGGACATGTCGCTGCGCTGCTGGTGCTGCTGGGCGGCCAGTAGCGCCCGCCGTGCTGCCTGCCGCAGCATGGCGGCTGCAACGAGAGGAAAGGGGCAGGGCAGGGTCGAAGCAAGGCGGCGGCGGCGACGGCGGCGGCGGCGGCAGCGGCGGCAGTAACAAGTGTAGCTCCGCTGATGCTATCAAGCTGCCATCTCGCCTGTGAGCTAGACAATGCACCGATCGGCGGGGCTGGGGGTGGCGGCTGACGGATAGTTGCTTTCTTTCACAACGGACCCTGCGCCAAACGAGCTACAAATTTCACAGAGTTTGCGTCAAGGGTCTACATACATGTGCACAAGGCAGGGGGCCCGCTTGTGAGACGCCATTGGCGAACCGGCGGCGCATTCGCAGCAGCACGCCATCGGGTCTCTTCCCGCTTGACAGGCTCTGAATTGACCTTGATCGCTATTTCTACAGTTTCTCGGGGTCTGGAGCACCGGTCAAACGCGCCTTGGGGACGGCGAGCCGTCCAAGGGCCGCTGTGAAGCTCCTCCCGGCGGCAATGAGCCATGCGAAGCGCTCGGGAGCGCAGTCAGGGCCTCCGCAGGGCGGCCGACAGGTGTCTGGGGAAGCAGAAGCGGCGGCGGGGCAGTGGCCGACGCCTGGTTTGCGTGTGGGTCTGCCCATCCCACATGCTTCATGCTTTTACCCCATTGCAGAGTCCTGCGCCACGGTCCGCAAGCCCCTTCCTGATGGCGCTGGAGGGCAGGGTGGCAGCCGGCAGGCCTCCCGCAGCCGCTCCCACCGCCGCCGCGGCACCACGCAGCAGCACCCCGCAAGATGCCTGCACTCGCGGCCCAGCGGCAGCCCGGCGGCACCAGCAAGTTTCAACCGCAGCCCGCCTGCAGGCGCTCATAGCAAGGGCCAACCGCATCGCCTATGGCGGCACTGGCGGCGGCAGTGGCAGCGCAGCAGTGCGCCGGCCGGCCTCGGCGCTGCAGCAGCGCCGGCCGCCGGTGCTCACCGAAACACAGCGAGCAGCCAGCGCCATGGCACTGCGCGAGCAACTGCATGCTGCGGAGCAGCCGCCTGGCGCAGACAGTGCTACACTGCATGCCCACCCTGCGCAGCGCGCCGGTAGCAGGCTGGGCAGGCTGCCTGGTGGGATGCTGCAGCCAGCTGCTGCTTCCGCCAAGCTCAACAGAAGCGCCACCGCTGCCACAGTGGCATCAGCCGGAAGCACGGCATCCGCAGCACTCATAGGGCCAGCTGTGACAGCCGGCCGGTTGACGCCTCCCCCTCGGCCCAGCTCCGCTGCTGCAGCAAGGCAACCACCTGCCCCCAAGCAGTTGCCAGCCCTACCGCTGGGCAGGCCACCCTCCCGCATGCAGCAGTACGAGGGCAGCTTGCAGCACAAGGGGCCCCCATCCGGCATTCCAGGCACAGGTTCCAGCAGCCAGCACCTGCCGCAGCGGCAGCGGCAGCAGGCCATGGTGCCCCTCAGGCCTCTGTCTGCTGCATCGCGAGCTCATGCTGCGCCGCTGCAGCGCAGCATGAGCCTGGGAAGCGGTACCGGCGGTGCAGCCAAAGCAGCTGCCGATGCCGCAGAGCTGTTTGCTGTCACTCGCGAGGCATGCAGCCACCCCACGCCGCCACAGCAGCCAGCGGCAGACCAGCAAGTGCTTCAGCTCACCCAGCAGCTGGCGCAAGCACGAGACCCTGGGGAGCTGCAGGCAGCAGCGAGCAGCGCCGCCGCTTGGCTGGCTCAGCAGGGGCCGCACCCAGCCGCCCAGCTGCTTGTGCAGCTGGTGGCTGCACTGCAAGGCGGCAGCAGCGGGACAGACGGGGCACAACAACAGCAGCCATCCACACACACCAGCGGCACAGCCTCACCAGCGTTGGTGGGTGTGGTCTTGGGCGGCAGCCTTCGGCCGCACCAGCTGTTCCAGCAGTGCGGGCAGCTGAGGGGAGAGAAGGCTGCGCTGGAGCGCCTGAATGCGGAGCTGAGTAGCCAGGTGGGGCACAGACATGCCCATGCTTACGTTTTGCAGGGGCATGCCGCAGGTTGGCCACTGTGGCTAACTTGAGATGGGATGTCCCCTTGGTTTCCCACTATGAGAGGCCCATAAAACATCCTCCCCTCGCTGCTGCTGCTGCTGCTGCTGCTCCTCCCTACACCACAGGTGGCGGCGTACCAGGAGCAGCTTGCGGGGCTGCACCTGCGCGTCGACAACCTGCTGCAGGAGCGGCGGCTGCTGCAGGAGGAGGCGGCTGAGCAAGTGAGTGGTGCTCTTACATGCTGCTGTTATAATGGGAATTGGAAGCTCAGCACAATGCAGCAGAGCGAAGCAGCCCATGGTCCCTGTGCACCATAATAGCAGGCAGGGGAATGCGTATCAACCTGCTCTTCCTGTGCACCCACCTACAGGAGGCAGCGGCCTCTGCAGACCAGCAGCGTTTGGAGGCGGAGCTCGAGTCGCTGCGCCAGCGGCTGGCAGCGGCAGAGGAGGCAGCTGCCGCTGCCATCACAGCCAGCCAGCGGCACGGCAGCCCAGCAGATACCGCCAGTGCCGCGGGTGGCGGGCGGCCCAGCTTGCCCAGCGATGAGTCCAGTGGGCCGCAGGACAGCGGGCGGCCTGTGACTGAGCTGCCAAGCGAGGAGGTCACATGGGGCAGGACGCTGACGGGGCGTGCGCCTGCTCCACGCCCCAAGGCTGTGCCGCCTGTCGACCTGACCCGGCTGCGCCTGCGCCTGCCAGCGGTGGCGGGGTGATGTGAGCTGAATTGCATGCGTGCCTTGTGCGGAGCACACCGGTTGGACTGTGGTTCGCTTGCTGCTGCATCACGGCAGGTGTTACAAGGCATCGATCTGGCCAACTCAGCAGAATGGGAAGGGGAGCAGTGCTCTGGAAAACGTCCTGAGTTGCGGCGGGAGCACAGATGCAAGGACTGAAGGAGGAGAGGGTGCATACATGCCCAGGGGGCATTAGGATACAGGGGGCAGGGCAGCACGCGGCCTGCCACAGATTCATTCGGGTCAGCATGGTTAGTAAAGATTTTGGGGGGCTGCATGCCCACGCTGCGGCCGCTGCACCGAGCCATTGGTTGGGTCGGACGCTCGGGCCCTGCGTCAGCCACATCAGCCTCTTCAAGGTTGCGACTTGGCCTGCGTGAGCTGTTCAGGGCTGCCTCAAGCTGGTGCAAATTCGCGATGTGGCCCCTGCCTCAGCTGTTCAGGGCCGCCTCCAGCATCTCGCTCAGCTCGCCGCTGGTGTACGACTGGATGAGGATGTCGGCGCCGCCCACAAACTCGCCCGCCACGTACACCTGCGGGCACATTTTGGGGTTGGTGCGGAGATGTAAAATGTGCTGGAAGCTTTCAGACTCGCCCAGCAGATGGACCTGGGGAGAGTGCGATGGGAGGCATTCAAAGCATGGGCGCCAGGCAGTGGAAGCAGGACCCAGGCTTGTGTCCCGTCCATCCACGTTGCATAGCGAGCGCCAGCTATGGCCGGGCTGCTTCGGTTAGCTGTGTGCATGCCGCATGGACGGTCAGCACCCTGACTTGACCACCCAAAGCACCTGGGGGAAGGTCGGCCACTGCGAAAACTCTTTCATGCCTGCGCAGCGACCAGGGCAGGGTGGGGAGCATTACAACCAGCAGGCTTGCAACGGGCGGCTGAGCGTCCCAACGCGCAGCTGGGAGGGGAGCCACGTTCCGCACAGCGTGACTTGTGCTCAGAACCACACCAGCGCTCGCATTTGCCATGAATGCTCACCGCTGCGCAGCAGGTCGTCCTCCAGCACATTCACCGTCACGTAGCTGTGGAAAGGAACAGCAACACAGCCAGGCGTGCCTGTCAGACATGGCTGGCTGAATCGGTGCCTTGTGACGTGGCAGCATCCTTTGGCTGGGGCAGGTGTGGATCGTGCAACAGTGCAGGCTGCAGCTGCTGCGATGTGGCGGTGTCCCTGCCACACACAACAGGCTGCAGCATCCAAATGGAGCAGGGTGCAAACTGGCAGCAGGCGGCTCACGGGACGCCCATCGTGTTGAGGATCTGCACAACAGTGTTGCTGAAGCCGCACTGCACGGTAGAAATGGCAGCAGGCGAGGCTCGGTCGGGTGGCGTGTTGGGAGGGCGCAGACAAGCGGCGATTGAGCAGCATGCCACCGCCCCCATCCGCCCACCTGTGGAAACATAGTGGCTGCTACCCTGCACTCATGCACCCACCTGGGGGAACTGCTTAGTGCCCTTGATGAAGGCCACCACCTTGTTGGCCGTGATGAACTCCTCAATGGCGGCCCTGCACAGAACCATTGCAAGTGAGGCGTTGGATCGCATGCTTGGGCAGATCTGCTGCAGTAGGTACTGTCTGCTGATCAAGGTCAAGACGGCTAGTGTCTGTCTCGTGTGCCATTCCAGCGATCGGTGTACGTATCAGAGCGCCAGTGGGCCACCTCGCAAGCATACCGCTCTGCGACAGCAGCATCAAGCAGTGCGCCCATGGCAACCTACCGCAGCTCCGGCTGCAGGCCCGAGCCAGGCTCCGCCGACGTGCCTGCATAGCATGAATGGGCACCTGTCGAAACAGCTGCGCAAGGAGTGAAAGAAGGTTGCTGCTCAAACAAGCTGGCGGCCGCCCGCCCTGCGCTCGCGCCGCCGCCGCTCACCCTGGCCCACGGCCTGCGGGCGGCAGCTGGGCTGCCTGCCGCGGCCCCTGGCGCTGCTGCGTGGCCTGCAGGGCGCTGCCAGGGCTGCACAGGGCCGGCAGGGGCGTCCCTGCGGCAGGGCAGTGAGAGGCTGCCCAGAGATCGCCCGGGCCTGCATGGCTGTGGTTTGTGCACGATCAGACGCAGCACAAGAGCAGGGAGCGGGCCCGTGGGCCCTACCCTGCACTGACCTTGACTCCTGCATGGAAACAAATGCGCCGCTGGCTGTGGCGCAAATCGGCCAGCGGTCACGTGCCGCATTGACGCACACTTGTTTGTTTTGCCCCAGAGGATCGCAGTAGCGGTGCACAAGGAGCGGGCGCGACACCCACCGCGCGAGCGCCACAGACAGGCAGAATGGCGCTCTCGGCGCTGTCACAGAGCCACGCAGCGGCCTCAGAGGCCGTGGCAGTGGCGCGGCAGCGCTCTGTGTGGTGCAGCAGACCTCCCGCCTCCCGCAGCAGCGGCAGCAGCAGGCAGCAGCGGCCACCACGCGCCCAGGCGCTCGGGCCGCGTGAAAGCAGCGCAGAGGAGCTGCGGCGCGTGCCCAGGGGCTCGGCGGCGGCGCCGCTGCGCGTTACGTCGGTGACGGCTGAGCCTGCCGCACCGGCGGCGGCGCAGCCCGAGGAGCAGCCGCCCGCATGCCGCTGCGTGCCGGGGCTGGGCCACGCGCCCGTGACGATGGATCAGGTGTCGGCGCCTGTGGCGGCTGACATGGACATCTGCCGGCAGAACCTGCTCAACGTGGTGGGCGAGCGGCACCCCATGCTGCTGGCGGCGGCCAACCAGATTTTCAGCGCCGGCGGCAAGCGCCTGCGCCCGCTGATAGTGCTGCTGGTGGCGCGCGCCACGTACCCGCTCACCGGGCTTAGGTACGTGGAGGGGCGGGCCTGTTGGTTTGGCTGCCTGCTGCACATGTGGTCCCGCCGCCGCTACCGCCGACTTGGCGCCTTGTAAAGTGGCAGCCCGCACCAGTTGCTCTTGAGCCCCCACCTCACCCCTGCTCCACTTGCCCTCCCCATCGCAGCGACATCACTGAGCGGCACCGGCGGCTGGCTGAAATCAGCGAGATGCTGCACACCGCCAGCCTGGTGCATGACGATGTGCTGGACGAGTGCGATGTGCGGCGAGGTGCGACTCACTAGGCAACCAGCCATGCTGCTTGCTTGTGTGCTGCGCTGCCCTGCTGAAACCACTTGTGTGGTGAGAGCTCGCGGTGTGTGGTGCGGCCGGGCGTCTGCTGTGGTGTTTTGTGGTGGGAGGGCAGCGGACCCGGTGGTGCGGTGAGCCCAATGTGTGGCGGTTCGCGCCAGGCTGCGGCCATCACCAGCCAAGCCAGCCAGCCACGCCAACCCCCAGCGTGCACCATAGAACTGCTTGTCAGCTGTTATTTTTGTGGCTTTCCAGGCTGCTCTGTGGCCAGTGAGCCGTGGTGGCAACCTACCCCTGGCCGGCCCCATACAAATTGCTGCCGTGAGCAGCCACCGACCGCTCCTCTTCTTCTACAATCCCCCTGCCCATTCCTCCCTTGCAGGCAAGGAGATGGTGAACAGCCTGACCGTGATTGAAAAAGTCCTGCTATTGAACAGCCACTGACCGTTAACCATTACTTAACAACCCCGCCCCACAGGCAAGGAGACGGTGAACAGCATGTTTGGCACGCGCGTGGCTGTGCTGGCGGGCGACTTCCTGTTTGCGCAGTCCTCCTGGTTCCTGGCCAACCTGGACAACATGGAGGTGGGGAGGGAGGGGGCAGCAATTCAACCAGGTGGCTGGGTGGCCTGGCCTTAAGGTGCCCGGGTGTAGTTTTTCATGCTGTGCCTCGCACCATTGCGACTCCTGCCCCGGCCCTCGAATTGCGGCGTGGCAGTGCCGGTCATTGGGTGGTGGCGAGCTGCACGTTCTGAGCATCGTTTCCGTTGCTGCTTGCTCCCCCGCCCAGGTCATCAAGCTCATCTCCCAGGTCATCGCCGACTTTGCGGACGGCGAGATCTCACAGGTGCGCTTCTGAGAAAGGCTTGCACAACCTCCTCAGGATGCTGTCCCACCGGCTCGTTGCGGCGCCACAGCCGGCGCATGGGTTATCGCCCACTCTGCTGCACCGTCGGTTGTGGCTCCTCTGTCATCTGACGAACCTGCTCCGGCCCCACCCGCGGCGCCGCAGGCTGCCTCGCTGACACCTCCATCGACCTGCCGCGCTTTACCTGCTGTTTTCCTGTTGTTTCAAGGCCCCACTTGCCTCCACCCACCCCGCCGCAGGCCGCCTCGCTGTTCGACACCTCCATCGACCTGCCGCGCTACCTGGACAAGTCGTTCTACAAGACCGCCTCGCTCATCGCCGCCTCCTGCCGCTCCGCCGCCGTCTTCTCCGAGTGCAGCACCGAGGGTGAGCGCTGCTTTGTGTGCATGGGCTGTTTCTTGGCTGCTGTGGCACCTGCTGTGTGTTGTTGCACACTGCCCAGATCATTTATAACCTTGGTTGGTTTGCTGAGCTCGCGCCGACCCTCCCCATGCTTCCCATCCCTCCATTCCGTCCGTTCCACTGCTGACATCTCTGTCGTTCGTTCTTGCTGCCCCTGCCCGCAGTCAAGGAGGCGATGTACGCGTACGGCAAGCACCTGGGCCTGGCCTTCCAGGTGGTGGACGACATCCTGGACTTCACACAGGTGCGTTGGTGGCTGGCTACGCACAAAGCATGGGCAGGTGCCAGTCGGTGCCAAGAATGCTTGAGGAAGGCCAGTCTAGGTGGGATCACAGAACCGGGCTTGTTGCAGCTCAAAAGATTTTCTGTTGCCAATGACTGCACCGCCTGCCGCCCACGCGCGTGCTGATTGCCGCTCCATCCCCTGCCTGCCTTGCAGTCCACGGAGCTGCTGGGCAAGCCTCAGGGCCAGGACCTGGCCAGCGGCAACCTCACCGCCCCCGCCATCTACGCCCTCCAGGTGCGCCCTCATTGTGTTGATGCAACCCGCTGCATTGCGCTGCCCCTGAATGCTGGGGCAAACCTGCAGACAGCAGGGCAGAGCCTGATGCAGACAGAACACCAGCGGTGCATCAGCCCCCACGTTGGCCGCCCCACACCCGTGCCGTCCCGTGCACCCATATCAACCAACCGCCGGCCCCTCCCCCTCTCCCCCTGCCCCAGGACGAGATGGTTGGCTCCGGCCTGCTGCAGCTGATCCAGGGCCGCTTCCGCGAGGAGGGCAGCCTGCAGCGCGCGCTGGAGCTGGTGCAGCTGGGCGGCGGCATCGACAAGTGAGCTTTTCTGGTATTGGGCGGCCTCTCGGCTGCTGCCTGCCTTTGCAGACATGTGCGGCCTGCATTTGCTCGCCTGCAACCTGCATCAGCAGTAGCAGCTGGCTGGTGGCTGCAGCCGCATGCGACCACAGCACTCGCTGCTGCTGCTGCTGCTTCTGGAGCTAGCTGGGTTCACCCGTATCTCACCCCTTCCCTCCCATTCTTCCCCTTCTTTTCCGCTCCCCAGGGCGCGCGCCCTGGCGCGTGAGCAGGGCGACCTGGCCCTCGCCGCCCTGTCCTGCCTGCCCGACACCCCGTCCAAGCGCTCGCTGGAGCTGATGGTGGACCTGGTGCTGGAGCGCCTGTACTGAGGCGGCACGCTGCGCTGTGCACGCTGCGCTGCGCTGAGCACGCTGCGCTGCGCTGCGCCGGGCCGCCGGGTGCCCGCACCGTGGGTGGTATCTCGCCCAGCGCCGACGGCGGCGATCGGCCCGGCGTTCAAGCAGCGTCCAGCCGCATCTCGGCTCAATCACCGACAGCTGACGCCATCAGCAAGCCCGGCCAGCACGGCGGCAGCCCATGTTGCAGCCAGCATCCTGGCGTCGTGGGCGGACGCTGCGCGGCCCATTGCCGCCGGCTTCCGCCCACCTGTCCACACCTTCCACGTTCCCACACCCCGGCCCCTGCAATGAATGTGTTTCCCCGGCCCCTGCCGCGTACTGCGCTTTGGTGGTCTGCTCAGCAGGCCCAGCAGCGCCGGCGCGGTGCCACCCACCACTGTACCATAGCGCTTGCTCAAAATGCTCTTCCCTGGCCAGGCGGCCACCGTCCGGTGGCTTGGCAGCGATGAAGGGGTTGGGTGGCAGGCAGCCCGCAGGCTGTGCCACACACCACCCCTCTGCCCGCCTATGCCACCCATGTTTGCGCAGATCCGGTTTATTTGGACACATGAAAGACTCTTGCCCCCTCTGATTTCGTTTGGCCCTGCTTGCGCCGCCCGTCTCCCGTCCCTCACACCCCGTAGCAGCGCTCGTGCCTGCCGACTGCTGCCCTCAGCTTTGAGTGTGCCCGTTTCATCCCCGCGAGCCGATGATGACTTTTATGTAACTGTGAGCAGAACGAGAAGCGCAGCTTGTGCGGAGAGGGCGTAGCTTGGCCAGAGGGGCGACTTGTGCCGCTGCCGCCGCCACGCTGCTGCCCCAATGGCAGCCCTGGAAGGCGGGCCTGGCCTTGCGGCGCCGCATCCACGCTCGTCTTGGCACTCGATCACAAGTGCAGCGCAGGGCAGCGCGGAAGGAAAGCCCCCGCCAGCTCCCACCCCAGCGGTCCTCTGTCCCGCGGGCCGCACGGCTGCCTGGACCATCAGACAGGCACCAACGGCTCACAGCTAGCCGCTGCTTGCAGGGTTGCCACCCACCAGACCTACCGCCGCCGCCGCCGCCGCTGCCCTACGCCCCCGCTGGACCCTGCAGCGGCGTAGCCCCGCCCGGCTGGCTGTCAGCGGCAGCAGAGGCAGCGCGATGGGCCTCATATTCAGCCAGTTCCTGGGCAGCGCAGAGCCTGAGCCGCCGCCGTCAGTGGTGCTGGTGCCGCCGCTGCTAGAGCGAGAGCGCAAGGGCCGCAGCCGCTTTGCAAAGTCGTCCTACGACCGGTGCGCGGCAGCTTGATGGGGGCTCATGTGGGGATCATGTGGTATTGTGACGTGGCTATCAGAGGGCAAGTGTCAGATGCATGGAAGCACTTGTTCTGATCACAGGCTGTTGTCATGGCAGGGCAGCCTACCGTGATGGCGCATTGCTCCTGTGCTCCCGGGCAGCACCCACCCACCCTGCCGCCTGCCCGCTGCTGCTGCCGCAGGCTGTTTGGCAAGCCCCAGCTGGCGCAGCTGTTTGGCGACTACCTGTCGTCAGACATCCGGGCGGGTGAGTCCAACTGGTGCCGCTTTGCTCGGAAAACAAAAAGCCACTCTGGGCTCTGGATTGTGGCACCAGGCTGGGTTGGATGCCCGCCTAGCAGAGGACACTGCGGGATGGGGTTCATGCACATGGCCTCTGTGCTGACGGGCTGCTTGCAGCTGGGCAGTCCAGCCAACTTGTCGCGCCCACCCCAATGCATCGCCCAACCCTCACGCCGCCCTCTGCCCCCCTGTCTGTTTCCCAGTGATCCACTTTGCCCCGCCCGAGGACCAGCGCATCAATGTGACCGCCAAGCTGGGTGTGCCGCGGCCGGGCGCCTATGCAGCTGGCTCCCCCGCCAAGCCGCCCGTGGCGGGCGGCAGCCTCACGCTGCGGTGGCAGCCCTCGCCTGACATGCCCTACACCTTTTTCGACGTCAAGGCCCGCACCCGCGGCGCCTCGTCTGCAGCGGCCATCCGCGGCTGCCTGTTTGACCCCCGCTCCAACCTGGCTGTGTGGGCAGAGATGCCGGTTGCGGCCACCAACGCAAACGGCTCGCCGGCGGCCTCTCCTGGGGCCGGCCTGCGCCTGGGGGCCAAGTACTCGTCTCCGGGCCTGTCGCTGGGGGTGGTGGTCAACCCCGCGCAGGCCACGCTGTCGCATGCGTTTGTGGTGAGGCGGCGGGCGGTTAGCGTGGGGTGGTGGCATTGACATTTTGGGTGCCCTGCATGGCGGGCATCCTTGCAGCTCACTGCACTAGGTGGCAGGCCACGCCGCTGGCACAGCCCCTTACCGCAAGCTGGCCCCCATGCTCCCATGCTCGTCTTGCTTACCCCTGCAGGTCGGCCGCGTGGGCGGGCTGCTGCTGGGCGCCCAGACCGCGCCCATGCTGCAGCTGGACTCGCTGTTTGCGGGAGGCGGCCTGCTGGACCGTCCTGCCTGGGCCACCGCGGTACGCCAGTGCCAGCTGGCCACCAGCTATGCGGTGGCATACCAGCCCACGCCTGGGGCGGGCACCTATGGCGGCCGCTTCACCGCGGCGGTGGAACTGGTGAGGGATGGAAAGACTGGATGGGACGTCTTTGGTCTAATACAAGCTGTGTGGCTTGCCCAGACAGCTGCGGAGGGGAAGCTGGCTGGCTGGGCTGGTCTTTAATAACCCGTATGACTTGCACAGGCAGCTGCTGCCGCGGGCTTGGATGGAAGCACTGCTTGCAGCGCATGCTGCCGTATTTGAGCTTGCCACGGCAATTCCCTCGGCTGTCTAGCTGTGCGTCAATGCTCTCGCACGCTTCACGCTGCCACTTTCGGGCTTGCCACCTCACCCTCTACTGGTGCAACGGTCCTCACACACCTCAGACTGATTTGTGATGTTTTCACATGCAGGTGCGGGACAGCGAGCTGTCCATCTCCTTCCTGCACCACCAGGCGGTGCAGCGGCGCGTGCGCAATCCATTCGAGTCGTCGGGTGCGGCGGCGGGGAGGGCACAGGTGCTGGGAAGGCTGGCCAAGGGTGCTGGGAAGGCTGGGCAAGGGTGCCAGGGTGCCAGGGCTTGGGCGGCTGGGCAGGAGTGCAGGCAGGCCGGGTGCAACCTACCCTAGCCAACACAGCACTTGGTGTTGCCGGTGTCATTACAAACACTGTTGCTATCTCCTCACAGCTTTTTTTGCAATGCAGACGTGGTGGGCATCACCAACTACCTCCATCGTCTCCTCTCACCTTCCTGACGTTGCTGTGATTTGGTTTATTTTGATGTGCAGACGTGGTGGGCATCACCAACTACCTCAACTTTGGGTTCCGCATTGTGTCCGACCTGGCGGGGCGTCAGGGCAGCCAGATGCAGCTGGCGGCGCAGTGGCAGGTGGGGGCGAGCGTGGGAGCTGCCCAGTTGGTTTTTTAGGCCGTCGGGAGTTGGATGCTTACCAGCACAGATCCACTGCGTCTGGAACCGGTCACCATGACTTCGCACAGCTTCCAGTCCTCTGCTTTCCTGCCTCAACCCCCAGGCCAACAAGAATGTGATGGTCAAGGGGCACGTGAGCCTGCAGGGCGTGGCAGTGGCCGGCGTCATCAAGAGCTGGTGGCAGGCAAGTGGAGCGGTGGCACTGTGCCATGCGGGTCGTGGCTCAGTCACTGCAGCTGCTGTTGTTGCTGGACTTGCATGCAACACAATACCGCCCCACCTCGCCGCCATAATGCACTGCCCACCCCTCTCTACGAGCAGCCCAGCTTCACACTGGCTGGTGCAGCGTCGCTCGACTTTGCCACTGGCCGCACACGCTACGGCCTGACCGCAGCAGTGGAGACCTTCAAAAACATCCGGTGGGTGGCTGCCGCTGCTTAAGGGCCCTTTTGTTCATTTTCTGCGCTGCTGCTCTGAGTGAGACCGTGGCCGCGGAGCAGTTGCTTACAGAGGAGCCTGCACTTGCGACTCATAAGGCGGCAGGTAAGCAAGATTATTGGTCAACATATGCCCCTGCATGCAAGCAAGAGGGCGCTAAAACACAAGCTCATACAGCTCGATGTGCGGCGTGTGGTACGCCTGCGGTACCGCCTCTGCCGGCAGCTGGCGCACGGTGCAGGGCAGCGGCGCATCCGCCGCCGCGCCCAGCAGCGCTTGCCGCAGCACATCGGAGCGGGTCTCGAAGCTGAGCAGCGCCCGGGTGCGGCCGGGGGTGGCCAGTGAGCAAATGGTGGCCAGCAGGCGGGTGCTGCTGGGCACGGTGCCGTCTGGGGCGGGGTAAATGCAGTCGGTGCCCACAATCAAATCCACTGGGCCGCCGGCTGTGATGCCTGCCACTACTGCCGCTGCGCTAGCCTCATCTTCCCAGTCAAGTCCCAGCACCGCAGCGCTGCCTGGCGCCGGCGCCGCCACCTGCTGCTGCTGCTGCTGCGCCGCCGCCGCCTGGGGCTGGCCCCGCACCGCCGGTGTCGGCGCCGGCGCCGCCGCCAGCAGCCGGTTTTTGCCCGCATTCATGCGGGCAAAGACCACTGAGGTGGGTTTGTCTGTCAGGTAGACGGCTGCACCCAGGCGCGCCAGCACCAGGCCAGGCAGGCCCATGCCAGCACCCAGCTCCACCGCTCGCAGCCCCGCGAATGTGCTGGCCGCCTGGCTGTCGAGATAGGCCGCCAGCACAAAGGCGCCGTCCCAGGCGCAGGCGCCCAGGCGCACGCCGCCCACGCCACCCGGCCGCAGCGCCGCGGGGTTCTGCTTGAGCACCACTGTGGCTGGGACCGCTGGGGGTAGTGCTGCTGGCGCTGCCGCTGCTGTCGCTGCTGCTGGGGCTGACCCTGCCGCTGCTGCTGTGCCTGGTCCTGCTGCTGCTTCCCCAGCTGCTGGCGATGACAGCTCTACCGTCACGAGGTCGGCTGCCTGCGTTTGGGCGCGGTCCAGCCCCTCAAGCGTGCCGCGCACCGGCTGCCGGTCCTCTGGGTCCCACCCCTCGATAATGATGCGCATGGCGGGCAAGGAGGCTGGCTGGCGGGTGCCTAGTGGTGAAGGTGGCTGCTCCTGCAAGTTATGACGAAGCCGGGTGCAGTGTGAGGGGCAAGGTGCACGCCTGCTGCTGCGGACGCTGCTGCATGCCGGTGGCGGCAGCGGTGGGCGGCGGCAGTGCGGGCAGCAGCCGCGGGCATGGCGCTGCAATTGAGAGGTTCTGAGCGCACGACGGGCAGACCCTGCCGCTTGCAGCAAGCGGGGCGCCCGGGCTGGGCGGCCAGAGCCGCGACGCTGCCCACCCCGCACCTTTTGCGGCTCCAGTGGCTCGCAGTACACTTGCACCAGCTCCCAGAGAGTTTTAATATTCGTAGCAAGCGCTTCCGTGCGAGCCGCTGCCGGCCGCTGCCGCCGCTGCCGTCCTGCTGCACTGCATCACAAATGTGGATCAACGTTGGAGCCATCGTTCTGCTCATCAGCACTTCCGCATCTCACTGCCCCGCCCCCACCCGCCCTCCCCGCAGCTACGAGCGCTCGGCGGCGGCGCAGAAGATGAGCGGGGCGCGCATCACGCAGCGGCACGTGGCGAGCGAGGAGGACGTGGCGTATGCCGAGGGGCGCGGCTTGCTGGTGAGTGGAAGGAAGGGAGAAAGAGCGGCCAATGTGTTGCAGGGTACCTTTGCGCAGTCAGATAGAGGCTGCTAGCGCGACCAGGCAGGACGGCCCCAGGCATGCTGGCTTGTTATGTCGCTCCGCTCGGCCGGCTCACTGCCTCAATTCATACGCTGTGCTCCCGCCTGCTCTGTGTGCCCCCTCCCAGGTGCCGCTGGACGAGGTGGACAACCCCGCGGTGCTGGGCCAGCAGCCGGCTGGAGGAGACGACTACCTGTGAGGCCGCCGCACAGCAGGCCTGTGGGCCTAGCTGCAATCTAGCTGGCTGCACCACACCGGCGGTGCCCAGCCAAGCCAGTCAGCCTAGTGTGCGGCGGCTAGATGGGGGGACGCGTGGCATAGACACGCCCAAGTTCCAAATCGGCAGCGGCTGCGCATTGGAAGGAGCGCTGCCTGCACCAGTGGCACTTACACATTTCATACAACCGAGCTCTCGCTCGCATTCAACTCCCTCTGCGCTGGTCAGGAGCCCCCCCTGATGGCCGCCCTTGTAGCAGCATGTGGCCTGCATGGGTGGCCGGCCAGCCAGAGCGGCACATTGCCAAGCACTTGCACAAGAATCACCCTCCTTAGCGGTCCTTGCTTATCACGGTTGCCTTCCACTGACGTGTGTGTTACATTGCTTGACACCTGCTGCTGTGCAACAGCGTGTGTAATCAAACTTCAAACAGGCACTGTACAGAGAGAGAGGGGGAGAGAGTGGACAGACTAGGGAGGCAGTTCTTGAAGATGGTTTACTGAAAAGGTGGTGCGGAGAAAGAGTACTCCCAGGTGGTCCCCGGAGGGCAAAAGGCAGGTGTAGAAGATAATTGCTGGTTGATGATAGGAAGCAGCAACAACCACAAATATCCCAACTTTTCAAAGCCAGTATAATTTGCGGAGCGGCGTGGTCTCGCACCACCTCGCAGCGGCAGGCAAGGTGTAAGCCAACATTGATTAGAAGCAGCCTTCAGTCTATCGACAAAGTGGCCGCGGCTGGCACATCAGGAGGGCACTTTGCTGGCATTCTCCTGCCCGGCAGCCCCGTCAGCGCCATCGGATGTCGCCTTGAAGAGAGTGTTGTCGCCATTGCCATTGCCATTGTCGGCACCCAGCGCTGGGTTCTGGAGGCTGGCCGGCTGGCTGTCGGCCCAGCTCCAGTTGCGCCGGATGACGTACAGGCAGGCCAGGTTCACGCAGAACTGCAGGCCTGCGGTTGATAAGGTAGAAGTGCGGAAGGATACGCAGATGCGGGGGAGATGGCCGCACAGAGGAGCGAAAACATCACTTGCACACACACCGCGGCCTCACAGCAGTTTGAGCATGTGAAGCAACTCGCATGGCATCGCCATCAATCATTTGGGCTTTCAGCTCAGCACCATTGCTGCTCACCTGCCATCGCAGCATACATCGGGATGGCATGCAGCAGCACGCAGCCGCCGATCCAGTACTGGTCGCCTGCGGGAGGGCAAATGTGCAGATAGAGGGTGGGGTGCAGTATAGGTGGCCTGATGGTGCGGCGTTCAGCCCAGCAAGATAGTGGCGACAGGGTCGCCCTGCAGTGCAGGCACAACTTTTCTAGGCAGCAGTTGGTGTGCAGCCGCTGTGCACTGCTTGGCTGCACCTCAGCAGCACTTGCTCACCTGTGATGACGCACTGCTGGTCGGGCGGACCCACGCAGTCCTCTGCTCCACCTGCACCCGTCGCCCACTCAGTGCAATAGCCAGTCTGGCCGTCCGGGGTGGCAATCTTGGTGACACCGCCCACAATCAGGGGTCCGGCAAAGCGCCCGGCTGCGGCAGCGGGCCAGCGGGGAAGCAGGGCAGGCACGTGAATGATGGTAGCTGGTGGGGTTGCACGCATGTCTGCGCAGCGCAGAGAACTATGCATTCGATCAGTGCAAAGCCAGGTCCACTGCTGCGCCGCTTGTGCAGGTGCCTGGGAGGTGGGCATGCAGGCTGGGCATGCCACGCGCATGCTGTCCCCCACACACGTGACTGCTGCGCTGACCTGATGCACACATGAAGCTGGGGCAGCCATGGGCGGGTGGGGTGGGAGCGAGGGGAGACGTGATGAGTGAGGTCGGCAGTGATGTGCACAGCAGCGCGGCAAGCACGAAAGGAAAGACCAGCATGCTGTGCAAATGAACCTTCACAAGGCCAGGCTGCAACACATGCCGAACAGTAGCACCAGCCCGACTCGACACCAACTGATGGCCCCCGGCTCACTAGGCGCCCATCCACTTGCCCACGTGGTCCCCCACAACATCGGCATATTGAGTGAGCTTCTTGCTGAAGAAAGTCTCAATCGAGGCCTGGTTGATGACCACTGCAGCAAGGCGGGTTTGCCATCATTGCGTTTGAACGAAAGAAGGGCTCTGTTGCTGCAACTTGGCAGCTCTTGTGCAGTGCAGGCCTGTACAGAAGTTGGCCGCTCTTTCTTTCTGACAGACCATGCCTCGGCCGCACCTGTGAAGCCCGCCAAGGCGGTGGCGGCATAGAAGAGGCCATCGGGCGGCACCCACGTCGCACCCTGGTACGGAATGACCAGCAGCCTGCGACCATGGAGGCGGTTGGCACATACACGGTGACGGTGGGATGCGGACAGTGGCGCATCATCAGTCATGCCCTGGGACACGCGATTAATACACACCTCACATGTGCCCACAGAACAGCAGCTGAGGCAAGCCGCAAAATGCACATACAGTCCAGCTGCGGCCTTTGATTGAGCCGCTTCACATGCCTGCCCAAAAGCTCCACTTCAAAAGCTCACCAGTACAGCAGCTGGAGCCAGTTGCTCAGCAGCACGATCTTGCGCTCCTCCCACCACTGCAACACAGAGAGGAACGTGGTAGGCTGGGCGTGCTGCTGCACATTCGCAGCAGCAACACAGCGACTCATAAGGCGCGAGCTGACTGCACCACTGCGCGTGGGCTGGGGAGCATGCACCAAGTGCCGCAGGCACCGAGATGCCTGGCTGCCGTCAACATGAAGCATCAAGGCAGCAGGGCGCAACACCAGACACGCTCACATGCGGCACCCAGCGGATCATGCGGCGGAACAGAATGCCCGCCGCCGCCGCACCAGCGCCCACTCCCACATAGGTGCGCCAGTTCTACAGGGGGTGCATGAGGTGAGGCAAGAACCCGAGAGGTGCAGGTATCATGTGGACCTTGCATGGCGAGCCCAGCTGCACAGGGTAGCTCACACCTGTGGCGATTCTCTGCACCACCCTCTGGGCCCGTTGGCACCCTGCTTAGCATCCCACACACTCGTTCACCTCGCCCTGTGTGGTAACCAGGTGGTACTGGCCGGCCGCCAGGCCAAAGAGGTTGGACGTGAAGCCAGTGGCTGCAGGCGTAAGAGGGTGATGGGGAGGGAGGTGGGCAGCAAGGCAGTACATGTGTGGGGCATCTCAGCCACCCTAGCACTGCAGCCAGCAGGCCAGCCAACCGAGCACTGCATGCCATCCCTGCACAGCCCACTCACACACCATGGCACCCACGCACCGCTCATGACGATCAGGAATGTGAGGAACAGCCAGGACACTGCGAACACCCAAAACTCGCGAATGCGCTCAGGGGAGGGCGGGCCGCGGCTGTCGTCACGGGCCTCAGGCTGCGGAGCAAGTGGAGCATTACACAGTGAGAACGGGCATGCAGGCAGCATGCCGACCCAAAGCCTGCTGTGCTCCCATTGTCAGGAAGCATCTGAGCCAGAATTGCATGCTGCCAGCTGCGTTTGACCCAAATGGCCTCTGCAGCACACCTTGACAAGGTGCTCATTCTCCTCTGTGGGCTCCACGTAGGCCCAGGCAAAGAAGATGGCCACCAGCATCACGAGCACAAATGCGCACCAGCCTGCAAGGGGTCGAGCGGCCAGGAAAATGTGCTGCGGGGGGCCATAGTTTGCGTCATGCAAGGCTGTGATCCGCCGCCGATGCTGCTGCCCGGATGAACATGCCACCAGTACCCTGCTATCCGCGGCTTCGACACGCCTGGCGCCGCCAGTGCTTTCGACATGCTTCCAGGTGCAGATGCTGCCCTCTCTCACCTGGCACGCTGTACCAGTTGAACAGCTTCAGCCCTGTTGAGGATGAGGAGGAGACGTTGGGCAGGCCCAGGAAGAGGTAGCCTGCAGGCAGGTTGGCAAACTTGGGTGTGCGTGCTGGAGGGCAGCCGCGGACCTCAGATGCAGGGACGTGCACAGTAGCAGGCATGCTGCACATGAGCGGGATACACACTGCCGCCCGGCCCTGGCTCACGCACCAATGAAAGGGCCCACCATTCGAGCCACATTTTGAGTGATGCGATATCTGGCTCAGGAGGCGGAAAACAAAGGCAGCGGGGTTGAATGCAACCGCATACCGCCTAGCCGACCATGGGACACCAGCTGGGCGCATGCCAGACAGGGCTGCCTTGATGGGCAGCAGTCAAGCCTAGCTGGCCCCACATCCCGTATCAACTGGCTGCCCCGCCCCCTCACCTGCCCAGCTTGACCTGCCGCTGAGCGCTCGAGGTGGTCTGTGTGATGTAGCTGCTGCCGATGCCTAGCGTGGCAGCACCCACGCCCGCAATCAGCCTGCAGCAGCCAGGGCACAAGGATAACTTTCACAGGCAGTCCGGCCGCAAGCACGCTGGGCTGGCCACCGCACGTGTGGGTGTTGGGCCGCACTGGCTGCTGTGGACACTGCCCCAACTGTTGACGCCTGC
>VFQQ010001224.1_pt1 | contig 37950 bp, 61 predicted proteins | sample 3512341 | NCBI WGS metagenome assembly VFQQ01 (sample SAMN10412373, study PRJNA504923) | tailings metagenome | isolation source: Relicate 2 Philex TSF1 revegetated site | place: Philippines: Tuba, Benguet | collected 2017-08-29 | reverse complement strand
TCAAGCGTTAATCGAGTGGTGCATTAGGTGTCGTTCCTTCTTCACAACAGGGGTGTGTGCCACGTGCCCCGCCACGCTCACCACCTCCTCCTGCAGGGAAGGAAAAAGTGCGGGTAAACTTCATGCGGCTTTGGACTCATCCTGTGTCAGCAGCCATCCCGCCACGCTCACCACCTCCTCCTGCAGCGATTGGTACAACAGCACAGCAGGCAAACGTGTGCCCGACTTCAGAAACAGTACTGGCTATTCGCAAGGGAGAAAAACAGCAGGCACGCGGCTTGAGCGCACTCGCAGCAGCCAAACCAGCATCACATGTACCACAGCCAGCTATGCAGCGCACCAGCCAGTGCGAATGAGCATAAACACAGGGCAATGCTGAACTAAAAACAGCAGCGGCTCACCAGGTGCTGCCCCGCCTCCAGGCTGGCGTACTTGTCCACATAGGCGGGCAGCTGGATGGACACCTCAAACCTGGGCAGAGCGGAGGGTAAGCAAAGGGCGAGTTGCTACAGCATGCGCAGCACAGCAGGTGAGGGTGCTTTGCCACATAGGCGGGCAGCTGGATCGACACCTCAAACCTGTTGTGAAGGGCAGAGTGGGAGGCACAAATCGCAGGCGAGCAGAGGGGCAGACTTCCGCGAGTGCATCAGGCAAAGCAGGCTTGCGAGCGCGCTTGCACGCGCACAGCCACTCAACACAGCTAGCAAGCGCAGCTTGCAACCGGCGCAAACACAGCTCTGCCCACCGGCAGCAGCCCCGAACCCTGAGCAACTGTAATACATTAAAGCCGAGCGCACTAGCTCACTTGTGGGGGTACGGGTTCTCGCCCCGCTCCTTGGCCGCGGTCACCGCCTTGACGCGGTTCTCAAAGTACCTGTGTTGGAGAGGGAGATGAATTCGTTTGAGCAGCAGCAGCGGCGGCAGCAGCAGCAGTGGCGGCAGCAGCAGCAGCGGCAGCAGCAGCAGCAGCAGCGGCAGCAGCAGCGGCTGCGGCCAGCAGCAGCGGCAGCGGCCAGCAGCAGTCACAAGGCAGGATAAATGCTATGGGAAACAGCAACAGCAGCAATGCGCGATTGTAAGCAAACAATCCGAATCGGATCAACAACAACAGCGGTGCACCAGGCAATGCAAAGAGCAACCGCGGTAGCAGCAGCAGGGAAGCTCCTGCTGCAAATGGCGCATGTGAATGCAGGCCACATGCAACAAACAAGGAAAGCTCAAACCCACGCAAGCAATTGCAACAAAAGATCAAGAACAGATACACTGTAAACAGACTGACTTGGTGGGGTCGGTCTCCTCGTTGCTGTCGTCCTCCAGCGCCGCCGCCGCGTCTCCCTTGGCTGCCTTGGCAGCCGCCCGGGCGGCCGCCTCCGCTGCCTGCTTGGCCTGCGTGTTGGCGAGCGACAAGGTACGCTGGTGACTGTATAGCGCAGCGCCTGGGCGGCAATGTGCGCGGTGGAGCCGGCCAGCGGCGGCAGGTGGCAGGCGGCGGCACGGCGGCGGCAGCACCCACCTTCTTCTCCGCCTGTTCCTTCTCCTTCTGCGCCAGCTTCTGGCGGCGCTTGAACTCGCTGCGGGCCCAATGAGGAGCGGCAGGGCCTCAGTGGCAAGCATCACCTCGCTGCCGCGCCGCCATGCTGCTCGTGCGCGCCTGCTGGCGCTTTGTTTCGTGCCTCGGCAATGCTCCGGTGCCCCTGGCAGCGCCTCAGCTCGCCGCACCTCTTGCTCACCTTTTGCTCAGGGGCTCGCCCTTCTCGTCCAGCAGGCCCTCCTCATACTTCTCGGGCAACACCCACGTCATGGTGCCGCTCCTGATCCCGCGAGCGTGCCGAGCAAGGCGCGAAAGGGCCGGCCAGGCTCCTTGCGCCCTGAAACGTTTTGCGGCCCATGCATGTGCCATCGGACGCCCCCTGGGGCCTCCGAACACCTGGGAGGGCGTGTATATGTGAGCATTTGAGCACAAAGGCAATCGGCAATGCTTGCAGGGGCGGCCGATCAAGGTTGGCGGCGGCGCTCAAACCGCCGCAACTGCTGGACGGCAGAGCACAGAGCTGCGAGCCCACCGATCTCTTCCGCAGCTTGCCTGTCATGTCAGCATTGCGGTTATAGTAAGCAATCGAACAAAAGAATTGGGTCAGGGGGATGCCCGAGCGGCAGTGAATCAAATGCAGTCATGCGTCGGTTGTTTGTAGGTGGGTGTGCGGTTGGTTCCGAGGCGCGTCAGTGAGCGCAGCAATGTGCTGCGCCGGGACTAGTTTCAAAGAAGCAGCGGTGGCTGCAGCATCCAGTGCATCAAGCCCTGGCCTGCTTGCGCTTGATGAGATTGGATGGGGACACGTTGTCGTCCTCACTGCTGCTGCCGTACGCCGCTCCCCGCCCCCGCTTGCCGCCCGCCAAGCCGAACCCAGCTGCCGCGGCCACAGCTGCGCGGCCCACTGCCGCCGGCGGCGGCGGCCGTGGCGGCTTGCTGGGAGTGGAGGTGGAGACCTTGGAGCCAAACTGGCCCTTGATCCCTGCAGCGGGTGCAAGTGGGGGAGGCAGCCGGTGAGTGAAGTACAGAGCAGAGCACGGCAGGCAAGGACAGGGGTCGGCTGGAGCCGCCAGGCGATGAGGCAGTCCCAACCCTTGAAGCCACATGGACCATAACAAACGGCCACAGCAGGCTGTGAACGACTCAAACCGAAGCCACATCTGGCAATCAAATCAAACCAAAGCCAAACCGCACAGCCGCCAGCACCCACATGACTCAAAGGCCTCGTGCACCGCCCGCACGTGCTTGGGGGAGGAGTTGCGGGAGTAGACGCGCAGGTGCTTCTCCTGCAGCAATAGACGGGAGCAGCCGAATGCTGTCAAGGAGTGATTGCGCCGGGTGCTGGGAATAATGCGTAGTAGCAGGCAGAGGGTGGGCTGTCGACAGGGCTGAGCTTGTAGAGTTAGAGGTCAGCGGGCAGGTGCTTGTCTGAAGAGCATGCCAGTGAAGGAACCTGTGATGCAGAGGAATACAGGACATCCATTCCAGACCCGAACCCCGCCTGTAGACGCAGCAACCAGCACCCACCTGGTACGAAGCCACCACCATGCTGGAGATTTGGTCGGGGCGCAGCTTGCGCTTCTCGCTCGCGTCCAGCGAGTCGAAAAAGTGCACCGCATCTAATGGGTTCTTATCGCGTGCACTGTAGTCGATCTTGTTCTCCTGCCGCACAGCAAATGTGCATGGAAAAGGAGTCAAAAGTGGGACCGCATACAGCGGGTGCTTATCTCGCACGCTGTAGTCGATCTTGTTCTCCTGCCGCACAGCAACATAGATGTGTGAACAGGACTTGAGCTGCTGCGCACAACACAACCAGCCTCGGCGCCACAGCCATGAGAAATGCATTCACCAGCTGCAGCCACGTGCCTGCACATTGGCATGGCCCACCCACAGCTTCACAGGGGCTCCCTCAGGAGTTGGATGCAGCACAACCAACACAACTCAAACCCAAAACATGATTAATCAATCTCTGCACACCTGAAGGATGACGTCGTCGACCGACAGCTTCACATCGTTGCCGCGGTAGCTGGAGACTATGTCCTGAGCAGAGGGCGCGCGCCAGCGGTCCGCCTCCAGCAGCTCCTGCATTAAGCAGCAACCCAGCAGCCATCAGTCGGTTGCAGCCCCATCCTGGACAAGGCCTGACGGTTGAAACAAAGCAGTTTTTGCTTGTCATGCAGGATTGGTGCTCATGAAGAGCTGCAAACAGTGGACCCCCCTCATTCGCCAGCCCAGAGTCCAAAACCAACCTGCGGGATCAGCGCGTCTGTGACGTACTTGTACAGCTCCCGCCGGCGCAGGCGTGCCACAATGGCCTGGAAGAGGGAGGGAGGTAGGCAGAAGCACAGCAGTTACAAGCAGCGAGTTTGGCTGAGCGGCAGGCACAGCGGTGCAGCTGCGCGACAAGCACAGTGGTGCAGCTGCAAATTCAACAGGCAGCGCTGCTCAGTCTTTACCCGACTTTCACAAATGCTGCCATGGCGTTCCCGCAGCTGCCCACTGCTGCTCTCTGCTGCCCGGCAGTGCCCACTCCGCCCAGTCTGCACCCACCTGTGCGCGTGCTATGGCTGCCTCATCGTCCTCGCTCACATTCAGCTGGCGGCGGAACAGGTCAAAGTTCTCAATCACCTGCATGGAAGGAAGAGGCAAAGGATGGGTTGGGATGGTTCCATTGGGCCATGTGCTGCCAGCGCGCTCGCCTGCGGCATGTGCAGGTGGCTGGGTCGAGCTGGCGTTGGACTTTGGCCATGCAATGAAAACAAAGCACAGTCCACACATCAAGGATAAAGCCGTCCAGCAGCTGGAGCTTGCTTGGGTCAAATCAATCTCCCTGAAACGCCATACAAGCCTGTTTCCCACCAACCAATCCAGGCACCAGCCCGTGTGACTCACATCAATGATTGAGTCGTCCAGCAGCTGGAACTCGGCAGGATCAAAAATCTTTTCGCTGATGCGCAGCGCCGGCTCCGCTTCCGCAAGGGCATCAACCACCATGAACTCAATGGCCTTGGACTTCCTGCACCACAAACCAGCAAAAGCAACAGGCACAGTGCTCTTTCAGAAAGTGCATCAACCACCATGAACTCAATGGCCTTGGACTTCCTGAAATGGGAAAACAAGCGTAGGCATTAGAGCAATGCCTTGTTACGAAAGTGCATTCACCGTGACTGTGATGGTCAGGGACTTTCGGAATGGTGCGGGCAGGCAAACAATGCACAGATGCAGGCACTGTGACAAAGCTCCTGAACCTGTTGCCTAAGACTCCGCCAGCCTGCCAACAATTGCCCCCGCCCCCGCCTCACTTGTGAGTGTACACTTGGCGGTGCATGGAGGCGCGGGCGTGAAACAGCTCGTACAGGTTCATGTACTGCAAAGGAGGCAGTACAGTGGTCCCTTTACAACCGCAGCGTGCCGCACATCTGGCGCATTAGTTGACTGCACACCCTGAGTCGATCCTCCGTGAACCCCACTCACCTCGGTGTACTTGAAGCAGATCTCATCGCCAATGACCTGCCAATGCAAAGAGCATCGGGCGAGGGGAGGTTGGCTGCACCTGTGGGACGCTGCAGCTGCAGCTGCTGTCCTCGCTGCATTGCAGCGAGTGGCACCCTTTCCTGCCACCACCACCACCCACCTTGGAAAACTGCATGGTGCGCTTGAAGTTGCAATGCAATGCCACACTTGCAATCAAGCTATCAATCAGTTGATCTAATTGCTTCCTTCCTCCCCACCTTGGAGAACTGCATGATGCGGTTGAAGTCGCAGCCAATCTTGATGCCGCAGAAGAGCGAGTCGCGCGCCAGGTAGTCAAACTGCAAAAGAAAACAGTGCAGGGAATGAGCACAGATTCAGACAGGAAGCTCGCCAGTTGGGTGCAGCGATGGGTGGGATGCCGTCCTGGCAGCAGCCGCACAGCTGTAAGTATGTCAGGCCAATTTGCATGGTCCGGCATGGAAACGCGACAAGAGTCTACGCACCTTGTCCACGTCGATGCCGCTGCGCCCGTTGGCCACAATGTCGTACATCCACTGCGGAAGCAGAAAGAGAAAAGCAAACAGAAATCATTGGATGCGCCTGCACAACGACATGTGTGCAGGAATGAAGTTGGCCACAATGTCGTACACCCACTGCGCAGCACATGACATTGTTTTTGGGGACATGCACACAGCGTGCTGGCTCAAGAAGCAGGCACCAGGCTCTCTCTCTCCGGCTGTAGGGTGCGGCAGCCTCATGTGGGTGCCCGCAGCTGGCCCTCAGCCATTGCAAGCCTGCGCAGGCAAGCCCGTACCAGGCCAGCAGCAAAACAGCTGCATACCCGATCAAATCGTTCCTGTGCCCACCTGCTGGCCGGGGGGCGGGCGGTACCCCGCTGCGCTGTGCCCTGACAAGATCATGCCTTTCACTCGCTTCACATCCAGCTGCAAGCGACATGAGGGGAGCTCAGCAGGCAAATATAGTGCATCGCTAGTTCTGAGGATGGGCACGGCACAGCGCTGATGCATGCATGCATCGCTTATGCAACTCCGGCACCGCACCTCGCTCAGCGCGTCGATGTGGCTGCTGTCCAGGATGTGTTCCAGCATCAGCACTGACATCTCCTCGTGCTCCCTGCAGAATAGCATGGCCGACGCCCAGAGGTTTGCTTATGATGAGACACAGTTCTGTCTGGAATGTGATCCAGCATTCAGCACCAAGGTCTCCTCGTGCTCCCTACATGGAAAGAGGCAGACGTAATCAGCTGGGAATGCCGGCCCACGCAAGGCCTCTCGGCCCACTTTGTTTCAGCCATGGCATACCAGCTCCTCACAACACAGAGGCTGATTGATACAGCTGGCCCACTCACCAGTCGGTGATGCCCAGGCGCCGCAGGAACTCTCGGTCGAACACGTGCGAAAAGGGTCCGTGCCCCAGGTCGTGACACAGCCCCGCAAGCTCCACCTAAGACAGCAAAGGCAGCAAAGAGAGCAGCTAACTGGTGATCAAGGAATTGGAGAAGGGCCCATGTCCTAAGTCGTGGCACAGCCCCGCCAGCTCCACCTGTGAGAAAGGGGAACACGTGCTGGATCAGTTGCAGGCAACTAACCGGGTCCTGAGCTGAGGCAACTTACAGGCAACACCGGCTGGCAAGATGGCAAGGTTTAGCCCCGTGGCAGACTGTGCTGGCTGCGGTAGCTGCGGATCGCAGGGGCACGGCTGCACGGCGTGCTGCGCACGGCGGCACTGCGTGCTGCGCACGGCTGCCGGCAACAAAAATGCAGAATGCAGGACCAAAAGGACAGCGGCGATCAAACCCACCAGGCGCAGGTCTCGTCGCTCGATGTCTAGCTCTCCCCTGTGGCACCCCACACAAGCATAGCAGCTGGTCAGATGGCACCACAAGTTGCATGTGTACATGCAGCCTGTGTGCAAGTGCCAGCTGGGTGCACACTGCATCCCAGGCAGCACCGTTGATGCAAGCTGATTGCAAGCCTGCAAACTCAGGCAGCCGGGCAACTGGACAGCCAGCAACGCAGCAGGACAGCAGGGCAGGGCAACCAGGCAGGCAGACAGGCAGCTAGGATGTGAAGGAAACAAATGATAAAAACCCACCGCTGCGTCTGCCACAGGTGCGAAGCGAACTTGTAATCCAGACGCCACCCACCTGCCCCCCACAATATTTGCAAGCTTGTAACGTCATCCAGAGGGCAGCCACATATCGTAACCCACCGCTGCGTCTGCCACAGGTGCGAAGCGAACTTGTAGCCCAGGTGTGCCACCCCCAGCGAGTGCTCGAACCGGTTGTGGCTGGCACCGGGGAACACCATGTAAGCCAAGCCGAGCTGCAAGCAAAGAAGGATGGGCAAGAGGGGAACAAATTGTGGAAACAAATTAGAGAGCTGCCGGGGAACACCATGTAAGCCAGGCCGAGCTGCAATGACAGGGCAATAAAACATGGTGAAGGAACGCCATTGTTGGCATGAGAATTGTGGCTGGCACCCGGGAACACCATGTATGCCAGGCCCAGCTGCAAAACAAATCAGGACGGAGAAGAGGGGGAAGGAATCAGTGAGCTGCCCGGGAACACCATGTAAGCCAGGCCCAAAGCTGCAAGTAAAATCAGAATGGGCGAAGAGCTCATGACACGAATGATGGCAATGCAAGCAGGCCGGCGCGGCACCCTCAGCAAAGCGCTGGCGCTGGAGTGCACTAGCATGCCAACGTGCAGCAGTCTGCACTCGTGCCTGCTTGAGGCGGCGCAGCCGCTGGAACTGCCGCGAGTCAAAGATGAGGGTGGCGGCAGGGTCCAGGCGGAAGGCGCCGTGGATGGGGTCCTGTGTTGGGCAGAAGAGAGGTAAACGCAACAGTTGGTCGATGCATGCTGGTTGCATGAGCAAACGCGCGAAACGGCATGGCTGCCCCCAGGCCCATGAGCGCCCACACAACAGAGATCAACGGCGTTAGATGCAGCGACCCACATTGAACAGCTTGCCGCTCTTGCCCAGCCGGCGCTGCGCGCCGCTGCCAGGCCCCGGCCCTGCTGCCGCCGCTGCTGCTGCTGCCGCTGCATCGCCGCCGTTGGCTGCCTCGCCGCCGCCGCCGTCTGTCAGGCTGGCTGCCAGCCCAGCAAAATCGGTTGGGCCATGGCCCTGCCCCGCCAGCGGACCCTCATTTGAATAATCGTGCGGTGCAGTGGGGTTGAACGCCTCGTTTGCCAGCTGGCTGAGCGGCACCGACTCATCCTCCATTGTGCCGCAGCCCCCTCAGCCGCACGCGTAACCTGCTCGCTCCCGGCCGCTCTCACTGCCTGCTGCCTTATCGCCAGACCTGCACAGCCATGGGAGAGACGCACGGATGTCAGTGCAGGGCCTGCAAGGGCACGGTGGCGGCAGGCGGCGGCGGCGGCGGCAGCGGCGGCAGAGTGAGCAAGCATGAGAGGGACGGCGCGCACCTGCCCTTGAATAAGGGGCGCTGACCAAGGTGTTGGACGCGGCCTGGGCAGCAGGGAAGCGAGTCCTGCTTCAAGCAAGCGAAGGGGGCCAAAGCTTGGAGGGGCCGGCCTCTGACCTCGGAAGTAAACCTGGCAGCCAGCCCAGACACCGCAGCAATTGCCCACAGCCCCGTTTGTTGCAGCCTTCTTTCATGCGAGCGCCTGCATGGAGATTGGCACTTCAATGTCGGTTTGGCGGCTTTCAGGTCGACAATTGGCGATTGTGGTGCCTGATCGGTCGTTTTAGGAGGCGACAAGGCCATGAGCGGCCAGGTCCTGGACACGGGGGCTTCGCTCGTGCCCACAGCGCCCGCCCTGCGCCTGGATGAGGCAAGTAGTTACGCACATGCCAGCCAGTGGTGCAGCGACACCATCGGCAGTCTGGTTCGCAAGCCCCGTCAGCACTGCCGCCGCTGCCGCCGCCTGCCGACCGCCGACGTAACCGGGCGCGCCTCGTCAGCCGCCCGGGTCGGACAAGGCTCTCTGCTGTTTTGTGCACCGGCACCCCGGCAGGCAGCCATGTTTGATGCTTCTGGAGATGCAGTCCTGGCAGTCCAGATGCCGCTGAGCATGCACAAACATCTATTGCCCATGTGTTGTCCGCAGGGAGCGCTGGGCCGCTACCTCTCGGCCGTGGTGCCGGGCTTTCCGGCCCAGGGCTTAAAGGTGTTTCAGTTTTCGCACGGCCAGAGCAACCCCACATACCTGATCAAGGTGCTCCTTTGTAGGGTCCGATCTAGCCCCGGCTGTGTGTTCGGAACGATTCTCGGATGTGGGTATGCTGCACCGTGTGAGCGCCGCAGCGATGGGCAGCAATGCAGCATGCTCTAGATGCCCGACCGCTGCCAGCCATAACCCATGCCCTGCGCCAGCGCAACGTGCCGCTGCATGCAAGCGTACAGCGTAACATGACAGGAAGCACAGTACACACCTGCTGCTGCAGGCGGGAGACGGGGCGGCATATGTGCTACGCAAAAAGCCGCCTGGGCGCATCCTGGCATCGGCGCATGCGGTGAGGGTGCAAATGCATTGGCAGGCGGCCAGCGTTGGATGGAGAGCAGCCGCGGTTTCTTCCTTACTTCAGTGCTGGGCAGACGGTGCCGCCACTTTACTGTCTGATGGTTGCTGTCCCCAATGCAGGTGGAGCGCGGATATTGAGTGCTGGCAGCTATGGATGGTTGGTTGCCAGTGGCACTTTCAGTCTGACTTGCCTATTGCTGTGGCCTTTTATGCATGCAGGTGGAGCGCGAGTATCGCGTGCTGGCAGCGCTGCAGGCCACGCCTGTGCCCGTGCCGCGTGTGGTGAGGCTGGGGATGGCATGCGGTGTGCCTGCTTTGATGCTGCATGTGTGCTGGAGTGCAGCTCACCTCCAGATGCAGGTTGAGTATCACCTACCTTCCGCAACTGCCCCGCCCAGATGCTTGTGCGGAGACCCCTCTGCCATTTTGCCCACTGCCTTCAGATCGCGCTGAGCGAGGATCCATCAGTGCTGGGCACCCCCTTTTACCTCATGGAGCACGTGAAGGGCCGCCTGCCTGTTTGTCCTTTGCTTTCAGGTCGCGCTGTGCGAGGATCCATCAGTGCTGGGCACCCCATTCTACCTGATGGAGCACGTGAAAGGGCGGATTTTCAACGACCCCTCCCTGCCCAGCCTTCCGCCCGCCCAGCGGGCTGCGGTGTATCAGGTGGGCGAATGCGTATGCGTGTGGTGGGGCAGCACCTGAGGCTCAAGAGCTTGACGCGCTTTCCTGGCGCGCCGACATTTGGTTTACTACGGGTTGGTACAATCCCCAGCTGCCCAGCTTGCCGGCCAGCCCGTGCCACGTGGCGGTTTGCCAAGGCAGTGTAGCTGCCCCTTTCCCAATCTGCCAAATCACTCAACCCTGCCTCAGGCCATGGCACGGCCATGGCACGCACGCTGGCGGCGCTGCCCCGCGTGCACAAGAAAAAACAGCTTCCATTTGGCAATGTCAGATTGGGAGTCACTCTGCCCTGCCACTCCATTCCTTCAGGCCATGGCACGCACGCTGGCGGCGCTGCCATCAACGAGACGAGTGTTTATGATTCACCAATTAACAGTGTCTCTGACCTCCACCTTACCTGTGTTTGGCAGGCCATGGCACGCACACTGGCGGCGCTGCACAGCGTGCGCCCCGCAGATGTGGGCCTCGCCAGCTACGGCAAGCTGTCGGGCTACAACAAGCGGCAGGTGCGATCGACGGTCGTTTACAACTGTTTTATGATCCTGGATTACACCTGTGCTCAATGCCAGTAGTCTACGGAATGGCCCACCTGACCTAAACCTGCGGCTGCCTGCAGGTGTGGCGCTGGGGGCAGCAGTACCGCGCCAGCGTCATCCAGGTAAGGAGGACATTTTGCAGTAGCATTAGGCAGTCCGCCTTGCATTTGACCATCTGCTGTGGCATGCACCTGGTCCCAGGCGTGCACCCCGGCTGACTTTTGACGCGCATCCCAACCATTAATGCCACACCACCCTCCCCATGCAGGGCGCGCCCATGCCGGAAATGCTACAGCTGCACGCCTGGCTGGAGGACAACATCCCGCTCACAGACCCAGATGCCTCCGTCACCCGCATCTCCCACGGCGACTACAGGCAAGCACAGCCAGGCATGGTTCGAGAGTTGTGATTTAATGGACGAGAACATCCCAGCCTGTGTGCAATGCTTCTGCAATCGCCTACCAAAACCCATACCCGCTTTGAGGGTCGGGATTTCCTGCTGATCGCTGGCGTGCAGACCCCCGGCAGCTTGGTCGTGCTGCACAGCGTCCGCCATTGAATGGAAAGCACACTGCGAAGCGCTAGCCGCCGCCGAAGTTCGCCCACATCCCGCCTCATACATTTGCTCTTGCAGGCTGGATAACCTGGTGTTTGACCACGCCGACACCTCCAAGGTTTGTTGTTGAACACCGCTAGCTTGGGAGGCCGGCTGCCCGTATTAATTCATGCCGCAACGCTGCATGCGTGTACGCCCCCTTTGCTCCTTTGGGTTCTACTGATTCTACTGTTTCTACTTGCAAAGTGATTTTTCCATGCGTGGTAGCTGTACGTCACACACTGAGCCTTCTCCCTGTTGCATCTGCAGGTGCTGGCTGTGTCCACGCCCACCCTTCCCATCCCAGTGGTATTTAACTTTGAAGTGGATATTCCGCAACCTCCTTCTCCCTCAGGTGCTGGCGGTGCTGGACTGGGAGCTGTCCACGCTTGGAGACCCGCTGGCCGACCTGGCCTACAACTGCATGCCCTACCACCTGCCCGCGGTGAGTCCCGTTTGCTGGTGCAATTCTGTCTACTTGTCTTGGCTAGGGTGTATTGCAATGGGGGCGATCTGCCTACAACTGCGTGCCCTACCACCTGCCCGCGGTGAGTGCTGTCCTCGTTACATGATCTTTCTGCTTGGTTCGTAAGGGGGCCCAGTTGGACGGTCATGGCCTAACAACTGCATGCCCTACCACCTGCCCGCGGTGAGCGCTGCTGCTGCGCTCTGCTGCACTCTGATGCACCGTACAGCCTTCCATGCAGCGTTGGGCAAGCTCAGCTGGTACAGTATGTCTGCTTTGCTCACGCCTGCCGTGTTTCCAAACCCCCCACCTCCCACCCCTCCTGCAGGACATGCCGGCGGGCTGCCTGTCGCAAGCACTTGCAGCTGGCATTTGTAACTCCACACTGCCCATTCTCATGATCGCTCCCCTCTCTGCAGGACGTGCCGGGCGGGTTGAGCCTGTCAAGCCCGCTGCCAGCTGGCATCCCAGACGAGCAGCAGTACGTTCACATGTATTGTGAAGCACGGGGCCTGCCCTACCCGCTGCAGGCAAGCGTACTGGGTGTTTTTGTGGCTTGATCACTGCACCAGCTGCAGTGACACCTGCTGCATGGGGAGTGCCGGCTGCCTTGCGCACTGGCTGGCCTCAATGTGCGTCACCTAGTGCTGCCGTAGTCCTGTATGCATTGTAACTGGCTGCATGGTTTGAGATGTTTATTTGTGCAGGCCAGCTGGAGCTTCTACCTGGGCTCCGCATCTTCCACCTGTCTTTTATGTATTACATGCACCACTAAACTAAACTGTAGCTGCATCACTTGCGTTATTTACAGGCCAACTGGAGCTTCTACCTGGGACTGAGCATCTTCCGCCTGGCTTCAATCCTGGCGGGTGTGGGCGCTCGAGCAGCGCAGGGCAACGCATCTTCGCGCATCGCTGCTCAGGTGGGTCCCTTTGTCCGCAGTTTTGCCTATGTTATGCAGGGAATAATGATGTGTGGTGCAGGGCAACGCATCCTGCCGCATCGCTGCACAGGCAGGTCCTTGGTTTCCACATCTGTGCCGATGGTGTTTGGTCAATCATGATGTGCAGCGCAGGGCAATGCATCTTCGCGCATCGCCGCACAGGTGCGTTACTATTTTTCCGCATTACAGTGGTTTCTGTGTTCAGGGATCGCATTGTGCAGGCATAAGGCGTCGCTGCACAGGTGCGGTGCTATCTTTGCAAGTTCATGTCTCTGTGGGGGTCTATTAGGGAACAGGGAAGGCAGGAACCGACGGCTCATCGCCAGCGCCTTCCTGCCTTGTTCCGCAGATGGGTGCCGAATCGGTTGTGCGCAGCCTCGCGCGCCGCGGCTTAGAAGTGGTGGGGCAGCTGCCCCCCAGCGGCAGCAGCCGTGCGGTTGCAAGCAGCAGTGCTGGCAATGCACCCAGCAGCAGCGGCAGCGCATGGGGCAGCGGCGGTGCAGCAGCCGCCAGCGCGCCTCTGATGGGCACTCCTTTCGAGCCGTATGCCAACCCCACCCACCCCTCGGCCCGCCCAGACACCACACCAGGCATCCTAGCTGGGAACCCGCTTGAGGAATATGCAAACCCCAGCCCTCAGTGGCAGCAAGCCGCCAGTGCTGCGGCAGCTGCCCTGGCACAGGCAGATGCTCAGCTGCCACCCAGTGTCGCAGCCTCGAGCTGGGGTGCTGCACCTGCTGCCAGCGGCGGCGGCAGTGGCAGGACGGCGGCAGCAGTGGCGGGCGCAAGCGGGCAGACAAGCGGGCTGGGTCCCTCGGCGCGGGTGCAGCCGCTGCTGCAGCGCCTGCAGGCGTTCATGGAGCAGCATGTGTACCCGGCAGGTGGGTCTCCTTCTCAGCATGTCGATTGCGTTGAGTGCAGGAAGGAGTCGCATTCCCGCGCTGGCAACCAGGTAGCCTGCCTGCACTTTATATTGGGGAGCATGCGTGTTGCCCACAATGCACAGTTGCACCCCTGCAATGCCCATTTCAATCTCCTTTGCTTCCTAACGTGTGTGTTTGCAGAGGCTACGCTGAATGCGCATGCGCAGTCGGATGCGCGCTGGACCATCCACCCGCTGCAGGCAAGCAGGCAGGGCATGCAACTGCGGGGCAGCCGCCGTCCAAGGCTGGGCGGCAGTGCTTGCCTCCAAAAGGCATCCACACAACCACTGCCCTGCTGCTCCATGCGCAGGAGCGGCTGAAGGACGAGGCGAAGCGGCAGGGGCTGTGGAACCTGTGGATCCCCGCGGGTGGGTCCCAATTTCGTTTTGCCTGCTGGGGACGCGGTGTTGTGATTCAAGCACCCATGTGTGCTTTGTGTTTGTGGTTGCGTGCTTGGCACATGGCTGTGAAACCTGTGGATCCCCGCAGGTGCCTGCCCGTTCTGCTATGGTTTGCTGATAGCATGTGCTGCGTGCTATTGTGGGATTGCAGGCGAGCAGCCAGTGTGCTGTGTTGACTTTTGCCCTGGCTTGCATAGAGGGCGTGTGCCCCCCTGTGTCTACAAGCGCATTGGGACTTCACCGCCTAAGCCCGCATCTTTCCACTCTCCACACACTGCCTGCAGACATGGCGGCGGGGCTGGCGCCGCTGCTGGCTGAGGCGGGGGTGCCTGCTGAAGAGGCGCGCCTGCTGCTGGGGCCGGGGCTGACCAACCTGGGTGAGCGTGAGGGCGGAGGCAAAGCATGAATATGTAAATTGGGAATGGGTTGGAAGGAGACGAAGTGCCTGATGCTGGGGCCAGGGCTGACCATCCTGGGTGAGCTCGCATGTGATCATCATGAGGCGTTTGATTTCCCGCTCTGAGCAAGTTGGCAGTTGGGGGCTGCCCGAGTAGACGTACGCACGACCAGACCAGCTGGACTCGCTGAATGGACAGCCAAAGTGGGTCGGCATGCAGCCAGAGTGGGTCGGCATGCTGTTGACGCACCCACAAATCAACCCATCTTGTTTTGGTTTTTTCCCGAACGAACGCATGCAGAGTACGCGCACTGCGCCGAAATTCAGGGGCGCAGCACGTGCCCACCTCTCCCACCTCTCGCCCAGCTGCCCTTTGTTGATGCAAAACGCCTTGCCTTCCCTTTTTCTGGCTGGACGTGCAGAGTACGCGCACTGCGCCGAAATCCAGGGGCGCAGCGCATGCACACGTTGCTCATTTGTTTCGATTCAGTTTGGATCCAATCAATCCGCTGACCCATCCATCTCTGTTACCTTTTTTGTGCAGAGTACGCTCACTGCGCCGAGATCCAGGGGCGCAGCGTGTGGGCCCCCGAGTGCTTCAACTGCTCCGCACCCGATACAGGCAACATGGAGGCAGGTGTTGGGCTGTTTTGTAAATGCCAGTTAGTTGTGCGGTGAGCCGCCGGCTGCTCAGCGCCGCACCATACACCTGCAACATGCTGGTGAGATTGAGAAGCGGCTGCTGTGCGGCGGCTCATGTGCGCACCCCCAACCGCCTACTCCCATGCTCGCGCCTGCACCCGCAGGTGCCTTTGCACGCTACACCTCGCGCGCCCAGCAGCGAATTCCCCCAGCCCAGTTTCCCCGCCCCATTCCATTGCGCAGGTGCTGGCCCGCTACGGCCCGCGCCCCCAGCGGCGCATTCGCACTTAGTGCGCACAACACCAGCCGCTCCACCCCATTCCCATACATTGCGCAGGTGCTGGCCCGCTACGGTTCGCGCGCTCAGCAGCGCGCCTGGCTGCTGCCACTGCTGCGTGGCGAGTGCCGCAGCTGCTTCGCCATGACCGAGCCCGCGGTGGCTTCCTCTGATGCAACCAACATCACAGCCAGCATCCGGCGGCAGGGCGATGGATCGTACGTGCTGGATGGCAGGTGGGTGCAGCAGAAGGCCCTGGGTTTGACAGGGGGTGGGCAGGCTGCCAAGTCTGGCAAGCCTGAGAGTGCTGTTTGCCTGCACTGGGTGACATGCCATGCACTCACATGCCTCCAGCCCTCCCTCACTGGCCGCAATGCTGTCCGTCATTTGCATTTGTGCCCTGCGCCTTGCCCGTTGCAGGGAGTTGTGGACATCCGGTGCCAGGGGCCCGCACTTGTTCTCATGATCAAGTCGTGCGTTTCTTCTCACCCATGCTGTGCCCTGCGTTTTGCAGGAAGTGGTGGGCCTCCGGCGCCAGCGACCCGCGCTGCCGCGTGGCCATTTTCATGTGAGGGCGCACAGCTTTCTGATTGCCATCGGCTTGAGTGTTGGCTGCTGTTGGTTAGCACGCGCTGTGGCAGGCTGCCAAACAATGCACCGGTTTGTTACCGCAGGCGCGCTCCTGCGCCGCACATGTATTCTTTTTGTCACATGACTGGTGTTCACGTGCATGCTCGCCCTGCAGGGGCAAGACGGACCCCAGCGCACCCACTCATGCCCAGCAGTCGATGGTGCTGGTCCCGCTCGACGCGCCCGGCATTACAGTGGTCAGGTGGGCAGCTTGCTGGCACTTTGATGGAAGGTGCTGATTTGTTGGCAAGATATTTTGGCAGTCCATGGTGTGGGTTCCTCTGGATACTTTGGGCATCAGATGCGCATACTCATTGGCACAGTGTTCAGGTGCAGGTGCATCAGGCAATGGCCAATACTTTGGGACCCCAGACTGAGTTTGTGGGCCCTCCCCCGCTGCCTCGCAGGCCGCTGCCGGTGTTTGGGTTTGATGATGCGCCGCACGGCCACGCAGAGGTGCTGTTCGAGTCTGCGCGAGTGCCCGCTGATGCCATCATTTTGGGTGAGTGCCAGTGTGCCTGTTGCTCTCGTTGCCGCAGTGGCCATCAGCGCTGGCTTGGGCCGCCTGTGCTCACGTCTGCAGGCCTGTGCTCCTGCATGGGCATGTTTTGCTGCGGCGTCACTGCGAAGCTTGCTCCTGCCCCTCACCTGGTCGCGCTTACCCCGCCCCCAAAACAATGCAGGCGAGGGGCGCGGCTTTGAGATTGCGCAGGGCCGGCTGGGCCCCGGCCGCCTGCACCACTGCATGAGGCTCATCGGCATGGGAGAGCGCGCGCTGCAGCTGCTGGTGCAGGTGAGCTGTTATTCTGCCCGGGAAGAGCACTGCATGCTCCTTTTTTGTGGTCGGCATGAGCAAGCGCGCGCTGCAGCTGCTGGTGCAGGTCAGAGCAACGGTGGCATTTGTTCGATCGAAGTGGCAGTTGCAGAGGCTGGCTGTCAACAATGCTGTGCAAACCATCCAGCGATGTGTGCCCATGTGGCGCTGACATGCATGTGTTTCTCACGCCTCTGCCTTCAAGCAGCAGTTGTCCCCAAAACAGTCACAATACGATAACACTAGTGCGATCTCCATCTTCCTTTGTGAACCAATGCAGCGCTCCAACGACCGCGTCGCGTTCAAGCAGCAGCTGTGGCGGCACCAGTCGGTGCGCCTCGACATTGCGCGCAGCCGCGTGGAGCTGGACGCTGCACGGTGGGTGTAACAAACTGCAAGCAGAAATGAGGATGGCTGCTGTGGGTTGATTTGGCTGCTGCGTTTTGCCGGTTGCAGCCGCGCTGAGCTGGATGCCGCGCGGTGAATGGAACAGAATTCAACCTGGGCTGTTTGTGTGCGGTTTTGGCTGGCTATGATGCAGCGAGTGCCAAGGCTTGATTGGGCTGGGATGCCAGGTGCAATGAGGGCATGGCGCACAGCACTTCTTCAGCAGGACAGCTGGCCTGGGCAATGTTGATTCCAGGCCATGGCCATGCAGCATCATATGCATTGCTCACAATGCGTGCTTGGGAGCTGCCGACGATTGTTTGACTTCTCACTGTCTCCGGATGCAGGCTGGTGGTGCTGCAGGCAGCACACGCGCTCGACCTGCATGGCAACAAGGCGGCGCGCGGCCAAATTGCGGCGGCCAAGGCGCTCGCGCCCTCGGCTGTGCTGGCTGTGATCGATCGTGCCATCCAGGTACGGGTGACAATGGGCAGTTGAGCAGTGCAGCTGAGGGGTGTTTTCGTCCCCAATCATGCTGCCAACGTTTATGGGAGAAGGGCGTGCTCCTGCCCAGGGCGGCCCTAAACGCAGGCTGCGTTTCGGCGCCCTGCCCGTCACCCCTCCTGCCTTCAACATGCCTTGCCAGGCTTACCCCAAGCCAACCTTTCCACACCCCCATGTTGTCCCGCTACAGACGCACGGCGCGGCGGGCGTGAGCGACGTGACGCCGCTGGCGCACATGTGGGCGGGGGCACGCACGCTGCGCTTGGCAGACGGCCCCGATGTGGTGCACCTGGAGACGATTGCGAAGCTGGAGCTGGCTGCTGCGCGGCGCTCGAAACTGTGAGGGAGAGGCAGCAGCTGGGCGGCGTGAGCCCGCAAGCGATGTCTCGGTTTAACCCAAAGCTGAGGCCCGACGTGAGCTTAATTTTTGCATGCTTCTCTTGCAGCAGGTGCCTGCCTGTAATGTATGCATGTGCTGCACGTAGCGAGCAGCCCCAGTTTTGTTGACCTTGCATAGCGTTACATGCAATTTTCACCCTCGCTAGCGCTTGTGGCGCTTGTCAGTTGTTTACAGAAAGAGGGGTGTGAGCCTTGGCAACCAGCAGAGGGGGCGGGCAGAAGAATGAAGCAGTGACGGAGCAGCAAATGAAAGGCAGCATGAGAACGGACAAAGGAGTGGGGAGTAGGAGCAGAGGCACAAGCGCACTTTTGGTGCTGCAAAAGCTTGCAAGCTCAGCTGGCAAGGTGGGCTTGGGCAGCACTCAAGCCGCGGCGTCACAGGTGGCAGGCACGCATGGCAGCCGTGCCAGGATCGCCGGGTCGGGCCATCACTTTAGCCAGTGCAAGTTTACCAGTAGCGGCTCTCATCATCAGCCACATCCAGAGCACCTGCAGTTGTGGGGAAGGCAAGGTGGGGTGCGCGCGTGAGCGATGCAATGGCTGTGCCCACATGCGCTGGTTGGCAAGCGGTGGCAGCAGCGGCAGCACGCGGCGGCAGCAGGGGAATGGAGGCAGCGCGGCCCCAAACAAGCTGAACCAGCAAACAATGCTCACCGGCCAGGAACTGGAGGATGAAGAAGCCGAAGAGCGGGGTGAGGTCGATGGAGCCCAGCAGCGGCGGCACCAGGCCCGAGAACAGCTTGAGGTAGGGGTCGGTGACCTGTGGAGCAGGGACAGGGAGGGCAGACAGGCAGGCTAGGTGAACTGGGCGGGCAGGGATGGATTGTCTGGAACAGTGGCCCCGGTGGAACAGTGGCCCACCTGAAAGGTTCCAAGGAATGCTCCTGACTGCATCCTGCCCCTGCGCGCTGTGCTGCCCGGCGCCATGCCTGCACATGAATCAACCCACGCACAAGCCATCCGCAACAGCCATTCCGCCGCCCGCCTGCCCACCTGGCGCAGCGCGGCAAACGGCTGCTGCTCCCACCACTGGAAGGTGGGGAACCAGGAGAGCAGCACGCGGACGAACAGCAGCAGCAGGTAGAGCTTGATGAAGGAGGCCACGGCACGGGTGATGATCATGAAAGTATCCGCGCCGCCGCTGACCTGCAGTTGAGCAACAGGAAGAGGACCCAAAGCAGTTCAGGGCATGACGCGAGTAATGATCATGACATGTCGGCCCCTCCGGTGACGTTCGCACGAGCAGCAGGCATGCCAAGCAGTGCGGCATGCTGGGAAAGCGCAAGGAGGCGTAGCGCTGGTGCAGCCTGGCGGCGCCAATCCATGAGTGGAAGGGTCTCAGCTGCCGCATGCATGAGGGCAGCTGCCGGGCCGAGCCATGTCGTCACAACAGCATGCAACGCTGCCACACAATAGCAGCAAGGAACGAGGCACCCTGCCGCACAGCACCCGCAAACCAGCGCTGATATTCCGCACTTACCGCCGCGAGGGGCTCGACCACCGCCAGCATGCGCATCTGCTTCACGCTGGCCTTGATCTGTGCATTGAGGTCCTCCTCAGCCACCTGGCGAGCCGCCTGAGTCGCCGCGGCCTTGGCCGCCGCCACGCCGCGCTGCACAAGCGCCGCCGCCGCCGCCGTCAGGCGCAGCAGGCCGGCGCTGGGCAGCTGCGGCGCACCTGGGGCGCCTGCCGCGCTGCTGCGCACCACCAGGGCGCACCGCCGGCTGCTGCTGCTGCACTTGCTGCTGGCCCGCAGGGCGGGGCGCTGCGGCGCCAGGACGGTCTGCATGGCGTCGGGTTGGTGCCTGGAAGCAATGCCTGGGCTGCCAAGGGCGCTGGGCTGCCACTGGGGTGCGCTCGGGTGCCGCTGGGCTGCACGGCGCTCTTGACTGGGGCTGTGCTTGCTCGATGCAATACCCAAGATTCCAAGAGCGGCGACAGCGGCCGGTTTTGCGCGATTGAGCTCGCCATCCCGCGCGCCATTTCCGCCAGCGTGTCCAAAGAGCTGCCTGCTGCCATTGCATTCATTGCATGCCCGGATTGACTCCTGAACCGCAGGCACAGCCATCCGACAGCCCCCCGCCCGCCCAGCAGAGCCCCAGTTTGCAAAAGGCAGCAGCCGGCGCCAGGCAGCAGCGATGCCCCCTCGCAAACGCAAACACGCGCCGGCGATCGTCGATCCCGAGCTGTCGGGCAGCTCGGACGACGAGGCGAGCAAGGGGGCTTTGAGTGCAGCTCGCAGCCGGCCTGCCCACGCTTCTGCGAGCAGCTGCAGCAGCACATCTCAATCGCATCACTCAATCCCCACCGCGCAGGGCGGCCGCCCGGCCAAGTCGGCCCGCGGCCGCGGCGGCGCTCCTGCCGGCGCCGGCCGCCTCGTGTCGTCCTTCTTCCAGGCGCAAAAGGATGTGGGCTCCACTCGCACCCTGGCCGACCTGGATCTGGGCGCGGCAGAGGGGGAGGAGGAGAGCCTGCGGGAGTACCTGGCTTCCCTGCCGCAGCGCAATGCGGCGGCCAAGGCGGCGGCGAGAGCGCGGCACGAGGCGCAGGTCCGTCGCAGCGCCAGGCCAGCATAGATGCTGATAATTCATGCCTGTGGACTGTGCAGTGTGCTGCTAGTGTTCATGAAGGCAGTGCCTGCTGGTCACATGCCGCTAGCGGGCTGCTGCCTGATTTGCTGGCGCCTCCTTCCCCGCTCATGCTGTGCCCCTGCTGCCCTGCCGCCGCCACCCCCGCCCGCCCGCAGTTTGGGCGCTGGTGGGCGCAGCTGCGCGCCGGCAACTCCCTGCTGCTGTGCGGCTTTGGATCCAAGTACGACCTATTGAACGCATTTGCGCGGGAGTGGATGGCAGACGGGGCGTGCTTCACAGTCAACGGCCTGCACCCGGGGCTGACCGCGAAGCAGGTGGGCAGGGCGGGGAGTCGGAGCATATGGCATGCTTGCAAGCGGGCTCTGCAGGCAATCTTGCGCACTGCAGATCCTGCTGTCTCAGCACGTGCGGGTGCCTGCTGCCGCCCATCTGGCCTCACTTGGCAGCAGTGTAACCTGCCTGCGCCGCACCCGTTGCGACCAGCCTTCTGCCCACCCCTTGCAACTCCTTGCAACTTGCAGATCCTGCAGTTTGGGGTGTGTGCGCTCAAGGGCGGCAAGCCCTCCCACTACCGCGGCTGCTCCAAAGACGAGCTGCTGCAGCTGGTGGGGCGCGACGCGCGGCAGCTGTATGTTGTGCTGCACAACATTGACGGCCCGGGTGCGTTTTCTGTTGCAAGAGCAGCTGAATGCCTGCCCTGCTGGCAACCAAGTGCTGCTGCAGAATGGTGCTTTGCTGTTGAAGCCGGCAGGCATGCCTCAGGCATGCAGGTGAAACAAAAGCAAAGCAGCAGGCAGGTGTGGTGGGAGCACTCACTTTCTTCTATCGGCCTTTGTCCGCAGGCCTGCGGGATCGCGCAGCGCAGCAGCAGCTATCTGAGCTGGCGGCGCTGCCCAACTGCCACCTGACGGCGAGTGTAGACCACGTGAATGCAGCTTTGCTGTGGGACCAGCAGGTTGGGCTTTTGGGCGGGGCCTGACACGGGATGGACAGGATGGCAGGGACAGGCTTAAGAAAAGCATTGGGGGACGGGCTAGCTGAAGCAACGCCTGGGCAGCCGCTGGCTGGCTGACTGTTGGTGTGCCAGGCAGGCAGATCATTGATGGTGCTGCTGGCCTTGCCCATCATGGCTGCGGCGTCCTTGCCTGCGGCCAATTCTGTGCTGCCATTCCTGTGCCCACACAGACACGGGACCGCTTCGGTTGGGTGTGGCACAACGTGACCAACTTTGAGCCGTACCTCCGAGAAGTGGGCTACGCAGGTGCGGCTGCTTGTACTGATGCAATGTTGCGTTTCGGTTCCCGATGAGCTCTTGCTTGGCAGGTCGTGCTGGCGGCATGTTAAATATGCAGGTGCAGCCTCAATAAAGCGACGTGCTCCTATACGCATGGCCAGCAGGATAGCCCAGCATGCTACCCATCTTTTTGTGTCGCCCCTCCCCCACTTCTTGTACACTTGCCCCTCCCTGTGCAGCCATCCCCTCGCTGCTGGTGGGCCGCAGCGAGCAGTGCAGCAAGCAGAGCGCCACGGTGGTGCTGGCCAGCCTGAGCCACAGCGCAAGGGAGGTGTTCCGCCTCATCGCGGAGACGCAGATGGATCCGGCGGGGGAGCAAGGTCAGCTCTTTTGGGTGGTAGCGGTTCCTTCAGTGTGTTTACAGGCATGCATGTGGCTGTGCATGCTGCTGCTAGGCGCCTCCATTTGGTTCCGCAGCTGCTTTGCTCGGTCCGCTTCCAGTACATCTCAATGCTTATCCTGTCGCTGCCTTGGCAAATGTGCATCCCTACGTGGTACTGCAGGCATCGCGTTCCCGCGCCTCTTCCAGCGCTGCCGTGAGCGCTTCTTGGTGTCCAACGAGATGCTGCTGCGCTCGTTCCTCACCGAGTTTCGGGACCACGAGCTGCTGCAGACCAAGTGAGTGGCCCATTGTTTTGCTAGACTACAAGCTTTTTGGCACATTCTGGCTAAGCCAGCCGCCTCCTCACCGAGTTTCGGGACCACGAGCTGCTGCAGACCAAGTGAGCTTGGCTGATGGTTTTGCTGACTGGTTTGGTTGACGGCTTTGCAACATGTTGGAAGAGTGAGGCTGGGTTAGCCGCCTCCTCAACGAGATCGGGGACCACGAGCTGCTGCAGGCGCTGTGCAAGTGAGCTGGGCTTGTCTGACCTGGTATATTGAGTTGGGGCTAGTGCAGCAAGCCGCTTGCTCACCGAGTCCTGGGACCACGACCTGCTACCCTGTGCATTGCAATCAACCTTACGGCCTCCGCTCTTCCCATTGCTGCAGGCGCGGGCAAGATGGCTCCGACCTGCTGCTGGTGCCGCTGGGAGAGGATGCGCTGCGGCAGGTGCGTTCTCGCTTGTTTGTGTGTAACCCGACTCAATCTGCATGCCGATTATCACGCGGATTGCAGGCACTGGGTTGCCGCCGCCGCTTGATCAGTTGCCCATCACTTTTCTACTCCTCCCTTTTGCAGGTGCTAGAAGAGGTGGATGCGATGAGCTGACCTAGTCCAAGTGGGTGCTGCAGACCCGCGCTGTGGTGCTCCGGCGGCATCGTCTGGCACCAGCTGTACTCTGCCTCACAGCTGCACTGTTGTACATCAGTTGTAACATACAGCCAGACGTTGGGAGACTGTTTCCAGGCAGTTCATGAGTGTTGGCGGGCGCAGTGGGTGGACGAGTCGAGGTGAGCGGGCAGCGGCATTTGCCATGCGGAATGAGGTTCATGGCGGTTGGTGACATGCAGCCTGCAGTGCCTAGCGGAGGCGGAAGGCAGACGTGGCTAAAAGTCATGCGCAACTGGCACGTGCACGCAGCACGGCGGCGCAACGCCAGCTGTGCGGCTCCCCGCAACTCCTGTGGCGTGAAGGGGGCTGATCGCACGCACTGCCCTCATCGCCTCTGCCTCTTGGGACCCTTGAATTCGTGCCTGGGCTGTCCAAGCCCGCCTCTCGCGCCTTACCACCCCAGCCCCAGCGGCCAGCGGATCCCCTACTGCATCGAGCAGCGCTGCGACATCCACTACGAGCTCACGAGGACGGTGCACGAGGCCTCCTTCGAAGGTGAGCCGGGTGGACTCCTGCCGGCGCTGCCGCCAACGAGCGCCTGCTCGGCATCCGACTCCCCTGTCGGTGCTCGATGTGTACCCGGATATGCAAAAACACACAGAAATTTTGTTTACCTCATCGCAGAGTTTAACAAGCTGCAGAAGCTGCGCCATCATCCTGCCGGACACACAACCCAGGCAGCGACCTGCAGCAGCTGCTGCCCGCCTTGCAGGCCAATCTGGCCGTGGTGACAGAGGGGCTGGAGCAGCGGCGGCAGCAACAGCAGCAGTAAGCGGCAGCAGCAGTAAGGAGCCGCAGCAGGAAGGCCATTGGCTTCGGCTGCGCGCCAGCACCAGCATGGCAGGCGCGTGGAATCACACGCTCATCTGCCCTGCACCCTACCTGGCTGCCAAGAGGCAGTGCTCTGAGGACTTTCGGTGGGATCTGAACACCGCCGAGTGCATGGTGGCCGGCATGGAGTGGGATGCCATTGTGGCACTGCCCCCCCGGTTCCAGGACCACCAGCCCTGCGTGCGCTTTGTGCAGCACGGCAGCGCTCGGTTCTTCTTCACTGCCGCTGCCGGCACAGTCAAGGCGCACAGCTTTGAGGTTGTGCCCACTGACAAGCGGCAGCTGCCAGCAAAGCTATAGCTATAGTTTGTCTTGCCCTGCTTGTGCGCGCTCTGCATGTGCTGCATGCATCGTTTGCCATGCCTGAGTTGCGTGCATCGTTTGTTATGCGTGCGTTGCATGGTGTAACAGATCAGGACGCGAACCACAGTCTGGCAGGGGCCTGCTTGCCCGGAAGCACCAGGGCGCGAGGTCCCCGGAGCAGAGGAGGTGGCATGCAGTGCGCAGCGCCAGGAGGCGAGTGTTAGAGGTCCCCAAGGGTTCCGTTAGCATCCGCAACGCAACAAGAATGCAGCTGCCTTGTTGCCTTCGTCTCCACAAGGGCATGCGACAGCTGTGCCCTGCTGCCAGGGTGTGGTGGTCACTGCACATCGATTCGGTGGTCACCGCAGATCGACGCGGTCGGTGGCGGCGCCTTGCTGGCGGCGGCAGCGCAGGATAGAACTGCCTGATCGGCCAGCGCACGCACACTCTCTGCAACGCACAGAAGACCTTACACGGACTCTCGAGCGCGCCTGTTGGCTGCACAGCCGGCCAGCTTTTCCAGGCGCCTCAGGCGCCCGCTATTGCAGGCAGCGGGCATCGATTATGAGCCAAGAATAGGTTTAGATGCAGTATTGAGGCGAGGCGATCCGCCAGAAGCTCCGCCGACGTGCAGCGGCGAGCGGCGGCAGACGGCGGCGACGGCCGGGCGGCTGCAGGTGGAGGCATGGCTGATGCCAAGCGACAGCTGGAGGCCTTTCGGGCCCGGCAGTATGCAGGGCCTCACCCTGCGGTGGCAGCCCAGCAGCGGCAGCAGGCGTCCGGGGCGATGGCAGCCGCCAGCGCACAGCACCCACAGGCGGCATCAGCGGCGGCGGCAGGGGGTGCACGGGCGGCAGGGCCGGCGGCGCCGGCAGCAGGGCCAGCAGCTGAACCAACCGAGCCAGACACAGGGCGCTGTGTGCTGCACTTGGACATTGACTGCTTTTATGCCCAGGTTGAGGAGGTGAGCTGGTGCGGCAGCAGCAGGGCAAGGCATGATAATCAGTTGTACCCACACTGATTCTCAACGAGGAATTGGGTGCACATGCTGTTCTAATACAACATGCATGCGCTGCACGGGCACGCTGCGCGTAACGCAGGTGGGGCATACGTGCTGCATGCAGCCTAGTCGTCTGCTGTATGGAGGCACACCGTACCGACTGCCCTCCGCTGCCGCCCACCCTGCCTCCGCCTGTGCAGGTTCGAGATGCCAGCCTGCGCGGGCGGCCAATCGGGGTGACACAAAAGTACCTGGTGGTGAGCTGGTTATTTTTTGTGAAACTTGTAGAAGAATCAGTTGGTGGTGAGCCGAGCAGCTGGTAGACAAAAGAGCCACCCCTCACGGTTGGTTCACAGGCTTTGGCTGTAGCCACCACGTGTTCTGTTTGCCTGGCATGTGAGCCACGTCAGTGTGTGACCTCACCACCACCTGCACTTGCCATCTCTGCCTGCCCGCAGGTCACGGCCAACTATGCCGCGCGGCAGCAGGGGGTGGGCAAGCTGGCCAGCATAGCAGAGGCACGCCGCCGCTGCCCCGGCATCGTGCTCGTCAGGTGTGTTATTGGACTTTGTGTTGCGTCTTAGCACCCATAAGTTCATTGTGTCTCACCACACCATCAGACCTGGCCTGCCCTCCGCAGCGGTGAAGACCTGAGCAGCGTTGAAGACGCCCCTGTTGTTCCAAACCGTGGTTTCTCAAACCCCTGTGTCCAAACACCTGCAAGTTCACTTTGTTGCTCTCACCAAACCATCAGCCCACACCCATATGCAGCGGCGAAGACCTAACCCCCTACCGAGCAGCGTCCAAGCGTGTGGTCCTTGAATCCCCTGTATCTGAGCGCCAGCGGATGTGGCCTGCTCACCAGTCCATGCAAGCCCCCGGCCTGCCCATATGCAGCGGCGAAGATCTGACCCCCTACCGAGCGGCGTCCAAGCAGATCCAGGCGGTCCTGCGCCGCTTTGGGTCCGTGGAGAGGCTGGGGCTGGACGAATTTTTCGTGGATGCCACGCCCGAGGCAAGGTTTGCTTCGGCTGTATCGGCTGCTGCTGGTGAAGCCAGTCGGGGAGTTTGGGGTGCGATGCTGGTTTGCAGCCTTCTGCTTTGCATGCACAGTAGCGACATGTTGTTGCCTGCCTCCTTGCTCTGCACAGGCCCAGCGGCGGCTGGCGGCGCTGCGTGCCGCTGCTAGCGGCGGCCCCTTGCAGCTGCCAGCCTGGCGGGGCCACGTGCACAGCAGTACCACGCAGCTCATGCAGGACAGCCGGCACAGGCCCATGGACCTCCGGGCGGTAGCTGCTAGTGGACAAGGGTCCTCCGCCGCAGCGGCAGCAGCAGCAGCACCTACTCCTGCTGCTGAACACCCCGCTGCTGCGATGGCAAGCGGCAATGCCCCTGCCCTCGACAGCGGCGGCGGCGGCAGTGGCACAAGGAGCGGCGGCGGCAGTGATTGGGAGGCTCTGCTGCGGCTGGGCAGCGTTATTGCAGCAGGTGGGTGGAGGTCTCATGTGCTCGCCATGCAGCAGAATTGATGTGTGTTGCTTACGCCTGATGGTGCCATGCTTGCTCTCATGGACATCTCATGCCCTCCTGCAGAGGCGCGGGCGGCAGTGCTGGCTGAAGCCGGCTACCGCGCCTCAGCCGGCATTGCTTCGAACAAGCTGCTGGCCAAGCTGTGCAGGTGGGTGTTAGGTTGTTCAGAAGTGGCCCGCACCATTGATTGTTGAGGGACGGCGCAAACCGGCTGCGTAGCTGCGCAGCTTCCGTTGCTTGCTCCTGCCGCCGCAGCATGCAAGGCTGGTTGCGTCTTCACACATACGCTGCTGCTCAGGGCCGCTATTGGCCTTGTTTGCTGCTCTGGTGCACTGCGCATGCACCGTGAGCGTGAAGCGCGTCTTGAATTTTATCAGGAAAAGTAAGGTCAGAATCAAACTCAACCCCTGCAGTGGTCTGCACAAGCCAGACGACCAGACGGTGCTGCCACCACCAGAGGCGGCGGCTTTTGTGGCACCGCTGCCCGTTCGTGCGCTGGCAGGCGTGGGTGAGCGCAGCAGGGCAAGCAGGCCGGGTCGGGGCAACGCTGTGGGAGCCTGTTGCAGCCTGCGTTGGGAGGCAGCGACGCATGCGTGGAGGGATGCACACAAGCTGTGCGCAACTGCCAGCTCAGCAGCACCCAAACCATGCTGCCACCCACAAACCTGAGTCCTTCAATGCTGCAGGCCACAAAACGGAGGAGCAGCTGCAAGCCTTGGGCGTCTCTACCGCCGCCGACCTTCGGGCGCTGCCTCGAGCACAGCTGGTGGCTCGGTTCGGCGAGCGGGTGGGGGCGCAGCTGCACGGCGCCTGCCGTGGAAAGGTGCGGTGCGGCTGGTTGTAAACGGTTCTTTGCATGGAGGATATCTGCATAGCTCGCATACGTGAGTTGAGAAATGCTGGCTGCCCAAGTGCAATTCAGTCATTTGGCAACCAGGTCACGTTCTCGGTTTGCGATGAGTTGTCAACCTCCCACTCCCGCTCCGGCCCGCACTCTGCTCGTGCAGGACCCAAGCCCCGTGCAGGAGCGGGGGCCACCCAAGTCGGTGACAGTTGAAGACAGCTTCAGGAGCTGCGCCTCGGCTGCCGCCGCTGAGAAGGTAGGCTGGAGTTTTGCAGGCGTCTCCTGCGACTGCTGGCGCTGGCTGCACTGTGCAGGCATTGCGTCCATGTGACTCTACAGTCAACAATGTTCCCAATGAGTGCAGGTGGTGCGTCTGCTGGCTCCAGTACGCTCATCATGCAGCACATGCCTTTACATCCTGAAACAAAAACAATCGGTTTGACTGTGCAGGTGGTGCGCGTGCTGGCCCCTGACCTGCTGGCCCGCCTGCAAGAGGAGCTGCAGGTAGTTGAGGCTGCCTGCTTGTGCCAGCAGCTGTTTGAAGAGACGCTCCGGTTGGGCAGGCGCCACCGCTCAGTAAGCGTGCTACTGCAGAGGCAAGCTGGCTGATGGCAGTGCGCTGCCTGAGTGCACAGCCTTTCAGCACCCATCCCCCCCGCTCCGCCGTTGCTCTCCTCCTCTCCTTTCGAATGCGCAGGAGGAGGGTCGGCGCCCTGCCACCCTGACCGTGAAGTGGCGGCTGGCACAGGGCAGCTATCAGCGCTCTAGTGCGAGCTGCCCCATGCCTGCAGCTGTGTTGGCTAAAGGCACCCCTGCCGAGCAGCAGACTGCTACGCTGGCGGCAGCCGCAATGGGTCTGCTGCGGCGCAACTTGAAGGAGCCTTTTGATCTGTCACTCATCAACCTGGGGGCCAGCAACTTCAGCGAAGGCACAGCAGCGGCAGCGGCGGGCACGCGCGACATAGCCAGTATGCTGGGGGGTGCCAGGCGGTCGACGGAGGCGGCGGAGGCGGCGGCAGGAGAGGCGGTGGCAGGGCTGGAGCAGCAGCAGCCGCAGCGGCAGCAGCAGCAGTCTGTGCCACCACAGCGGCAGCAGCAGCCCCCGCCTGCAACCGGCAGGGCGGTGGCTGCAGCCAGTGCCGAGCAGCGGCGCAGCTACAGCGCGGCGCCCCAGCAGGCGCCGCTGCTGTCCAAGCGGCAAGAGCGTCAGCTGCGCGAGCAGCCGCAACAGCCGCAGCAGACGCAGCAGACGCAGCAGGCACAGCAGCTACCAGCTGCTACCTGGCAGGGCGTGCCTGCTGGGCCCCAGGCACTGCAGCAGGCGCAGCAGGCGTGTCATGCGGCCAACCATGCACGGCGGCCACAGCGCGGCATGGACGAATGGGGCTTTAGGGACGGCTGGGGCGAGGAGCTGCAGCAGGAGGACGTAGAGGATGACTTTTGGGGCGACCTACAAAGCTTGGAGTCCTGGCACAGCCGCAGCTTGAACGGCGGCAGCCGGCGGCAGCCCAGCCCGTCCGCCCCACCGCCGTCAGCCGGGCAGGCAAACGGCAGCAATGGACGGCTGCAACCGCAACCGCAGCTGCAGCCTGCGGCAGCTGGGAAGCCACCAGCCGGGCCGTTTCCGGGCAGCGGTGCAGGGGCAGCTGGGCCGGCGGTGGCAAGAGGGAGCAGCGAGGGCAGCAGCAGAGTGGTGCTGCACTGCGACGTGGACAGTTTTTACGTTGCGGTAAGGTTGCTGCTTACTGTTGCTGCCCTTCTGTGAATGTCAAGCTATCCGGCAATGCTGCCTTGATAGCAGGCAGAGCTCCCTTTGCGGCTCTTGAATCAAAATATACAGCGCACCTCCTGCTCTCCTAAGTCCGACAATTGTGCCTCACTTCCAGGCGCGTGTGTTACTGCTGACTGCTCCATCTGCGCAGGTGGAGCGCTTGGATAACCCCTCACTTCAGGGCGTGCCTCTGGCGGTGCAGCAGTACAACGCCGGCGGTTTTGTGGCAGTGTCCTACGAGGTGTGCGGGCTGCCTTTTCACTTAAACGTATCTTAGGAACCGTTTGCACTATGCGAATGAGGAGCTTCCGGCGGCTTTGTGGCGGCGTCATATGAGGTGCGTACACTTCTCATTGTGATGAAGTTTAATATAAGTGCTGTTGAGTTTGTGCTACACTACGGAGATGCTTGCCGGTGTCACATGTGGTGTGTGGCGAGCTGTGATGGTTTCCTAAGTGTTACTACTGTCGTCGGCTGTGTCGTTCTCAAGTGTCTTTGTGTGTGCAGCGATTGTCAAACCCTTCTGCGCCCACCGCAGGCGCGCGCGGCGGGCATTCGGTGCGGGGACGGCGCGGGCGCGGCGGGGCGAGCCGTCATCCCACACCTGGTTCGCATGCAGGTAAGCCATAGCCTGCAGCTCGTTATGAACAGCGGGCATGCTGCCTGGGACACCTCATCTGCATGCAGGCAAATATTTGCTTGGGCAGGGTGTGCTTTGAATGCACCCTGTTGCCCTCTTGCATCGTGCCCACCTGCAGCTGCTGCTCCTTCAAAAACGTGTGTTGGGTTTCCTTGCTGAGGCCCACCTCTGCCGCCTGTTCTGTGTACAGGCGGCCAGCATTGAGGAGTGCCGGAAGCGCTGCCCCGGCCTGGTGGTTCGGCCCATGCGCACCGACCGCTACCGAGAGGCGAGCTGGGGTGCAGCGCCTGTGCATCTGCCCCTTGCTTGGCAGCCTTGGGTGGGCCAGAGAAAACACAGAACTGCTCTCTGGGGTTGATCGCAGTGCGACTCAACTTACCAGCAAGCGCTTTGGAGTTCCCTCAATCCTTCCAAGCCAGCCATTTGGGCCCGCTGCAGCCTCCCCTGTTTTGATGCCGCAGGGGGGCCAGCAGACCCACGCCCTGCACACTGCTGATGTTTGTTTGGCTGGTTGCCGCCCCTCACTCTGCACCGTCCCCCATGTCATTGCAACACCCCAGGTGGCCCAGCAGATCCACGCTCTGTACACCGCTGATGTTTGTTTGCCGCTCCTCACTCTGCACCCTCCCCCTCGTCATTGCAACGCCGCAGGTGGCCCAGCAGATCCACGCCCTGCTGCGCACCTTTGCTCCCGACGGCCAGGTGGAGAAGACCAGCTGTGAGCCTATTTAATTGACGACAAACTTGGCAATGCTGATGTGGTTTGGTTGAGTTGATAGCAGCGTGTTTGTCAAGCTGGTGTTGCGCTGGGGCAGACGGCCAGGTGGAGAAGACCAGCTGTGAGTTGATGTGATTGATGACAACGTGGCATTGCTGATGTGGTTTGATTTAGTATGCGGGAGTTTTGAGACGCGGGCGTTCGTGCTCTGGGCCCGACGGGCCAGGTGGAGAAGACCAGCTGTGAGGGCATGTTTATCTGCGCAGAGCGTTTGTGGTTGTCTGTGGCTGTAGAACTGGTGCCGCTGTGAACAGGTGGAGAAGACCAGCTGTGAGGGCATATTTATCTGCACAGAGCGTTTGTGGTTGTCTGTAGCTGTGAAGCTGGTGCCGCTGCGCAGGTGCTGCTGTGTGGACAGTGGGGTGGAGAAGACCAGCTGTGAGCCGATCTGGTGGATGATGGTTGCTTGTTGCCTACAGTGGTGTTGCTGCACTGCATGGCCGCGCAGGTCTGCTGAGCTGTGCTGCTCCTGACTGTTGGCAAGTGACGGTTGCGCGCTCCTGCGCCGATGCATCACTCACGTGCCGCTGTATCATGCTTCCTGTTGTCCACGCCCTACAGATGACGATTTCTACCTGGATGCCTCAGCCGCCTGCGCCAGCGACACCGCCGCTGCCGGCGCAGCTGCCTTTGCCCTGACAAATGGCCAGCAGGGGCTGCCGTCTGGCCTGCTGTTCCTCCCCTCTGATCCCTCAGCAACTCCAGCAGGGCAGCAGGCGCAGCAGGCGCAGCAGGCGCAGCAGCAGGCACAGCAGCAGCAGCAGCAGGCACAGCAGCGGCAGAGTGCGCCTCCGCCCGCCAACCCGCAACAACAGGCGGAGCAGGCACAGCAGCAACAGGCGCAGCAGGCGCAGCGGCAGTGGGGGCAGCTCGCGGCAGACCTCCGCTGTGGCACGCACTTGGCTGCGGCAGTGCGGGCAGCGGCAAAGCAGCAGCTGGGCATCACCCTCAGCTGCGGTGTGGCTCGAAACAAGCTGCTTGCCCGGCTGGCGAGCCCCTGCGGCAAGCCTGATGGCCTGGCTGTTGTGCCGGATGAAGCAGAGCGCGCGTTCATCGCTCAACTGCCGCTCCGAAAGGTGCCCCAGCTGAGGTGAGTTTGGCAGCACAGCTGCCGCCTCTCCCACCACTGATCGGCAGTGGATGCCGACAGCTGTCCACTACCACCTGTCCTGCACTTGTGGCAGCGTCAAGTTGGGCGAGCATGGCGATTTTAAACTGCAATCACCCCCTGGGCTTCTACTGCCTGCTCTTCTTTGCAAGTGTGTGCAGGGGCTAGTTTTGCGAGGCCGTATCCAGCGGCCTTGGGATCAGCACTGTAGGTCTAACTGAGCGTTTCATGCTGTACAATTCCCGCGCAGGGGCAAGTTTGGCGAGGCCGTCTGCACGGACCTTGGGATCAGCACTGTGGGCCAGCTGGCCGGCACGCCGCGGCACGAACTTGTGCGCCGCTACGGCGAGCAGCGCGGCGCATTCCTGGCGGCCCTGCCGCTGGCACAGGCAAGGCATGGCAGGGCGTTGCGTGGGGTGCAGGGTGGGAGCAGCAGCAGCCGTAACACACCAGCGGACTCCCTTACTCCCCCTGTCACACTGCCCCCTGATCTCGAACGCATCTGCAGGATGACACAGCCGTGCGCGAGCGCGGTCCCCAGAAGAGCCTAGCAGCCGAGCGCAGCTTCCCGCCGCTGCCCTCTGAGGCGGCTGCCGCTGTTGAGCTGGCACCGCTTGCCCAAACACTGCTGGCACGCGCTGCAGAGGTGAGGCCAGTCTGCTCTTGTGATGCTGGGGAGCTGATGCCTGGAGTGCTGGGTGAAAATGTGCTTGGCGGAATGTGCGCCATTTGCATGGCCTGCGCCTCATGCTCGCTGCAATGTCGTGCTGCGCCCGTATTTTGCCCACTCTTCGGCCCTCTATTAATGATTTGACTGAGCAGGACACCCGGGAGCACGGCCGCCTGCCCTCCAAGCTAGTAGTCAGCTATCGGCAGGGCTACGGCAGCAACCCGCGCAGCAAGTCGGGCGCTTTGCCTGCTGCGGCGCTGACCTGGCTGCAGGCTGCCCAGGCGCAGCCCCAGCTTGACGCTAGTGCTGAGGCAGACCAGCAAACCATGCAACAGCCGGCCGAGGTGCCGGCGGCAGCAGCAGCAGGAGCGGGGCAGGCAGGCGCAGGAGCAGCAGAGGCAGCACTTGTGGCTGCAGCGCTGGCTCTGCTGCGGCCCGCAGTTGCGGCCACCGGGTGGCAGCTCACTCGCCTGGCTGTGGCTTTTGCCTACTCAGACAGCAGCAGCGGTGGCAATGGCGGTGGGCCGCAGCAGGCGCCGCTGTCGGGGCAGCGGCAGCTCAACGCATATGTGCAGCGCGGGCAGAGCAGCCAGCATGCAAGCGGGGCTGAGGCACTGCAAGCCGGGGTGGTGGCGAGTGAGCAGCTTGTTCCAAAACTACTGCCCAGCCAGCAGCAGCAGCAGCAGCAGCAGCAGCAGCAGCAGCAGCAGCAACTGGCCAAGCCGCAGCTGCCGCCAGCCCGGCCGTTGCCGCCACAGCCGGCCGCCCGGACAGCCAGCTATCGAAACGCCGAGGCGCTGGCTCTTCAGCGGCTGTTTGGCAGCAGTGATGGCGACAGCGGCAGCACCCGCAGTTGCAGAGACACGAGCGCTGTGCCTGCTGTGCTGCCCGCTGCTCTGCCTGCTGAGCTCTCCGCTGAGGAGCGAGCCAGCCTGGAGCTGGCCCTGCGGCTGCAGCAGGAAGAGGCTCAGGCTGCGGCTGCGCAAACCGCTGCTCGCAAGCGCGGCGTGGCAGCCGCAGCGGGAGGCGCAGCTGGAGGCGGCGGCAAGCCCAAGCAGCAGCGGCGGGGCAGCGGACCGCTGGATGCGTTTTTTAAACGGGCTGGCAGCTGATTGGTGAATGAGTGCAGGTGAAACGGTAGTGCAATGCAGGCTATGCGGGATTTTATTTTGTAACGTCAATGGACGTTACAGCGATGCATGCGATGGGATGAGTGCCCCTCATGGCGCACCGACGGATGGGGTGCTTACACTCAGTGCTGCATCTCACAGCATAACCGGAGCGGATGAGCGTGCATTTGTGTTTGCTAGCTGTGCTGCCAAACAAGCGCAGATGGCCACAGGCATGTGAGTGCACATTGTGCTGCAGCCAGCGACAGCCGTCGCATGCGGTCGTGGCACCGCAGCATGCGCCGCCGCTTCAAAATGACACGGCTCACTGCCGCAGCGTCCCCATCTGCTCGATCATGGCGCCACGATTGCTTCAGCCGCGTCTCTTGATCGCGGCGCTGCTGCTGCTGGCGGCCGGCCGCCCGGCAGGCGCTCAAGAGGCGGAGGGCGGCGCCCGACTGCTACAAGCGGGAACGCCGAGGAGGGCAGACGCGATCAGGATCGGCGGGCCACCTGCCAGGTGCGCACGGCGCCGCCGCCGCCGCTGCCTGCTGCCGCCGCTCACTGTCGATGCCATGTGCTGCAGCATCCATCAGCACCCTGACCACGCCCCGCAGGTACCTGCTTGCCGGAATGGAGCCCAACAGCGGCTACGAAGTGCGAGTGTCGCTGCCGGGCACGGTGAGTGGCCCGAAGCATGGACCAGCAGGCTAGCAACATGGGCTGCACTGCCCACCGAGGCCGCTTGCCCCTCCCATCCCCAAACCCAATATGCCCACCCTGCGCTTTCTGTAAACCACAGAACCCGGTGCGGGTGCGGCTGTGGCTGGAGCAATCTCAAGGCAGCGGCGACGGCGGCACCGCCCCACAGCGGCGGCTGGCCAGCGGGCACAGCAGGAAGCTGCTGGACGCAGAGAAAGTGATGTTCTCGACCGGCAGCCAAGGCAGGGCGGCGTTGGCCGATGGCCAGGTGAGGAGGCGTAATCAGTCACTGGCGCTGGCGGGGATCGGTCCATTGGATCGGTCATAGTTGATGCCCTGCTTTTCAACCTGGCTTGAGGCTCTAACCAGGCACCTCCGCCGTATCATGGAGTCTGAATGCGAGCCGCCCACCCAAAGAGACTCGCATGTGCACCATTCACCCTGCAGGCAGCGGACGTGCTGCTTGCAGTGGAGCGCTGGGGCCGCTGGAGGCAGCCGCAACATGCGCCGCAGCTGCTGGTTTACGACATCGGTGCGTTGTGTTAGCAGGGCAGGGCTGGTTGCCTGCGCTGGTGCCCAAGCACGGCAGCTCGAAGGAAGCACTTGGTCCGCAGCTTGCACCGCAGCAGTGTTTGTGCAGGGGCAATGCCTGGTCATGTCACACTGCCCTCGGCATGTGCCACCCTGCCCTGGCGCTCGCGCATCGTCTGAGCATGGGTCCATCCCTCCGCACCTCCACCCCCCACTTCTCAGTGTTGGAGCGCAGTACGCTTGGGGTGCCTCACTCGGCGCTGCCGTTGCTGGCCGCTGTGCTGCTGCTGCTGGCGCTTGCGGCGGGAGCGCTGCCCTGGTGGAGCGATGCAGCGGTGCCGCGCTTGCTCAGCTGGCTGGGCGGCGGCAGGGCAGTGGCAGGAGCAGCCAAGGCGAGCGTGCCGGCGCCGCCGGCGGGCGGCAGAGGCAGACGGGTAGCAACGAGGGCGGGAGGACGCTGATGCGCTGGCGCTGCACTATTGCTCCTTCTTGTTGAGTGTGGACTCTGTGGCACATGCCTCTGCTGGACAGGGCAGGCCAGAAGGCGGCCCGAGGAGCGCATGCTAGGGTTGCATGCCTCCGGCCTGCACCTGGGAGCTGACACAAAGAGCATGCAAACGCCGGTGCCCAGCCCTGCTTGCCCTGGATTATTGTCAGGAAGCGTCAAATCTACGAATGGCGAGGTGCCATCAGGCACGGAAGTAGCTGCCTCTAGACGGAGCTGGCCTGGCAGCTGACCCGCAGAGATGCACCGAAAAGCGCGCCGTGCAAGGACCTCATCTGGCGGGCCGCGTCCTCCTTCGCTGTCTTTTGCTCTCACCATACCGCCTCATCACCTCGCCGCCGCATTTTGCAAGCCTCCTTCACCCTGCAAGTGGTACCCCGCAGCCAAGATGGCCAAGCGCGTGGTGTTTCTGCTTGCCGCCGCCCTGCTGATTGCGGGTGAGTTATTTACATGCGGTTGGTCGAGGTGTCTGCAGGCAGCGGTCGCTCCTGTGGCGCCGCGTTCGCCATCGGCGTCATCTGGGGCCTTAACGAGCCGCTTACGACCGCAAAGCGCTGTTCAGCTGATGAGAGACGCACCTCAGCAAGGGGCAGACCCTGCCGCCGCCCCATGGCTGGGCCGCCGGCCCCCGCCAGACCGTGCCGGACCACGCTCAGCCAGGCGGCACCGCGTCTGCCTGCAGCTCACTCTCTGTCAGTTGCACTCCTTCTGTGCAGGTGCTTGGGCCGCCAAGCCCATCAAGCGGACCTGCCAGGGTGGGCAGATGGAGGTCGGCGGGTGCTATCAGGTGCGGCGCGGTCGTGACACGCCCCTCACCCGAGTGGCTCCTGCAGTGTCCGCTGCTGCACTGCTGTCCAGCTACAACCCATTCGGTGCACAACCGAGTGCTAGCACTGCTGCTGTGCTGGCCTGCTTTCAACTTACCGGCTGCTTCGCGCGTTGCCCTCCCCGACTCCTTCATGCAGTGCCAGAACAAGAACACTTGCAAGATCTGCTGGTCGCCCGTCGGCGAGCGTGGCTATGGCGTGAACAACAGCAACAAGGGCGGCAACAAGGGTGGCTGGTGAGTGTGGGGCTGCGCTGACTGTTCCTTGCTAGCAGGAGGCCGTGCTCTGCCGCACTCGGCAGCAGCGCAGCGCCGCCAATGCAACCCGCCGTCGATGATGCAGCACCTCCTGCCCCATTTAATGCAAACGCTCCTTCGTCCACCTGCTTGCCTGCCACCCAGCCCCCCACCCCCGCTGGTGCATGACCAACTGCCCCTCTCCCTTCCTTTGCGCAGTGTGCCCTGCCCCCAGAACTGCGAGAAGTGCCAGGGCAACGCCCAGGTTTGCACGGTGAGCCCACACCTGCCCTGTGGCACTGTGCCGCTCGGCGTTGCTGGTCAAGAGGTTGAAGCAGAAGGATGCGGCCGATGCAGCTGCATATACCCTTGCCACTACCATGTATGCCCCAACATCTACCACTCCGTTGCTCATTGTCGGCCTGCCCCTGTCCTTGCGCTGCCTTCACATGCAGCGCTGCCTGCCCGGCTTTGGCAAGGGCAACGGCGTGAAGAACCCCTGCGTGCTGTGCGACCCCGACACCCAAATCGTGGACCCCAACAGCAAGAAGTGAGTGGTGGGAGGGGAGGTGCACGGTTGCTGGCCCTTATGTGGTTTATGCAAACGTTGCACCAGCAACCAGGTGGACGGCAGGGGGTGCGCCCTTGCATGCTCTGAGCCGCTCTCACTTGTTGGCGGCTCGTCGGCTCATGCCCGAGCTCACCGCCGCTCCTCACACACCTTGCCCCCGCACAACCCTTGTGCAGGTGCGTGTGCAACAAGGCCGCCGGGTATGTGAAGCAGGGCAAGGCCTGCGTGCTGGCCGCTGCACCCTAGGCTGCAAGAGATGGGCACAGCTTGCCATCCTGGATTGGCAAGGCCAAGCAACCCATGACTGCTTGCAATGCAAGCATGGATGCCCTCAATTGAGGCATGCCCCACCATCACTCAACCGCACCTACGTCATTCCACACTCACTCAAACTACAAGTCGGCCTCTCAGGCCAAGTCGGCCTCTCAGGCCAAGTCTGGCCAACATTCGTGATTCCATGTGGCACAGCATTCTCTGCATGCATGCCCACGCGTCAATCCACATGCCTTATCAGTTGGTTACATTCCTTGAACCTTTCAAGCCTGTGTCCCCAACGAGGTTAGTGTGCGGCATGCACACACATCAATAACCACACTTTCCCCATGTAAATTCTGTTCTCAAGCCCTGATTAAGAGGGAGAGGGCAGCAGCAGCGGGGGCGGGCCGCAGCAGCGGGTACCCCACCCCTTGCACGTTCAGAATGCCGCCCCGCCGTCTGAGA
>VFQQ010001223.1_pt1 | contig 37991 bp, 32 predicted proteins | sample 3512341 | NCBI WGS metagenome assembly VFQQ01 (sample SAMN10412373, study PRJNA504923) | tailings metagenome | isolation source: Relicate 2 Philex TSF1 revegetated site | place: Philippines: Tuba, Benguet | collected 2017-08-29 | reverse complement strand
ATCGTCCCCACGTTCACGTGCGGCTTGGTCCGCTCAAACTTGCCTTTTGCCATTTCTCTTCTCCGGGAAAGAACGATGCCCGTGCAGGTTTAAGGTCTCCGGCCCAGGCCTGCCACGGGCAGCAGGCCCACCGCATCGTGCGCGGCGCCGAAGACCATCTGGTTTTACTTTGCGCGTGCGCTGACGATGGCGTCGGCGACGTTCTTCGGCGCTTCGGCGTAGTGCTTGAACTCCATCGTGTAAGTCGCACGACCCTGCGACATCGAGCGCAGCGTGGTCGAGTAGCCGAACATCTCGGACAGCGGCACTTCGGCCTTGATGACCTTGCCCCCGCCAGGCATGTCGTCCATGCCTTGCACCATGCCGCGACGGGAGGACAGGTCGCCCATCACGTTGCCGGCATAGTCCTCGGGCGTCTCGACTTCCACGGCCATCATCGGCTCGAGGATCACCGGGCTGGCCTTGCGGCAGGCTTCCTTGAAACCGATCGAGGCGGCCATCTTGAAGGCGTTTTCGCTCGAGTCCACTTCGTGGTAGGAACCGAAGGTCAGCGTGACCTTGACGTCCACCACAGGGTAGCCCGCGAGCACGCCGTTGGGCAGGGTTTCTTCCACACCCTTTTGCACCGCCGGGATGTACTCACGCGGCACCACGCCGCCCTTGATGGCATCGACGAACTCGAAGCCCTTGCCAGGCTCTTGCGGCTCGACGGTGAACACGACGTGACCGTACTGGCCCTTGCCGCCCGACTGGCGCACGAACTTGCCTTCCACGTCGGACACCGACTTGCGGATGGTTTCGCGGTAAGCCACCTGCGGTTTGCCGACGTTGGCCTCCACGCCGAACTCGCGCTTCATGCGGTCGACGATGATCTCCAGGTGCAGTTCGCCCATGCCGGAGATGATGGTCTGGCCGGACTCTTCGTCGGTGCGCACCCGGAAGGACGGATCCTCGGACGCCAGGCGCTGCAGCGCGATGCCCATCTTCTCCTGGTCGGCCTTGGTCTTGGGCTCGACGGCCTGGGAGATCACGGGCTCAGGGAAGACCATCTTCTCGAGCGTGATGATCGAATCCGGATCGCACAGGGTTTCGCCCGTGGTCACTTCCTTCAGGCCGACGCAGGCAGCGATGTCGCCAGCCAGGATCTCCTTGATCTCCTCACGCTGGTTGGCATGCATCTGCAGGATCCGGCCGATGCGCTCCTTCTTGCCCTTGATGGGGTTGTAGACGGTGTCGCCCGACTTGAGCACGCCCGAGTACACGCGCACGAAGGTCAGCTGGCCGACGTAGGGGTCGGTCATCAGCTTGAACGCGAGCGCAGCAAACTTCTCGTTGTCGTCGGCCTTGCGGGTCACTTCCTTGTCGTCATCGTCCGTGCCGGCCACCGGGGGGATGTCCACGGGCGAGGGCAGGAAGTCGATGACCGCATCCAGCATGCGCTGCACGCCCTTGTTCTTGAAGGCGGTGCCGCACAGCATGGGCTGGATCTCGGTGGCGATGGTGCGCGAACGCAGGCCCAGCTTGATCTCCTCTTCGGAGAGCTCGCCAGACTCGAGGTACTTGTTCATCAGCTCTTCGCTGGCCTCAGCCGCCGCCTCGATCATGTTCTCGCGCCATTTCTGGCAGGTTTCCACCAGATCGGCCGGGATGTCTTCGTAGGTGAACTTCATGCCCTGGGACGCATCGTCCCAGATGATGGCCTTCATCTTGAACAAGTCGACCACGCCCTTGAAGTTCTCCTCGGCGCCAATGGGCACGACGATGGGCACGGGGTTGGCCTTCAGGCGGGTCTTCATCTGGTCATAGACCTTGAAGAAGTTCGCGCCGGTGCGGTCCATCTTGTTGACGAACGCGAGACGCGGCACCTTGTACTTGTTGGCCTGGCGCCAGACGGTTTCCGACTGGGGCTGCACGCCACCCACGGCGCAGTACACCATGCAGGCACCGTCCAGCACGCGCATGGAACGCTCCACCTCGATGGTGAAGTCCACGTGGCCGGGGGTGTCGATGATGTTGAAGCGGTGCTCGGGGTAGGACAGGTCCATGCCCTTCCAGAAGCAGGTCGTGGCCGCCGAGGTGATGGTGATGCCCCGCTCCTGCTCCTGCTCCATCCAGTCCATGGTGGCGGCGCCGTCGTGCACCTCACCGATCTTGTGGTTCACACCCGTGTAGAACAGGATGCGCTCGGTGGTGGTGGTTTTGCCGGCGTCGATGTGAGCGGAGATACCAATGTTGCGGTAGCGCTCGATCGGGGTCTTGCGGGACATGATGTCACTCCAAATACAAAGGCCGCCCCGCGTGTCTCATGGACAGGCCGGGGCAGCCGCGGGGCTGGTTGGCGGGTTCTACTTAGAAGCGGAAGTGCGAGAAGGCCTTGTTGGCCTCGGCCATGCGGTGGACCTCGTCGCGCTTCTTCATGGCGCCGCCACGGCCTTCGGCCGCCTCGAGCAGCTCGTTGGCCAGGCGCTGGGCCATGGACTTCTCGCTGCGCTTGCGCGCCGATTCCTTCAGCCAGCGCATGGCCAGGGCCATCCGGCGCACGGGGCGAACTTCCACGGGAACTTGGTAGTTCGCACCGCCCACACGGCGGGACTTCACTTCGACCATGGGCTTGACGTTGTTCAGCGCGGTGAGGAACACCTCCAGCGCATCCTTGCCGGACTTCTTCTCGACCTGTTCGAGGGCACCATAGATGATGCGCTCGGCCACGGCCTTCTTGCCCGACTCCATGATGACGTTCATGAACTTGGACAGATCGACGTTGCCGAACTTCGGATCGGGCAGGATCTCGCGCTTGGGGACTTCGCGACGACGAGGCATGATGACTTCCTTCTCTGCTTCAGTTGGCCCGGGACTCACCCGGCACCTCGGACACCCATCGCGGGCGCCCACTTACTCGGCAAACCGCAGCTTGCCGCAACAATCTCGGCCCGACCTTACGGCCCGACCATGACAACTCTTTGATCAGGCCTTCTTAGGACGCTTGGCGCCGTACTTCGAACGCGCCTGTTTGCGATCCTTGACGCCCTGCAGGTCGAGCGAGCCGCGTACGATGTGGTAGCGCACGCCCGGCAGATCCTTCACGCGGCCGCCACGCACGAGCACCACGCTGTGCTCCTGCAGGTTGTGGCCCTCGCCGCCGATGTAGGAAATGACCTCGAAGCCGTTCGTCAGACGCACCTTGGCGACCTTGCGCAGTGCGGAGTTCGGCTTCTTGGGGGTGGTGGTGTACACGCGGGTGCACACGCCGCGTCGCTGCGGACAATTCTCCATCGCAGGCGACTTGGACTTCGTGACCTCGGCCTGACGGCCATGGCGCACGAGCTGGTTGATGGTGGGCATAGGTAACTTGTTCCCGTTTGAAGTTACGTTTCGGACGAATTCCGGCCGAACGCCGAACCCCCTGAACAAGCCTGGCCCCCGAAACCCCGGCGGGCCGCCCAGCAAAGAGCGCAGCAGAATCTGCCGAAAAGCCTGACATTGTAGGGGTAAGCGAGGGGGCGCGCAAGTCAGCACCCCTTTCCTGACGCTATGCTCCGGGCCCATGCCACTGCTTTCGTCGGCTCCCGTCTCGCGTGTCGTGCTCGACACCAATGTGGTGCTGGATTGGCTGGTCTTCGACGACCCCAGCGCCCATCCCTGGGTTCACGCCTTGATGGACGGCGCCCTGGCCTGGCTGGCGACCGCGAGCATGCAGGCGGAGTGGGAGCGTGTGCTCACCTACAAGAATGTGTTGTCCCGCCGGCCCTCTGCGGGCCTGCGGGACGTCTGGCAACGCCATGCCCGGCTCTGCCCCCACCCCCCGGACTGCGGCCTGCGGTGCGCGGACCCCGACGATCAGGTGTTCATCGATCTGGCCATGGCCCAGCAGGCCCGATGGCTGCTGACCAAGGACAAGGCCTTGCTGGCGCTGGGGCGCCGCGCCTGGTCGATAGCGGGGCTTCGGGTGGTGACCCCGTCCGAGTGGGCAGCGGATCAGGGCACCGGGGACGCAAGCTGACGCAGCATCAGCCGCGCACTGGCCAGGTTGGTAGCGCAGGGCACGTCATGCACATCGCAGGCCCGCACCAGGGCATTGATGTCCGGTTCGTGAGGCTGCGGGGTCATCGGGTCGCGCAGGAAGATCACGGCATCGACCTCCTCCATCGCAAGGCGCGCACCGATCTGCAGGTCTCCGCCGAGCGGACCGCTGAGCAGGCACTCCACCGGCAGGCCCACCTGGGCCTGCAGGCGCGAGCCGGTGGTGCCGGTGGCGATGAGGTGGCAGCGCCCCAGGAAGTCGCGGAACTCCTGGGCCAGGTGGATCATGTCGTTCTTCTTGCCGTCGTGGGCGATGAGGGCGAGGCAGCGCGGTCGCATGGCGGTCTCCTTCGCTTCCATGATAGTCAGCAGGGGTGACGGCGAGGGTACAAGCGATCACCCGCCCTGGGGGTCCTCCTCACGGCCTGTATCGACCTTGGCGCAGGCGATGTCAGGCTGAGCCGATCGCTGCGCGAAAACGAGTCGGGAATTACCCTCGGGGGCCTGCGTGCAACGCGGCAGTCCGTGCAATCAGGGGTACATTGCCTCTGCGTCTTTCCCACGCCCAGCGTTTGCGATGTCCAGTGCGATCAAGATTTTCCAGGGCCGTTTCGGCCGTGTTGCCCTGCTCGACATGGACGGTGTGCTCGTGGGTCATGCGCACCACCATTGCCACATCCTTCTGAAGGCAGGGGGCGCAGACAGCGCGTTCACGGTACGGGGCGAACGCGCGCCACTGACCGACGACACGGCCGTGCTGGTCAATGCGTGGGAATACCACGCTTATGAGCACAATTTGCAGTCCGGACAGCGAACGCTGGTCCTGGCGCTCTACATCGAACCCCGGTGGCTCGCCGAGTTGCAGCGCTCGCTCGCGATGGCGGCGCACCCACGCTTTTTCCCGCAACGTTGCGTGAGCATCACGCCCATGGCTCGGAAGATCATCGAGGAGTTCGTCTTCGAGATGTGGTGGGCCGACGAGGTGTCGCAGGGGCGCCTGGAGGGGCTGCTGTTCAACCTGATCGTCTCGGTGATCGACGGCTACTCGGGATGGCGCGAGTTGCGCAGCATGCTGCAGGATCGCCCGCCCGCGGCCATGGACCCTCGCATTCGCCAGGCCATCGCCCACATCAAGCGCGACCTGTTGCAGGCCGTCGATGTGGAGACGCTGGCCGCCGAGGTGGGCCTGTCGAGAGCGCATTTCTTCACGCTGTTTCAGCGCGACACCCAGGTCACGCCGCTGGTGTACGCCAACGTGCTGCGCTTCGAGGCTGCAGTGCACCGTCTCACTCACAGCCAGGCGGCTCTGGGGGATGTGGCCCACGATCTGGGCTTTTCGGCGCCAGGGCACTTCTCGCGCTTCTTCCGCCAACACCTTGGCATCACGCCCACGGAATACCGGCGGGTGGTCAACCTGTTTGACCCGGCGCCCGGGTCGGCCGCGGCCGTCGACCTGCTCTGACGTCTTCAGGGCCACCGCGCCCTGAGTGCAGCCGCTCCCGCACTGCCAACATTCATCCCCTGCCCTGCGCCGACGCGCCCTCGTGGCACGCGGCCTGCCGGATGCTGCGCTGCATCAAGCACATCACCAGACGATTTGGTCAGAGACCAGACGATCGGGGCAATCACCAGACTCTCCCGTTAACGAGCGCGCGGACCACGACGCAGACTGGCCGCTCTGCAACGCGATAACGACACAGGAGACCACACGGTGCACAGCGATGCGCAGCTCGCCGCCTGCGACGTGGAGACCACACGCCACGTCGGCCAGCCGATGGAACGCGTCGAGGACGCGGCCCTGCTGACCGGCCGGGGCGCCTATGCCGATGACATCGGCACCCGCCCGGGCACCCTGCATGCGGCCGTGCTTCGCTCGCCGCACCCCCATGCCCGGCTGCTGGGCATCGACACCCGGGCCGCCCTGGCGCTGCCCGGCGTGCGAGCGGTACTCACTGGTGAGGATGTGCAGCGCTGGTCGCAACCCTTCGTGGTTGGCGTGAAGCAGCCGATGCAGCATTGGGCGCTGGCCGTGGACCGCGTGCGCTACCAGGGCGAGCCGGTGGCCGTGGTGGTGGCGGAGGACCGCTACCGGGCCGAGGACGCACTCGATCTGATCCGCGTGGACTATGAGGCGCTCGACGCCGTGGTGAGCATCGACCGTGCCCTGGAGCCCTCGAGCCCGGCACTGCACGAGGCGGTGGGCGGCAACGTGGTCTCGGAACGGGACTTCCGCTACGGCGATCCGGACACGGCCTTCGCGCAGGCGACCCACCATGTTGCGGTGACGGTGCGCTACCCGCGCAACTCCTGCACGCCCATCGAGTGTGGCGTGGTGCTGGCCGAGCACCTGCCGGGGGACGAGGGTTATGACGTGACCTCGAACTTCATGGGGCCGTTCTCGCTGCACGCGGTGATGGCGATGGCCCTGCAGGTGCCGGGCAACAAGCTGCGCCACCGCGTGCCGCGCGATTCGGGCGGCAGCTTTGGCGTGAAGCAATCGGTCTTCACCTACGTGGTGCTGATGTGCCTGGCCTCGCGCAAGGCCGGCGCCGCGGTGAAATGGGTGGAGGACCGGCTGGAGCACCTGAGCGCTGCCACCTCGGCGACCGCGCGGTTGACCACGCTGGAAGCCGCCGTGGATGCCGACGGCCGCGTGCAGGCGCTGCGCTATGACCAGGTGGATGAGGTGGGCGGCTACCTGCGCGCGCCCGAGCCGGCCACCTTCTACCGCATGCACGGCGCCCTGACCGGTGCCTACGATGTGCCCCACCTCGCGGTGCGCAACCGGGTGGTGGTGACGAACAAGACGCCCACCGGCCTGGTGCGTGGCTTTGGCGGGCCGCAGGTGTATTACGCGCTCGAGCGCCTGATGGACCGCGTGGCCTCGCAGCTCGACATGGACCCGTTCGAGCTGCGCCGGCGCAACTTCGTGCGAAGGGAACAGTTTCCCTACACCGCCGCCGCGGGCGCGGTGCTGGATTCGGGCGATTACGCGCGATTGATGGAGATGGCCCTGGAGGCAGCGGCCGCCGCCGGGCTGCGGGAGCGGCAGGCGCGCGCACGAAGCGAGGGTCGGCTGTACGGCATCGGCTGCGCAGCCATCGTCGAGCCGTCCATCTCGAACATGGGCTACATCAGCACGGTGCTGACGGCCGCCCAGCGCGCCAAGGCCGGGCCGAAGAACGGGGCCATCGCCAGCGCAACCGTCTCGGTGGATCTGCTCGGCGGCGTGAACGTCACCATCGCCTCGGCCCCGGCCGGACAGGGGCACATGACGGTGTGCTCGCAGGTGGTGGCCGACGTGCTCGGTCTCAAGCCTTCGCAGATCACGGTGAGTGTGGACTTCGACACCGCCAAGGATGCCTGGTCGGTGGCGGCGGGCAACTACAGCAGCCGATTCGCCGGGGCGGTGGCGGGCACCGTGCACCTGGCGGCGATGAAACTGCGCGACAAGCTGGCCCGCGTGGCCGCGGTGCAACTGGGCTGCCCGCCCGAACAGGTGCGATTCGTGAACGGCCAGGTGCTGGACGCCGAGCGCCCCGAGCACCGCCAGCCCTTCACGCGCGTGGCGGCCAACCCGCACTGGGCCCCGGGCCTGCTGCCAGAAGGGGTCGAGCCGGGCCTGCGGGAAACGGCCTTCTGGACGCCCCCCACGCTCACCGCACCGGACGGGCAGGACCGCGTGAACACCTCGGCCGCCTACGGCTTCGTCTTCGACATCTGCGGCCTCGAGGTCGACCCCGACACGGCGGCCGTGCGGGTGGACCGCTACGTCACCGGGCACGACGCCGGCACCCTGCTCAACCCGGCTCTCGCCGACGGGCAGATCCGTGGGGCGTTCGCTCAGGGCCTGGGGGCCGCGCTGCTGGAGGAGTTCCGCTACGGCGCAGACGGCAGCTTCCAGTCCGGAACGCTGGCGGACTACCTCATGCCGACCGCCTGCGAGGTGCCCGACCCCATCATCGTGCACCTGGAGACACCATCACCCTTCACGCCGCTGGGTGCCAAGGGTCTGGGCGAAGGCAACAACATGAGCACGCCGCCGTGCATCGCCAACGCCTTCGAGGACGCGCTGCGCCCCCTGCGCGGCGACACGGATGTGGAGTTGCCGCTGACGGCCTCGAAAGTCCTCGCCCTGCTGGGTGAAGCCGAGCCGGCGCCGCCGCCCTCGCTGGCGCAGGCTGCGCTCACGGCCCCCTCCGCCAGCGGCAGCGGTGTGGCCTTGCGCGCGAGCGGCACGGTCGACATCTCAGCGCCGCCCGAACAGGTGTTCGCGGTGCTGCTCGACCCGGCTGCGCTGGCACGCGTGATCCCCGGCTGCCACGCGCTCGAGAGCTTGGGCGAGCATCGCTATCGCGCCGACGTGACGGTGGGCATTGGCCTGGTGAAGGCTCGTTACGAAGCGCGCATCACGCTCAGCGAGATCGATGCCCCCCACAGCCTGCGCCTGGCGGGCGAAGGCAGTTCGTCGCTCGGCACCGGCGCCGGCAGCGGCATGGTGCGGCTGGAGGCGCTGCCATCGGGCACACGGCTCCACTACGACTACGAAGCCCGCGTGGGCGGCAAGGTGGCTGCTGTCGGCAGTCGCATGCTGGAAGGCGCTGCCCGGGTGGTGCTGGCGGAGTTGTTTGAATCGCTGGCCCGCCAGGCCACCGGGCTCGCGCCGATGTCATGGTGGCAGCGGCTGTTGCGGCGCCTCGCGCTGTTCTCGGGGAAGTCCGCATGAAGCCGGCCGCCTTCGACTATCAGCGCGTGGACAGTGCGGAAGCGGCCGCGCGAGCGCTGGCGGAATGCGCCGAGGACGGCCGCATCCTGGCCGGAGGGCAGTCGCTGATGGCCGTGCTGAACATGCGACTGGCGCAACCCTCGCGGCTGATCGACATCTCCCGCTCGGCTTCGCTGGCTCAGGTGCGCCTGGACGATGGGGCCTTGCGCATCGGCGCCGCCGCCACCCAGGCTGCGATCGAGTGGCGGCCCAGTCTCGCGCAGGAGCTGCCGCTGCTCACGCTGGCCTTTCCGCACATTTCGCACTTCCAGATCCGCAACCGCGGCACCGTCGTGGGCTCGATCGCCCATGCCGACCCTTCGGCGGAACTGCCCCTGTGCCTGCTCGCGCTCGAAGGCGAGGTCCTGCTGCGCAGCGCGAAGCGCCAGCGGCGCGTGAAGGCCCAGGATTTCTTCACCGGCCTGCTGAGCACGGCACGCGCGTCGGACGAACTCGTCGAGGCCGTGCGCTTCCCCCTGGCCCAACCCGGCACGGGTCATGGCTTCCAGGAGTTCTCGGTACGCCACGGCGACTTCGCCGTGTGCGCCGTGGCGGCGGTGGCCGATGCCCGGCGCCTGCGGGTGGCGGTGGGCGGTGTGGCCGACCGACCGGTCGCACGCGACTTCCCCTTGCTCGACGGCACGGCGCTCGACGACGCACTCAATGAACTGGCCTGGTCGCTCGAGGCACGCGACGAGCCCCAGGCAAGCGCTGCGCTTCGCCGCCGGCTGGTACGTCGCCTGGGGCGCCGGGCCGTCGAGCAGGCCATGAACTCCCGGGGGCTCGCATGACCGACGTTCTGGGACGCGACACGCGTCATACCGTGCATCTCACACTCAACGGCCGCGCCTGCAGCGCAGCCACCGAGACGCGCACCCTCCTGAGTGACTTCCTGCGTCATGCAGCCGGTGCCACGGGCACCCACGTGGGCTGCGAACACGGTGTGTGCGGCGCCTGCACGGTCCGTATCGACGGGGTTGCGCAGCGGGCCTGCATGACGCTTGCACTGCAGGTGGATGGGCGCTCGGTGCAGACCGTGGAGGGGCTGGCTGAGGACGGCGTGCTGAACGACCTGCAGCAGGCGTTTCGCCGCCATCACGCACTGCAGTGCGGCTTCTGCACTGCGGGGATTCTCATGTCCTGCGCCGACTGGCTGGAGCGGGTCCAGGACCCGAGCGAGGCACAGGTCCGCGAGATGTTGTCGGGGCACATCTGCCGTTGCACCGGCTACACGCCGATCGTCCAGGCCGTCCTGGACGTGGCGGAACTGCGTCGCGAGAAGTCCGCGACGCGCTGAACCGACACCTTCGCACGCCAACAACGAAGAGGCATCCATGCTCGATCTCGGAAGAACCCTGCTACAGAGCGTCGAACGATCTCCCCACGCCTGTGCGCTGGTCGACGGCGACCTGCGCCTGAGCTACGCGCAGTGGGCCGAGCGCGTCGGCTCGGTGACGCGCGGACTGCGCGAGCTTGGCTTGCAGCAGGGTGACCATCTTCTGGTGGTGCTGCAGAACCGCTGGGAAACGGCCACCCTGCACTGGGCCTGCCAGTTCATGGGTGTCATCGTCACGCCGCTGAACTGGCGCGCCAAGCCGGAAGAGATCGACTACTGCCTGGGCGATTCGGCGGCTCGAGCCCTGGTGTTCGAACCCGTCGCCGAAGAAGCCGTGGCGCAGTCACTGTTGGCACGAGAGGTCCATCGCGTGGCCGTGCAGGGCGCACAAGGCGGCACTTGCCGTTTCGATGACTGGATCGAAGCCGGGGTTCTGCCGCAGCCTCAGGCCAGCGCGCAGGACTGGTCGCTGATGCTCTACACCTCCGGCACCACGGGGCGGCCGAAAGGGGTGCCGCGTCGCCATCGCGCCGAACGTATCGCCGCACTGGCCCACGTGGCGCAGAACTGCTATGGGCACGGTGAGCGCACCCTCGGTGTCATGCCGCTCTACCACACCATGGGGGTTCGGTCCCTGCTGGCGCTGGCGCTGGTGGACGGCTGCTTCGTGTGCATCCCGAAGTTCGATGCGGCACTCGCACTGGCATCGATCGAGCACGAGCGCATCACCCATCTCTATCTCGTTCCCACGCTCTACCACGACATGCTGGCCCACGCGAACTTTGCCTCGACCGATGTCTCCAGCGTGCGCAAGCTGGGTTTTGCAGGGGCTCCGATGCACGACGCGCTGCTGCACAGGCTGAACCGCGCCTTCTCGCCTGAGTTGTTCGTCAACCACTACGGCAGCTCGGAGATCTACACCTTCTCGATCAATCAGGATGCCTTGGGCAAGCCCGGCTCAGCCGGACGGGCCGGCATCAACACGCGGCTGCGCGTGGTGAAACTCGACGCATCCACGCCTGACCAGTTCGCCGCACCGATGGAGGAAGGCCAGATCATCGCGGAACTGCTCGGCGACGAGGCTTTCGAGGGCTACCACAACCGCCCTGATGCCAACCTGAAATCGCTTCGCGCAGGCTGGTATTTCACCGGCGACACAGGCTATGTCGATACCGATGGTGATCTCTATGTGACCGGCCGGGTCGACGACATGATCATCAGCGGCGGCGAGAACATCTCGCCCGTCGACATCGAATCGGTGCTCTCGCTGCATCCCGCCGTCGATGAGGTGGCGGTCGCCGGCCTGCAGGACGAACGCTGGGGCCAGCGCGTGGTGGCCTTCATCAAGGCGCGCGAGTCGGTCGCAGGTGAAGCCCTCGACATGCATTGCCGCAACTCCGACCTGCTCAACTTCAAGCGGCCGCGCGAATACGTCTTCGTGCGTGAGATCCCCAAGTCCCCCGTCGGGAAGATCCTGCGCCGCAAGCTGGTGGCTGGCGAGTACGAGCCCGCCGCACCCGCGTCCGATTCCTCCTCCGCGCTCGGCAACACAGCTGCGGCCGGCGCCTCTCCCACCGAGATCTCACGATGAACGCTCCCACTGCCTATGCCAGCCTGCGCGACTGGCTGCGCCACCTTGCTGCGACCGACCGGCTCGCTGCCATCCGCGAAGGTGTTTCCCTCAAGCACGAACTGGCGGCTGTCGCCAAGCGGCTCGACGGCCGCCGTGCGGCACTCTTCCTGCGCCCCGGTGGACAGGCCATGGCTGTCGTGTCGGGCTTCATGTCACGACGCGAGTGGATCGCCGAAGCCATGGGCGTGAGCCAAGGCGAGTTGCTCCAGCGCTTTCGCGATGCCGCCGAACGGCCGCTGGCCTGGCAGGAGGTAGAAGCCGGCACGGCCGCCTGCCAGCAGGTCGTCCACGGCCATGGCACCGGCCAGGTGGACCTGGGCGCGCTGCCCATCCCCACGCACAGCGAACATGACGACGGGCCCTACATCACCGCAGGACTGGTCATCGCCCGCAACCCGCGCACGGGCCGCCAGAACGTGTCGATCAACCGCCTGCAGGTGCATGGGCCTGATCGGCTCGGCATCCTCATGCTGCCGCGCCACCTGCACAGTTTCTATCAGGCCGCCGAAGCCGAGGGCGACGCCCTCGACGTGGCGATCGTCATCGGCGTCGATCCGCTGACAGCGCTGGCCTCGCAGGCCATTTGCCCGATCGACCAGGACGAGCTCGAGATCGCCGGCGCCCTGCATGGCCGCCCTCTCCCGGTCGCGAAGTGCCTCAGCAACGAGGTCCGGGTGCCTGCTGACGCCGAGATTGTCATCGAGGGCCGACTGCTGCCACGCGTGAGGGAGGCCGAGGGACCCTTCGGCGAGTTCCCGAAGTACTACAGCGCCCGCGAAGAGCGCGAGGTGATCCAGATCGCAGCGATCACCACCCGCCGCGATCCGCTCTTCCACACCATCGTGCCAGCCGAGATGGAGCACCTGCTGCTTGGCTCCATCCCACGCGAGGCGACGCTGCTGGCACACCTGCAGCGCAGCTTCCCCAACGTGACCGATGTGCATCTTTCGGTCGGCGGGGTTGCGCGCTATCACCTGTACGTGCAGATGCGCAAGACGCGCGAGGGGCAGCCCAAGAACGTGATGCTTGGTGCTTTCGCTGGCCACTATGACGTCAAGCAGGTGATCGTGGTCGACGAGGACGTCAACGTGCACGATCCAGTCGAGGTGGAATGGGCGGTGGCCACCCGCTTCCAGGCCGGGCGCGACCTGGTCGTGATCGAAGGCGCCCAGGGCTCCGCCCTCGATCCTTCGACCACCCTCGGCTTCGATGACAACAAGCCGCCGGTGAACTGGCAAGGCTACGGTGACAAGATGGGGCTGGACGCCACCAAACCCCTGGACAGCGGCGGCCATGTCTTCACCCGGGTGCGCATTCCGGGCGAGCGGGAGGTCGACCTCGACCAGTTGGTCCAGGCGAGCGGACCGGCGGCGCTGTGCGGTACGCCGCTGGAGCGGTCATGAGGGCGCCAAGATGAGAAAGCAACGCCTCATCGTGGCGATCACCGGGGCCAGCGGCGCCATCTATGGCGTGCGGCTGCTGCAAGCGCTGCGCGCCACACCCCAGTGTGAGACGCACCTGATTCTTTCGGGCGCAGGCGGGCTCACGGCCATGCAGGAGCTCGACATGTCGCGCTCGGAGATCGAGTCGCTCGCGGATCAGACGCACAGCGTCAAGGACATCGGCGCGACCGTGGCCAGCGGCTCGTTCGTGACCCACGGCATGGTGATCGCGCCGTGCTCGATGAAAACGCTGGCCAGCATCGCCTGCGGGCTGGCCGACAACCTGGTCGGCCGCGCAGCCGACGTCGTCCTGAAGGAGCGCCGCCGACTCGTGCTGCTCGCCCGGGAGACACCGCTCAATCTCGCCCACCTGCGCAACATGACCACCGTCACCGAGATGGGCGGCATCGTGTGCCCGCCGGTACCTGCGTTCTATCAGCGTCCCCAAAGCCTGGACGACATCGTCAACCACACGGTTGGCCGTGTGCTCGATCTGTTCGACCTCGGGCACGAACTGCCCCTGCACCGATGGGCCGGTCTGCAAGGCCGGAAACCTTCTGGTTCATCCGGCCCTGGGCCGGCTTGAACTCCCGAACTGCCACAGGAAACCACCATGAAACTTCAGGAACTAGCCCATCCCGCCCAGACCCTTCCAGCCGACCTCGACGGCTTCCGCGTCGAGGTCCGACCCGGCGAGGAGCGCGCCGACATCGTGCTCGACCGCCCGCCGCTCAACGTGGTGAGCATGCGAGGGCGCGAACAGCTGCGTATCGTGTTCGAGGCGCTCGATGCCGATGACCGCGTACGTGTCATCGTGGTGCGCGGCGCAGGGGAGCACTTCTCCAGCGGCGGGGACATCAAGGGCTTCCTCGAGGCCACGCCGGAACATGTCTCCAAGCTGGCATGGAACGTCGCCGCCCCGGCCCGCTGCAGCAAGCCGGTGATCGCCGCCAATCGGGGCTACTGCTTCGGCGTCGGCTTCGAGCTGTCGCTGGCCTGCGATTTCCGCATCGCGACCGACACCACCCTCTACGCGCTGCCCGAACAGAAGCTCGGCCAGATCCCCGGCTCCGGCGGCTCAGCCCGCCTGCAGAAGATGGTTGGCATCACACGCACGAAGGACATCGTGATGCGCTCGCGCCGCATCACCGGCGCACAGGCCTTCGCATGGGGGGTGGCTACCGACTGCGTCGCCGATGCGGAACTGGAGCGTGCAACCGATGACCTCGTCGCCGAGTTGAGGTCCTTCTCGCCACTGGCTCAGCGCACCGCGAAGAAGCTGCTCAACGACACCGAAGACTCCCCGCTGACGGTTGCCATCGAGCTTGAGGGCCACTGCTACTCGCGCCTGCGCAGCTCGGAGGATTTCCGCGAGGGCGTCGAGGCTTTCCATGCAAAGCGCAAGCCGCAGTTCGTCGGACGCTGAAGTGCCGTCTCTGGCCCACCAACCCTCATCATCAAGGAACTCGTCCATGACCCGAGAACAGGACATCGTCACGCGCTCGCTGGCCTTCAGGAAGACCTATGTCGAGAGCACGCCCAGCTGGTACCGAGGCGAGATTCATCTTGGCTTCACGCTGGTTTTCACACTCGGAGTGATCTGGTACTGCGCCACGAACCTGGCCGATGCAAGCTGGCGGGAATGGGTCTTTGTGGTGGTACCGATGTTCCTGTTCGGCAACTGGGCTGAGTGGGCGGGTCACCGCTACCTGCTGCACAGCCCGAAGAGCTGGATCAAGCCAGCCTACAAGCGGCATGTGGCCACGCACCACCAGTTCTTCTCGCACAAAACGCTGCAGTACGAAGGGCAGAAGGAATGGCGCGCACTGCTCTTCCCACCCTTCGCACCGGTGCTGTTCGTGCTGGCCGCATTGCCCCCGGCGCTGCTGATCGGCACCCTGTGGTCTGCCAACGCCGGCTACATCGCCGTTCTGACGATGGCGGCCTACTTCCTGATGTATGAAGGCCTGCACACCCTCTCTCACCTGGAGCACCCGGTGCTGGATCGCATCCCGCTGGTCAACACCGTGCGACGCATGCACGTGCTGCATCACAACCCGGACTTCATGCACACGCGCAACTTCAACCTGACCTTCCCGATCTGCGATGCACTGTTCGGCACCAGTGACCTCGACAAGGGCGTGATCGCCACCTTGTTCAACGGGATGTCCGACAAGGCACGCAAGCCGTCAGACCAGGCTCGGATCGACGCGCAACAAAAAGACTGATTCCAGGAAAAACCGTTTCACCCCCCGTGCCGTCTTCGGCACAAGCACAGAAGGAGACAACCGTGCAACTCAGGAAACTGCTCAATGCGCTGTTCATTGCCGCCGGCTTTGCCGCCGCGAGTGCGGCCAGCGCGAAGGAGATGCGCCTCGGCCTCATCGTACCCGCCAGCCATCAGTGGTCCCTGGCCGCCGTGGCCATGGGCGAGGAGCTCAAACAGAAGTCGAACGGCAAGTATTCGGTCACCATCTTCCCCGCTGGCCAGCTGGGCAACGAAGCGCAGATGCTGCAGCAGTTGCAGACCGGTGCGCTCGACATGGCCTTCATGACCGTCGCCGAGGTCACCAACCGTGTCCAGGACTTCGGTGCCCTGTTCGCGCCCTACCTGGTGAAGGACGTGCAGCAGGCCGGGATGCTGCTGAACGGGCCGACTGCGCAGAAGCTGCTCGAGCGCCTGCCTCGCGAAGTCGGTGCGGTCGGTCTTGGATACGGCGTTGCGTCGATGCGGTTGATGCTGACCTCCTTCCCAGCCCAAGGAGCTGCCGACCTCCGTGGCCGCAAGATGCGCATCACGCCCTTCCCGCCGGTGCGCGACTTCTACCAGATGCTCGGAGCAGCCTCGACGCCGATGCCGCTGACAGACGTCTATGACTCGCTCGCCAACGGGCAAGTCGATGGCGTTGATGCGGACATGGAACTCATCTGGCGCATGAAGTTCTTCGAGCGCGGTCAGACCCTTCTGCACACCAACCACATGATGTTCCCGGTCGTTGGTCTGATGTCCGGCCGGCTGTGGCAGCAGATGCCGGCCGCAGAGCGGGAGCTCATCGCCAGCACCGCGCGGAAGCACCTCAACGGCCTGTTCGAGACCTATGTCGAGGTCGAGCGCGAAATGTTGAAGAACGTGCAGGGTACCAAGGTCAAGGTCGTGCCAGCCGGCCCAGCCTTTTTCGGAGACGCTCTCAAGCAGTGGGAGGAAGCCTGGCTCAAGCGCACCCCGATCCTGGCGGATCTGCGCCGGGAAGCCGCTGCGCTGAAGTGAACTCGCCAACCGCATAGCTGCGGCCGGGCCGGTCGTTCCAAACGTGGCTCGACCGGCCATTCAACCCGAACCGGAGTCCCTCCGTGTTGAAGATCGTTGCCTCTGTAAGTGATGGGATCGAGCGTGTCGAGCGCCTGTTGGTCCGCGTGATCGTGCTGGCCTTGCCGATCATGATCCTGGCAAACGCCACCGGTCGCGCCTTGCGATCGCCCATCTACTGGATGGACGAATTGGCCATCCTGACCATGGTATGGCTCGCGATGATCGCCATGTCACTGACATTGAAGACCCGCGACGCCGTCGCGGTGACCATGCTGCTCGACATGCTGCCGCCCGCCGTGATGAAAGCCTTGAGGCTGGCTGTCGATTCGCTGGTGCTCTCGTTCGGACTGGTCCTGCTGGTGCTGGCCTGGCACTGGTTCGACCCGCTCACCCTGATGCGCCTTGGCTTCGACACCCGAGAGTTCTCCGGCGAGACCTTCAATTTCATGTACCAGGACACCACCGCCACTCTGGGGATCCCCAAGTTCTGGTTCTGGCTGGTGGTGCCGATCAGCGCGCTGTGCACCAGCATCCACGCGCTGTCCAACCTGATCGACACATTCAAGCGACCGGCCTTGCCCGTCGACAACAAAACACCTGCTGCCGCGATGACCGGTAGCGTGGGAGTCCGATGATGGTCGCCCTGCTCTTCGCCTTCCTGCTGCTCCTCGGCCTGCCCATTGCTCTGGTGCTCGCCACCACCGCGCTTGGGCACATCTATCTGAGCGGCAATACAGTCCTCTATCTGTCCTTCCCCCAGCAGTTCTTCGCCAGCCTGGAGAACTATGGTCTGCTGGCCATCCCCCTGTTCATGCTCGTCGGCGAGTTGATGAACGAGGGAGGAATCACCCGGCGCCTGGTCGCTCTGGCTTCCGTCTTCGTCGGCCACGTGCGCGGCGGCCTCGCCTACATCAACATCCTGGCCAACATGTTCCTCGCGTCCATTGTCGGTTCGGCCAACGCCCAGGTCGCCGTAATGTCGCAGGTCATGGTGCCCGAGATGGAGAAGAAGGGCTTTCCGCGCGGATTTTCCACAGCCACCACCTGCGCCGGTGCGTTGCTGGCCCCGGTGATCCCGCCTTCCATGCTGTTCGTCATCTTCGGCGTGCTGGCGCAGATCTCGATCGGTGACCTCTTCATCGCCGGCATCATCCCCGGGCTGATGATGACGGCCGCTTTCATCGGCGTGGTGGCCATGCTCGGCTGGTACTACAACTACCCGCCCGGTGAGCGCCTCTCCCGCGCACAGAAGTTGCGCAACGTCATCGCGGCCTTGCCTTCGCTCATGGTGCCCATCGTCATGATCGGCGGCATTCTGGGTGGCCTCACCACTCCCACGGAGGCCGCCGCGGTGGGCGCCTTGATGGCGGTGGTTGTTGGCGTGTTCTTTCACCACGAGGTGCGGCTGGACCGCGTCGGTGCCATGCTCATGCGGGTGGGCCTCAACACCGGCGTGGTGCTGATCCTCGTTGCCGCCGCAGGCGTGTTCGGGTGGGTCATCGTGTTCGAGAAGATTCCGCAGCAACTGGCGGTCTTCCTGCAAGGCGTGACATCCGATCCGTTCGTCTTCATGCTGCTGGTCACGGTGCTGTTGCTTGCGGTCGGGACGGTGATCGACGGTATCGCCGCGCTGATCCTGCTGGTTCCCATCCTGCTGCCAGTGGCCACCCAGGTGTATGGCATCAATCCGTATCACTTCGGCGTGGTGATGTGCATCAACCTCACGCTCGGCCTCCTGACACCCCCTGTGGGCGCAGCACTGTATGTCGCCTCGCGCGTCACGGGGGCGAAGCCGGCCGAGATCCTGCGCCCGCTCACGCCCTTCCTGCTGGCCACGCTGGCCATCCTGATCCTCTTGTCCTGGCAGCCGATCTTCGTCACCGCGCTGCTGAAGTAGCCACTGCCCGGGTGTCGCACGTGCGGCCCCCTCACCACCCCTAGGAGCATCCATGCAGAAACTTCGAGACCGCGTTGCCATCGTCACCGGCGGCGCACAAGGCATCGGCGCCGCGTACGCCCGCGCCCTGGCAGCGCAGGGCGCCAGCGTCGTCGTGGCCGACATCCTCGACGGCTCGCCCGTGGCAGACGAGATCCAGGCCTGCGGCGGCCGTGCCATGGCCGTCACGGTCAATGTGGCCGACGAAGCCTCGGCGCGCTCCATGGCCGCCGCTGCTGTCGAGCGCTTCGGGCGCATCGACATCCTTGTCAACAATGCGGCCGTCTATGCCTCATTGCAGCTCAGGCCCTTCGAGGAGATCGACGTCGACGAGTGGGACAAGGTCATGGCCGTGAACGTGCGCGGCCCCTTTGCGTGCGCCAAGGCCGTCGTGCCCTTCATGCGGGCCCAGCGCTACGGCCGCATCGTCAACATCTCATCGGGCACCCCTTTCAAGGGCACGCCGAACATGCTGCACTACGTCACCTCCAAGGGTGCCATCCTGGCGCTCACCCGGGCCCTGGCGCGAGAGGTGGGCGGCGACGGCATCTGCGTCAACACACTGGCGCCCGGGTTGGTGCTCAGCGAAGGCGTGATCCAGAACCAGGCGCTGCGCGACAAGCTCACGGCTCCGGTTCTCGCCAGCCGTGCCATCAAGCGCGACCAGATGCCCGAGGACCTCATCCAGCCACTGCTGTTCCTGGCCTCGGACGACTGCGCCTTCATGACCGGTGAGACCGTCGTCGTGGACGGTGGCTCCGTCATGCACTGAGGAGCTGCCCATGACCAGTCCCGTACAACCCTGGATCGGCGGCCACTGGCACGTCGGCAGCGCGCCGGCCGTCCCGAGCATCGACCCGAGCAGCGGCGAGGTGCTCGGCGAGTTCATCGATGCCGACGTTGGCATCGCGCAGGCCGCGATCGAGTCGGCCCGCCACGCCTTCGTCTTCAGTGAGTGGGCCCATGCCCCCCGCCTGCGCGCCTCGGTGCTGCTGGAGTTTGCCGACCGTGTCGAACGCCGCAGCGCCGGGTTGGCCGAACTGCTGGCGCGCGAGACGGGCAAGCTGCTGCGCCCCGCGCAAGCGGAGCTGGCCGGCACGGTGTCCGAGATCCGTTTCTACGCCGGTCTGGCGCGCACCATCTTTGGCCGCACCACCGAAGTCGAGCCGGGTGCGCTGTCGGTGCTCAGCCGGGAGGCGGCCGGCGTCGCAGGCATCATCGTGCCCTGGAATGCCGCCGCCATCCTGCTCGTGCGCTCGCTCGCGCCTGCGATGGCCGCCGGCTGCACGAGTGTCGTCAAGATGGCGCCCCAGGCCGCGCTGTTCCAGACCGAGTTGCTGCGTTGCCTGACCGAGATCGCCTCGATGCCCGCCGGCGTTGTCAGCTTCTACAGCTGCCGCGGCAGCGGCCCGAGCGAGGCCCTGGTCAGCTCACCCGATGTCGACGTCATCAGCTTCACGGGCAGCGTTCCCGTCGGCCAGCGGATCATGGCCAGTGCCGCTCCCACGCTCAAGCGGCTGAACCTTGAGCTCGGCGGCAAGGCCCCCGCCCTCGTGTTTCCCGATGCCGATCCGTCCGCGATTGCCTCCCAGCTCGCAGCAGCCGGCACCATCGCCGCCGGTCAGCAGTGCACGGCCCTCGACCGGGTGCTGGTGCATGAAAGCCTGCTGGGGCCCCTGCGTGACGCACTGGCGGCGCACTTGCGTGGCCTGAAGGTCGGCCCAGCCCTCGCGAGCGACAGCCAGATGGGCCCCCTGATCGACATCGCCAACCGTGACCGCGTTGCCCGTCTCGTCGATGAAGCCAGGCAACACGGTGAGGTGGTGGTTCAGGGCGAAGTGATGGAGGGTCGCGGCGCCTTCATCCGCCCGAGCCTGGTGCAGGTCAGCGATCTGGCCTCGCCGGTGGTGCAGGAGGAGTTCTTCGGCCCGGTGCTCAACCTCGAGCCCTTCCGCGACGAGGGCGAGGCGGTAGCTCGCGCCAATGCCACGCGCTACGGGCTGGCCGCCAGTGTCTGGACGCGCGACAGCGCCCGCGCGCGGCGGGTGGCGCGCGCGCTGCGCAGCGGCACCGTGTGGATCAACACCCACAACAAGCTGCTGGCCGAGGCCGAGACCGGCGGGTTCGGTGCCAGCGGCTACGGCCGCCTGCATGGTGCCGAGGCCATGCTGGAGTTCCTCGAAACCAAGCATGTCTATGAAGACATAGGCCGGGTGATGCCGACCGCCGTGTGAGACAGGGATCGACTTCAGGCGACGGGGCGCGGCCATGTACCGCGCCCTGCACCCCCCACGGCAGCGCTCACAGGCGTGGCCTTGCTCTGCAGTACCTCAACGATGACCGATAGGAGACAAGCATGAAACGATTCGCACAGATCGCCCTCGTGGGCGCCCTTGCCGCCCCGGCACTCGCCCTCGCCCAGGGCACACCGATCCGCATCGGAGTGGTCACGCCGCTGTCAGGCACTTACGCCGGCATCGGCCAGCAGGTGAAGTGGGGTCTCGATCTGGCGGCTGCACAGATCAATGCGGCCGGCGGTGTGATGGGCCGCAGACTTGAGCTCATTTATGAGGACGAGGAAGCCAACCCCGCCGTGGCCACCCAGAAGGCCGAGAAGCTCTTCCAGGTCAACAAGGTGGACTTCCTCACGGGCACCGTGAACTCCGGTTCCACACTGGCCGTGGGCCAGGTCGCCGAACGCAATGGCCGGCTGATCGCGACAACCGTCTCCTTCGCCGACTCCATCACCAGCGACAAGTGCTCCCCCAACGTCTTCCGCGTCAATGCCCGCGCCGGCATGCAAGCCGCAGCACTGGCTGAATGGCTCGCGAAGGACAAGCCGCAGGCCAATGTCTTCTACCTCGGCCCCGACTACGAAATGGGTCGCAGCACCGTGGCCGCCTTCAAGGCTGCCGCCGAATCCAAGGGCGCCAGGACGGTTGGTGAAGTGTTCGCACCGTTGGACAACAAGGACTACTCGCCCTTCTTCGGGCAGATCCGCTCCTCACGCCCCGCGGTCATCTACACGTCGGTGGCCGGCAATGACACCGTGCGCCTGTTCACCCAGATGGCCGAATTCGGCCTGTCGCGCAACGTACAGATCGTCGGTGCTTCCGGCACCGTGACCTCGCAGAACCTCAGCGCCATTGGCAAGGCGGCCGACGGCTTCGTCACCGGTGTCGGCTACTCGCCCAATCTCGACACGCCCGAGAACAAGAAGTTCGTCTCGGATTTCGAGGCTGCCAACAAGAGCAAGCCCGACCTCTACGGCGCCGACTCCTACGGTGTGCTGTTCTTCTACAAGGCGGCCGTCGAGAAGGCCCGCAGCACCGACACCGACAAGGTGCGTGACGCGATGCGTGGCTTGCAGTGGAGCACGCCCCAGGGCGTGAAGACGCTGCGTGGTGGCGACCACCAGGCCATGCAGGACATGTATGCGGTGCGCGTGCAGGGCGGCTCCTTCGAGATCGTGGGCCGCGTGCCGGCCGAAGCGGCCATCGGCCCCGACAACTGCCAGCGCTTCTGAACCAGCCGGGAACGGTTGCGATCTTCGCAACCTTCCCGCCCCTTTTCCCAACCAGGAGAACGGCATGGCACAAGCCCTCGAGTGGCTGCAGTTCGTGCTCGCGCCGCAGGTCATCAACGGCCTGTCCATCGGGGTTGCCGTGGTGCTGATGGCACTCGGCCTCACCATCATCTTCGGTCTGCTCGACGTGATCAACATGGCTCACGGCGAGTTCTACGCCCTCGGCGCCTTCGGCGCCTTCGCCGTGATGAGCATCGGCATCCCCTTCTGGTGGGCGCTGCTGCTCACTCCGCTGCTCATGGCCGCCTTCGGTTATGCCACGGAGCGTCTTCTGATACAGCGGGTCTTCCATGCCCGTGAGCGTCACACGCTGACGCTGCTGCTGACTTTCGGCGTGGCCATCATTCTCGAAGACGCACTCAAGATCGTCTTCGGGGCCAACCCCCTGCGCATTGAGGCCCCCATCACCGGCGCCACCGAGATGTTCGGCCTGTTCTTCCCGAACTACCGCGTGTTCCTGATGGGCATGGGCGCCGCCGTCATCGCCACCGTGTGGATCGTCGTATTCCGCACGAGGCTGGGAGCCATGGTCCGCGCAGCGGCCTTCGACCGCCACATGGCGGCGTCGCTGGGTGTACCCGTCACTGCCGTGTACGCGGGCACCTTCGCCTTTGGCGTGGCATTGGCTGCACTGGCCGGCGTGCTGCTTGCCCCCATCTATTCGGTCTTTCCGACCATGGGACGCGACTTCGTGCTCATCGCGTTCTCGGTCGTGATCATTGGCGGCATGGGCTCCATCAAGGGTGCTGTGATCGCAGGCCTCGTCCTCACGCAGATCCAGTCCATCTCCAGCCTCTACATATCGCCGGTTTGGGGTGATCCGCTGCTCTTCGGCGTGATGGTCGCGGTGCTCATGTGGCGGCCGCAAGGCCTGTTCGGGAGACTCGGACATGCTTGAAGCCAATACGCTCAAAAATGCCAGCGCCGTGTATGCACCGCCCCGCCGCGTGGGCGCCATCGGCTGGCTGGCCTTCGTGTTCTTCGGGCTGGCTCTGGTGTTCGCCGTGATCGCCGGCCTGCAGCAAGATGTGTTCTTCTTTCGCCTGGCCACCGAGGCGCTGATCTTCGGCGGGCTTGCGCTCTCGGTAGACCTTCTGCTGGGCCGTACGGGCCTGCTACCGCTCGGGCAGGCGATGTTCTTCGGCTTCGGCGCCTACGTCTCGGCTCTCGTGCTCAAGCATGCTGCACCCTCCTTTGCTCTGGTGATGACCGTGGTGCTGCTCAGCACGACGCTGGTCGGGCTGGTCGCAGGGGTCATCGCCATCCGGGCCCGGGGGGTGTACTTTGCGTTGATCAGCTTCGGCCTCGCCCAGGTGGTCTCCAAGGTGGTCTACAACACCCGCGAGCTCGGCGCCTCCGACGGCATCATCGGCGTGCCCCTGCCCCAGATCTCGATCGCCGGACTGATGACGGTGGATGCCGGCCATGCGCCGGGATTCTTTCTCTTCGTGCTCGCCTTCATCGCGGCACTGTATGTCGGGCTGACCTACCTGATGGACACGCCCTTTGGCCGCCAGCTGACGGCCATCCGGGTCAATGAATCGCGGGTCGGCTTCCTCGGTTTCGACCCTTGGCGCTACAAGCTTGCTGTGTTCGTACTGGCCGCCAATGTCGCAGCGCTGTCTGGTGCCCTGTACCCAATGCTGCGTGGTTTTGTCTCGCCGGAGCTGATGTTCTTCCAGGTCTCCGGCAACGCGGTGATCAACGTGATCGTCGGCGGCACCGGCACCCTGATCGGCGCACTCTACGGCTCCGGCATCCTCACCGTGCTGAAGTCGGTGATCGGCTCGTACACGCCGCACCATCACATCGTCATCGGCGTGATCTTCGTGATCTCGGTCATCTTCTTCCCCAAGGGCCTGATCGGCTATCTCGCACCTGCGCTGGAGCGACGCCTCGCCCGCCGTGGAGGCCGCTCATGAGTGCACAGGCCCAGACCGTCACGACGGCCATACCCATCCTCAGCGTGCGCGGGCTCTCGGTGCGCTTCGGTGCGCTGGCTGCCGTCCATGAGGTGAGCTTCGATGCCCAGGCAGGCCACATCACCTCCGTGATCGGACCGAACGGTGCCGGCAAGAGCACGCTGTTCAATCTCGTCAGCGGTGCGATCCGCCCGAGTGCAGGACAGGTGCTCTTCGAGGAGAGGGATGTCACGGGCTCAAGCCCGCACCGCATGCTCGCCAGCGGCCTTGCGCGTTCGTTCCAGATCACCAACCTGTTCTTCGACCTCAGCGTGCGCGAGAACCTCAGGCTCGGCGCACAGTTCCTTGAGCGAGGCCGGGGTCTGCTGAGACCCGTGCCTCACAGTCTCAAGGCCGCCGAGCGGGTGGACGAGCTGATCGCGCAGTTCGCGCTTGAGCGGCAGGCCGACGAACTGGCCGGCTTCCTCTCGCACGGCGAACAACGTCGCCTCGAGATCGCCGTGGCCCTGGCCTCGCGCCCGCGCATGCTGCTGCTGGACGAACCCACCCAGGGCATGAGCCATGCCGACACGCAGGAGACCGAGGCGCTGATCCGTGGCCTCGCCGGCCGTGAGGCCCTCTCCATCCTGCTGGTCGAGCACGATGTCGATCTCGTGATGAGCCTTTCCCACCACGTCGTGGTGATGCACCAGGGTCAGAAACTGGCCGAAGGCACGCCGCTGCAGGTACGCGACGACCCGGCGGTGCAGGCGGCCTACTTCGGAGAGACAGGAGGCTCGCATGCTTGAGATCGAGAACGTGCACACCCACTACGGGCTCAGCCACGTGCTGCAAGGCGTCAGCATCCACATCGGAGTCGGCGAAGTGGTCGGGCTGTTCGGCCGCAACGGCGTCGGCAAGACCACCATGATGAAGACGATCGCCGGTTGGCAGGCACCCAGTGCCGGCGCCATTCGCCTTGAAGGCCAAGACATCCACGGTGTGCCGGCCGAGGTCATCTGCCGCCGGGGCGTGGGCTTCGTGCCGGAAGACCGTCGCATCTTCCCCGGCCTGACCGTGGAGGAGAACCTCGCGCTCGGCTTCATGCAGAGTCAGGGTCGCTCGCGGGTCGAGTCAAGGCGGCGCCTCGACGCGACCTATGAGCGCTTTCCACGCCTGGCCGAACGGCGTGCCCAGATGGGCACCACCCTGTCGGGCGGCGAGCAGCAGATGCTCGCCATTGCCCGCGTGCTGGTTGGCGAGCCCCGGCTCCTGCTGATCGACGAGCCCACCGAGGGGCTGGCGCCCATGATCGTCGACGAGATCTTCTCGCTGATGCAGGGCTTGCGCGCCGAGGGCATTCCCATCCTGCTCGTCGAACAGAACTTGCGCCGGGCCATCGAGATCACGCAGCGCTTCTACGTGCTGGAACGAGGCGCCGTCGTCCTGGAGGGCCGTAGCGATGACCCGGGCTGCCGAGAGGCTCTCTGGGAGCGGGTCACCGTGTGATCACGGCACGTCGCCCTTCGGCGCGCACGTCCTGCGGCCCAAGTAAAAAGCCCCGCCAAGGCGGGGCTTTGTTGCGTCCGGCCGGGACATGGCCCGGTCGCGGGGCAGTCGCTTACTCGTTGCCGAGCGAGCCTTCCTCGCTGGCCGCATCCACCTGCGCCAGTTGCAGAGCAGCCAGTTCCTCGGCTTCCTGCATGGCGATGGCACGACGCTCCTGCTCGTCCATTTCTTCCTTGGACTTGCGGGCCTGATGGAAGGCGAGGCCGGTGCCGGCCGGGATCAGGCGACCGACGATGACGTTTTCCTTCAGGCCGCGCAGCTCGTCGCGCTTGCCCATGATGGCCGCCTCCGTGAGCACGCGGGTGGTCTCCTGGAAGGAGGCCGCCGAGATGAAGGAGTCCGTCGACAGCGAGGCCTTGGTGATACCCAGCAGCACATCGCTGTGCGTGGCGATCATCTTGCCCGCGGCCATCATGCGGTCGTTGGTGTCCAGCAGCTCGGAGCGCTCGACCTGCTCGCCAGCGATGTAGTGCGTGTCACCCGGGTTGACGATCTGGACACGGCGCAGCATCTGGCGAACGATCACCTCGATGTGCTTGTCGTTGATCTTCACACCCTGCAGACGGTAGACGTCCTGCACTTCGTCGACGATGTAGCGGGCCAGTTCCTCGATGCCAAGCAGGCGCAGGATGTCCTGCGGGTCGGCGGCGCCGTCCACGATGAGCTCGCCGCGGTTGACCACCTGGCCTTCGTGCACGAGGATGTTCTTCTCCTTGGGCACGAGTTCTTCCCAGACCTTGCCGTCCGGGTCGGTGATCTGCAGGCGCACCTTGCCCTTGGTCTCCTTGCCGAAGGACACCGTGCCGGTGACTTCGGCGAGCGTGCCCTTGTCCTTGGGGGAACGGGCTTCGAAGAGCTCGGCCACACGCGGCAGACCGCCGGTGATGTCGCGGGTCTTCTGGCCTTCCACCGGAATGCGGGCGAGCACTTCACCGGGTGCCAGGTCCTGGCCGTCGCGGATCTGGATCAGCGAGCCGACCGGGAAGCCGATGGTCACCGAGTGGTCGGTGCCGGGGATCTTCACCTCGTTGCCACCAGCGTCCACCAGCTTGACCTGCGGACGCACCACCTTGGTGGAGCCGCGGCGCTTCGGGTCGATGACCACCAGCGTGGACAGGCCGGTCACTTCGTCGACCTGCTTGGCCACCGTCACGCCCTCTTCCACGTTCTCGAACTTCGCCCGGCCGGCGAATTCGGTGATGATGGGGCGGGTCAGCGGATCCCAGTTGCCCAGGATGGTGCCGGCCTTGATGGTCTGGTCGGCCTTGACGTTCAGCGTGGCGCCATAGGGCACCTTGTGGCGCTCGCGTTCGCGACCATGCGGGTCGGTGATGACGATCTCGCCGGAACGCGAGATCACGACCAGCTCGCCCTTGCTGTTGGTCACGTAACGCATCGTGGCGTTGAAGCCCACGATACCGTCGGACTTGGCGTCCACGCTGGAGGCCACGGCCGCACGGGTGGCGGCGCCGCCGATGTGGAAGGTCCGCATCGTCAGCTGCGTGCCCGGTTCGCCGATCGACTGGGCCGCAATCACCCCCACGGCCTCACCGGTGTTGACCAGGCCGCCGCGGCCCAGGTCGCGGCCGTAGCACTTGGCGCACAGACCAAAGCGCGTGTCGCAGGTCAGCGGCGTGCGCACCTTGACCTCATCGACCCCTGCAGCTTCCAGCACGTCCATGGCATCTTCGTCCAGCATCTCGCCGGCCTTGATCAGGACTTCCTGGGTCTCGGGGTGGACCACGTCATAGGCCGGGATACGGCCCAGGATGCGATCGCGCAGCGACTCGATCACCTCGCCGCCCTCGACCAGGGCGCGCATCGCGATGCCGTTGGTGGTGCCGCAATCGTCCTCGGTGACCACCAGGTCCTGGGTGACGTCCACCAGACGGCGGGTCAGGTAGCCGGAGTTCGCCGTCTTCAACGCCGTGTCCGCCAGGCCCTTGCGGGCGCCGTGGGTGGAGTTGAAGTACTGCAGCACGTTCAGGCCTTCACGGAAGTTCGCCGTGATGGGCGTCTCGATGATGGAGCCATCGGGCTTGGCCATCAGGCCGCGCATGCCGGCCAGCTGGCGGATCTGCGCCGCGGAGCCGCGCGCGCCGGAGTCGGCCATCATGTAGATGGAGTTGAACGACTCCTGGTCGACGGTGTTGCCGTTGCGGTCGACGACCTTCTCCTTGGAGAGCTGGGCCATCATGACCTTGCCCACCTCGTCGCCGGTCTTGCCCCAGATGTCCACGACCTTGTTGTAGCGCTCACCAGCGGTCACGAGACCCGAGACGTATTGCTGCTCGATCTCCTTGACCTCCTTCTCGGCGCGCTCGATCAGGGCATGCTTCTCCTTGGGGACCAGCATGTCGTCGATGGCGATCGAGATGCCTGCGCGCGTGGCGAGGCGGAAGCCCGACTGCAACAGCTTGTCCGCGAAGACCACCGTCTCCTTCAGGCCGCAGCGGCGGAAGGAGGCATTGATCAGCTTGGAGATCTCCTTCTTCTTCAGCGCCTTGTTGATGTTGGCGAACGGCAGGCCCTTGGGCAGGATCTCGGACAGCAGCGCACGGCCGACCGTGGTCTCGACCAGCTTGGTCTCGGCCACGAAAGCACCGGTGACCTTGTCCTTGGCGTAGTCCGGCAGGCGCACACTGATCTTCGCGGTGAGCTCGACCACACCGTTGTCCAGGGCGCGCTGCACTTCGGCCACGTCGCGGAAGACCATGCCTTCGCCCTTGCCGTTGGTGCGCTCGCGCGTGGCGTAGTACAGGCCCAGCACCACGTCCTGCGACGGCACGATGGAGGGTTCGCCCGAAGCCGGGAAGAGCACGTTGTTGGAAGCCAGCATCAGCGCGCGGGCTTCCATCTGCGCTTCGATCGACAGCGGCACGTGCACGGCCATCTGGTCGCCGTCGAAGTCGGCGTTGAACGCGGCGCAGACCAGCGGGTGAAGCTGGATCGCCTTGCCTTCGATCAGCACCGGCTCGAACGCCTGGATGCCCAGGCGGTGCAGCGTCGGGGCACGGTTCAGCAGGACGGGGTGCTCCTTGATCACCTCTTCCAGGATGTCCCACACCACCGGTGTGCCGGCTTCCACTTCCTTCTTCGCGGCCTTGATGGTGGTGGCGATGCCCATCGCCTCCAGTCGCGAGAAGATGAAGGGCTTGAACAGCTCGAGCGCCATCAGCTTGGGCAGGCCGCACTGGTGCAGCTTGAGCGTCGGGCCCACGGTGATCACCGAACGGCCCGAGTAGTCGACGCGCTTGCCCAGCAGGTTCTGACGGAAGCGGCCGCCCTTGCCCTTGATCATGTCGGCCAGGGACTTGAGCGCACGCTTGTTGGCGCCCGTCATGGCCTTGCCGCGACGGCCGTTGTCGAGCAAGGAATCGACGGCTTCCTGCAACATGCGCTTTTCGTTGCGCACGATGATCTCAGGGGCCTTCAGCTCGAGCAGGCGGGCCAGGCGGTTGTTGCGGTTGATGACACGGCGGTAGAGGTCGTTCAGGTCGGAGGTCGCAAAGCGGCCGCCATCCAGCGGGACCAGGGGGCGCAGATCCGGCGGCAGCACCGGCAGCACTTCCATGATCATCCAGCTGGGCTTGATACCCGACTTCTTGAAGGCCTCCATGACCTTGAGGCGCTTGGAGTTCTTCTTGATCTTGAGCTCCGAGCCGGTCATGTCGTTGCGGATCTTGTCGATCTCAACGTCCAGGTCCATCTCAGCCAGCAGCTTCTGGATGCCTTCGGCACCCATCAGCGCGACGAACTCGTCGCCGTACTCGGCACGCTTCGCGTCGTAGTCGTCCTCGGTCATGATGCTGAACTTCTTCAGCGGAGTCATGCCGGGGTCGACGACCACATAGGCTTCGAAGTACAGGACGCGCTCGATGTCGCGCAGCGTCATGTCGAGCACCAGACCCAGGCGCGACGGCAGGCTCTTGAGGAACCAGATGTGCGCGCAGGGCGCGGCCAGGTCGATATGACCCATGCGTTCGCGGCGCACCTTGGTCTGGGTGACCTCGACGCCGCACTTCTCGCAGATCACGCCGCGGTGCTTCAGGCGCTTGTACTTGCCGCACAAGCATTCATAGTCCTTGATCGGGCCGAAGATCTTGGCGCAGAACAAGCCGTCGCGTTCGGGCTTGAAGGTGCGGTAGTTGATCGTCTCGGGCTTCTTCACCTCGCCGAAAGACCACGAACGGATCTTCTCGGGCGAGGCCAGGCCGATCTTGATGGCATCGAAATGCTCATCAGGAGTGAATTGCTTGAAGAGATCCAGCAAACCTTTCATGCGTCTCTCCTATTCCTTTAGTTGCGCTCGAGCTCGATGTCGATACCGAGCGAACGGATTTCCTTGACCAGCACGTTGAAGGATTCCGGCATGCCGGCATCGATCGCGTGTTCGCCCTTGACGATGTTCTCGTAGACCTTGGTGCGGCCGTTCACGTCGTCGGACTTGACCGTCAGCATCTCCTGCAGCACGTAGGACGCGCCGTAGGCTTCCAGGGCCCACACTTCCATCTCGCCGAAGCGCTGGCCACCGAACTGCGCCTTGCCGCCCAGCGGCTGCTGGGTGACGAGCGAGTAGGGGCCGGTCGAACGGGCGTGCATCTTGTCGTCCACCAGGTGGTGCAGCTTGAGCACGTGCATGTAGCCCACGGTGACCGGGCGCTCGAAGGCATCGCCCGTGCGGCCGTCGTGCAGGATGGTCTGGGTGCGCGTGGCGGTCAGGCCCTTCTTCGCCGCGATGTCGTCCGGATAAGCCAGCTTGAGCATGCCGCGGATCTCTTCCTCGGCGGCGCCGTCGAAGACCGGCGTCGCGAAGGGCACGCCTTGCGACAGGTTGCGGGCCATCTCGAGGACCTCGTCGTCGCTGAGCAGGCTCAGCTCCTCGGTGCGGCCGCCCGACTTGTTGTAGAGCTCGTCGAAGAACTTGCGCAGTTCGGCCACACGGGCTTCGCGCTGCAGCATGTCGCCGATGCGCTGGCCGATGCCCTTGGCGGCCCAGCCCAGGTGCACTTCCAGCACCTGGCCCACGTTCATGCGCGAAGGCACGCCCAGCGGGTTGAGCACGATGTCGGCAGGGGTGCCGTCGGCCATGTGCGGCATGTCTTCCACGGGCACGATCTTGGAGACCACGCCCTTGTTGCCGTGGCGGCCGGCCATCTTGTCGCCGGGCTGCAGGCGGCGCTTGACGGCGAGGTAGACCTTCACCATCTTCAGCACGCCGGCGGGCAGCTCGTCGCCCTGCGTGAGCTTCTTGCGCTTTTCCTCGAAGGCGAGGTCGAAGCTGTGGCGGGTCTGCTCGAGCGAGTTCTTGATCGACTCGAGCTGGTTGGCCACGTCCTCGTCGGCCGGGCGGATGTCGAACCAGTGGTACTTCTCGACATCGGCCAGGTAGGCCTTGTCGATGGTCGTGCCCTTGGCCAGCTTCTTCGGACCGCCGTTGGCAACCTTGCCGGTCAGCAGCTTCTCGATCCGGTCAAAGGCATCGGCTTCGACGATGCGCAGCTGGTCGTTGAGGTCCAGGCGGAAGCGCTTGAGTTCATCGTCGATGATCTGCTGGGCGCGCTTGTCGCGCTGGATGCCTTCGCGGGTGAAGACCTGCACGTCGATGACGGTGCCGGCCGTGCCCTGGTCCACGCGCAGCGAGGTGTCCTTCACGTCGGAGGCCTTCTCGCCGAAGATCGCGCGCAGCAGCTTCTCTTCCGGCGTGAGCGTGGTCTCGCCCTTGGGCGTGACCTTGCCGACCAGCACGTCGCCGGCCTGCACCTCGGCCCCGATGTAGACGATGCCCGACTCGTCCAGGCGAGACAGCTGGTGCTCGGACAGGTTGGGAATGTCGCGGGTGATTTCCTCGGAGCCCAGCTTGGTGTCGCGGGCCATCACCACCAGCTCCTCGATGTGGATCGAGGTGTAGCGGTCGTCGGCGACGACGCGCTCGCTGATGAGGATGGAGTCCTCGAAGTTGTAGCCGTTCCAGGGCATGAAGGCCACCAGCATGTTCTGGCCCAGGGCCAGTTCGCCCAGGTCGGTCGATGCGCCGTCGGCGATCACGTCACCCTTGGCCAGCTTGTCGCCCTTCTTGACGATGGGGCGCTGGTGGATGTTGGTGTTCTGGTTGGAACGCTGGTACTTGATGAGGTTGTAGATGTCCACGCCCACTTCACCGGCCACCGTCTCCTCGTCGTTGACGCGGATCACGATGCGGTTGGTGTCGACGTAGTCCACCACACCACCGCGGCGCGCGGCCACGACGGTGCCCGAGTCCTTGGCGGCCACGCGCTCGACGCCCGTGCCCACGAAGGCCTTTTCAGGGCGCAGCACCGGCACGGCCTGGCGCTGCATGTTGGCGCCCATCAGCGCGCGGTTGGCATCGTCGTGCTCCAGGAAGGGCACGAGCGAAGCGGCCACAGACACGATCTGCGTCGGCGCCACGTCCATGTACTGGATGCGCTCAGGCGAAGTCAGCACCGATTCGCCGTGCTCGCGCGCGGAGACCAGCTCGTCGATGAGCTTGCCGTCCTTGTCGAGCGTGGCGTTGGCCTGGGCGATGACGTACTTGCCTTCCTGGATGGCCGACAGGTAGTCAATCTGGTTCGTGACCTTGCCGTCCACCACCCGGCGGTACGGGGTCTCGAGGAAGCCGTACTCGTTGAGCTGGGCATACAGCGCCAGCGAGTTGATCAGGCCGATGTTCGGACCTTCGGGCGTTTCGATCGGGCACACGCGACCGTAATGGGTCGGGTGCACGTCGCGCACCTCAAAGCCGGCACGCTCGCGGGTCAGACCGCCCGGGCCCAGGGCCGAGACACGACGCTTGTGCGTGATCTCGGACAGGGGGTTGGTCTGGTCCATGAACTGCGACAGCTGCGACGCCCCGAAGAACTCCTTGAGTGCCGCGGAGATCGGCTTGGAGTTGATCAGGTCGTGCGGCATCAGGGCTTCGGTCTCGGCCTGGCCCAGACGCTCCTTCACGGCCTTCTCGATGCGGGCGAGACCCGAGCGGTACTGGTTCTCGGCCAGTTCGCCCACGCAACGCACGCGACGGTTGCCCAGGTGGTCGATGTCGTCGACCTCGCCGCGGCCGTTGCGCAGATCCACCAGGATCTTCACCACGTCGAGGATGTCCTCGTTGGACAGCGTCATCGAACCTTCGGCCGTGTCGCGGCCCACGCGGGCGTTGAACTTCATGCGGCCCACGCGCGACAGGTCGTAGGTGTCGGGGTTGTAGAACAGGCGGCCGAACAGGGCTTGCACGGCGTCTTCCGTGGGCGGCTCGCCGGGGCGCATCATGCGATAGATCGCCACGCGAGCGGCCAGCTCGTCGGCGGTCTCGTCCGACGCCAGCGTCTGGCTGATGTAGGCGCCCTGGTCCAGTTCGTTGGTGTACAGGCACTGGATGTCCTTGATGCCGGCCGCGCGCAGCTTCTTCAGCAGCGATTCGGTCAGCTCGTCGTTCGCCTTGGCGATGATCTCGCCGGTCTCCGGGTCGACCATGGTCTTGGCCAGCACGCGACCCACCAGGAAGTCTTCCGGCACGGTCACGAACTGGGTGCCCGACTGCTCCAGCGCACGGGTGTGGCGCGCAGTGATGCGCTTGTCCTTCTCGACCACGACATTGCCCGACTTGTCGGTGATGTCGAAACGGGCGACTTCGCCCTTCAGGCGCTCGGCGACGAACTCCATCTGCGCGCCCGAGTCCATCAGGCGGAAGTTGTCGAAGACGAAGAAGTTCGCCAGGATGGCTTCCGGGTTCAGGCCGATGGCCTTGAGCAGGATCGTGACCGGCATCTTGCGGCGACGGTCGACGCGGAAGTACAGGATGTCCTTCGGGTCGAATTCGAAGTCGAGCCAGGAGCCGCGGTAGGGGATGATGCGCGCGCTGAACAGCAGCTTGCCGCTGGAGTGCGTCTTGCCCTTGTCGTGCTCGAAGAACACGCCGGGCGAACGGTGCAGCTGCGACACGATCACGCGCTCGGTGCCGTTGACGATGAAGGAGCCGTAGTCGGTCATCAGGGGCACTTCGCCCATGTAGACCTCCTGCTCCTTGATCTCCTTGACCGTCTTGGCCTGCGGGCTCTCGCGGTCATAGATGATCATCTGCAGCTTCGCGCGCACGGCGGCGGCGTAGGTCAGGCCACGCTGCTGGCACTCGCGGGTGTCGAACGGAGGCTTGGCGATGTTGTATTCGATGAACTTCATCTCCACGAACCCGTTGTGCGACACGATCGGGAACGCGGACAGGAAGGCGGCCTGAAGCCCTTCGGGCTTGCGCTGGGCAGGCGGTACGTCCTTTTGCAGGAAGGCGACGTAGGAGTCCTTCTGCATGGTCAGGAGATAGGGGACATCGAGCACGCTTTCGCGTTTGCCGAAGCTTTTGCGAATACGCTTGCGCTCGGTGTAGCTGTAGGATTTTGCTTGCGCCATAAACACTCCGTGTCGAAGACCACCGCCTGGCCGATGGCGGTGTTTCGTTCGGCGACTGGCTTTGCGGGCATTGCGCCCGAAGCTTGGTGGCTGGCCACTACCAGCCGCTGGCGGACAACCGCGGCATTGCACCGCGGCCCGACCAAAGCTGTGCTCCTGCAGTCGGATCAGAGAACACTTGGAAAGAGGCTTGGCATCGTGCCTTCAAACCTCTTTCCAGGTGCTCTCCAGGGGCATCCCCCGGAAAGCGCAAAAGGCTGGGGGCCCGAACAGGCTCCCAGCCCCCGCCGTCTCGCTCGATTACTTGAGCTCGACCTTGGCGCCGGCTTCTTCCAGCTTCTTCTTGGCAGCCTCGGCGTCGGCCTTGGCGATGCCTTCCTTGACGGGCTTCGGGGCGCCGTCCACCAGATCCTTGGCTTCCTTCAGGCCCAGGCCGGTGATTTCGCGCACGGCCTTGATGACCGACACCTTGTTGGCGCCAGCATCGGCCAGCACCACGGTGAACTCGGTCTTCTCTTCAGCGGCGGCAGCGCCAGCACCACCACCGCCAGCAGCCGGGGCGGCCATTGCAGCGGCGGACACGCCAAACTTCTCTTCAATGGCCTTCACCAGGTCATTGAGTTCCATGACGGACATGGTGTCCAGGGCGGCCAGGAATGCGTCTTTGTCGAATGCCATGATAGGTTTCCTAAATCTTTGAATGGGGTTGCAGGGTCAGGCGGCGGCAGGCTCGGCTGCGCCTTCGCCACGCTTCTCGGCCAGGGCGGCCAGGACACGCGCGGTACGCGCCATCGGCGACATGAGCAGGCCGGCCAGCTGGGACAGCAGGACTTCCTTGCTCGGGATGGAAGCCAGGGCCTTGATGCCCTCGCTGTCCAGCGCCTTGCCGTTGTACGCGCCAGCCTTCAGGACCAGCTTGTCGTTGCCCTTGGCGAAATCGGCCAGGATCTTGGCCGCCGCCACGGCGTCTTCTGAAAAACCGTAGATCAGCGGACCGACCATGTGGTCACCGGCCACCTCGAAGGACGTGCCGGCCACGGCACGGCGCGCGAGGGTGTTCTTCAGCACGTGAAGGTACACACCCTTTTCGCGCGCCTGCTTGCGCAGCGCGTCCATCTGGGCGACGGTGAGGCCACGGTACTCGGCCAGCGCCAGCGTCTGCGACTTGGCCGCCTGGGCCGCCACATCCGCCACGACGGTTGCTTTCTCGTTGCGATTGAGACTCAAGGTCTACTCCTCACATCACGCACCCGCGTTGCCGCGGATGCACCCGGGGTTCAGCGACCTGCATTCAGGAAACCGGACGGTTCTTGCGACCCGTCCCACATCCATTCCAGCGGGACCGCCATCTGCGTTGGCCTTGGCTGCAGCCTTGCGGCCTTGCCTGGATTAAGCAGCCCTTGCGGGCCACGCCAACGGTCTTTGATAGCCCACCCTCGTCCTCAGACGGGGCGGCCCACCAATACTTTCGTGCCGCGCTTCGACCGGTCGCGGCACACGATTCACATCAGGCGTTCGGCGCCGCCGTGATCGAGGCGGCATCCACACGGACACCCACACCCATCGTCGACGACACGGCCACCTTGCGCAGGTAGACACCCTTGCTGGAGGCCGGCTTGGCCTTGTTCAGGGCGTCCAGCAGCGCCGCCAGGTTGCCCTTGAGCTTGTCGGCGTCGAACGAACGGCGCCCGATGGTGCCGTGGATGATGCCGGCCTTGTCGACACGGAACTGCACCTGGCCGGCCTTGGCGTTCTTCACCGCGGTGGCCACGTCGGGCGTGACGGTGCCGACCTTGGGGTTGGGCATCAGGCCGCGGGGGCCCAGGATCTGACCCAGCGTACCGACCACGCGCATCGTGTCCGGCGAGGCGATCACGACGTCGAAGTTGATGTTGCCGGCCTTGACCTGTTCGGCCAGGTCTTCCATGCCGACCACGTCGGCGCCGGCGGCCTTGGCTTCCTCGGCCTTGGCGCCCTGGGCGAAGACGGCGACACGCTTGGTCTTGCCGGTGCCGTTGGGCAGCACGACGGCGCCACGCACGACCTGGTCGGACTTCTTGGCGTCCACGCCCAGTTGCACGGCCACGTCGATGGACTCATCGAACTTGGCGGTGGCGCATTCCTTGACGATGTTCAGCGCTTCGTCGATCGAATACAGCTTCAGGCTGTCGACCTTGCCCTGCAGGGCCTTCTGGCGTTTCGTGAGCTTGGCCATGTTCAGACTCCTTCCACCGACACGCCCATGGAACGGGCGGAACCGGCGATGGTGCGCACGGCAGCGTCCAGATCGGCGGCCGTGAGGTCCTTGTTCTTGGTCTTGGCGATCTCTTCCAGCTGGGCGCGGGTGATCTTGCCGACCTTTTCAGCGTGCGGACGGCTGGAGCCCTTGTCGAGCTTCAGGGCCTTCTTGATCAGCACGGTCGCCGGGGGCGACTTCAGCACGAAGGTGAAGGACTTGTCCGCAAACGCGGTGATCACCACCGGCAGCATCAGACCCGGCTCCATGCCCTGGGTCTGGGCGTTGAACGCCTTGCAGAATTCCATGATGTTCAGGCCGCGCTGACCCAGCGCAGGACCCACCGGGGGCGAAGGATTGGCCTTGCCCGCCGGAATTTGCAGCTTGATGAAGCCGACAATCTTCTTGGCCATGATTTCTCCAGTCACACCCCCTGCGGCCACGCAGAAGGTGTTGAGTGCAAACGCCAGGGGCTGCGGCTTGCGCCCTACCCTGGCTCCTCGTCACGGTGTCACGTCACCGCCAGCAACGGACCGGGTTTGCTGCACCGAAGTGCGGCAGGCCCCGGCCGGGCCCGGAAATCGTCAGACCTTTTCGACCTGGTGGAAGTCGAGCTCCACCGGCGTGGCGCGCCCGAAGATGGTGACGGACACACGCACCTTGGACTTGTCGTAGTTGACCTCTTCGATCGCCCCGTTGAAATCGGTGAAGGGTCCTTCCTTGACCCGCACCACCTCGCCCACTTCCCATTCCACCTTGGGCCGGGGCTTCTCGATGCCTTCTTGCATCTGGTTGACGATCTTCATGACCTCGTCTTCCGAGATAGGCACCGGACGGTTCTTGGCGCCACCCACGAAACCGGTCACCTTGGAAGTGTGCTTCACCAGGTGCCAGGTGTCGTCGTCCATCACCATCTCCACCAGCACATAGCCAGGAAAGAAGCGGCGCTCGGTCACGGCCTTCTTGCCATTCTTGACCTCGACCACCTCTTCGGTGGGAACGAGGATGCGACCGAATTTGTCCTGCATGCCGGCGCGGTCGATGCGCTCGCGCAGATTGCGCTCCACGGCCTTCTCCATGCCCGAGTAGGCGTGGACCACGTACCAGCGCTTGGCAGGGGTGTTGCTTGCGGTTGTCGTCACGTCAGTCACTCTCACCCCCTCCAGCCCAGGATCAGGTCGTACAGGACCCATTCCAGCGTCTTGTCGGTCAACCACAGGAAGAGCGCCATGACCACCACGAAGGCAAAGACGTAGCCCGTCATCTGCAGGGCTTCCTTGCGGCTGGGCCAGACCACCTTGCGCACCTCGCGGCTGGCCTCGCGGCCGAACCCGATCAGCTGCTTGCCCGGCTCGGCGGTGAAGAACACCACGACGGCCACGATCAGCAGGCCGATCAGCGCGAGCACACGCACCCAGGTGTCCTGCTGGCCCAGCAGGTAGTAGGCGGCAATGGCGCCCACCACCAGCAGGGCCGCCGCGGCCAGCTTGGCCTTGTCCGCGCCGGAGGTGACGGTTTCGACTTGAGCTTGGGTCATTTGTCTTGTCTACAACGTGGTGGACACCCCCTTGCGGGAGCCGACCACCTATCAGCAGCAAAGCCCGCCGGGCTCATCAGACCCTTTCGGGCCCTGCCTGCGGGCTGCTGGACGACCAGTTCGGGAGGTTGGACTGCGTCTTACCTCATGAATCTGGCAGGGGCAGAGGGAATCGAACCCCCAACCTTCGGTTTTGGAGACCGACGCTCTGCCAATTGAGCTATGCCCCTAAAGCCTTTCTTACTCGATGATCTTGGCCACGACGCCGGCGCCGACGGTGCGGCCGCCTTCGCGGATGG
>VFQQ010001222.1_pt1 | contig 37993 bp, 28 predicted proteins | sample 3512341 | NCBI WGS metagenome assembly VFQQ01 (sample SAMN10412373, study PRJNA504923) | tailings metagenome | isolation source: Relicate 2 Philex TSF1 revegetated site | place: Philippines: Tuba, Benguet | collected 2017-08-29 | reverse complement strand
GCGTCGACGAGATCGTGGCGCGCGGTCATGACCGCGACACGGTGCACCGCATCGAGCATCTGCTCTACATCGCCGAATACAAGCGGCGGCAGTCTGCGCCGGGCGTGAAGATCACCAAGAAGAATTTCGGCCGCGACCGCCGCTATCCGATCACCAACCGCTTTCGCGACCGGGGCTGAAGAATGGCTGATGTCGAGATCAGCTTCGATCCCTCCCGGATCGATTTCCAGAAGACCTCGGAAGTCCTCAAGGCGAGCTACTGGGGCGAGGGGCGTAGCGACGAGATACACCGCCGCGCCTTCGATAACTCATTTTGCGCCGCTGCCTTTATCGAGGGCGAGCAGGTCGGCTTCGCGCGCGCCGTCACCGATTATGCCTGTTTCGCCTATGTCTGCGACGTCATCATCTGGCCGGAAAGGCGCGGTGCCGGCATCGGCAAGAAGCTGATAGCGGCATTGCTCGACCATCCCGATCTCGCACATGTCGGTAGCTGGAGCCTGCGAACCGGCGACGCGCACAAGCTTTACGAGCAGTTCGGCTTCGTCACCTCGGCGGACGGAATGTATATGCGGCTGGCGCGAAAGCCCGCCTGACGCACGCCGCTGTTGCAAAACTACGTCAATCTTTGTGCCAGTTGCATTTTGCGACACGGCCTATCTTGGCGAAGACGCGGGCCTCACTTATAAGCGACTTTCTGCGATTCCCTTTTGGGAGGGTACGAATGCCAGGATTTGACAATTTCATGCGAGGTCTCGAGGCCTAGGTCTGCGATGCTCCATCGCCCAAGCTGATTGCTTGGCGGTCTGGAGCGGGTTCAGTACCTGGCACTCTCAGGTCTCGGTCGCCGCCCGATCGTACTGATCGGGCTTGCAGCCAAATTCTCTTCGTTCCCGCAATCTTGGACGTCTGGTCGTCCTTCGCGGTGTCTTCAAAACTGACTTTACTGGGATCGGGTGATGTTTTCGCCCGAATGACATCATGGCTCGTTTTCGTATCGACTGGCGCGGCGGAGCTTTCCGCAGCGTTCTGGGCTTCACCGCCCGCCACTGGCAGCGCCAGCCTGTCCGCGTGTCGGTTATCGCGGCTGCGGTTCTGGTTTCGACCATGGCCGACGTTCTGACGCCGCTCTATTCCGGCCGTCTGGTCGATGCCGTCGCCAACGGCGCGGCGACGGATGTGGTTGCGTGGAATGCAGCGCTCGCCGCGTTCTTCACGCTTTTGGCGCTGGCGTTCGGCGCCATCGTCCTGCGCCACATTGCGTTCATGGGCATTATCGACCTGACGCTGAAGATGATGTCGGATATCGCCGCGGATGCGTTCAATCGCGTCCAGCGTTTTTCGACGGACTGGCACGCCAACAGCTTTGCCGGCTCGACCGTGCGCAAGGTGACGCGCGGCATGTGGGCGCTCGACCTGTTGAACGACACGCTTCTGGTCGCGCTGTTTCCGTCGGTCGTCATGCTCATCGGCTCGACGCTGCTGCTCGGCTGGTACTGGCCGATGATGGGCGTCATCATCGGCATCGGCTCGCTGATCTACATCGCGGTGACGGTGTCGCTTTCGCTCGGCTATGTCGCACCGGCCGCAAGTCTTGCCAATCGCTGGGATACGCGGCTTGGCGGGTCGCTGGCCGATGCGGTGAGCTGCAATTCCGTGGTTAAGGCGTTTGGCGCGGAAAGGCGTGAGGATAGCCGGCTCGCCAAGGTGACCGCCAAATGGCAGCACCGGACGCGGCGGACCTGGGTTCGCGGCACGGTCAATGGAACCACGCAAGGCGCGACACTGCTCGTGCTGCGGGCGGCGGTGATCGGCTTTGCGCTGCTTTTGTGGTCGCGCGGGCAGGCGAGTGCGGGCGATATCGCTTTCGTCCTGACCTCGTTCTTCGTGCTTCAGGGCTACCTGCGCGATGTCGGCATGCATGTGCGCAACCTGCAGCGCTCGGTCAACGATATGGAGGAACTGGTCGATATCCATGGCCAGCCACTCGGTATCGAGGACAAGCCCTATGCCAAGCCGATCGAGATCACGGTCGGACGGATCGATTTCGACCACGTCACCTTCCACTACGGCAATCACCGGCTGCCTCTCTATGAGGATTTCTCGGTGACGATCGCAGCCGGTGAACGTGTCGGTCTCGTCGGCCACTCGGGTTCGGGCAAGACGACCTTCGTCAAGCTGATCCAGCGGCTTTACGATGTGAGCGACGGTCGCATCACGATTGACGGGCAGGATATTTCGCAGGTGACGCAGGCATCGCTGCGCCAGCAGATCGCCATCGTGCAGCAGGAACCGATCCTGTTTCACAGGTCGCTTGCGGAAAACATCGCCTACGCCCGTCCGGGTGCTTCGCAGGCCGAGATCGAGAATGCGGCAAGGCTTGCCAGCGCGCATGACTTCATCACGAGACTGCCGAAGGGCTATGGCACGCTGGTTGGCGAACGCGGCGTGAAGCTGTCGGGTGGTGAGCGCCAGCGCGTGGCGATTGCGCGTGCGTTTCTCGCCGATGCGCCGATCCTCATTCTGGACGAGGCGACTTCGAGCCTCGATTCGGAATCGGAGGTGCTGATCCAGAAGGCGATGGAACGGCTGATGATAGGGCGCACCACGCTTGTCATTGCACACCGGCTGTCGACGGTGCGGGCGCTCGACCGGCTGCTTGTGTTCGACAATGGCCGGATCGTCGAAGAGGGCGATCACCAGGCGCTCATCCGCCTGAAAAACGGCATCTATCGTCGCCTCTTCGAAAAGCAGGCGCTGGAACTGACCAAGGGCCTGGTGGTATAAAACCATATTTCGCCGGCTGCGCGTCTGCGTGGCCGGCGGGTGCAGTCTTGCCAAGGCCATATCGTTCCGTTAACCGGGGAAAATGACCGTAACCGTTCGTTTCGCTCCGTCGCCGACAGGCTTGATCCATATCGGCAATGCTCGCACTGCGCTGTTCAACTGGCTGTTTGCCATGAAGAACGGCGGCCGCTTCATCCAGCGCTTCGACGACACCGACGTGCTGCGTTCGAAGCAGGAATATGCCGACGCCATCCTCTACGATCTGCACTGGCTTGGTATCTTTCCCGACGCTACCGATTATCAGTCGCGCCGCTTCGACACCTATGACGCGGCGGTCGAGAGGCTGAAGGCGGCGGGCGTGCTCTATGCCTGCTACGAGACACCGGAAGAGCTGGAGCTGAAGCGCAAGATACGGCTCTCCCGCAAGCTGCCGCCGGTCTATGGCCGCGAGGCGCTGAAGCTGACCGGCGAGGAGCGCGAAGCGCTGGAGAGAGAAGGCCGCAAACCGCACTGGCGTTTCCTGCTGCCCAATTTCAGGGACACCCCGTTCGAGACGGAACGCACCGAAATCCAGTGGGACGATGTGGTGCGCGGCGAAGAAACCGTCGATCTCGCCTCGCTGTCGGACCCGGTTCTGGTGCGCGAGGATGGCACTTATCTCTATACGCTGCCGTCGGTGGTCGATGATATCGACATGGGCGTGACCCATGTCATCCGCGGCGACGACCATGTCACAAATACCGGCGTGCAGATCGCGCTGTTCAAGGCGCTCGGCGCCGAGCCGCCGGCCTTCGGGCATCATAATCTTCTGACGACTACCACCGGCGAGGGCCTTTCGAAGCGCACTGGCGCGCTTTCGATCAGCGGCCTGCGCGAATCCGGCCTGGAGCCGATGGCGGTTGCCTCGTTGGCGGTTTTGATCGGCACGTCGGAAAGCGTGACCGCCGTGCCCCATATGTCCGAACTGGCCGAACGATTCGATCCGGCAGCCACGTCGAAGTCTGCGTCGAAATTCGATCCGGCGGAGCTCATCGTGCTCAACCGCGCGCTGCTCCATCAGCTGCCGTTCAAAGAAGCGCAGGACCGGCTTTCGGCACTCGGCATTTCGGGAGAAAGGGCCGAGCCTTTCTGGCTGGCTGTGCGCGGAAACCTTGAAAAGCTCGCCGATGCAGCAGGCTGGTGGCGCATCGTCAATCAGGGCCCGGAAGAGCCCATCGAACTCTCGGACAAGGACCGTGAATTCGTGAACCAGGCTTTCGACATGCTCCCCGAAGAACCATGGGATCATTCGACGTGGAAAGCCTGGACCGGTGCCGTGAAAGAGGAAACCAAGCGAAAGGGCAAGACGCTGTTCATGCCCTTGCGAATGGCGCTTACGGGACTTGCCTCAGGCCCGGAGCTCGCAGATCTATTGCCCCTTCTGGGTCGGGAAGGAACATTGGCCCGACGACCCTGACCTTGCGGTTGGGGTCCAGCGGTGCCGCCTCGGAAGGCTTGTTTTCTTCCGGTGCCGCAGCGGATGCCGGCCCAAGTTTCTGGATTGAGCTTGCGTGCGTTTCCTGCGCGGCAGGTGGGGCCACCGGCAAGATCGACGGAGACTCGCCTGGCGCAGTCGAGGAGGTCGCCTCGCTTGACGGGGGCGGGTTTCCGGCAATCACCTCGAAATTCTTTGGCGCGTTGCAGCTGCAGCCTTCCGGCTTCGGCAGGCTTTCGCGCTTATAGAGATAAGCGGTCGGCATCTCGGAATACGGCTTGCCGTTGACGGAGGAAACCATGTCGGCCGACTCGTCGCTGATCTCCGGCGCCTCTTCGCCTTCCTTGACCTCCTGCACGGCCGCAGGGGTGCTTTGGTGGAAGTAGACCTGCATCTCGGTACCCGGACACATTGCCTGGCAATTCTGCTGGTCGCGGGCGAATTCGCGCTTCGATGATGCGAAAGACATCGGGAAATAGTAGCCGTCGCATGTGCGCACACAGACGGTTCGATATTGGCCGCTCGTGCCCGGGTTTTGTAGCCTGTCTGGCTTTGTTGCCTGGCGTACGGTGCGAATAGGGGCTTCCTCGACCGTCTCGCGTTGGAAGAAGGGGCGCCCGATCGACTGATCGGTCAGGTAGCTGCCTCTGTCCGAATTTTCCTGACGTGGAGAAACTGGCCGCTGTGCGACCGCTTGGTCGCGACAGCCATTGGCATTGAGGGAAGCGAGTATCGTCGCCCGCGATCTCCCGCCACCGCGTCCGGCAGACTGGTCGCGCCTGCGTTGAAGATTGTCGAGGTTGCGTTCCATTTTCTGGACGCTTGCGTTGATCCTGGCGCATTGCTGCACATTGCTGCCAAACAGCGTGAAACCGCAGCCTGCGGCGCGGGCATTGCTCTTGGCGGCAGAAAGCTGCTGGCGCTGTTTGCTCAGCGCTGCATCATATCGGCGAAATTGTGCAGAACCGCCGCCGCCCGATCCGACGGATGCAAGCTCGGCTTCAAGCTGACGGCAAACGCGAGAACTGGCGGCCATAGCCGAAGTCGTGAAGAGGATCGAAGCCAAGGCGAAAAGCGTCGCCAATGCACGTGCCAAACCGTTCAACCCGGCCATCAGGTGCCCCCCGGAACGTTCGCTATGCCCGATCAAAGATTCCGCCGCTGATCAGGCGCCACTCCGTTACCACATATGAGGTTAACTCTTTATTTGCGTTTGGGCAGTTGACCTTTTCGTGATCGCTTTGGTTGTAGCCTCAACCCGCTTTTTCTATCGTTGCCTGAGCCTTTTGAGCTGCTTCCACCACTGCAAGTGCGGTCATGTTCACCACGCCGCGTGACGTCACCGAAGGCGTCAGGATATGCGCAGGCTGCTCGGTGCCGAGCAGGATCGGCCCGACATGCAGCGCATCCGTCATCTGCTTCACCGTGGTCAGCGCGATGTTTGCCGAGTCGAGATTGGGGAAGACGAGGAGATTGGCTTCGCCCTTGAGCGTGGAATGCGGATAGACGCGCTGCCGCAGATGTTCCGACAGGGCGGAATCGGCGTGCATTTCGCCGTCGCTCTGAAGCTCGGGCGCAATCCTCTTCAGGATCGCGGCTGCCTCGCGCATCTTCAACGCGCTCGGAGAATCGCGTGAGCCGAAGTTCGAATGTGACAGCAGTGCCGCCTTGGGCTCGATGCCGAAGCGCCGGATCTCCTCGGCCGCGAGTATTGTCATCTCAGCGATTTCTTCGGCTGTCGGGTCAACCGTCACATAAGTATCGGTGAAGAACGTCACGCCACGGCTCGAAATCAGCATCGACAGCGTCGATAGGTCACGATCGGTGACACCGGCGCGCGGGCCGATGATCAGCGTCACATTGCGCAGATGGCGGGCGAAGCGCCCTTCAAGACCGCAGATCATGGCATCGGCATCGCCGCGCCGCATGGCAAGTGCCGCGATGACCGTGGTGTCGGTGCGGACCATGGTGCGCGCGGCTTCCTGGGTCACGCCGCGCCTGCCTGCGAGCTGGATCAGCTGATCGACATAGTCGCGGTAGCGCGGGTCGTCCTCGGGGTTGATCAGTTCGAAATCCGTGCCGGGACGAATGCGCAGACCATAGCGCCGCAGCCTCACGTCGATGACATTCGGGCGGCCGATAAGGATCGGCTCGGCAATACCTTCCTCAAGCACCACCTGGGCAGCGCGCAGCACGCGCTCGTCTTCGCCGTCGGCATAGATAACGCGCTTGGCCGTCGACATCTTCGCGGTGGAAAACACCGGCTTCATGACGAGGCCGGAACGGAAGACGAAGCGGTTCAGCCGGTCGATATAGGCCGGGAAATCGGCGATGGGTCGCGTGGCGACGCCTGTGTCGCAGGCAGCCTTCGCAACCGCCGGCGCAATCCTCAGGATCAGGCGTGGATCGAACGGCGAGGGGATCAGGAAATCGGGGCCGAAGACCGGCGTCTCGCCCGAATAGGCGCGCGCCGCGACATCCGAAGGTTCCTCGCGAGCAAGGGCTGCGATGGCGCGGACGGCTGCCATCTTCATATCTTCGTTGATGGCGCTCGCTCCGCAGTCCAGCGCGCCCCGGAAGATGTAAGGAAAGCACAATACGTTATTGACTTGATTAGGGAAATCGGATCGCCCGGTGCAGATCATTGCGTCCGGGCGCGCCGCGCGGGCGACCTCCGGCATGATCTCCGGCGTCGGGTTTGCCAAAGCCAGGACAAGCGGCTTTTCCGCCATGTGCTTCAGCAGTTCGGGCTTCAGAACGCCTGCAGCCGAGAGACCGAGGAATACGTCCGCGCCGCCGATCACGTCTTCCAGAGTGCGCGCATTGGTATCCTTCACATAGGGGTCTTTCCAGCGATCCATCTCATCCAGCCGCCCCTTGTAGGCGACGCCAAAACGGTCGGTGACCCAGATGTTTTCCACCTTGGCGCCAAGCGAAACCAGGAGGTTGAGGCAGGCAAGGGCCGCCGCACCAGCGCCGGACGTGACGATCTTGATATCCTCGATCTTCTTGCCGGCGAATTCGAGCCCGTTCAGCACTGCCGCCGCGACGATAATTGCGGTGCCGTGCTGGTCGTCGTGGAAGACCGGGATTTTCATCCGGGCTTTTAGGCGCTCTTCTACTTCAAAGCATTCCGGCGCCTTGATGTCTTCGAGATTGATGCCGCCGAAAGTTGGTTCGAGGGCGGAAATGGTCTCGACCATGCGGTCGATTTCAGGCGCATCAATCTCGATGTCGAAGACATCGATGCCGGCAAACTTCTTGAACAGGACGGCCTTGCCTTCCATCACCGGTTTTGAGGCGAGGGGGCCGATATTGCCGAGGCCGAGCACTGCAGTCCCGTTCGAGACCACGCCGACCAGATTGGCGCGCGCCGTATATTCTGCAGCCGTTGCGGGATCGTCCCTGATGGCAAGGCAAGGTGCTGCCACGCCGGGCGAATAGGCCAGCGCCAGGTCGCGCTGGTTGCCCAGCGGCTTTGTGGCCTGGATTTCGAGCTTTCCTGGCACCGGGTACTTATGGAAGTACAGTGCCGCCTCTTCGAAATCGGAGCGCGCCGCATCGTTCTTTTTTTCGTTGTCCATTTCTGCGGCTACCTCGTATTCAATCGTTTCGAGCGTGTTTTATCACGCGATTCCAGTTTTTCGAGGCAATCTGTCGACGAAAATAACTGGAATCGGGAAGGTCACATGATTCCAGTCACTTGCCGTCAGAAGCTCGTAAAATGAATCGGCTGGTGAAATCCCGCTAGAAGGCGCTGACGTAGAGGCCGCCGTCCACCGGTATGTTCTGGCCGGTAAGATAGCCTGCGTGAACCGAGCAGAGAAACGCGCAGATCTGCCCGAACTCTTCAGGCGTGCCGAGGCGTTTGGCCGGAATGTCGGCGCTGATGCGCGTCTTGCGCTCGGTAGCTGCTTCCGGTGATTCGACGCTGCCCGGTTCGTGCGGGCCGCGCAAGCGATCCGTATCGAGCTTGCCCGGCAGCATGTTGTTGATGGTCACGTTGCGGTCGGCAACCGTGCGGGCAACGCCGGCCAGGAACGACGTCAGTCCGGCGCGCGCGCCGGACGACAGATCGAGGCCGGGAATCGGCACATAGACCGACAGCGACGTGATGTTGACGATGCGGCCGAAGCCGCGCTCGGCCATGCCTCCGACCACGGCCTGAACGAGTTCGATCGGCGTAATCATGTTGTTGGTCACGCCGTCGAGCATCTTCTGCCGGTCAAGTTCCCTAAGCGGACGGAAAGGCGGGCCACCATTGTTGTTGACCAGTATGTCCGGCGCCGGTGCTGCCGCGAGCAATTGCTTCTGAACTTCCGGGTCGGAAACGCTGCCTGGAACTTCAGTCACCTTGACGCCGAAGCGGTCGCGAATCTCCTGCGCCGTTTTTGCCAGGATCGCCGCGTCTCGCCCGTTGACGATGAGATCGCAGCCGGCTTCCGCCAAGGCGATAGCGCAGCCGCGTCCCAATCCGCGACTTGACGCACAGACGATCGCCGTCTTTCCCCGAATGCCGAGATCCATGATGTGTCTTCTCCGATTTGCAGGCGGCCAACCTATCGCGCGGGCTACACAAACCGCAACCGTCATACGCCTGTTGCATGAATCGGGGCATAGGCTGCGCGACAGCAACGGAACAGAACCCATGTCAGGCGAAGCACCTCGCGCATTCCGCACCCTGTTCATTTCTGACGTCCATCTGGGCTCCAAGCCGGCCAAGGCGGAGTTCCTGATCGATTTCCTGCGCCATCACGAGGCGGAAACCATCTATCTCGTCGGCGACATCGTCGATGGCTGGCGGCTGCGCCGGTCGTGGCACTGGCCGCAGACGCATAATGATGTCGTCCAGAAACTGCTGCGCCAGGCGCGCAAGGGCACCAACATCATCTATATCGCCGGAAACCATGACGAGTTCCTGCGCATGTTCCAGGGCGTGCATTTCGGCGGTATCGTCGTTGCCGACCGGGCGATCCACGAGGCCGCCGACGGCAAGCGCTACCTCGTCATTCATGGCGACCAGTTCGATACGATCGTGCACAATGCCCGCTGGCTCGCCTATCTCGGCGACAAGGCCTACGACATGGCCATCATCGTCAACCGGATCGTCTCGCGGGCGCGGCGTCTGCTCGGCATGCCGTACTGGTCGTTCTCGTCCTGGGCCAAGGTCAAGGTCAAGAAGGCGGTGAATTTCATCGGCGCGTTTCAGGATGTCCTGACCGAAGAGGCGCGCCGCTCGGATGTCGACGGCGTCATCTGCGGTCATATCCACCACGCGGTGATCGAGGATTTCGGCGACGTTCGGTACATCAACACCGGCGACTGGGTTGAAAGCTGCACGGCGGTCGTGGAGCATTTCGACGGTTCGATGGAAATCCTGTGGTGGCCGCAGGTTCAGGCAAAGACCCCCGCTACCGTCGAGCCGGCTTTTGTACCAACGATTATCCAGGGCGGCGGCGTCAAGGCAGCCTGACGGGCAAATCCACCATGTTCAGAGACCTGGCAGACGGGTGCCGCAAGCGCGCCGAAGGCTTGCCGCTGCATGCTCCGGCGTCATTGACGATGCCGCAACCGGCAAGCAAGCGTGCAATGAGACTTGGCGTGCTCGGCAATCACGAGGGCCGTCAGCCGTCAGTCCGAAGCGCTGCGGCAAAGCCGGCGGTTTTGCCGCAAAGCCAAGCACGCCTGGTTCAGGAAACCGCTGGGCCAGGACATTTCGCAGCAATGCTTGCCGTGTTAAGTGACCCAGCTACGCGACTGAATCTTTTCGCATGAGTCGCGCTATCTGGACTGCGCGCCCTCAATGTCATTGCCGCCGCTATCGCCTGAACAACTCGTCAAGCCGCGTCATTTCGAACTGCGCATTTCACTGATCTTCGCGGCTCTTTTCATCCCGCAGGGCGTGCATCTTCCCTATTTTCCGTTGTGGCTGGAGGCAAAGGGCTTCGATGCGGAGAAGATCGCCATCATCCTTGCTGCGCCGATGTTCCTGCGTGTCGTCACCACGCCGTTCATCTCTGCCATGGCCGACGAGGCGAGGGATCGTGCCAATGTGCTGATCGTGATGGTTGCGGCGGCGCTGCTGATCTCGGCGGGTTATTTTCTTCCGCCCACCTACATAACCGTGCTCGGCGTTTCGCTCGCGCTGGCGGTGGCATGGACGCCGCATGCGCCGCTGACCGATTCGCTCGCGCTTTCAGGCGTCAGGCGGTTCGGCTCCACCTACGCCAATATGCGCATCTGGGGATCGGCGGCTTTTCTCGGTGCCAATCTTGCCGGCGGCGCGATCCTGTCATTGACGGGTGCAGCGGCCGTTCCGGTGATGATTTCCATCGGGCTGGTCGGAATCCTGGCGATATCGTTCATTGCTCCGCGTCTGGGGCGACCACGGCGCGCGTCACCGCTTTCTGCCGTCGATATTCAGGAATCGGCGCCAAAGCTTCTCAATCGCTACTTCGTGTTCTTCGTGGCTGGAGCCGGCATCATCGTTGCCAGCCACGGTTTTCTCTACAGCTTCATCTCGATCTACTGGAAATCGATCGGCATCAACGACACGGTGATCGGCTTGCTCTGGGCCTCGGCGGTCGTGGCCGAAGTCGGCATGTTCATCATCTTCACGCGCATCTTCGGCAGCATGCGGCCGCCGACATTGCTTTTGCTGGCGGGGTTGGCCGCGATCGTCCGCTGGCTTGCCTTTCCGCTGATCTGGCCGATGGGGCTTGGCGTTGGCGGCTTCTTCGCCGTCCAGTCGCTGCATGCCTTTTCGACGGCTCTCATCCTGATCGGCGTGCAAAAGCTGATTGCCGAAACCGTGGTGGAGGAGCGCACCGGGGCCGCGCAGGGCATTGCCTTCTTCGCCAACGGCCTTTCGATGGCGACGGTGACGCTGTTATCGGGACCGCTTTACGGACGCCTCGGCATCGACGGCTTCTATGTGATGGCCGCTGTTGCAGTGCTTGGACTGGTGTTCATAGCGCTTGCGGCAAGGTCAGCCCCAGAGCGCCGCATCAGGCGGTGAGACCTCGGAACCCCGGTAAATCAGTCCAGGCTCACGGTCGCGCGCCAGAAGCAGGGGGCCGTCAAGGTCGACGAAATCCGCACCCTGCGCCAGAAGCACGGCCGGCGCCATCGCCAGCGAAGTGCCGACCATGCAGCCGACCATAATCGAAAAGCCTAGGTCTTTCGCGCGATCACGCAGAGCCAATGCGGCGGTCAGGCCGCCGGCCTTGTCGAGCTTTATGTTGATCGCGTCGTAGAGGCCGGTGAGTTTTTCGAGGTCGTCAACGCCATGCACGCTCTCGTCGGCGCATAGCGGGACAAGATGCTGAATGTGGCGCAGAATCGCGTCCTTGCCGACCGGCAGCGGCTGTTCGATCAGCGCGATGCCGAGTTCGGCTGCCGCGGCGAGGTTTTCGCGGATGTTTTCGTCTGTCCAGCCTTCGTTGGCGTCGAGGATGATTCGGCTGTTGGGTGCTGCTTCTTTAACGGCGCGAATGCGAACAATGTCGTTGTCGCCGCCGATCTTGACCTTCAGCAATGGCCGATCCGCATTCTCGCGAGCCTGTGCCGCCATGGCTTCGGGCGTTCCGAGAGACAGGGTGAAGGCAGTTTCGAGCGGTTGCGGCGATCTCTTTGAAATGCTTTGCCAAACCGGATTGCCCGACTTCTTGGCTTCCATGTCCCAAAGAGCGCAATCGACGGCGTTGCGGGCGGCCCCGGCCGGCATGGCGCCGATAAGTGCTTGACGATCCATGCCTGCGGCTATGGCGGGCGCGATTGCCTCAATAGCATCACGAACGCCCTCCATGGTCTCGCCGTAATGCTTGTAGGGAACGCATTCACCCCGCCCGAGGAAATTGCCATCCGATATCGTACAGACAATAACTTCCGCTTCGGTCTTCGAGCCGCGCGAGATGGTGAAGATGCCGGCGATGGGGAAGCTCTCTGCATTGACCGAAAGGACACGCGCCATATTTTTCTTCTCCGCCAGTCGGTGCAGCACAGCCCGAAAAAGTGACAGGCCCCTGATGACGGGATAAGACAGGCTGCAATGTTGTTCAATGGCGCCAAGGAAACGAGTGATGTCGATGAGGGCCGTCCCCGGATCACGGAGGCGGACCACAATGGCGCGCTGACTTATGCGCTGTCCGGTGCCTGGACTACCCGCACCGTCGCATCCGTCGACGCCGATGTGCGAAAGATCGAAGCCCGGAAGGGTGCCGGCGCAATGACGCTCGATCTTTCCGGCATCGAGAGAATCGATACAGCCGGCGCCTGGCTGGTCGACCGGCTGATAAGATCGGCCGAATCGCAAGGCGCGAGTGCGAAGCTGGAAGGCCAGAGCGAAGTCGCGTCCATCCTGCTCGGGGCGATACGCGAGGCCTCCGACAAGGCCGGTGACGACGCCATAGCAACCCGCCCGAACATTATCATCGCGATACTCGAAAACATCGGGCGTGGCGTCTACGCCATGCTGGACGATTTCCTGGCTGCGATGAGCATTCTCGGCTCGACGATCCGTGGTGCCCAGATGAAGCTCGGGCGCGGGCATGGCGTCAATCTGGCGGCAATCTTCAACCAGATCGACCGCATGGGCGTGGGCGCGATACCCGTCGTGGTGCTGATGTCGGCAATCGTCGGCGCAATCGTCGCCCAGCAGGGTGCGTTCCAGCTTCGCTATTTCGGAGCAGATATTTTCGTCGTCGATCTCGTCGGCATCCTGGTCTTGCGCGAACTCGGCGTGCTGATGACGGCGATCATGGTCGCCGGCCGCTCCGGCAGCGCGATCACCGCCGAAATCGGCTCCATGAAGATGCGCGAGGAAGTGGACGCGCTGAAGGTGATCGGGCTCAATCCGGTCGGCGTCCTGGTGTTTCCGCGCCTCGTCGCGCTTGTCATCGCCTTGCCATGCCTGACGATCGCCGCGAATTTCGCGGCACTCGGCGGCGCCATACTGGTTTCCTGGCTCTATTCCGACATTTCACCGGCGGCGTTCGTCGACCGCCTGCGTCTCAGTATCGACCTCAGCACCATTTTTGCCGGGCTGATCAAGGCGCCGTTCATGGCGATGATCATCGGCATCCTCGCCTCGGTTGAAGGCCTGAAGGTCGGCGGCAGTGCAGAATCGCTTGGCCAGCACGTCACCGCCTCAGTGGTGAAATCCATCTTCATCGTGGTCATTCTTGACGGGATGTTTGCTATTTTCTTTGCAGCCATCGATTTCTAGGGATGGCGATGACCAGCAAAAACTCGAGGATGGAGAACGGGGATGCTGCGGCGCGGACCGACGATATCGTGCTGTCGGCGCGCGACATCACCGTTGGGTTCGGCGACAAGATCGTGCTGGAAAACCTGTCGCTCGACATAAGGCGCGGCGAGATTCTCGGCTTTGTCGGCGCCTCGGGGGCGGGCAAGTCGGTTCTGCTGCGTACCGTGCTGGGGCTGAACCAGAAGCGTTCGGGAACGATCAAGCTTTTCGGCGTCGACGTTGACAAGGCAAGCGATGCCGACCGCATGAAGCTGGATATGCGCATGGGCGTCCTGTTCCAGCAGGGCGCGCTGTTTTCGGCGCTTACGGTGCTGGAAAATGTCCAGGTGCCGATGCGTGAGTATCTCGACCTGCCGAAGCGGCTGATGGACGAACTGGCGCTGCTCAAGATCGAGCTTGTCGGCCTGCCGCGGGACGCAGCAGGCAAATTCCCGTCCGAACTCTCCGGCGGCATGATCAAGCGTGCGGCACTCGCCCGCGCGCTGGCGCTGGACCCGGATCTCGTCTTCCTCGATGAGCCGACCTCCGGGCTTGACCCGATAGGTGCTGCCGATTTCGACGAACTTGTCGCCAAATTGCGCGACACGATGGGCCTGACCGTCTACATGGTGACCCACGATCTCGACAGCCTGTTTGCGGTGTGTGACCGAATTGCCGTACTCGGCAAGAAAAGGGTTCTGGTGGAAGGCACGATCCAGAACATGCTTGAAAGCGATGAGCCTTGGGTCAAGTCTTACTTTCGGGGCAAGCGCGCACGGCAGATCGATATGGCTGCAAGGGCATAAAGTAAAAGGCGGGAATGGAAACCAGAGCCAACTACGTCGTCGTCGGAATTTTCACGCTCGTTGCGATCCTTGCGGCCTTCGCATTCGTCTACTGGACGGCGGCGGTCGGCGATCGCGGCGAGACATCGACGCTGATCGTGCGCATTCCGGGCTCGGCTTCGGGCCTCGGCCGTGGAAGCCAGGTCCTGTTCAACGGCGTCAAGGTCGGCGACGTGCGCCGCGTCTACCTCGATGTCGACAACCCGACCGTCGCCATTGCCAACACCGAGATCGACAGGGCGACCCCGATCACCAGATCGACGCAGGCCGATATCGGTCTTGCCGGGTTGACCGGTCAGGCCAATATCGAGCTGAAGGGAGCGGACAAGTCGGAAGCGAACCTGCTCGATGAGGCGGAAGCCTCGGGAAAGATGGCCGAAATCACCGCCAACCCCTCGGCGGTGACCAACCTGCTGCAGACGGCGCAGGATATCTTCAAGCGTGCCGACAATGTCCTGTCCCAGCTTGAAGGCTTTACCAGCGACGTGCGTGGCCCGCTGACAGATACGGTGAAAAACGCGCAGAAATTCTCCGATGCGCTTGGCCGCAATGCTGATGGCGTCGACAAGTTTCTCGACAGTGTTTCCAAGCTGTCGGTCGAACTGGCCGGTGTTTCCGGCAAGCTTGACGGTACGCTCAAGGCCGCCGAAGATATCCTGAAGTCCGTCGACAAGGACAAGATTTCCTCGATAGTCGCCAATGTCGACACCTTCACCAAGAGCCTTAGCGAAAACAGCAAGCAGTTCGACAAGATCATCGCCGGCGTCGACACTGCGGTCGCGTCGATCAACGACTTCGCGCAGAAGACCACCGGCACGGTGGGCAAGGTCGACAAGATTCTGGAAGGCGTCGACCCGGCGACCGTACGCTCGGCACTTGGCAATATCGAGGTTGCCAGCCGCGATGCGAAGACCGCGGCGGCGGACGTTTCGAAGGTGACCGAGCGATTCAGCCGGCGCACCGACGATATCGATCAGATGATCAGCGACGCCGCGCAGTTGACCCAGCGCCTGAACGCGGCCTCCGTGCGTGTGGATGGCGTTCTGGCCAAGGTCGACAGCCTGTTGGGTTCGGGTGAGGCACAGGGCGTGATGACCCAGGCAAGCGAGACGCTGAAATCCTTCCGTCAGGTTGCCGACACGCTGAATGCCCGCCTCGGCGTCATCACCGAGGGGCTGGCACGGTTCTCGGGACAGGGATTGCGTGACGTCGATTCGCTGGTGCGCGACAGCCGCCGCTCCATCAACCGGATCGAGCAGGCCATAACAGATCTGGAAAAGAATCCGCAGCGCATCATTACAGGTGGCGACGGGGCTGTCCGTCAGTATGACGGGCGGACACGGCGTTGAGATCGGTGAGCGGATGTGATGAAACAGTTCGCCGAAGGGAAGAAATCCGCCGGTCGCGGCAATTGTTGGGGAAATTTCGGACAGGATCTGCCGTGAAGACAGTTAAGCTGATGTCTGGTGCTGCCATTATCGCTGCCGCACTTTCCGGGTGCGCGCTCCTGCCGGGAGGCGGTCCTGCGCCGCTTGATACCTATGAATTGTCCGCACCGGCCAGCCAGACGCAGAAAGCACGCAACCGGACCCAGATCCTGATTGCCGAGCCATCGGCCCTGAAGGCGCTGGATGGCGAAAACATCGTCATCAAACCCGCTCCCGGCGTCATCCAGTTTCTGAAAGGCGCGCAATGGGCCGATCGGCTGCCGAAGATCGTGCAGGCCCGGTTGGCCGAAACATTCCAGCGTTCGGGCAGCTTTGCCGGCGTCGGATTGCCGGGCGAGGGGCTGGCGATCGACTATCAGGTCATCGCCGAGGTTCGCGCCTTCGAAGTGCGGGTCGATGGCGGATCGCATGCCGAGGTCGAGCTTTTCGTGCGCCTGCTCAACGACCGCAACGGCACGGTGCGGGCTTCCCGCATCTTCGAGGCCAGCGCACCTGTTTCCGGTAGCGGCAACGACGCCTATGTCCGGGCCCTGAACAGCGCCTTCGGGCAGGCCGCGAGCGATATCGTCAAATGGACCGATTCCGTGATCTGATCGCTGGTCTTTGAGCTTTCGTTGCTCAACGTTTTGCCGGTTGTCTCATGATAAGCAAAAGGGCGGGAAATTCCCGCCCTTTGTTTATCCGTATGTCTCTGCGGCTTAGCGCAACCGCCCGCCTGCATGGGCAAGCATGGTGTAAACCTTGCCGGTGTCCGAAGAGAGATAGGTCTGGGCCATGACATTGTCGCGATCGTTGCGCGAAACGTCCTTCAAGAGCTTTTCGAAATCGTCGCAGTAGCGATCGACCGCAGCGCGGAACTCGGCGTCGGCCTGATACTTGCGGCGGATTTCGTCAAAGGTCTGCTGGCCCTTGAGCGTATAGAGACGACGCGTGAACACGTCGCGCTCGCCGCGCCTGTAGCGATCCCACAACTCGATCGACGCTTCATGATCGATCGCTCGTGCGATGTCGACCGAGAGCGAGTTCAGCGATTCGACCACATGGGCTGCCGAACGCGGGCTTGCTGCCGGGCGCGAGGCGTTTGCTGTGCCTTCAGGGCGGGCCTCTTCACGCGACGCACCGCTCAGCAAGTCACGAACCCAGCCGCCGGGTTGCGCCCGCGAATTGCCCTCACGCGGGCGCGGGGCCGGATCAGGCGCGCGTTCCATCTCAAGCGTCCCGCGCAGCGGCAGGTGCGGCACAGGAGGCTGCGGAGTTGGAGCCTGCGGGGCCGGAGCCGGGGCGCGCCGCTGCGGTTCCGGCGCACGCGCCTGCGGCGCTGCCGCCGGGCGCTGTGCCGTGCGGTCGGAAACGTCGACGGTACGGCCGGACTTGGCAACGATCTCGGAGAGTTCCTTGAGGGCGTTGATCTGCTCGGTCACGGCACGACGCATTGCGGTGGTGGACTGCTTTGCTTCCTCGGGCATGTCGAGCACGCCCTTCTTGAGCTCGGCGCGGGTGTCGTCGAGCTCGCTCTTGATGGAGCTGGCCGTGCGGCGCATGTCCTCGGTGGCGTCCGCAAAGCGCTTGGTTGCCGACTCGACGACATCGGATATCGCGATGCGGATCTTGTCCGTCGAGGCGAGGGTGCGATCCTCGGCCTTGTCCAGTGCCTTGCCGACGAGATCCTCGAAGGAGCGCATGACCCGCTCGAGATCTTCCGACTTCTTGACCAGACCGACCGCCAGATCCTCCAGTGACGACTGGCGCTCGAGCGTGTGCTCGAGATTGCTCTGGGCCGAGCTCAGCAGTTCCGAAGCGCTGGTCAGCAGACGGCTGTGCTCGTCGAAGCGGGTGGCGATGGAGGCCACTTCCTTCAGCGTGTTGGACGAGAGTTCGGTGAGGCGGGTGGTGTTGGAATCCACCAGCCGCGCCGAGCTTGCGAAGGTCTGAGCCGCTTTTTCCGTGGTTGCGGCGAAGCTCTGCGTGCTGCCGGCCAGTCGGTCATCGACGTTGGCGAGGTTCGACGCCGCCCTCTCGATGAGATCGTTGAGCTGCGAACTGGACGCTGCAAGCCGGCCGATCAGATCGGTGACGCCTTCGGCCAGATTGGTGCGTGCGCCCTCGACCGCGGACAGGGTTTCTGCGGTGCGGTTGGCGAGCGCATTGACCAGTGCGGCGTTTTCGGAGCGGAGACGCTCGGTTGCCTTCTGCGTCGCTTGTTCGAGGCTTTTCTGCAGCTCGTCGCCGCTTTCGGAGAAGCGTTCGACAAGCGGACGGGCAGTTTCGTCGAGGATCTTGGTGATCTCGGCGGAACGCTCTGCAAGCATCGAGTTCAGTTCGCGGGTGTTGGCGCCGATGGTGCGTGCGGCGTCGTTCGTGCTCTGGCCGATATGCTGGCCGACCGCCGTGAAGGTTTCGGCGATGACATTGGCGCGGGATACGAGTTGCGCTTCTGCCTGCGATATCTGCTCGTTGAGCTTCTGGCCGACATTTTCGGCGCTCGAAGCGAGCCGGATTTCGGCATTGACGACATGCTCGTCGACCCTTGCGGCAACGGCTTCGACGCCCGATGCGAGGCGCTGATCGGCAGTGGTGAGCGTCTCTTCGATGGTGCGTGCACGAGCATCCAGTTCGGCCGCAGTCTGCCGGGCCCGGTCAGCAACGCGCTGCTCGGTCTCGGCAAAGACGTTGGCGATGTCGTTGGCGTGCGTTCCGATCGCCGAAGAGGACTCGCTGAGGCGTGCGGCAAGACGTTCGTCGGCGGTGTCGAAAACGCGTCCGATATCGGCAGCACGTCCTGCCAGCGTCTCGGCGGTCTCTCCGACGCGGGCGGCGAGGCGAGCATCTGCTTCCTCGAAATTGCGCACGATCTCGATTGCGCGCGAACCGAGCGTGGTTGCGCCATCCGAAATGCGGGAGATGAACTGCTGGTCGGCTGCATCGAAGATGCGGCCAAGCTCGGCAGCGCGGGCCGCGAGCGCATCGGCCGATTCACCGATGCGCATGCTGAGACGTTGATCCGCTTCGTCGAAGTTGCGCAGGATGTCGCCGGCGCGTGTTGCGAGCGAACTCGCGGTCTCGACGGCGCGAGCCACCAGTTTCTGGTCTGCATCGTCGAAGGTCCGGACGATATCGCCGGCGCGCAGCGCCAGGGTGTCCGCGGTTTCTTCGGCGCGTGCGATCAGCGACGACGACGTTTCCTGCGCGCGGGCGGCGAGGCGGCCGTCGGCTTCCTCGAAGGCGCGGGTGATGTCGTCGGCGCGGGCAAGCAACGCCGCAGAGGTCTGCTCGGCGCGATCCGCGATCTGGCGGTCGGCATCCGTGAAGGCCTTGCCGGCTTCCTCGTTCAAGGCCGAGGTTACTTCCAGAACCTTCTCGCGCAGGGCGCCGGCGACGAAGACAGCACTCCTTTCCAGCACGAGACGGACATTGTCGATGCCGGTTGAGAGCGCGCGCTCCATGGTGCCGGTGCGTTCCTCGATGACGCCGGTCTGGCGGCGGAACGCTTCCTCGATCTTATCGACATCGGCGGAAAGGGCATCGGCGATGTCGGCCCGCTTGCCGGCAATCGTCTCGATGTGGCCGGAAACGGCTTCATCGATCTCCCTGCGGGTTTCGGCGAGCCTGTTCAGATCGTCGTCGAGCGCGCGGGAAAGCATGTCCCGGCCTTCGGAGAGCTTGCCGATGTGGGCGGCGATGATCTCGTCCACCCCCGAACGGCTGTCCGCGACCTTGAGCAGGTCGGCTTCAAGCGCCTGCGAAAGGATGTTGCGGCCTTCCGCAAGCTTCTCGACCTGGCCCGCGACGATGTTGTCGATGTTTGCGCGGCTGTCGGCCAGCTTCTGCAGGTCGACTTCCAGGGCGCGGCGGAGAATGTCGCGGCCTTCGGCGAGCTTTTCCACCTGTCCGGCGACGAGACCGTCGATGCCTGAGCGGCTTTCGGCGAGCTTCTGCAGATCCTCTTCCAGCGTGCGGGCCAGCGTGGCGCGGCCTTCGGCCAGACGCTCGGTCTGGCTGGCAATGAGGTTTTCGATGCTCTCTATGTCCTGCTCCAGGGCGCGGGTAAGCACGCTGCGGCCTTCGCCAAGCTTTTCAGCCTGTCCGGCGATCACGCCTTCGATGCTTGCCACGTCGGCCTCAAGCGCGTGCGACAGGACCTTGCGGCCTTCGACCAGCTTTTCCACCTGCGCTGCGACGAGGCCCTCAATATTGGCCATATCCGCTTCCAGCGCGCGCGAAAGAATATCGCGGCCATGCGCAAGCTTCTCGACATGTGTGGACACGATGCCGTCCAGCCCCAGGCGCGTCTCGGCTATCTTGTTGAGGTCCTCTTCGAGCACGAGCGTCAACTGCTGGCGATGATCACTGATCTTGCCGGCGTGCTGGGAGACCATGCGGTCGATGTTCGACAGATCGGCTTCCAGCGCGCGGCGGAGGATGTCGCGGCCTTCGGCCAGCTTCTCGACCTGACCGGCGACCAGTCCGTCGATGCTGGAGCGGCTTTCGGCCAGCTTGCCGAGGTCGTCTTCCAGAGCGCGCGTCAGATTTGCGCGACCCTCACCGAGCTTGTCCGCGTGCGCACTGACCATATTGTCGATGGTGGACAGGTCTTCCTGCAGCGCCCGCTTGAGGATATTGCGGCCTTCGGCCAGCTTCTCGACCTGGCCGGCGACGAGCCCGTCAATGCTGGACCGGCTTTCCGCCAGCTTATTGAGGTCGTCTTCCAGAGCCTGGGTCAGGCGCAGGCGGCCTTCGTCCAGTTTTTCGAGCTGCCCATCGATCAGGTTGTCGACGCTCGAACGGCTGTCGGCGATCCTGTTCAGATCGGCTTCAAGGGCACGGGAGAGAACGTCGCGGCCTTCGGCGAGTTTTTCGACCTGACTTGCCACGAGACCGTCGATGCTCGAGCGGCTGTCGGCCAGCTTGGCAAGGTCGGCTTCCAACGCACGCTTGAGGATATCGCGGCCTTCGGCAAGCTTCTCCACTTGACCGGCGACTAGTCCGTCGATGCCTGAGCGGCTCTCGGCGAGCTTGTTGAGGTCGTCTTCAAGGGCGCGGGTGAGGCGCAGGCGGCCTTCGTCGAGCTTTTCGAGCTGCCCGTCGATGAGGTTGTCGATGCTTGAACGGCTGTCGGCGATCTTGCCGAGATCGGTTTCGAGCGCGCGGGAGAGAATGTCGCGGCCCTCGGCCAGTTTCTCGACCTGGCTGGAAACCAGATTGTCGATATTGCTGCGGCTATCGGCAAGTTTTCCGAGATCGGCTTCGAGCGCGCGGGAGAGAATGTCGCGGCCTTCGGCCAGCTTCTCGACCTGGCTGGTGACCAGGTTGTCGATGGTGCTGCGGCTCTCGGCAAGTTTGCCGAGATCGGCTTCAAGAGCGCGCGAAAGAATGCTGCGGCCTTCGCCCAGCTTGCCGACGTGACCGGCGACCATTTCGTCAATGCCGGCGCGGGTTTGCGTGAGTTTCTGCGAATCCTCCATGAGCGCGCGGGTGAGACTTGCACGGCCTTCGGCCAGTCGCTCCAGATGATCGCCGAGGGAGGCGTCGATGGTCGCGCGGGATTCGTTGATCTTGCGCAGATCCTCGTCGAGCGCCTGCGAGATCAGGGTGCGGCCTTCGGCCAGCTTCAGCACCTGCAGGCTGACAGCCTCTTCGATGCCTGCTCGGTTTTCCTCGAACTTCGCGAGGTCGCCACGAAGCGTTTCTGCGATGCGCTCGCCGCTTTCGGCAAACCTGCGCGACTGAATCTCGACCGCCTCGTCGATACCGGCGCGTGCTTCGCTGAGCTTCTGGATATCCGCGTCCAGCGCATCGGATACGACGTTGCGGGCCGATTCAAGCCGATTTGCGAAGTCGCCGGCGCGTGCTTCCAGCATGGAAGAGGTCGACATGACGATGTCAGCCATTTCGGAGCCGATCCGTGCGCGGCCTTCGTCGATGACGGTGGAGAGGCTCTGCTTGCCTTCGGAGAAGGTGTTGGCGATCTCGCGTGCGCGGTCGACCAACGTCTCGTTGATCTGGCGGGCGCGGGCTTCGAGTGCGGCATTGAGCTTCTGCGTGCCGGTGTCGAGCGCTTCGGCGCGCGTCTGGAACTCGCTGATCAGCACCTGACCGCGTTCGGCCAGCGTGCGCTCGATGCCCTGGAGGCTGGCCTCGAAGTCGGCGTTCAGCGTGCGGGCAGCGCCGCCCAGCAGCGAAACCATGCCGGAGGTGCGGTCGTCCAGCAGATCCGAAAGCGACCGCGTCATGTCGTCGGTGCTCTGGGTAAGCTTGGCGATGCGCGTGTCGAGAAGGCTGGCGAACGCCTCGCCGGACGTGGTGATACGGTCGCCGATCGTATCGAGGCGCTGGTCGATGGATTCGAAGATCGAGGCGCCGCTTTCGTTGATGCGATCGATCAGCGTGTCGCCGGAATTGTTGATCGTCATCGACAGCTTGGTCGAGGCGTTGAGGATGTTTTCGCGAATGACTTCGCTGGCGGAACCCAGTTCATCGCGCAGCGTCTCGTGCGCGCCGGTGATAGATGCGCGCACGCGTTCGGCGTGGGTTACGACGGCTTCGCGCTCGCTGCCGAGCCCGTCGACGAGCGAGCGGATGCGCGCTTCATTTTCCGAATAGGAACGTTCGATCTGGTTGACTTCGGTATGGACCAGCGTTTCCAGCTCAACGGCGCGGGCAAGCGTGCGTTCGATGCCTTCGCCCATGGCCGCCACTTCGCGGCGCACAGCCTGGCCCACGGTCATGACGCGGTCCTGAGCAAGATTTTCCGGCTCTGCAAGGCGGAAAGCCACCTCCGTCATGGACTGAGCGGCGAGGCGCATGTCTTGCGCGCGGCGGATCATGAGGGCGAACGCCCAGAAAAGGATTATCGGCGTGAAGGTGAGGACGCCGAGCAGAATAAGATACGGGCGGGCCAGAACCTGATCGATCGACCGGATTTCGAGAATGCTCGGCGTAAACAGCATGTTGGCGAGAAGAAAGCCGCCACCGATCCAAAGCAGCGAGAGAATTGCCACGACCCAATAGACGCCGTTCGACGAACGCCGGTTTATGCCGTGCATGACCGACCTGTAGTCGCGCTGCTGGTCGTCATTGGCCGGCGAAAAGCCGGACGGGCGTCCGTTCGGCTGCTCGACAGGGCGAAGCTCGGCAATCGGGGCAGGAGCAGCAGTCTTTTTAGGAGTGGAAGGCTTCGAAGGCGCGTTCTGCGCAGCAGGCTGAGCGGCTTTTTCGGCCCGGCTCTCGCGCGCGAGCTCGTCGGCGGCCTGCGATATCTGCGCCTCCAGATCTTCCATCGAGGCTGCGATATCCAGCTCATCGGCGCCTGCCGATAGGTCGAAGTCGAGCGCTTCCTCGAGCTCTTTTGCGACTTCGCTGTCGAGGTTCTTCGTTGTCGAAGTTTTTTTCGCCATTTCGCCGTTACCCTGTACTACTGCCGCGAGGTCGCCAAATTTCGGCTCTTATATGCCCGCGTGCGAGGCTTATTATGGACCGCCCGTATCGTAGTGGCACAGCCGGGTAAAGGAAACTTGAATCCGGCCAGATACGTAAAACTTTAAACATAAGGTTAACGAAGCCAAGATTTGGGCGGCTTTGCGACGGATTTCCGCAGTCTCGCACATTAACCCGTTATCCACATGATTACGCTAGCCTGGTCGATCTAGCCGGGCATGACAAGAAGGTTGAAATGGCACTGCATACATCCAACGCCGTCGCATTTTCGATGCCGGGCGGCGAAAGCTGCGGCTCGGCGCGGTCTCGTCCGGTCGATCTCGTTCATCTGGCCCGGCAAACGATGGGCGATCGCGCGCTCGAGCAGGAAGTGCTGGCATTGTTCGTCCATCAGGCATTGCAGGTTCGCGACCAGATTGCCGCTGCAAGCACAAACGAGCGGCTTCGTTTGGCCCACGGCCTCAAGGGTTCGGCGCGCGGTGTCGGCGCATTCGCCATTGCCGATTGCGCGACAGAGATCGAGAAGCGGCCCGAAGACCGCAATGTTTTGAAGCGTTTGTCGGGGTTGATTGACGAAGTTCGCGAATTCGTTGCCGCCATCAACCGGTAGGCATTTTCTCCACTTGTTCTCGAATACGTCATACGAGGCCGCTTTTGCGACGCAGTTGACTTGCGCGCCGGAGTGATTATCTCGGCTTGATATTCATTTCAGGGGCAGTAATGACCAAGCTTTCCTTTGTCGCCTTCGACGGCACGCGCTTCGACGTGCAAGCCGAAAACGGCTCGACCGTCATGGAGAACGCCATCCGCAACGCCGTGCCGGGCATCGAGGCGGAATGCGGCGGGGCCTGCGCCTGCGCCACATGCCACGTTTATGTCGACGAGGCCTGGACCGATATTGTCGGCGAGCCGGAAGCGATGGAAGAAGACATGCTCGACTTCGCCTATGACGTTCGGCCGAATTCGCGCCTGTCCTGCCAGATCAAGGTGCGTGACGAACTGGACGGGCTCGTGGTGCAGGTTCCCGAGCGCCAGGGATAATTTCGCCGTTAACGGCCAGGCGCATCCATTCCTGATATCCTGATAGGGAAATTTCCACAGATCACATTCGAGGGCAGGAACATGGAGAGCAGCAAGACGGACGTTCTGATCATCGGAGCAGGGCCGGTCGGGCTGTTTGCCGTGTTCGAACTCGGCCTGTTCGACATGAAGTGCCGGCTGATAGACATTCTCGATCGTCCCGGCGGCCAATGCGCCGAGCTCTATCCCGAAAAACCCATCTACGACATTCCGGCGTGGCCTTCCATTTCGGCGCAAGGGCTCGTCGACAGGCTGATGGAGCAGATCGCTCCGTTCAAGCCGGAGTTCAGCTTCAACCGCATGGTTTCCGGGCTCGAAAAGCTCGAAGACGGCACGTTTCGCGTCACCACCGACGAAGACGAGGTGATCGAGGCCAAGGTCGTGGTGATCGCTGCCGGCGGCGGCTCGTTCCAGCCCAAGCGGCCGCCGATACCGGGCATCGAAGCCTATGAAGGCACCAGCGTCTTCTATTCCGTCCGTCGCATGGAAGAATTCCGCGGGCATGACCTTGTCATTGTCGGGGGTGGCGATTCCGCACTCGACTGGACGCTCAACCTGCAACCGGTGGCAAAGAGCGTCACGCTGGTTCATCGCCGCCCGGAATTCCGTGCCGCGCCGGACAGCGTCAACAAGATGTACGCGATGCAGGAGATGAAGCAGCTCGATTTTCAGGTCGGGCAGGTGACGGGCCTGAAGGGCAGCGACGGACAGCTTTCATCCGCAACCATCAAAGGACCTGATGGCGACGTCGAAATCCCCTGCACGCGAATGCTGCCGTTCTTCGGGTTGACGATGAAGCTCGGACCGATCGCCGATTGGGGGCTCAATCTCCACGAAAACCTTATTCCTGTGGATACGGAGAAGTTCGAGACCTCGGTGCCCGGTATTTTCGCCGTCGGCGATATCAACTGGTATCCGGGCAAACTGAAGCTGATCCTCTCCGGCTTTCACGAAGTGGCGCTGATGGCGCAAGCCGCCAAGAAGATCGTCAGCCCCGGCGAGCGCATCGTGTTCCAGTACACGACATCGTCTTCCAGCCTGCAGAAGAAGCTTGGCGTGGCTGATTAGAGCATGATCCCGAAAAGTTGCAGACTTTTCGGACAAGGTCATGCTTCAAAATCAATACCCTAGGCCGGTTCTCTGGAGGCTCAACTGGGGCGGCGCGCAGCTTCCATGCGCTCTAGGCGATATCCGAGAAGGCGCATGATGCGGCTTTCGAAATTCACGCTTTCAACCCGGTCGAATTGTTCCTGCGCCTTGTCGTGCTTTTCGAGGATTCTGGCACGGATTTCTTTTGCCTTGGCCAAAACCGTCTCGCAGTCCTTTTGCCGGTCCATCGCCTTCATGGCCTGCTCCATTTCGCGGGCGTAATTCTTGGCGATGACGACATGGCCTTCTTCATGCCGTTTTATATCGGAAGCCAACGTATCCCATATCAGCCTGACATCCTGTTCGGCCGCGCGGGGGCGGCGCCATTTTGGAAGTATGACTTTCACTTTCAGGTGCACAGTCGCTTCGGCGACCTGGCAAAAGCCTGCGCCCAGAGAGAGACCTGCCCCCTGAACGTAACCGAATCCCGTGCCCTGGGCGTAGGCGAGGCGTGTGGTGAATTCCATCTGCGTAGCGCCGGGGTGCCGTTTGTTGGAGGTTTTCACCTGTGGTCCGTGCCGGCCCAGTTCGTTTTCGATCTGGTCCAGCGTGTTGCCGCCGACCGAAAAATAGCTGTAGGTCTTCGAAAGGGTGACAGCGCCGGCGGGAACGGCCGAACAGGCGATCAAGCCCAGGGCCAGCAGGATACGTTTGTTCATATTGCCTCTTGCTGTACCTTGCTTTACGCGCACTTTGGTGTGCAACCGAAATCGCCGCCAAACCAGTCTTGCTGCAACAAGTGTTGATTTTTTGTGCCTTCGCCTGATGAAAAAGAGCAATCGACCGTGACGAGACGATGGCAACTGGCCCATGGCCGGCACCTCGACATCGGTGACAAGGCGCTGGTGATGGGGATTTTGAACGTCACGCCGGACAGTTTTTCCGACGGCGGGCTTTTCAATTCGCCCGACCGCGCGATCGAGCAGGCGCAGCGCATGGTGAGCGAAGGCGCATCGATCATCGATATCGGCGGCGAATCGACCCGCCCCGGCGCAACGCCCGTGTCGCCCGCCGAGGAACAGGCACGGGTGCTGCCGGTCATCGAAGCGCTTGCGAAGGCCGGCGATATGTTGATTTCCGTCGATACCTATCGTGAGGAGACGGCGCGGCTGGCGGTGGCCACTGGCGCGCATATCGTCAATGACGTGTGGGGCCTTCAGCGCGCGCCGGGCATCGGCAAGCTTGCCGCAGAGACCGGGGCAGGGCTCGTCATCATGCATACCGGCCGGGAGCGCGAGAAGAACCCTGACGTCATCGCCGACCAGTTCGAGTTTCTCAAGCAATCCCTGCGGATTGCGCATGAGGCCGGCGTGCGTAACGAACAGATATTACTCGATCCGGGGTTCGGGTTCGCCAAGGATTCGGAAGAAAACCTGCAACTGATGGCGCGTTTCTCCGAGCTTCACGCGCTTGGCTTTCCATGGCTGGTCGGCACGTCGCGCAAGCGTTTCGTCGGCTATGTTTCCGGCAAGGACTCCGAGGCTCGCGATGCTGCAACGGCCGCGACAAGCGTCGTCCTTCGGCTGAAAGGGGCGGCGCTGTTTCGGGTGCACAATGTCGCGATCAATGCTGACGCACTGGTGGTCGCGGATGCTATTCTCGCGCGTGAAACCGCCAAATCTTCACTCTAAGTTTTACGCAATTCCGGGCTGAGAAGCGGTAAACATTTTCTCTGGAATTGCTTTTAAGAATTCCGGTCAAGCCGAGGTTACGATTGTCGAATCCCAAAAAAGAGCGCGTTTATCTCAGCCTGGGCGGAAATCTCGGCGATCCGGCCAAAGCCATGGCTGCTGCCTTGCGCATGCTGGACGCCGACCCGCAGACCGAGGTCGTTGCGGTCTCGTCGCTCTACCGCACGCCGCCGTGGGGGAAACTCGACCAGCCGGATTTCCTCAACGCAACCGCCGAGATCGCGACCGCGTTGCCGCCTCGCGAATTGTTGGACCTTTGCCTGGAATCCGAGCGGAAGCTCAAGCGCGTCCGTGAAGAGCGCTGGGGACCGCGTCTCGTCGATATCGACATTCTGGTGTTCGGCGACCGCACGATCCACGAAGCCGGGCTCGAGGTTCCGCATCCTCGCATGCTGGAGCGCGCTTTTGTACTGGTGCCGTTGTCAGAGATCGCGCCGGATTTTTCTTTAAGCGGTATAAGCCTGACTGACCGCCTGAAGCAGATCGATCGCGCAGGCATCGAGCAACTTTCGTCGGGCAGGGATTGGTGGCGCGACTGAAGCGACGCCTGTTTCAGCCAGCAAATCCGCCGCTATCCAGAAACGCTTGTTCCTCCGCCGTGGTGTCCCGGCCGAGAGCGGGATTGCGATGGGGGAAACGACCGAAACGCTGAATGATATCGCGGTGTTCGATCGCGTACTTCATGAAGGACTCGGGCAGGAACCGGGCCAGTTCCACCGAGCGATACTGGTCTTCCAGATGCTCGGAGTGCTCGAAGGGCAGATAGAGGAAGACACGCAGGTCGGGGTCTATCGCCTCGTCGTGGCCAAGCTCCACGGCCTTGCCGGCAAAATGCCGCGCGAGCGGGTCGGTCGCGAACATATGCGCCGTGCCGCGAAAGCAGTTGCGCGGGAACTGGTCGAGCAGGATCAGTAGAGCGAGGCAGCCTTCCGCATGGTCGGCCCAATGATCCAGTTCACGCCTTGCGGCGGCGAAATGGAGGTCGCGGAAGCGATCGTGAAAAGAACTGTCGAATGTGGCGTCCTTGGTAAACCACTGGTCGGGGCCGGCCTTGCGCCAGAATTCGACGATTTCGAGCGCATTCGGGTCCAGTTCCGCCATCAGCTCTGACTTCCTTCCGCTGTTACCGATTGTCCGAGAACGGTTGCCGTTCCCTCGTCCATTGCCCGTCCGGGGCGCCTTGGCGGCGTCAGCGGCGCCGGCACCGGCATGTTGCCCTTCATGAAGCCACGACCCGCTTGAAGGCCGCCTGCAAGCTGTGCGTCGAGGCGAGCCGCATCGCGCTGGCGCACGTCCTGAATGACTTCTGCCGCGTCTTCCTCATCGACGCCCAGTTTTTCCAGCGTGGACTGACCGAAGGCGAGGGCGGATTCGAACGTTTCCCGAAGCTGATAGTCGACGCCCGCCTGTATCAGGTCCATGGCGACGCCGCGATCGTAGGCGCGCGCAAGAACCGGCACGAGCGGGAACTCGGCGCGCATATGCTCGGCAATGCGGACGGCGACGTCGCCCTTGTCGACGCAGATCAGCACGGCGCGTGCGCGGCCAGCACCTGCGGTGTGCAGGATATCGAGCCGGGTGCCGTCGCCGTAATAGACCTTGAAACCGAATGTGGCCGCCGCCTGGATCATCTCGACATCATTGTCGATGATGGAAACGTCTATCCCGCGCAGCAGAAGCGGCTGGCTGGCAATCTGGCCGAAGCGGCCAAAGCCTATGACAAGCACGCTGCCGTTCAAATCCTCGGCGATATCGACCTCGTCGAGGTTTTCCTCGACCGCCGGCGTAAAGTAGCGCAAGGCGATTATCGCCAGCGGCGTCAGCACCATCGAGATGATGATGATGGCTGTGAGGATCGCGTTTGCCTGTCCGTCGATAATGCCGACGGCCATTGCCGACGAGTACAACACGAAGGCGAATTCGCCGCCTTGCGCCATGATCACCGCGCGTTCCAGCGCCACGCGATGACTGGATTTGAGGAAGCGCGCGACGAGATAGATGCCGAGCGCCTTAACGATCATGTAGGCGACGACGTAGAAGGCGACCATCTGCCAGTTGGCGGCAACGATCCGCAAATCCAGCGACATGCCGACGGCGAGGAAGAACAGGCCGAGCAGGACGCCGCGGAATGGTTCGATATCCGCTTCGAGCTGATGGCGGAAAGTCGATTCGGACAGAAGCACGCCGGCCAGAAACGCGCCCATCGCCATCGACAGGCCGCCGAGTTGCATGGCGAGTGCCGAACCGAGCACGACCAGCAGGGCCGCGGCGGTCATGACCTCGCGCGCCTGCGAATCGGCGAGAAGGCGGAAGAGCGGGTTGAGCAGGTAGCGTCCCGCGATCACGAGGCCGAGGATCGACCCCAGACCTATGCCGATGTCGATCAGCCGCGTCGACCAAGTCGTCTCCGCGTGCCCCGCCGCGACAGGAGCGAGAAACGCTACCGCCGCCAGAAGCGGGACGATCGCCAGATCCTCCAGAAGCAGGATCGAGACCATGCGCTGCCCGTTGGGCGAAGACATCTCGCCGCGCTCCTCGAGAATCTGCATGACTATCGCTGTCGAGGTGAGCACGAAACCGGCGCCGGCGATGAAGGATTGCGCGACCGGAAATCCGGTAAGGAAGCCGACGCCGGTGAGAAGCAGGGCGCAGATGCCGACCTGAAGCACGCCCAGGCCGAATATCTGTTTTCGCAAGCCCCAAAGCCGTGACGGCTGCATTTCAAGCCCGATGATGAACAGGAACATCACCACGCCAAGTTCTGCAACATGGAGGATCGCGGCAGGGTCCGAAAAAATCTTGAGCCCGAAGGGGCCGATCACGAGGCCAGCGGCGAGATAGCCGAGGATGGAGCCCAACCCAAGGCGTTTGAAGATCGGCACGGCTATGACGCCTGCACCGAGCAGGGCCACCACCTGGATCAGATCACTGTTCGAAGCTTCCGCCGCCATGCGCTGTCTCGATTGTTCGTGCGCCGGATAAAAGCACGGCGGAAGTGAGGTCGTCGCCCAAGATAGGGATATAAAGCGCCCGCGAAAAGCCTGGAACCGAATTCGCAATCGGCTTTGCTGCAGGCGCGGCTTTGAGGCTGCTGAATTTCAGGTCGAGACAAACAAAAACCGGGCGCTGCCGCCCGGTGTTGTCATGGATACGGTCTTGCGACCTTACTGGCGAGCGATGGTTCCGACGGCGGTGGCGTCTACACGCTTCAGGCTCATGCCGATGACCGGCACCATCTGTTCGTCGACGCGCACCGAAACGGTGACGGTCATCGTGTTGTCGTCGGGAATGCGCGCCTGCATCACGCCCTTGAGCTGGTTGCGGTTGAGCGCGAACACGACCTTGCGGCCATCGACGACGTTGCCGGAGATGATGTCAAGGCCCTTGCCGGCGGCGCCATCGAGGAAGGTGCCTTTGTAGCCTTTGCTGCCCTTGTGCTCGACGGTGGCCGACATCTTCTGCGTGAACACGCCGACGCGGCAGCCGCCATCCAAGGTCATGCCGACCTTGCCCGAAGGCGTGGAGCCGGTGAAGGTGCAGTTGAATTTCGTGCCTTTATACTTGCCGGCTACGATCTCGCCAGGTCCAATCCAGTCGCCTTCGACGCTCTGGAAGAATTTCTTGTCGCGCTGGGGTCCCTGAACGGTATCCGCAAGGCTTGGTGTTGCTGCGGCTAATGCCACGATCGGCAACACGGTGGACAGAAATGCGCGTTTCATCAAGGGACACCCGGAGACAAGGGAAACGTGGTTACGATATCCTGAACCATGACCAAGATTGGTTAATGCTTCGTCACCTCGGGCATCCCATGCAATCGCTTCGAGGTCAATTTCGAAGTTCTCGGTTCAATCTTCCACAGGTGTTTTTTCCGTTTGTTTTTTGGTCGCAAACGAGGTCAGCGCCGACAGAAAATCACCCATGCCGGGTCGCTTCTGCGCGATGAAGGGAAAGGGGCGGGCCGTTTCCATTGCGGCAATGCCGATTCGCGCCGTCATCATGCCGTTGACCACGCCTTCGCCCAGCTTGGCCGAAAGCCGGGCCGCAAGGCCGTGGCCGACGATCTGCTGCACGAAACTGTCTCCGACCGCGATCGAGCCGGTAACGGCCAGGTGTGCCAGCACGCTGCGGGCAAGGCGAAAGAAGCCGAGCGTTCCGGGCCGGCCGCCGTAAAGCTCGGACAAACGGCGGATCAGCCGGCCGGCCTCGAAGACGACATAGGCGACATCGACCAGAGCGCGCGGACTGACGGCGGTCACCAGCGATACGCGCTTGGCTGCATCCAATATCAGCACCTTGGCGCGGGCGTCGAGCGGGCTCAGGATTTCGGTTTCGGCAAGCTTCACCAGATTGGCGCCGTCGATGATGTCGTCTCGCAATTCGCCAAGCGTGCGCCGGCCGGCCGCCGTGTCGGGCTTGCCGGCGACGAAGGCGGAAAGTTCATCGACCACCGCCCGCGCAGCCTTGGGATCGTCGCGGGCAATCGCATCCAGCGCCCTGGTTTGCAGCTTTTGCACCGATGCCAGACGCCGAAGCGCCAGCATTTCGCGCAGGAGGATCACGACGAGCGCGAGTGCGGCGATGACCGCCACGCCTGCCGCCAGCCAGCCCAGCCATTCGGCGCGCTCGAACAGGTCGCGGATAAGCTGGTCCATCCACAGACCGACGGCAAGCGAAACCAGTATTCCCAGCGCGCCGAGGAAGATCGAGGCGAGTTTCGAATGGCGTCGCGGCGCGGACGCTGGTGGCGGCTCGCTTGCGATGAGGTCGGGCTCGTCGAAGACGTCGATTTCCGCAGGCGTGACGATTGCCACATCCGTCTTCAGCGCGCGGGGTTTGCGCGCTGCCTCGGTGGCTGTGCGTTTCGAGGGCGGAGCGACTTTTTCTTCGGCTGCTTCCGGCTCGATGCGGAAGGCGGCCGGCTTTCGAGGCGCACTCATGCGAGATGGTCTCCGATCAGGAACTGCAGCGCCCGGTCCAGCCGAATATGCGGCAATGACAGGGTGACGCCCTCGGCGGTCTTTTCAAGCTTCGGCGGCCGGAAGCGCACGAAGCGGATTGCAGGGTCACCGTCATTGGCGAGGGTGTTGCCGACTTCAAAAACCGAATCCGCTTTTGCCGGCAAGTCACCGGGAAATATGGCTGTTTCGGTCTTGCCGTCGAATGTCTCGCCGCCGATGGTTTCGCCCTCCAGCGGCGTGCCGATGATGACGGGGAGCGTTTCGCGGCCTTGCTTGACTGTGCCTTCGCGGGTCGCGCGTACGGCAGCCATGGCCAGCACATCGACATCCGCACCGGATAAATTCGCGCGGGCGACGGCACGCTCAGTGAGTCGGCGCACGATTGCCTGAAGCCTGTCATGGCTTTCGTGGTGCAGGTGATCTGCCTTGGTGGCGGCGACGAGGATACGATCTATGCGCCGCGAAAAAAGATCGGTCAGGAAGCTGCCGCGGCCGGGGCGGAAGCAGGCTAGGATTTCGGTGACGGCGCGCTCCAGATCGGCAATCGCGCCGGGACCGGCATTGAGCGCCTGCATGGCGTCGATCAGCACGATCTGCCGGTCGAGCCTAGCTATATGTTCGCGGAAGAAGGGTTTGATAACGTGGGTCTTATAGGCCTCGTAGCGACGCTCCATCATCGCGTGAAGGGAGCCGGCGCGAGGGCGGGCGGTTCCGAGGCCGGGCAGGGGTGCGAAGGTAAGCGCCGGCGATCCCTCGAGGTCGCCGGGCATCAGAAAACGGCCGGGCGGCAAGGTCGATAATGCCCGTTCGTCAAGTTTGCAGGCTTTCAGATAGGCCGCAAAACTCTCGAACAGTTTTCGCGCCGTCATCTCGTCGGCGTCAGCGTTTGGGTCGATCGTTTCGGAAAGCTTGCGCCATGCTTCCGACAGGTCGGTGCGGACCGGAAGTGCGGCCATCTCGAACGCATCGTGCGAGAATTCGCTGTAGGACTTGCCGAGAAGCGGCAGGTCCAGCAGCCATTCACCGGGATAGTCGACGATATCGACAGACAGGCGCCCCGCCGAAAACATACGGTTCCAGCCGGAAGCGGATTCGTATTCGATCGTCAGCCGCAGTTCCGATATCGCGCGCGTCGATTCAGGCCATGTCCGCGCGTTCACCAGTGCGTCGATGTGGTCCTCGTATTGAAAGCGCGGCACGGCATCATCGGGCTGCTCTTCCAGAAAGGCGCGCGAAATGCGGCCGGATTTCTGCGCCTCGAACAGCGGCAGGCGTCCGCCCTGGATGAGATTGTGGACGAATGCGGAGATGAAAACGGTCTTCCCGGCGCGTGAAAGGCCGGTGACGCCGACGCGCATCGACGGCGCGAACAGGCCGGTGGTCCGCTCGGCGATCGTGTCCAGCGCTATGCGCGCCTCGTCGGTGAAAGTGGTCAGAGACGCCAAAGGCCAAACCTCGTCTGTGGATGCCTCCCGATATAGGCAATGCGATCGCGATTTGAAGCGCCGGCAGGGATTTGGAGCGCGTTACGCATCCGCCGGCGTTATGAACGCTTCGAGAAAACCCTTGCCGGGAGCAGCCTCGCAGAGACCCTCGTCGAACCGGATCACGGCCAGGCCGGAAGTCGGGAAACCGGCATGCAGCGTGGCGCGGGCATCTTCGTCGCCACCGGCGGCTACAGCCATGGCGAGATCTTCCATCATGGGATTGTGGCCAATGACGAGTATCGAGCCAAGGCAGCCGTTTTCCCGGATAATTTTCAGGTAGCCTGCCGCATCCTCGCGATAGAGATCGTCGAAGAACAGAACTTTTCCCGTGTCGGCATTGCCCGCGATGCCTTCCAGCGTCTGGCGCGCACGCTCCGCGTTGGAGCACAGCGTCAGGTCCGGCACATAGTCGTGGGCGCGCATCGCCACACCGGTTGTTTCGGCATCCGCAATGCCGGATGGATCGAGGGGACGATCGAAATCGCGCATTCCGGGCAAGGCCCAACCGGCTTTGGCGTGTCTGAGTAGAAATAGCCTGCTCGCCACGCAACCCCTCCCTTGAACGGCTTTTTTCGTGTTGCCGGTTGTTGGAGAGGATTAACGACGGGCCATCGATTGCGCAACCGAATGATGAGAGAGCCGTTGTTTCTCGGTCCGTCGCGGTAGTGATCTACTGCTTTTGATATAGGCCGATTGTCTGAATTGCATCGTTTCAAGAAAGCGTCCACCGCGCGAAACTTCAACCGGACCGCGACTGACAATTGCGTGAAGGGGATGTCGATTGCGCTTGTGCGGTTACAGGTCGGCGAATATATAGGCGCAAAAAAACGGGTAATGGGGTGAGTCGAAATGAACGAACTCGTTGATGCCGCTTACGTTCCCACGGAAGACGAACCGTTTATGAACGAGCGGCAGAAAGCCTACTTCCGTCTCAAGCTTGTCACCTGGAAGAATGACATTTTGCGCGAAGCGCGTGAAACACTCGAAATTCTTCAACAGGAAAACGCCAATCACCCCGATCTTGCTGACCGCGCTTCGTCCGAAACGGACCGCGCCATCGAGCTAAGGGCGCGAGACAGGCAGCGGAAGCTTATCTCCAAGATAGACTCTGCACTCCAGCGCATCGACGAAGGCACATATGGTTTCTGCGAGGAGACCGGAGAGCCGATCGCGCTCAAGCGTCTGGATGCGCGCCCGATCGCCACTTTGTCGATCGAGGCGCAGGAACGCCATGAACGGCGTGAAAAGGTCTATCGCGACGACTGAACAACGTCGTGGCAATCAATGAAAAAGGCGGCCTAGGCCGCCTTTTTCATTTCCGCACGTGCAGCCTATCTCTTGTGGCTGGAGAGTTCGCCAAGCAGTTTGGTCATCTCATCGTCAAGCGAGACTTCGGGCGTCTTCGGGGTTGCAGGCTTGGGCTCATCGTCGAGCGAGAATTCAAGCTCCTTCAACAAGGAATCATCGAGCTCATCGTTCTGAACGGCCGGCAGGGACGGCGCGACAGCTGGGGCCTGGTATCGCGGCGACGCAGCCTGCACAGGCGGCTCGTGGCGCGGGGTGGGCGATGAAAGCGGCACGCGCGGCGGTTCCACTCTGGCAACGACCGGAGCCGGTGCCGGAACGGGTCTTGGTGCGGGCGCCGGCGCTGGTCGGGGTGCGGGTGCTGCGGCATGGGCCACCTGCACCGGCTGAGGCGCGGGCGCGCGCTCCGGCGGGCGTGGCTGCGGTACAGGACGTGCCGGAACCTGCTGCTCCAAGGAGCGCGGTCTTGCCGGTGCTTCCTGCCCGCCGTCACCGGTCAGCGCCGGCCGCCGCTGCTGGGTCAGCCGAATATCGCGTTCGACGACGACGTCGGTGGGACCGCCGATCAGAAGCAGGTGCTCGATGTCGTCGCGGCGAACGAGAATCAGACGCCGATGGCTGTCGACGGCAGTGGCGTCCATCACGGCCAGACGCGTCTTGCGGTTGCGTCCACCGGCAACGAATGTGCCGAACGTCATGCTGCGGACGAGCTTGATGATGACGAGCACGATGACGAGCAGAATGAGGGCGGCGAAGGTCCAGAGGATGGCTGCCGAATATCCCGGCCCTGCAATATTATCCAACCATTCCATCGTCGACGTCCCCAGCTCACTTTGCCCGCGCGACACTAGACCGTGGACGGCGATATTCGCAAGTTGCCTTTCACGCCCCGAGGCCGGAAATGCCCAAGCTGACGATGAGCCCGGTTTTTCCCTGCGCTTTTTCAGGCTACAGCGCTGCGCGTCCATCTGGACGCGCAAAAGACGCTGTAGCACTTAGAATCTGCGCATAATCCTTTCCAAAAACCGATTCCGGTTTTTGGGGTTATGCGTTAGGCCTATGCGCGTTGGGAAGAATGTGATTCAACCGGTTCCATGCCCGCAGGGGGAATCTGGGGAAAACAGGCAAGAGACGGACGCATGGCCAAGGAAATGCGCGGCGATTTTTATCCCGTACCGATCGTCGACCAGAATACGCGTCCGGGTGCGATAACGCGCCTGATCGTCTTTATCGTCGTGCTTACGGGCGCGGCGATCGTTTTCGGCATTTTCCGCGAGCGTCTGGGCGATCCTTTCCTGCTCGGCATGCTCGGCGTGCTGGCGATGATCGGCGTTGGCTATCTCTTCGCCACGGCCATCGGCTTCGTGCAGATCGCGCCGCGCTCCACGACCGACGAGCTGTCCAAGGCTTTCGTCGATTCCATGTCGCAGGGCCTCATTGTCACCGACACAAAGGGCCGTGTCGTCTACGCCAACCGTGCCTATGCCGACATGACGGGTGCTGCGAATGCCGCAGACCTGAAGACGGTGGAGGGCCTGCTTTCCGACGTGCCCGAGGCCTCGCCGACGATCTATCGTCTTGCGTCCGGCCTGCGCGACGGGCAGGCGGGTGACGGCGAGTTCCGCCTGTCTCAGGCCGTGCGGCCGGGTGCGGAGCCCGGCGCGCGCTGGTATCGGGTACGGGCCCGAACCTTTAATGCGCCGGGCCAGCGCCAGCCTCTGCTTGCCTGGCAACTGGCCGATATCTCGAAGGAACGCGCTGAGCAGGAGCGTTTCTTCCTCGATCTCCAGAAGGCCATCGACCATCTCGATCATGCGCCGGCCGGATTTTTCTCTGCCGACCAGGAAGGCCGCGTCACCTATATCAACGCGACGCTCGCAGAATGGCTCGGCATCGATCTGGCAAGCTTCACGCCGGGCGCGACCACTCTGCACGAGATCGTCGCGGGCGACGGCATGGCGCTGGTGCGGTCGGTGAAGGCCGACCCCGGCACCACCCGCAATGCGGTGATCGATCTTGATCTTGCAACCATGACCGGCGAGGCGCTGCCGGTGCGCTTCATGCACCGCGTCTCGGCCAGCCGTGACGGCCTGAACGGCCCGACGCGAACCATCGTCTTGAACCGCATGCAGGGCGAAGATTCCTCGGCAGACCTGCGTGCCTCGGAGGTGCGGTTCACGAGGTTCTTCAATTCGACGCCGATGGCGATTGCCGGTGTCGACCAGGAAGGCCGTATCCTGCGCACCAACGCGCCGTTCCTGTCACTGTTCTCAAGCGTTGTCGATCGGGATGGCGTGGACCGCCATGTCCGGCTCGATACCGTAATCCACGAACGTGATCGCCCAGCCTTGGCCGCAGCACTTGAAAAGGCGCGGCAGCATCAGGTCGACATATCGCCCATAGAGACCGTGTTGCCGGACAATGAGGAGCGCCATATGCGCTTCTATGTCAATGCGGTTGCGGACGGCACCGGCGGGGAGGGCGCGGAGGAAGCGGCAATCGTCTATGCCGTCGAGACTACCGAGCAGAAGGCGCTCGAAGGGCAGATGGCGCAGAGCCAGAAGATGCAGGCTGTCGGCCAGCTTGCCGGCGGCATTGCGCATGACTTCAACAACGTCCTGACGGCCATCATCATGGCGTCGGACCTGTTGCTGACCAATCACCGGCCGTCGGACCCGTCCTTCCCCGACATCATGAACATCAAGCAGAACGCCAATCGCGCCGCGTCTCTTGTGCGGCAGTTGCTGGCGTTCTCGCGCAAGCAGACGCTGCGGCCCGAAGTGCTGAACCTGACGGATGTGCTCGCTGACCTGCGCATGCTGCTTGCGCGCCTTGTCGGCAATTCGGTCAAGCTCAAGGTCGATCACGGACGCGATCTGTGGCCGGTCAAAGTCGATCTTGGCCAGTTCGAGCAGGTCGTCGTCAATCTTGCCGTCAATGCGCGCGATGCAATGCCGGATGGCGGCGATCTTACTGTGCGGACAAAGAACGTCACGGCGCAAGACTGCAAAGCCTACAGCTACCGCGAACTCGTGCCTGCCGACTATGTCGTCGTCGAGGTCGAGGACAGCGGCAGCGGCATCGCGCCGGA
>VFQQ010001221.1_pt1 | contig 38028 bp, 66 predicted proteins | sample 3512341 | NCBI WGS metagenome assembly VFQQ01 (sample SAMN10412373, study PRJNA504923) | tailings metagenome | isolation source: Relicate 2 Philex TSF1 revegetated site | place: Philippines: Tuba, Benguet | collected 2017-08-29 | reverse complement strand
CCGCTGCTGCCGCTGCTGCCGCTGCTGCCGCTGCTGCCGCTGCTGCCGCTGCTGCTGCTGCCTGCTTCGAGGTCTGGCGACGGCAGGAAGAACTCCCTACCCCTGCAATGTGCGGCCAGAAGAGGCAGGATTGTACTGTGATTGGTGATTCTATAGGTCAGGCTTGCCACTAGTGCGCCCCTTTACTGCTGCAATATGGCAACCCATTGCTTGCACATGAACCTCTGCACAAACTACCGCCGGCCACTGAGCCACCGCCCAACCCGCCCGCTGCACCTGCCCTCTGGCGGCAGCTCGCTGCCTGGCCGCACACGGTCCACCGCCACTGTAGCGCGGCAGCAGGGGCAGCGCCACGAGCTCAGTGGGTCGTCTGCAGACAGGCAGTATGTGTGCGAGGAACAAGGCACTGAGGAGGCACCCAGGCGGCAGGCAGCGCGACCAGCGGTGGCGGCGGGGAGCTGCCTGCGCCTGCTGCTCGCCATTCCGGTTCGGCCCACCTTGCCAGGTTTCCAGCAGGCAGCCTGCGTGCAGGGAGTGGCCACAGGACAGCCAGAGGCTGGAGGGTGCCATCGTCTCGAGGCAAATGGGGCAGGCGTCGCCCTGCATGGCTCTCAGACTGCTTGCACGGACTACAGTGGGCTAAAGAATGCGCAAAAAAGACCTTGGGTGGCCCTGGCGTGCCGCCCCAGGCAGCCGCTGCGCTGAGCGCCAGCGCCCTGCCGGCGCCGCCGGCCGGCAGCCATTGTGGGCTCGTGGCGTGGCGATCGGAAGCTGCAATCGATCTCGATCGTTCACGCCAGCAGGACCTCCTGGAAGCAACGGCAGCAGCCCAGAGTGGCACAGCTCCGCTCTGGGCTCGCGGCGATGCTCGGTCTGCGTGGTGCCGTGCGAGCGGCTTGGACGCAGACTCGGAATGGCTTCGCCAGCCTGCACGGCTCGCCCAGGTGAGCAGTGGCAACCCTCCCTTCACCTCCCGCACGGCCTGCGCGCTGCCGGCCGGCCAGGCAGTAGAGGGAAGCGATCGCAAGCTGCCTGCGGTCGCCGACATGCGGAAGTGCCAGCCACTGCCGCCGTCGCCCGCCGCCGCTCTTGCCGCCACTGCCCAACCCACCGCTTCCCGGCTCCTTGCCACCACTCATTTGCAATCGCTGCCACCCCTGCGCCGACACTCGCAGGGACCTGTGGATCATGTTTGTGCTCAAGGTGCTGGAGAGCTACAACTACTTCTCTCTGTCCCGCTCCTTCACGCTCTACCTGACCGAGGAGTTTGGCGTGGGCGACTACGAGTGAGCTCTTCTTTTCTTTGCGGCAACAACAGGGGATGCACGCGCCTGCTGGGGCGCAACTGCTGCTGTCAGAGCCACCCTGCTTCATTTCCCGGCTATCCAGAGGAGCTAGCTCTACTCGCGCTGCTGTGCCCTGCGTGACCCTCTCGCTCTGTCATGCCTCTCATCCCACCTCGCAGCGCGGGCTTCTGGTACGGGCTGTGGGGCACCCTGCTGACGGCCTACGGCTTTGCGCTGGGCGGGCTGATCGACTACCTGGGTGCGCTGCTGCACTTGGGCGGGCTTGTTTTGGTGGGCTGCGTGACAAGGGGCCTGATTGACTACCTGGGTGCGCATGGGCCAGGGAGTCTATGGCTGCTGGTGTTGCTCCCTGCTGCCGCAGGCGGCGTACGCCCCCATAGTCGCGTGCTACGTGCAGCTCTGAATGTTCGGTACTCTGCCTCCCTGCTACCACAGGCGTGCGCGGCTCCCTGGTCATTTGCTTCCTGCTGAACGTGGGCAGCCGCATCGTGATGGCAACAACCACCAACAGGTAAGTTGCTGCTGCTGCCGCCGCTGCTGCCGCTGCTGCTGCTGGCTGGCCATGCAGCCCACATCCTGCCTGCTCCCTCGCGCACCCCCCATCTCAGACACTGCTGCCATGCACCCACACCTGCTGCCGCCCCCATTCTCTCCCCCCCTCCCTGTCACCCAGGCTGCTGCTGCTGGTCATGCTGCTGGGGCCCAACACCGTGGCGGGCTCGCTGGGTGTGCCAGTCATGACGATTGGCGTGAAGCGGTGAGCGCTGTGCGCAGCTGCAGGGCTGCTGCGCTTGCTGTCCATGCTGCAGGACTGCTGTGTGACTGCATGCCGGGGGACTGCTGTGTGCGCTTTTGCATGCCAAGCAGGCCCTTGTGTGCAGCAGCTTAAAGAACTGCGATCCTCTGCGCCCGCTGCAGGTACACACACACCGGCAACCGGGGTGTGGCCTTTGCCTGCTTCTACAGCATCATGAATGTGGCGGCGCTGACGCAGGTGAGACGGCTGGGCTGGTGCCTGAATTGGTTCGCGCGCGGAGCTGCGGGTTGTGACAGCAAGGGTTTGCTTCAACTGCACATGTGCCTGGTTTCGTGCCCACATAGCGCCGTTTTGGCTCAGGGCTTGGAGCTGTGTGCCTTCATTCTTTCTGCACAGGGTTTGATCATGGATGTGCTGTGCCTAGGCCTGCTTCGCGGCGTCGTTCATCCCTGTTCTGACCTGTCAAGCGCTGTGTCTCCAACTAATGCAGGGTGTGATCATGGATGCCCTGCGCCTGGGCCTGCCCCGCGGCTTCAATATCCCCAGCCTGCCGGAGGGCTCGCTGCTCAACAGCCCCATGCGCCTCTTCCTGGCATCCGGTGGGCTTGAGCAGCAGCAGCTGCAGCGATTGGGGTCGCAGCAGAGCAGGCCAGTCAGGCAGTTGGTGTGGCGACAGGCACATTCACCTGCAGACTGCATCATGTATGTCTGCTGGATTCTGTGCATCTAACGCGTCATCGTTCGCATGCCTTTTGCTTTGTATTACTCACAATACCTGCGCTGTCTTTGCAGGCTGCATCACGTCCCTGGCGGGCCTGCTGCTGTCCTTCGCCCTCAACGAGTTCTCGGCGCCCGCGCCCAAGCGCACCCAGAGCGAGGCACTCGACCCCTCGGTAAGAGCTGTTGCTCATTTTAGTGGTTGGCTGCGCGGGCGCCTTGCGGACTGTCTGCGGCAAGGCTTGCAGCAAGCGCAGTGCATGCTGTGCATGCTGTCAGTGTCCCTCAGCCTGACAGTACAGCACATCATAATTGCCGCCCGATCCTCTGCCCCAAATAGGTGCACAGCCAGCGCAGCGACACGTCAGCAGAGGTGGAGCTCCCCCCCTCCCCTGAAATGCCGCTCCTGGGCGCCGGCAGCGGCAGCAGCAGCGCCAAAATAGACGCGGGCCCGCGGCACCGGCCCCACAGCGGCGCCGGAGGTGCAGCAGCAGGCAGCGAGGGCGATGCGCCGGCAGGGGCGGCAGGGGAAGCTTGCTCTGGGGCCCAGCAAGGGCGGCCGGCGGTTGGCCGGCGGCAGTCGATGGCGGAGCTGTGGGAAGGCGTGCTGTTTGTGCTGTCTTCGCGCGGGTGAGCCTGCTTGCTGGGGTGGATGAGTAGTGTGTGCAGCTGGCTTTGGGCCTCTCGACGTGCCAAAGGCGGTGTCAGGGGCTGTGGCCACGAGCCGCTTGCACAGGAACACTGGCTGTTTGTGCCTGTTGCAGCGTTGTTGCCACAGCCAATTTCTCCAACCTGCAACGCCCTGCCCACGCCCTTGCCGCAGCTTCTGGAAGTTCCTGGCCATGTGCCTGTTCACCGTCAACCTGAAGAGCGTGTTCCGCCACCTGGACGCCACGGTGTGCTGCGCTGTGCTGTGCTGTGCTGTGACGCGCTGTGATGCGCTGCGCTACGCCGTGGTGTGCTGTGATGCGCTGCTGTGCTGCGATGCTCTTGTCGAGCTGCTGTATTGCGTCCGCCACCTGGACGCCACGGTGCGCTGCGCTGCGCTGTGCACGGATTGCATGCTGTGCTGTGATGCGCTTGTCAAGCTGCTGCGTACTGTCCGTCACCAGGACGCCACGGTGCGCTGCGCCGCGCCGCGCTGTGCTGCGCTGTGATGTTGCTGGGTGTGCTGCGCTGTGATGGTGCTGGGTGGTTGTGGAGTGATTCTTGTCGGCTTGTGTTTGCTGACGCTATGCCCTCAGCACTATGCACGGTGCTCATCTGCAACATCCTGCTGTTCTCTCCTGCCCGTGCTCCGCAGCTGCCCAAGTTCCAGCTGCGTGCCTTTGGGTGAGGGCAGGGGTGTCGTTTGAGGCATTTTTGTCAAACACATTGCGGCCGCCAGTTCTGGTGGAGCGGGCCTGCGTCTTGCACTAGCAATTCTGCCTGCCTTGCATGCCTTACCCCGATCACCAACCCATCTCGCCGCACTCACTTAAAACATCCTCGGCCTGCTCTTTGTCCGCCTCCACGTGCAGCTGTGACACACCCATCGGCCTGATCTACAGCATCAACCCAGCCATGATTGTGCTCCTGGTGCCCATCGTGGGTGCCATGACCACTGGTGCGTGCGGCTGGTGCAGCGCTGCAGTGTGTGGGTGGGTGTGTGAGGCTAAACTGCTGCTTTGTGCTCAACTCGCTGTGCGTGCCGCAGCTGGCTGGTTGGTTGCGTGTGCCTGCGCTGCTGCTGCTTCCCGAACTTCACAACTCGCCTCCACCCCTGCAGACTTCTCCCACTTCGACATGATCCACCTGGTCATTCAGCATTCATTGCCCTTCACATGCATCACCAGTGTTATCAAAGTTGCACTCCACATGCTCTGCAGACTTCTCCCACTTCGACATGATCCACCTGGGCGGCTATGTGTCGGCGCTGTCTCCCTTCTGGATGGTCGCCTTTGACACCCGTGAGCAGAGCCGCAAATGAAGGGTTGCTTGGGTTGGCATATTGGCACTCACGCACTCATGGCTGGCCTCCCAGCCAGCGCCGGGGGCCATCCGCCTGCCAGGCATTCACCCCCACCCAGCTTGCAGCACACATCCACCAGCAAGGCCACCGAGCAGCAGCTTGCTGCCTCCCCCATGCAGGCTGGGCCAGCGCCATGTTTGTGGCGATGCTGTCACTGGGTGAAGCCATCTGGTCGCCCCGCTGGTATGGTGAGTGTTGCTGTCCACCTGGCGGTCTGACTGCGGGTTTGATTACTTTGTGTTCTTAGTCTCCTTGAACGTGTTCTGCTGAGCAGCTGCTGTTGGTTGGGTGACACAAGGCGCGGCTGGTGCTTCACCCGCCATGTCGTTCACCTGCCCACATTTCCCTCGCAGACTACTCAAAGGGCATGGAAGGCAGAGTCAATTGTTGGGGCTTGCGTTCTGATCAATTAGATCGACCTTAACACCCCTGGAAACTGCAGACTATTCGATGGGGGTGGCCCCCGACGGGCGGGAGGGCATCTTTACGGCGCTGGCCTCGGCGCCGCTGTTCGCGGCCATGCTGCCTACAGGTGGGGGGGTGGGGGCTGGGCGCCGGCTGGGTTGGTGAGCCAGGTGGGCTGTCCAATTTCAAAATCTGAAAACCCTGGGGCACATGTTTCCCCCACTGCTACAAACCCTGCACACCTGGCCGCAGGCATGATCAGCGGCGCGCTGCTGCAGCGCTACTGCCCCGATAACGGCCAGTGCAGCGAGCGGACCGACCCAGACTCCAGCAGCAGCGGCAGCGCGCGCCGCCGCCTGCTTGCCCTGCTGCTGGGCCGTGGCAGTGGCAGCGCTAATGCTAGCAACGGCAGCAGCAGCAGCGGCTGGCTGCGCAGCCTGGCAGAGGCGGCGGCAGGCGGGGAGGGCGAGGGCGGCGGCGGCGTTGAACCGTATGTGTGCAACGGCCGGGCGCTGTGGAGCATCGTGGGAGCCATCACCCTCTCCTCGCCCCTGTTGGTGCTGCTGATGCAGGTGGGCATTCATTGCTGCTGCTGCTGGTATTGTGGTTGTTGTTGTGTGCGTGCTGCCGCTGATGCTGTCGATGCTGTGCCGCCACTGCCGCTGGTGCTGCGGCGGTGCTGCTCTCCTGCATTCCTTCAGTGCCGAGTGGCTTGCATGCATGCATCCACATGTTGAAAATGCAGCTATGCGACCCCGTAGTTTCACTCTGCCCTTGCGTTTCACTGCGCCCTGCAGCGCTGGATCCGACCCGACCCTCGAGACTTCTCCAAGCTGCAAGTCAGCCGCACCGGGTGAGTTAGATGTTTGTACAGTTGTGTTGCGTCTGTTGGCACAGATTGGTGTACTTGCGTAACTTGTCTAAGCTGTAAGTCAGCCGCGCCGGGTGAGCAGCCAAGCTGTCCAGCTTGAGTATATGCCATGCAAGACGCTGGCAACGCCATCACAGGACATGCAATGAGCTCGGCTTGCCGTCTCATGTATGGCAGGCTGCCCCCTTCCCGCTTTCTGACTGCCGCACAGTACAGGGCGGCACCGCCATCAGCATGAGCAAACTGGTTCTTGTGAGCGTTTGGTTTCTCCCTCCAACACCCTTGCTTTCCTGCAGCACGCTGGAGGGCGGTGCAACCATGGTCGGCTAGTTTAGTTTATGTGTGGTTTGCCCCTCCGGCCCCGTTTCTCCCTGCAGCACTCTCGAGGGCGGCGCCACCATGGACGTGAACGAAGCCGACCCGCTGGGGGTGCTGGAGAACGTGTACGAGTCGCAGCTGCTGCACCAGGCAGAGTCCGGCGGCCCCATGGCCGGCGGCGATGCCTCCAATGGCCCCTCAGCTGGCAGCCGGCCCGCATCGGCGCACGCCGAGGACGCGGTGGTTGCGGGCGGGGCTGGCAGGCGGCGCCATGGCGGCTCAGAGCCGGCCGAGTGAGGCTAGCAGCTCAGCTGTCGCCAATGAAAACAGATGCTGACAGTGAGAGACTCGAGCAACAGCCCAACATGGGCAGGCATCGGATGCCCTTCAGTGAGTTCCAGTCAGCCAAGCGAAGCGAAGCGAGCGGAGCGAACCGTGCCATTGTGCGCCCCAGCGATCAGACCTGAAACTAGCAAAGAGCGCTGTCTGCCTGCCCACCTTTGTGTACCCCTGCCACTCCATGCAGTAGAGTTTGCCCAATGCGACCGTCCTGTACATCTTTCTGTGCTCTGTTTCCTGCCATGCCTTCCTCTGCGTTTCATTTGGCACGTGTATACTAGGCTGTGCCACTTAGTGTCATGCTACTGCAATACAAGTAAACACTTCAAAAGGTAGCAGTCCAGCGTACTGCACTGCCCAGCAAGCCACATGCATTGATTCAGAGGCTGCAGCAGCAGGCGGCAGCAGCCACTGATATATCGGTTGGCGCCGCCGCTCCAGCTGGCACCGATACATCGGTCACCCCAGCTGCCTCCTGCCATTGATCAATGTGTGGCTGCCACTTCTCATTGCTGTACTGCCCCATCGCCCAGCAAGCCACATGCATTGATTCAGAGGCTGCAGCAGCAGGCGGCAGCAGCCACCGATATATCGGTTGGCGCCGCCGCAGCGCAGGCAGCGCTGCCGCCGCCGCCCCCTCAACCCAAACATGCGCCGGCTGTGGCCGCACACGTTTGCTCGTTGTAACTCTTTCAGTCGGTCCTAGCACGTGTTGCCGGCTCGAACGACTTGTCGAAGCAGCTATCATGGCGGTCGGCAAACTTGGGCTGGCTCTCGCGCTGCTTTGCCTGATTAGTGGCTCAGTGGTCGCCCGCGAGCTGCATGGTGAGCGCATTGTCGGCGCCGCGTGGGGGCAGTAGTGGGCAGCTGCCGCCGCCGCTGCCGCTGGTACGTGCTGCAGGCCAGCTGGACGCAGCTCCAACTCATCCCCACCTCTGCATGCATTCTGTTGATGTCAAGTATTCCTCGTAAGTGGCATCGCACACATGGTTCTCTCATCCCCAGCAGATGCCGCCATGAGCAGCGGCATGGGCGGCAGCGGCATGCAGATGGGCGGCGCCGGCAGCGGCAACATGAGCGACCCCTGCTACAGCCAGCCCTCGGATGCAGCATGTGCGGACTTCCAGCGCAGCGATGCAGGTGAGGCATGCTTGGCTAGCCATGCATGTTGCATGGCCGGCATGCGGGGCGGCAGGTCAAGGTGCAATGGCAAGCGCAATGGGGACGAGGAGTTGCAGCAGCAGCCATGGCCCGAGCGTGCATGTGGCTATGTTGCTAACCAAACTTTGATGCCAACAAAGCCCGGTGACCCCTTCCCTGCGCCATTGCCCGTTTCCCCACAGAATGGGAGAATGCCATTTTGCCGAACTGTGCAGCGCCATGTCCATTCCACTTTGGTGCTGCATGCCTCATGCCTCATGTCGCACTGCCCACGCTCGCCCTCCTGAACAGAGTGGGAGGACGACATCGCCAAGCTGTGCAGCGCCATGCCCTTCATGACTGGATGCAGCTTCTGGGACCAGTGCACCGTGAGTGCATGCATGTCAAAAAGCTGCCTGCTGGCCAGCATCTCACAAGGGGGCATGTGCACTGGTACGCGCAGTGTCCATGCATGCTGCTGCAGTTGGTGCTTCCGCCATGTGGCCTGTCGCTGGCTGCATGTTGCCGCCATGCATGCCGCTGCATGCTGCTACATGCGGCAGCCGTCAAGCAGAATGGCATGCACTGTGCCGTGTTTGCCCTGCTGCCCCACATGCATGCTCATTACATCCATGAGCAAATGCAACACACACCTGCCCACTTGTGCACACTGACCTCTCCACGTGCACATGCTCACCACATGCTGCCCACTTGTGCACATGCTCACCACCCCTGCAGGGTGGCAGCGCAAACGGCACCTACTGCGAGCCGTCCGCCATTGCCGGCACTCTGTGTGTGGAGATGCCTGGCATGAAGGTGGGTGGGTGCAGTTCGCCAGCCGTTGTGCCTTGCAGAAACACAGCAAGATGACAGCAGTGCAGCATGTGGCGTCCGCTGGAGGCGCGCAAAGCTGAGCACTGCCACCTCCCCTTCCCCCCAGCAGGGCTGCGAGGCATGGAACGCGCTGTGCGCCGCTGGCACGGCTGTGGCGCAGTGCAGCAGCCCGGGCCCTGTGCCGGGCGCACCTTCGAGCAGCCTTTCTAAGGAGGGCATTGAGAGCCTGTGCAACACGCACTGCATGGTGAGGGGTTGATACCTCTGAGGTGCGGGGTGGCGTAACTGGTGGCAGGCGAGCATTGATGAGTGGTTCATGCCGACGGCGGCCAGCCTGGCCACATGCTCAGCATGATGTGCTCCGTTCACCTGGTCTGACACTCTTGTGCTGCCCCATGCATCGTTTGCAGGACAGCTGCGGTGGCTGCGAGGCCCGCAAAGGCTTCAACACATGCAGCACCTGACCCACTCATACTCCCCCCATGCCGCCACTTTTACCCGTTGCTCTCAGGATGGCTGCGGTGATTGTGAGGCTGGCAAGGACTTCAACACGTGCATTGACCCGCTGCTCATCCTGGCGCACATGTGCTACGGTGCGCACTCGCTGCCCTGGCCCAAGCTCGGTTTGGGCTTGGCGGCATGGCCGCAGCCGACGGGAGGCTGCGGGCGGCGCGGCGGGCTCTCGTCTGATCCACCTGTTTGCTGCTCTCCCTCACCCCTCATTCCCTCCCTCCTGCCCATGTGCTGCAGCCATGCCTGGCATGCCCGAGTGCCTGACGCCGCCCACCGGCACCGGCATCAATGACATGTGTGCCAATGAGGAGGTGCGCTGCTCATGATTCTGCACATTCATTCGACTTGCATGTTGTGCAAGAGTGATCGTGGGCGGTGTTGGAACACTGACCTGTCTCACCCCTCTCGCCCCTGGTGGCACGTGCACTCAGGTGGCGGCCACCTTCCCGCTCACGTGCGTCAACCCGCCCAGCCCTGCCGCCAAGTGCCCATGACCGCGTCTGAGCAGCTGTGGTGTATCCATGCGCCGCGTCCGCCTCCATTAGGCGGCCTTCCACAGCCTGGCCACCAATCGGCAGCTAGCCGCTGCCACGGACTGACTGCATTGAGTGCCGCTGCGGTGCCACTGCTGCAATGCTGTGCGCTCCTCGCAAAGGCAATAGCGTATGTTCAGACGAGCCAACTTGCCCTTTGTTCCCACGGAGGTCTGAGCCAGTGCGGGGTTGAGCCTGGCGGCCACTGCCCAGCCCGCTCGCGCTGCCGCTCTGCCGCGCTGGGGCGGCGGCCCTATGACCGAGCAATTTGGGGCTCTCACTCGGGCCGATCACCGCCGCTTGGTCATTGCAGCACATCAAGGCAGCGGCCATGTCCTGGGCAGCCCTGAACAGAGAACTGCGCGGGCTCCTGCCCCGGTTCAGCCTCCCCGCGGACGACCCTGCGGCTTATGATTTGGAGGAGAGGCTGGTTGATCTCGTGGCCGACGGCGGGGAGCTCTCCAGGCTGCGTGCCAGGGGTGTGGAGCCCTCGCCCGCTGAGGACGAGGCCCTGCGCAAGTAAGGGCCATGATTGATTGGTAATAGCAGGCCCGCTCGATCCCAGCCTGTCGAGCCTGCCTCTGGCTACCACTGCCGCCGCCGGTCGCTGTGCTCACCTGCCGCCGGCAATGGCGTTCACCTTTGTCGTAGGACACTCGCCATGGCCGCCGAGCGCCTTACTGCACTAAACATCAGCATTCCCGGCCCAGTTGACAGCATGGCCACAGAGCGGCGGGCCAGGGCCGTCTGCCTGCTCATCAGCGCCTGCCTCAACATCAGCCACAACGGCGGCATGCTGGATCAGCTGCCGCCCTTTCTGCCCTTTTCTGAGGTCCTGCTGCACTGCGGTGCGGCAGCACAGCAGTTCATGGCGCAGCAGTTGTTGTATGGGCGCGTGACACCCAAACAGCTGGGCCTTACGCTTGCCGCCCAAGTGTGGCCGATGGACACCTGGCAGCATTTGGCCTGCTGCCTGGCGGATGCGGCCCTTGATATGACAGCCAATGGTGATGGTGCAGCACTGATGCAGGCCTGTGCGCCGCTGGCACTGCTGCAGACGTGGCTGCAGCGCACATTGGCCAGCCTGCGGTTGCTGGCACCGCCGTCCTGGAAGCCAGGTGGGCTGGCGGGTAAACGTGGGTTGCAACGCTTGCTTATCCAAGGGGTCACATCGTGAGTCGGCAGCAGCAAAGCAGAACCGCGTATGTGTGTGGGCGGACTAGCGCATTTACTGCAGTTTAAGCCTTTGCCATGCTGTACGCAGGCTCTGATTATGCCCGCGTACTCTCCTGCCTGTCCCGAGTGCTGGGCCGGCTGTGCGCTTTCCCAGTATTCGCGGCCCACAGCCAGCTGCTGCTGCAGGACGAGCAGCTGTGCAGCGGGCTGCTTCAGCTGGTGCTGCCGGGCATTTCAGCCATGGCGGTGGGCTTGCAGCTGCCGCCTGACCGCCGCCCGCCAGAGTGCACCTGGGGCAACGCCACGCACATGGCAGCCTTCATGTCAGCCTGCCTCAGGCCCATGCAGCAGCAGCAGGCGCTTGTGGCTGGGCCAGATGCGGGCCGACGCCTGCTGGCCGCTGCAGCCCAGCTGCTGCAGCACTGCCCCCTCCCAGCCCCGCCAGCAGCCGACGCCACACCCGATAAAAAACTGAAAAGCACGCTGTTCTTCATTTTGCAGCTGGAGGCTGCAGTGCTGTTCCAGTATCCCGGCATGGCTCAGCAACCTGGGCAGCGGCCCAGTGCGGCGTCGCTAGTGCTGCCTCGCCGGCAGCTGCAGCTGCTGCTGGCTGCCCTGCCGAGATTTGGCGAGGCAATAGCCGCTGTGGCTCAGGCCCCAGGCCCCATGCTGCCACACTCTGCTCGCATCGTCACTGCAGCTTCGGCTGTCACAACCCTGCTAGCCCAGGGCGTGGAGCCCGAGGCGGACGGCACCGGCCCAGCGGCAGCCATTGAATCAGTGCAGGACCTGCCAGCCTGGCTGCATACTGCAGCTGCCGCGCTGCGTTGGCTGCCGGCTTTAGCCACAATATCGGGACAAGAGCAGCTCCTTGGTTCAGGCCCTAGCACGCAGGCGCATCTGGGTCAGACGGCGTCTGCGGCACTGTTGCTGGCGCAGCGCGTCTGCTGCAGCGGCCTTGCCGGCATGGAGCTGCCAGATTCCGGCTGGGCAGCCAGCAGCCCAGCGGTGCAGGCTGAATGCCTGGCGGGCCTGTGGGAGCTGCACACCGCTGCATGCCGGGTGGTGCACTCCGTGCTGGCTGGAGCCATCCCGCGGCAATTGATAGCACGCGCTGTGCCTCGCACTCCCGACCTCTTCTGGCTGATTGGGATGCCGTTCATGACTGCATCCCTCATAAACGAACATCAACATGCAGCCGCCCTACCATCGGATGTCGCCAGGTGAGCCAGCTGGCAGCACGCAGCTGTGGCAGACACACAGCTACAGCTGAGCTGGGGTGTTCTGTAGTGGCCGGGATTTGCTGCATGCCAACCTTGAAGCAGACAGCTGTTCAGTGAGCTGGCGCTGGCTTCCAGCTCCACACCTGCGCAGGTGTTTCGGCGCCATGGCCGTAGAGCACAGCGAGGCGCTGCTCACAGTGTTGGACGCCTGCAGCAACGAAGAGTTGAATGCGCATTGTGCCGGCCAGCTGCTGCGTGGCATTGCCGTTGTGCTCCTCTGGGGCCCACCAGCCCTGGCAATCGATCAGCGGTTGCAAGTGGCGACCGCCAAGTGCCTGGGGCTTGTGCCACAGGTGGGTGGCCTGTGAACTCAGAGAGGCTGGCTGCGGTTGGCCAAGCCGGTTGCATCGTAGGCACACCTGCTGTTGCCAGGGGGTGGGTCTTGCTGCAGATGGGTCAACTTGATGCGTCATGCCGCTTTGAGCTGCAGCACGCGCCTCTGAAAGGATGGGCCTGGTCCGGACCCATCCATCCATGTTGGTGTTTCGGCATCGGATGCGATGCTGTGTTGTGGTGTGATACGCTCGCTCATGCGATCTTAGCTTAGTGCCTCTGCTGCAGGCTGCTGCGCTAGAGTGGAGTACGGGCTCCCAGGTGCTTCTGGACGCTTCGTTGTGCTCGCCTCAAGCGGCGGCTGTCCTGGTGGCGGCGGGTCTGCTGGACTTGGTCGTGCCCGCGCTACAGCCCGACAGCCTTTGCCGCAGGGAAGGGCAGCTGGCCCTGGATCTCCTCCTTCCGGTCGCCAACAAGCTGCTGAGTGCAGCGCGTGGCGTGGCGCAGCACATGGCAGCAGCAGCAGGGCCAGAGGCCAGCTCAGCGGCAGCAGTGGCTGAGGCAGCAGCAGCACTGGAGCTTGCGATGCAGGGCGTCAACACAGCAAGTGTGGCGCAGTTTCTGCATGCTGCCACCTCCTGGCTGCCGCCCGCCCGCCGCCTCGCCGCCGCACTGCTGGCCTGGTGGCGCCGCCCCGAGGCGCAGCCAGCGGCGGCGCTGGAGCTGGCGCAGGCGGCGGCGGCGCGCTCGTGCGCCTACCTGCGCTGCGCCAACCTGGGCGGCGAGGGCGGGCCAGCGGCGGGGCAGGGCGCCGGCAGCCAGCGGTGCAGGTGGGCTGCTGGATGGGGTGTTGTTTGGGTTGATTGGTCGTCAGATTGACATTTGCACCATGCTTGCCTGCATGTTGCAAGGGACTGCAGCCTCAAACCCTCAGCTGTCCCCATCTGCACCCCCACCCATGCAGTGCCTGCCGCGCTGTGTGGTACTGCGGCACCGCCTGCTCGCACGCCGACTGGCGGGCGGGGCACCGCCGCGTGTGCAAGGCGCTGGGTGCGGCGCGGGTGGCGGAGAAGCGGCGGCGGCTAGCGGCGGCGGTGGCTGAGGCGGCGGCTGGGGAAGGTCAGGTGGCTGAAGGCGATGAGCAGTAGTGAGCATAGCTGAGATGACGAGGCGTGGCGGTGCTGTGATGGCAGCAGGCGGCTTCACATCATTCTCTGAGCAGGCGCAGTCCTTCCAAGTTGCACAGCCGCTCACTCAGTTTGCCCGCTTGGTATGGTCTGCACGAATTTCCCCCAACTGGTGGTCGCAAGTGTGCAGCCTTCTCATCAACTGAATTGCGTTGTGAACATTGCAACACGCGGTCGATTCAGCTGGTTTGTCAATCGGAGTGTGAGGCAGGGGTCCGCTGCACATCCTTGTTTTTTATTGCCGCCAAACACTCTGTCTTGGGAGTGTGCGACATTTGGAGGCAGCTGCATTTGACGGCAGAGCCTCGGCAGCAGGGCGCCGCTCGAGAGTGTGCTCAGGCAGATCGCATGCACTGTCATGTGGGGCAGCTCTCACTAGCATTCGTAAGGAGAATGCCTTCTGACGGCAGCCCACTCGTGCTGCCGCCGCTCTGCCCCGCTGTGGCGGCGGCCCGATGAGCGAGCTTGGCGCCATCCACTCAGCCTGATCACCTGCGCTGTGTCTCTGCAGCACATCTTGTAGGCCGCCATGTCGTGGACGGCCGTGAACCAGCAGCTGCGGGGGCTCCTGCCTCTTTTCAGCCTCCCGCCCGGCCACCCAGCGTCCCATGAACTGGTGAAGACGATGCATGATCTCGACGGCGAGGGCGGCAAGATCCAAAGGCTGCAGGCCAGCGGGCTGAAGCCCTCCCCCGACGAGGCGGCAGCTCTGCGCACGTGAGTCAGGGTTGTGGTGATGAGCGTTTTGCCGCGATTGTGGGGCCCGGTCTGAGCCGTGAGAGGCTCCTGCTGCTGCCGCCGCCTCCGCCCTGAGCTTGCAACTGTGATCCCTACTGCAGAACGCTGGCCATGGCCACTGACATCTTGGCTGCACTGGATGCCAGCATGCCGAGCATGCCTGAAGGGACCACTGTGCCGCGGATAACCGCGGCTTGCCAGCTCATCAGCTCCTGCTTTCACCTCAGCATAAATAGTGGCATGCCAGACTTGTTTCAGCGCTTTCTGCCCTGCGCCACGCTGCTGCTGCGCTCTGGGGCAGCGGGCCAGCAACTTCTGATGCAGGAAGCGCAGTGTGAGGGCGTGGCAGCCGAGCAGCTGCGTGCCACACTGACAGCTCAAGTGTGGGCGCTCGACATATGGCAACTAGCAGTCTGCTGCCTGACACTCCCCGCCGGCGACGCAGCAGACAGCGATGTTGCGGCAGCGGTGGCACAGGCCTCAGCAGTGGCGCAGACCTACGCCCCGCCAGCGCTACTGCAGGAGTGGCTGCAGTGCACGCTGGCCAGCATGCGGCTGCTGCAACCGCCGACCTGGAAGCCAGGTGGGCATGATGGCCAAACATCGTAACCACTGTTGCATTGAACTTGTGCTTGTGCCAAAATCGATTGAAGGTTGTATTGTGCGCAACCCACTGCTTCCCCATGCTGCATGCAGGCACTCACTATGCCGGCGTGCTGGCCTGCTTGTCCAAAGTGCTGGGGCGCCTGTTTGCTTTCCCAGAGTTCTCGGCTCATGGCCAGCAGCTGCTGCATGACGAGCAGCTGTGCAGCGGGCTGCTTCAGCTGATGCTGCCGGTCATTTCAGCCATGGCGGTGGGCCTGCAGCTGCCGCCTGAGCGCCGCCCAGCAGAGTGCACTTGGCGCACCGCCTCGCACATGGCGGCCTTTGTTGCAGGCTGCCTCAGGCCCATGCAGCAGCAGGCGGCGATTGCGGCTGGGCCGGATGCAGGGCGGCGCCTGCTGACCGCCGCAGCCCAGCTGCTGCAGTGCTGCCCCTTCCCAGCGCCAAAAATCGACAGGTTCACTGCCCATGCAGCACTGGAGACCACGATGTTTCTGATCATGCAGCTGGAAGATGCAGCATTGCTCGAGTATCCTGCCATCGTCTGCTCACCCTTGCAGCCTGGGCAGCAGCCGCCATCGGCGCCGCTTGTGCTGGAGCTGCCTCGGCGGCAGGCGCAGCTGCTGCTGGCTGCTCTTCCCAAATTCGGCGAGGCGCTGGCCGCTGTGGCTCAGGCCCCACGCTCCAGCCTGCGGCACTCAACTCGAGTGACTCCGCTCATTGGTGCAGCCGCCACTGCCGCGGCCCTGCTAGCCGGAAGCACTCAGCCAGAGGACAACTTGCGCCCAGCGGCGGCCATGGCTTCTGTGCAGGACCTGCCAGCCTGGCTGCGTGCTGCAGCTGCAGTGCTGCGATGGCTGCCGGCTGTGGCCACGATTTGGGAGCAGCAGCAGCTGGATCGGCCAGGCTCCGTCATACAGACTCGCCTCAGTGCCACTGCATCTGGGGCTGTCTCTTTGGGGATTCGCGTTGGCCGCAGCAGCATGGCAGGCTGGCAGCAGCCAGATGCCGGCTGGGCAGGCTGCAGCCCAGCTGTACGGGCTGATTGCCTGACAGGGCTGTGGGAGCTGCACACCGCTGCCTGCCGGGCGGCGCACTCCTTGCTGTCGGGCGCCATTCCGTGGCCGCTGGTAGCACAAGCTCTGCCGCACATGATATATGTGTATCAGCCGGTTGAGGCCCCGCTTTTGGCCGCCTCTGCAATGCATCCATGCAAGGACGGAGGTGCAGCCTCGCTGCCACCAGATGCTGCCAGGTGAGGCGAGGTGGCTGTGCATGGGCTGAGCAGCGATTCTGCTGGGGTGGGGCCGGCTTAGCCGCGTAGTAAAGCGCTAAGTGGCTGCATGCTTGTTGTCAGCTGGCACAGCCTCCCTACCCCGCCACGCAGGTGCATGCACGCCATGGCAGTGGCATACATGGAAGTGCTGCTCTCCAGCTTTGATGCCTGCGACGACAGCGACGCGCAGCTGAGTGCAGAGCTGGCCAGCCAGCTGCTGCGCGGCATAGCCACCGCGCTATTCTGGGGCCCGCCAGCCCTGGCAACCGATCCCCGGCTGCAGGCGGCGGCCGCCAAGTGCCTTGCGCGCGTGCCGCAGGTGGGCGGTTTGTCAACGGGGCAAAGTGGCTGTGCATGGCCAGGCATTTAACATCGTGTTGTGAGGTGCTTGCAGCGCACTACCAAGCCACCATCTCCAGTCACACTCGCATGCTGACTTGGGCGGACCTTTCCTGCTCCAGGCTGACTTGCTGGAATGCTGTGCCAACACTCGGCTGCTGGAGCTGGCCATAAAGTCGCCTCAGGTGGCGGCTGTGCTGGTGGCGGAGGGTCTGCTGGAGAAAGTAGTGCAAGCATGCACTGCAGGATGGACTCAGGATGGACCCAGTGGCACTCAGGATAGACCCATGCAGCTAGCCGGCATCGTGGCAAGCAACTTACCAATCATGAACCAGCTTATGCCAGCAGCTGAAGGCGTAGCACGGCAGTTTGCAGCAGCAGCTGAAGGGCCCGAAGCAGCTGCTGCAGCGGCAGCAGTGGCTGAAGCGGCAGCAGCAGTAGAGCATGCAATGCGTTGCAGCGGCGAAGCAAGTGTGGCGCAGTCTGCGCAAGCTGCTGCTTTACTGCCGCAACCTGCTCAACGCCTGGCCGCGGCGCTGCTGGCCTGGTGGCGCCGCCCCGAGGCGCCGCCGGCGGCGGCGCTGGAGCTGGCGCAGGCGGCGGCAGCGCGCTCGTGCGCCTACCTTCGCTGCGCCAACCTGGGCGGGGAGGGCGGTCCTGGGGCGGGGCAGGGCGCCGGCAGCCAGCGCTGCAGGTGGGCTTGATATGTGGGGAGTGGGCCTGGACAGCGGTTGAAAGGTGGCGTGATCAGCTGTGATGGGCAGTGGGGTGGCAGTGCTGTTGTGCTGCCAAAACCCTGCTCTATAGGCACAGCAGCTGAGAGATGCCTCAACCCCTCAACCGCCCCCACCTGCACCCCACCCATGCAGCGCCTGCCGCGCGGTGTGGTACTGCAGCTCCGCCTGCTCGCACGCCGACTGGCGGGCCGGGCACCGCTGCGTGTGCAAGGCGCTGGGCGCGGCGCGGGCGGCGGAGAAGGAGCGGCGGCGGCAGGCAGCGGCTGAGGCGGCGGCGGAGCAGGGTGGCTCTCATACGGCCCGCAATTCGCAGCAGTAATGCAGCTGGGAAAATCAAGGCGCGGAGCGGACGGCTCTCAGATGGCCGGCAATGAGCTGCAGTAGAGCTGCTGGGAACGAGCAAGCCTGAGGCCGCTTGCCGGGCGCAGCGGGTCGGCGGCGGCAGCGGCGGCAGCGCCATGCACAGCTGTGGGCTCTAGCCCCACTCCCATGCACAGTAACAGTTCTTTCTTGCGTTCGGTATGCACTGATCACGCCGGCTTGCTTGTTTTGCAACAGGCTTTACACAGCGCGGCCGACCGCGCGGTTTCGGCGCCTGTCGAGCACAGTACGAGGCGATCGATACAGCTGGGGTCGCGTAGAACATCAGCAGAACTGCGATGGTGCTCGACGACGGCCTGCCCACCGCGACCTCGCACGACCAGGCGGAGCTGGAGCGCCGGGTGCTGCACATCTACACCACGGCCTATGCCGACGGTAGGAGGGGCGCCGGATTGCCGACCCGCTGTCACCGAGTGGCCGCCGCTGCTGCCGCCTCTGGCATGGTGCGGCCGGCAGTCACTAAAGACGCTATGGTCCCAGGCATCCCTACATTGCCACTTCCCATGTCGCAGGGTTTGATCCACAAGACCCAGACCTGGCGCTGAACCGAAAGGCGCACGCCAAGTACCTGGCTGGCGGCCTGGGCGAGCTGCCTTCGGGTGAGCTCCCTGGCCTTCCTTTCAGCTATGCTGCTGTTTCTTCGCATGGGAAGTTTTAGGGCCTATGGCAGCCACACCAGGGAGGCATGCCGTTGTAGCATGTGCAAGTTGCCTACTTACGTGGTCGCTGCCTCTCTGCCCACGCAGGCTTCATCTCCCTGGATGCTTCGCGCGCCTGGATCGTCTACTGGATCGTGCACAGGTGGGTGGGGTGGGCACCAGCACACAATGCGTATAGTTGCGCTTGCGTCACAAACTTGCAATAAGATACAGCAGCTTGCAATAAGATACAGCAGGGTGCAAGCCGGCCGCGGCCGGCTACTACGGTACATTTGGCTCGTAGCCGACTGCCGATGCACCTGGGCTGCTGGCTGCTGCAGCCTGGAGCTGTTGGGGCAGCCGCTGCCCGCTGAGCCCAACCGCACCAGCATCGTCCAGTTCCTGGCCAGCTGCCAGGTGAGGGAGGGTCTTTACAGCTGTGCATGGGGACCTGGCGGCGCAAAGGCATTGCGGTCGATCAGCGCTCTGCTGCCAGGCTGGGCCAGGCCAGGCAGCTGCTGGTTGCTTTGTGCCTGGAGGGGCCGCACTGCCGGCGCAGCACAGGCACTATTAGCATTTACGCCACATCTTGCTGGCCTTGCAACCCACGCTTAATGCCTCGCAACCCGCACTCTGTGCCCCCTCCTGCTCGCCAGCACCCCGAGGGCGGCTTTGGGGGCGGCCCCTACCAGCTGGCGCACCTGGCCCCCACATATGCGGCGGTGGCGGCTCTCGTCACGCTGGGAGGCCAAGACGCGCTGTCAGGTCTGCCGGCCGTGCTTTGTTTCGAAGCGATGACGCTGGGCCGCACACATGCTGCAGCTGATGGGCGAAGCCTGGATGCAGTCAGGCTTTTCAGTTTCTGATCTGCTCTTCACGAATGGTGTTGTTTTGCTTCGTCTCCCACAGTGGTGGACCGCCCCAAGCTGCACGCCGACCTGCTGCTCGATCTCGAGTTGCCGAGCTGCTCATCGATAGCTGTGCTGTCTTGCCTGTGTCTCCCACAGTGGTCGACCGCCTCAAGCTGCACGCCTACCTGCTGCTCGATCTCGAGGTGACGGTTCGCCCTCAAAACAACGTGCTGTTCTGCCTCGTCCCCCGCAGTGGTCGACCGCCCCAAGCTGCACGCCTACCTGCTGCGCATGTGCGTGCCACCGGAGCACGGCGGGGGCATGACGATGAACGAGGGTGGGTTGGGTGGCTGGGGTGGTGCATTCACAGGAGAATGATTCACAGGTGCATGGATTAACACGTGGCTGGGTGGCTGTTGGGTGTGCGGCATGACGATGAACGAGGGTGGGTTGTGTGGGTGGGAGGGGTGGTGCATTCACACGAAAACTGCATTCACACGAGAACTGCATTCACACGAGAATGCATTTACAAGCCGTTGGAGGGCTGGTGGTAGGCGTGCGGCATGCGCATGAATGGAGGTGACTGGCTGCATGCACACAAATGTGGGCATGCAGTGGTTGCGCGGTGGGAGCTTGAGGCGGGGTGCGGCAGTGGGGTGCATGCTGGTCAGCACGGCCTTGCCAGCCTACTCCAACACTCCTTCTTGCCATCATGCCCCGATGCCACACAGGCGGCGAGGTGGATGTGCGTGGTTGCTACTGTGCGCTGGCCGCCTGCGAGATGCTGGGACTTGACAAGCAGGTATGGATCCGACTGATGCTGTTGACCATTGTAGGTCAGGACATCAGGGGTCCGTCCGCTGGTTCCATGCGGACTGGCACGCCACATGCATCTCACTTGTCATGCATTCGCCCCAAACTCAGCTCGTGCATGGCAACACTGCTGCTGTCCGCATCACTGCAGGCCATCGCTGACGCATGCGGCATGGTAGACTTCATCCGCCGCTGCCAGGTGCGCAGCGCAGTGCCTGCTGCTCATGCGGCCACTGCCTGCTGTTTGCACGGCCGGCATCCGCAGCTTTGGACCCCACCCCTTGGCACATTACAAGCCTCTGCCATGCACGGCTGCAAAATCGGGGGCAACCTGCTGCTCACCCAAAAGCATTCATCCCTGCCCAAGTCATCTCTGCCCACATGTCACCCCCTCTGCTGTGCAGTCGCACGAGGGCGGGGTGGGCGGCGAGCCCTGGAACGAGGCGCACGGCGGCTACTCCTTCTGCGGCCTGGCCGCGGCCGCGCTGCTGGGCAAGGTGCGGCAGGACGCATGGCAGCTTGTGGTGGTTTGTTGTGCAGGGCGCAGTGCCACTCCGTCTGCCCGTTAATGTGATGTGACGGGACCAATGCTGGTGCAAAGAACCAGCTGTGTGATGCGAATGTTCCCACCCAGCAGGCGCACGAGGCCCTGGACCTGGACCGTTTCCTGCGCTGGGCCGTGCGCTGCCAGGTGTGCTGCATATGATGCTGCTGCAGCTTCTGTCGGTGGGTGAACACACCGCTTGCTCCCATGCCTGCGCGCCTCCCTGCCCCTTGTGCCCAGCTAACACCCACCCCAGCCGCCGCTCTCTTTGCATTTCATCACAATTTTGCAATTGTTTGGCACCCCTCTCATCCTGCACTGCTCTGCCCTCTACCTGCACCAGGGCGCCCTGGAGGGCGGCTTTGCGGGGCGCACCGCCAAGCTGGTAGACGGCTGCTACAGCCTGTGGCAGGGAGGCGTCTTCCCCATCCTAGCAGACCTCCTGCGCCAGCAGCAGGCGGCCCGGCCTGCCGGCGCAGCAGCGCAGAGCGCCGCCACGGGGCTGCGGGCAGCAGCGGCCGCTGCGCGGCCGGCGGCTGCCGCCGCCCCTGCCGCCGGTAGCGCCAGCGCTGGCGGCTCAGCACACGCAGCGCCAGATGCAGCGGCTGCGGCGCGCCTGTCCAAGCTGCTGCTGGGTGAGGCCCCGGAAGGCAGCGATGGGGACGCCTCGCCCCGTGCCGACGACCCCGGGCGTGAGCCCAGCCTGGCAGAGTGGGTGGGAGATCTCCCAAAGCTCGCGCCGCTGGCGGCGGTGCAGCGGCGGCAGGCGGAGCTGCAGGTGCAGCTGGACGTGGCGGTTGAGGCTTCGTTGGAGGCAGAGGAGCGATATCGAGCGGCGGCGGGGCAGGCGGCGGGCGGGCCGCTGCAGCAGGAGGCGCTGGCTGCGCTGGATAGGGCCGCTGACCTGCAAAAGGTGGGCTGCTGGGGGATTGTTGCAACCACTTAGAGCAGCTGCTAGCAGTAGGCAACAGCACACAGTGCAAGCAGTCGGCCCTCAGCTGATGTATTTGTCGCCTAAGCAAACTGGTGAACTGCAGCTATGACCAGACAATATGTTCCAGACACCACTCACCATCCTGTCCCAACTGTCCTTGCCATCATCCCTGCCTGGGCAGGAGCTGGAGAGCTGCCAGCAGCACGGCCAGGCGCTTCGCTGCGGCGCCGCCGCCCTGCTGGCCGCTGTGCCGCCGCCGGAGCTACTGTCGCTGCCAGAGGGCGGCGAGCGCCTGCCGCAGCTGTACGATGCTCGGGCGCTGCAGCTGTGGCTGCTCAAGTGCTGCCAGGCGGTGAGTTTGATGCGGTTGGTGTGGTTGGTGCATCAAACACGCCAGGGTGTCCAGTGGCCGGGATGTGCCTTGACTTGAGTTGGGGTCAGAGCGTGTTTGAGTTGGGGTAGAGCTGCTGAGTGGCTGCTCCTGCCCTGACCGGTGCTGCCCTTTCACTCTCTCATCACTGGAGCAGCCGCCGCGCGGCGGGCTGCGGGACAAGCCAGGGAAGGCCGCCGACTACTACCACACCTGCTACTGCCTGAGGTGGGCATTTCGGTTCTGGTTAGCAGCGCCGCGCGGCTGCTGGGACACTTGCCAGCTCAGGTGTTTTGGTGGTTGCATGGCGGCTGGGCAGGCTCTCAATGAAAAGCTGTGGTTGGCGGAGCAGTCGATGCCAGGCTGCACAGGCGCAGTCCTGTCTTTGCCTGCTGCGCTGTTGCATGTGCACCAAGGTGTGGTCACCTCTGCTCCCCTCCCTGCAGCGGCCTGAGCAGCAGCCAGCACTACAGCGGCATCGTCCTGGGCGGGCAGCAGGTGAGCACATGCACTGGTGTGTTGAAGAGCAGTGCCTGGCAGGAAAGCTCTGGCTGAGCCGGCCTGAATTGTGTGCCTGTTTCGCCATCTGCAATCCTTTCCATCCCTCAACGATGCGCTACGTCCACACACTCTGAGTGACACTGGGGCCTGCACCACCCGTCCCTTCCCCTCCGCAGAACCTGCTGGCGCCCATCGACCCGCTGTGCAACGTGGCGGCCAGCAAGCTGGCGGCGGCTCGGCAGCACTTTGCGGCACAGCAGTAGGCAGCAGCAGCAGCAGCAGCAGAGGCGGCGAGGACGTACTGTCCAGCACTGAAGTGTTTGGCGGCAGCAGCAGCCATGCGGCGACCACATCTGAGCAGTGTCGGTTGGGCGCCATTTCACCGATTGCAGCTCTGGGGCCTGCTGCCAGCCCTGCCTGCTGCCAGCCATGACCTACCACCCAGATCAGCCCCAATGCTGCACACATCAACCCGCCAGCCACCATCAGTGCAGTTACAGATGAATGGAAACAAAGGGGCCTGCAACGGGGAAGTGCAGCAGTATCAAGCGGCAGAGGGCAGCGGTGGAGGGAATGTGGTAGCAGGAGTGCGCTCACGCATCGTGGAAGGAAGCAAATCAAGTGGCGAATGGCTCGGGAAGGGAAGGGGAGGAGAAACACGGCACAACAAACAGGGCACCTTCGCCCGGGGGCTCATCAAAACTGGAAAACGCGCGGCAGGCCCCCTGGCATGGGGGCCGCAGCGCACATAGCGCAGCGTATCATCAGCTCAAATAACACATTGGGTGGGTTGTTGGGGGGTTGGAAAGGCAGCGTTCTGTCGGCCAGGCTGCCGCCAATCAGGGCAGCTTGAGCTTGTGTGTGCCACCGCTTATGCCGCCACGGTCGCGGCAGCGGGGGCGCCAGCAATCGTGGCCTCGCCTCGCAGCAGCGCCGCCGCACGCTCGGCAATAGCCACCACAGGCGCCGCCACCTGGCCGCCTGCGCAGCAGAAGCGGCGGGGACGACACAAAGGCAGTCAGGGGTCGCATCCAAACCGCCCAAAACGCACGCCGCATGCATGTCGTGCATGATCAACGGATGAACAAACCGAGTTTGACACTGTGACCAAAAAAGAGGGCTCACCAGGGATGCGGGGCACCACGGATGCGTCCACCACGCGCAGCCCCTCCACGCCGTGCACCCGCAGCTGCGTGTCCACCACCGAGTCGGTGGGGGCGGCGCCCATCTGCAGGGGGAAGAAACGCAACAACGCAGCACACACGTGAGTTGTGCGCAGACAGCAGGCTGCAGCTGCGTGTCCACCACCGAATCAGTGGGAGCGGCACCCATTTGCATATTAGGAAAGCATGTACACAGCAGAGCAACCCTAAGCGCTTGGTGTGTTTTGCACAAGCGAAATGCACAGCCCAGCCCAGCCCAGCCCGGCCCGGCAGCAGAGATAACTGCTCCGTGGCTGAACATGTTGAGCCCACCTTGCAGGTGCCCACAATGGCGTTGGAGGAGTGGATGGAGCCGCGGATGTACTCGTCGATCGCCGCATCGTTCTCCACTGTAAAATTAAGAGGCAGGCAGGGCAAAAGTTGCACATGAGTTGGAGGGGTGGCAAGTACTCATCAATCGCCGCGTCACTGTCCACTGTACAGCGATTAACGGCAGTAGCAGCATGCTCACAGCATAATTCACTGCCGGACGGGGCAGATGAACTGCTCAGCCGGTATGGTACACATGCAACAGGTGCACAAACCCTCAGGTGTTGCCGACCAACACCCACCTGCGCTGCCGGGGAAGAGCTCGCCGCTGAGGTACTCGGCCAGGGGCCCCTGCCGCGCCAGCTCCCGCGCCCAGTGCACGCCCGACCTGCACAAGCAAAGGACAAGGAGCATGAGTGACACATCTCGGTGCGGCAGAACAGTCCCGCATGCCTAGATGCCTGGGCTGCCAAGGGGTCAGGTGTGCCAGCACACCATGACAGCTTGATGCTGCCTTCCGACTCCGGTCCGCATACGGCCTGCTGTGAGCCAGGTTGCCCTTGCTGTCAACCTGCTCTGCTCACCGCAGCGTGGCCAGGTCGGCGCCGGCGGCGTCGGTCAGGTAGCCGGGGCTGAGCTTGGGGGCATCAAACGGATCGGCTGCAAAGTGCCAAACAGGGTGCAGGGCATTGATGTGCAGGGCATCGCCGCTGCATCCTGGACGCTACACCAGCGGCTCTGTGCAATCTTACAAGCGGCACAGGCGACAGCAATGCTGCATGCATGTGCTGCGCGCGCCCACTTGCACATGCCTCCTCGCCCGCAAACTCCTCCCCAATAGCACGAACACCGCATGTTTGATCCCAACGCCTGCAGCCCTCACCGCTCTTCAGGCCCACGCTGCCGGTGGAGTGCGGGCGGCACGCAATCAGCTGCACGGTGATGCCGCTGGGCCACTTGAGGCCCTGGGACTGCACGCAGGTTAAAGAAAAGGTGGATGTAAACCACAAAAGTATGATAAAACAAACACGCACTGATGCCGCTGGGCCACTTGAGGACTGCACAGGACGAAGAGGGAGCGGGCAGAAGCGCATCACCAGCTAGATGGGCAGAGCAGATGGAGGTTGGGCATCAGAGCAGCCGGGCTCAATGATTGGCAGCTGACAGTCTGCACGGATCGCGGCAGCGCAGGGGCACGCAAGTCACAAGGCTGCACCTGGAACTTGGCGAAGCACACATAAGGTGCTTGGCAATCACAACAACAGCAAGCTGCATTTGAACCCACCTGGAACTTGGCGAAGCGCACGTAGGTGGACACGCCGTCCGAGTCCAGCGCCATGCCCGGCACAAAGCGGACCTGCGCAAACGGAGGAGGTGGCAAACAAGTGAGGTTGGTCAGCTGCACTGGTTGGCCGAAAGTTCAAGAGACATGCCCGGCACAAAGCGGACCTGCGCAGGGACCATCCAGGCGGAAGCATTCAGTTGAGCCAGTTGGTCAGAAGGGTAAGCTGAGCGCCATGCCCAGTGCAACGCTCAACACTGCAGCAGGTGCATGCAGCAGCAAACGGTGCCCCACCTGCAGGTCGGGCAGCGCCTGGCCGGCCGTGCGCACGAACGCGCCGCGGTCGCATCCGGTGGAGGTGAGGGGGCCGGAGCCGCGCAGCAGGTAGGACAGGATGGCGCGCTTGCGGATCTGGCCCTTGGCGTTGTAAATGTCGTCTGTAAGGGGGGGTGAGAGGGCAGGCCATACAAAGAGGGATGAGTTGGGATTCAGGGAGCGGGTATGGCAGACAGTGGGCGGCATTGCTTGCTCTAGCAGTGGCTTTCTGTTCTGCAGTGGCTTTCAGTTCAACAATTCCCGTTGTGCAGCACACCTCTCACCGGAGATGGCGATGCATTCGTACCTGTTGTCGAACTGGCAGCATGCAAACTGGATGTGAAAAGTAAACAACAAGTTTCATGTCTCACCGGAGATGGCGATGCCGTCGTACTTGTCCTTGAGCGGCGCGGCGGTCAGGCAGGCGGGCTGGTCCTGCAGGTTGGCGCCCACCGCTGCAAAGAAGGATGGGACGATACAACCGAATTGAGCAGCTTGACAGTGCATGGCACACGGTCCAGCTGGGCAGCGGGGTGCGTGTGCTGCTCTCAATGGAAACCACCTCCCAAAAAAGACGGCGAAGCAGGTGCGGGTACACACCCGGGAGATCGGCGGCCACCGCCAGCCCGTGCTCCCGCAGCTGCGAGCCGTTGCCCACTCCCGACAGCTGCAAGTGGTGAGGAGTGGGTGTGCATGAATGCAGAAGTGGGCAGTTGCAGGCAGGCAGGCAGCACAAGGGACAGTGTGTGCCAGGCTTGAGAGACAGGTTAAACACCCGACAGCTGCAGGTGGTAAGGAGGGCGCAATGCGGTGTGTTCCACATTTGGGTGTGCAATTGTGCATGGCTGGTTCTGCTGTGCATGCACTGCTGTGCATGCGCTGCGCCTTGCTGTTGGCTGAGCCTTGGCTGCTCCAGCCATCCACACACACAGAAAGCAGCGCGCACCTGCAGGATGTGTGGTGTGTGCACGGCGCCCGCGCACATGACCACCTCGCCGCCCGGTGCCAGCTCAGCGGTCAGCCGCGTGCCTGCAACAAAAAGGATGGCCACAGGGCATTTCGATGCGGATGCTGAGAAGGCACAGGTCAAGCGACGTGGACAGGGCACAGGCACACTGCACGTCCGCAAGGCAGCAAGCTGTGCCGTGTGCCCGTGCATTAACCAACACAACCCACCAGCAGGACCGTCCAGCGAGAACTTAAAGCCCAGCAGTATAAGAGGAGCCACCCTATCTCAATCTCTAATCAGCTGAACGCACCCGCGGGGCCGTCGAGCGAGAACTCGACACCCAGCGCCGTGGGCTTGCCGCCCGCCTTGTCAATGTGCACCCGCGTGACCGCTGCGCCAGTCAGCACCTGCGGTCGGGCGCCATAACACACAATGTTCATTCAGCGCAAGCCTGTGACGGGCTACCCGCAGAAGCCGCATGCAACATGAAATCTTTTGGGGTACGAGTAGCAGCAGGGGCACACCCAGCGGCACGCCCTTCAGCCTTCCAGACCTGCAGGTTTGGCCGCCCCATGGCGGGCTTGAGGTACTGGCGGTACATGTCCGCGCGAGTGCCCTTGTCCTGCATGACCTGGAAGGTACCGTAGCCGCCCTGCAGTACCGGGAGGGGTGGCGCAAGAACAAGAGGGTGGCGTGAGTGGGTGCGTTGAGAGGGCGGTAGGGCGCAATGGGCTGCGAAGGACTTTCAAGCTGCACACCTCGTGAGTGTAGAACTGTAAATGTGGGCAGCCGTGCTTGTTGGTTCTTGGCATGCGCCAGCAATCGACAGCAGCAAGCATCAAAGCAAAGCATCCCAACAACTCTCACGTGGTCCTGGTCCCAGTTGTTGAAGTCCGAGTTGCGCGGCAGGCCCAGCTGCTGCGCCGAGGCAAAGAAGGCCGAATGCAGCTTGTCGTTGGTGTACCTGCTTGGGACATCGGGGGAAGTGGCAGGGTTGCGGGGCGGTGAGGACCGAGCAGGGATGCAGAGGTGTGGGGAGGAGGGGCGCAGCTGCTGCTAAACAAGCAGAGTCGCGGCTGCCACTCGCTGCAGTCCAAGCCTTGGCCAGCAATCGGCCCGCCACATGCGCATGCAGCAACATCAAGTGTCAACCACAGCTCCGCGCAGCGCACAGCATGTGTCGCCACAGCGTGCGCAGCGCACCTGGGGTTCTCCACCCGCATGGGGCCCTGCTTGCCGTGGAACTTGCCCGCCTCTGCGGCAGCGGGGGCAAACATCAGAACAGGCGCAACGAGTTAAGCAAGATGCAAGGCAGACAGGGCACCACCTGCGGCAGCAACACGGAGGGCATGCCTGCAAGGCCACTGGACCGTTGCAAACGCTCCAGAAACCTCATGCATCAGTGTAGCACCCATCCTCACCAAAGTCGGCGTTGGTCTCCGCTTTCACAAACCAGGGCAGCAGGTCGGCGGCGCCCCAGCCCGGCACGCCCCTGCAGGACAGGGAGCGCGAGCACCGTTGCAAGGCCTGCTACCTGACTGTGATACGAGCAAACCAGCAGCACAGTCACACAGCTCAGTGCAGCAGCCGCTCTGCGGGCGGTCAACGGCAGCTGCCCACAGTGCACCTTCCACGGCCTCCTGCTGCCGCCTGCCCCGCCGGGACCCGCTGCCTGCCTCACCAGCTGTCGTAGTCGGCGGCAGCACCACGGTGGTACAGCGTGGCGTTGGTGGACGAGGAGCCGCCCAGCAGGCGGCCGCGGGCCTGCAGGTAGAGAAGCGGTGCGCAGATGTACCGGTGCCAGCACACACATGCCCGTCTGCTTACAGCAGCAGGCGCCAGCAGAACCATATCGGCAGCCGCAGCAGCGCCGTTGCCGCGGCATGCACGGCCAAAGGGCCGGCATCCAATGCTGCAAGACCACAGCAATCCAGCAGCCAACCCAACACACATGCCCTCCCAAACATCCCACACCAGCAACTGCACTCAGCCAACCAACCCCACATCAGCAGCAGCCAGCACCCAGCTCACCAGGTAGATCTGGCGCTCCGCCAGCTGCGGCTGCAGGCTGGAGAAGAGGTTCCAGTCCAGCGGCGAGCGGAAGAGGCGGGTGATGGCGGCGGGGATGCGCACGTCGCGGCTGGTGTTGTCGGGACCCGCTTCCAGCACCAGCACCCGCTTAGTGCCGCCCTCAGTGAGGCGGTTGGCCAGCACGCAGGCGGCAGTGCCGCCGCCAACCAGGATGTAGTCATACTGCTTGCCGGTCACCGGGGACGACGTCTCCGTCAGCACCTTTTTGATGTCCTCAACCGCAGAGGCGCGCACCGTGACGCCGCCGGTGCGGGCGGCGGCAAGGCCTGCAGGAAGCGCGGGGAGGGGAGTGAAAGGCGAGCAGGGACGCTGTGGCGGCAGCACAGGGCCAGCAGGGCTGCACTTGTTGGAGCTGGAATGTATGCAGCTTACTGGCATGACTGGAGCAGCACAAGCAGGATAACAAACCCGCATGCAGGGTGCACCGCAGCATCGCTTGCGCGGGCTGCCCGCCTCCGCAGGCGGCGGCAGCAGGCGGCGGCAGGCGGCAAGGGCGCGCTCACCCCGGCTGCTCGTCCGCTGGGCCTTGAAGGCCGACACGGGTGCGATGGTGCGCTTGCTGCTTGCCAGCATCCCCAGGCTGCTGCTGCGGCCGCCCCGAGCAGCGGGGCCGGCTGCGACGGCCTGCGCGCTGCGGGAGGCTGCCACGCTAGCCATCGTGACACAAGCAAATTTGGGCGATGCGCCAAAGCCGTTTGCAGGCCGCGCCGAGTGCCGAGCGAGCCGGATAGGGACCGAACTGAGATCCCCTGGCGAGCGCTATCGACTCAATTAGGTGCCGCAAATAACTGAGGGGCGCGACGACAGCAATGCGTGCGAACGGTTGCCATGCTGACGCGGGCGGCAGGCAGCCGGGCAGCCGACGGCCCTTGCCGCCAGGCACTCCCCTCCGCCTGGCTTTTTCCATGCTGTGCCCATGTTACAGGGCACAGTGACAGGTAGAAAAGATAGATATGCAAGGTATGAATGCAACAGTGCTCAGTGCTAAGCAAGGCAGCTCGCGCCGCTAGGCATTGCAATGCATGCGCAAGCGCAAGGCAGCTCAGACGAGCATGGCAGCCAGCAGGGCGCCCCCCAGGAATGCAGCCGCCTGTGGCGCCAGCTCGCTGAATGCTGCCGACGTGGCTTCCGCAGGCTGCGGCGCCGGCGCAGCCATGCCGTCCTGCCCCTCAGGGCCCGCTGCCGGTGCCGCCGCCGCAGCAGCGGGGGTGCATCCCGGCAGCACGGCGGCAGCCTCCCCGGTGTGGGGGTTGGGCGGGTTGGTGCAGATGGCAGGGAAGTTGGCTGCCACGTCAGCATCGGCGCACATGCCCTTGAAGCCGCTGTCAGAGCACTCGGGCATGTCGGGCATGGCTGCAGCAAGGGGGATGGTTTGGGTGGGTAGTTGAGAGGGAAGGGATGGGAGGGGGGAGGGAGGGGGAGTGAACAAGAATGCGCGCAGCTTTGCAGTAAGCGATTTGAGCAGGCATGCAGATGAACTCTGCACATGCCAATACCGCACACACCGCCACACTGCTGCGCACCGTAGCACTGGTGGGCCAGGATGGGCAGGGGGCCCGGGGTGCCGGTGCAGTTGGCAAAGGACATGGCGTTGGGGCCCTCCCACGGCTCGCCTGCGGCGGGGGTGATGAGGGAACAACGACAGCACAACGTGGGCTTGCAACTTGCAACAAGTACAGCTGAGCGAGCATGAGCCTGTCAGGACGTGCAAGCAGGTGGGTTCACCCTGCCATTTGCATCCCGTGTCCATGCAAGTTGCAGGTTGCAGGCGGCAGGCAGCACATGGCTGATATCATACAACAGATCCACTACACCCTGTGGCTCACACTCGTAGCAGCCATCCATGTAGTGCGTGCTGCACAGCGAGTTGATGGCTTCCCGCACAATCATGGTGGACAGCAGCTTGGGCACGGGGCCCGGCTGGGTGCACTGCGCCACCTTGGTGGCGTTGGAAGCGCACAGCGCGACCCAAGCCTCACAGCCCTTCATCTGCAGAAGGCGGAAGGTGGTATCAATGTGAGGGGAGCAGCTCGATGGATGCTGAGCAGGCAGCCATGGCCTTTTAAACTGCAGGACAGCGTGCAGCGGTGCTGTTCCAGACGGCGATTCGGCCGCGGCTCCCTCCGACCACCCCACAACGCCCAGCTTTTGGGCAAACTGTGCAGAATAATTTGTACGAGCAGCTAAGCAGCTTGCCTTGGGCATGTCGGTGGCGCACACGCCGCCCACCAGGGAGGAGGGCTCGCAGTACTTGCCGTCTGCAGTGCAGGCCTGCGAGAAGAAAGATGCAATGAATCTGCGCCATGCTGAGCTCGCCAAACTGGCCATCCGCAGCAGCAGGCTGGCAAGCTGCGAGCAGAGGCTGCAGTTGCACATGCTACATGTGAGCAGCAGATGTTCTGGCTGCTGCAGAGCGGCCGCGCATGCAGCGTCCCATCAGTGTGCTGCGTCAGTCAGGCAGCAGGCATGCCCCGCCCACCTCGCACTGGGTGCGCAGCGAGCAGGCGGGCATGTAGGGCATGGCGTCGCACAGCTGGTCCAGGTCATCGTTCCAGTCTGTCGCAAAACAGGAGAGCATTTCGTTAGGCTTGGCGGTACAGCAAAGGAGGCGCCCCACAGCCCCAATGGCCATGTAAATGCCGCCGGGCCGAGGCCCCGCTGGTACAATACGCGCAACACCCAGAGACCGCTACATGCTTTCTGCACTCTTTCCCGTGCAGCACCCACCCTCGTCGCTGCGCTCAAAGTCCTTGCACTTGGTCTGCGCAGGGTCCTTGTAGCAGGCAGCCTTCGTGTTGCGGCTGCCGCCGCCCATGGGCATGCGCATGCCGCCATCGGCGGCAGCAGGGGCGGGGGCCATTGCGCCGCCTGTGCGTGGTGTCGTGGAGAACATGCTTCTTGGCATGGGATCGCATGGCTCGCTGAGGAACTAGTGCGAGGAAGCAAGCTCACAGCAGCGTGCAGTCGGCTGACCAACTGGCCGACCCGGCCTCGCCAACGGTCGTCGTCGGCGAGCGGCAGGTGCCACCAGCAGGCCAACCCCGCATGCCGCGCACCTTCCATCGCCATGCCGTCCATCTCCATGGCCCAGGCGCGGCCCGCCAGCAGGCAGGCGGCAAGCAGCAGGGTGACGCGCAGCCGGCTCGCCATGGCTCTGCTTCCCTGGCTGCCCCGCGCTGAGGGAAGACTCAGAAGGATGCGATGAATCCGCCGAGCAAGCGGCAGGGGCTGGGTGGTTCGAATTGAATGCCATCTGCTGAGCAGCGTCCTCAGCGGCAGCACGCCCAGCGGCCAGACTGGAGGCAGGGTGATCTGCGCCATGCCCCCCTCGTTCAGCGGCTGCTACTCTATTGCAGGAAATATTTTCTTCTCGTTTTTGTCCAGTTGCACGGTATCAAGTGCTGCTGCAGGCAACCACACAGCCCGAGATACCGCACAGCCATCATCGCACAGATCGACACATGACAGAGGCAACTAAACGCATTGCTGTGCAACAACAACAGTTCGACGAGCTGATGCATGAGTACTAGTGCTGTGCAGCCTATCGGGCTGCTGAGAGCTGTGCATGTCGTTCATTCTGCCTGCCCTTCACCAGCCGCCTCCTCAACCGCCTCAGCCGCCGCCGCCGCCTGCCGCCGCTGCTCCTTCTCCGCCGCCCGCGCCGCGCCCAGCGCCCGGCACACACGGCGGTGCCCCGCCCGCCAGTCGGCGTGCGAGCAAGCGGTGCCGCAGTACCACACCACGCGGCAGGCGCTGCATGGGTGAAGGTGCAGATGGGGTAAAGGTGAGTGAAGGTGTGGGCAAGCGGAGCTGAGACAGGCAGACAGCAGTAATCCTGTGCGACAGCTCATTGCATCAACCAACCAACCCCCAGCCCTTGCAAACACCATCCCCTCTCAGCCCACCTGCACCGCTGGCTGCCGGCGCCCTGCCCCGCCGCCGGCCCGCCCTCACCGCCCAGGTTGGCGCAGCGCAGGTAGGCGCACGAGCGTGCTGCCGCCGCCTGCGCCAGCTCCAGCGCCGCCGCCGGCTGCGCCTTGGGGCGGCGCCACCAGGCCAGCAGCGCAGCTGCCAGGCGGCGAGCGGGCGGCGGCAGCAAAGCAGTAGGCTGTGCCCAACTTGCGCTGCAGCTGCCCTCCGTGAAAAGGCGTGCTGATGCAGGCACGATTTCTGCCAAAAATGTTGCGTCTGCAGCCAGTGCAGCCGCTGTAGCTGCCGCTGGCTTTTCAGCTGCTGCTGACTGCTGCGCAATGCCATCCGCTGCCATCCGCAACTGGGCTGCCATTTGTAACACTGCCATTTGGGCTTCGTTTCACACCCTCCCCCAGCTGAAACAGACCGCCCACCTGCGGGATAAGCTCAAGGCACTGGTTAGCCACCGCCTGCAACCGCTCATTGGTTGCCAGGGCGGGTGCGCCCCAAAAGAGCGCGGCGGCAATGCCAGCCAGCAGGTGGCCGGCAGATTCTCTGTCCAACTCCTCATTGCGGTCAGCACAGGCGTCCAGGATCGCCAGCAGCGCCTCGCTGTGTGCTACAGCCATGGCACGCAGGCACCTGCAAAGGGGGTCCGGAGGAAGTGCCAGGTTGCATGCCGCCAGGTCCGCATACAGTTAACCCAGGCACACCCGTGCTCAGCCCTGGCGACCTGCATCTGCCACACCTACACGCTACCAGCGAGCTTACCCGGCAACATTCGACGGCAGGCCACCCACACCTCCTTCCTCGTAGCAATAGATGAAGGAGGCGGCCTTGAAGGGCTCACTGACCAGTGGGAGGAGGTACATCACTTGAGGCGCAACAAGCGATATCAAATGCTGCGGGATAGCGCCCGCCAGCACAGCGTGCGCCGCCCGGCACGCTGCAGTGTGCAACTGCCACAGCCCCGCCAGGCACTCGGCCTTGACTGCTGCATCTTGGGCTGCCCAGCCGGCATCTGGCAGCCGAACGCCTGGATAGGCGCTCCAGCCCGCTGCAACCGCAAGTGATAGAGCTGCGCATGCCACCTCACTGGGGCGCGTCTGCATGCTGGAGCCTGGCCCACGGCCCTGCTCCTGGTCCGCAATCTTGACCACAGCTGGCAGCAACCGCAGCGCAGTGGCCGCGCCGTGCAGCCAGGCTGGCAGGTCCAGCATGGCTTCAATCACTGCCGCTGGGCGCCCGCCATCGGCCTCTTCCCGTGTGGCCCCAGCCAGCAGGGTTGTGACTGCGGCAGCTGCACTGACAGTCCGGGCCGAGTGCTGCAGGCTGGGACCTTGCGCCTCAGCAACAGCGGCTAAAGCTTCGCCAAGCTTTGGCAGAGCAGCCAGCAGCAGCTGCGCCTGCCGCCGAGGCAGCGCCACTGGAGGCAGCTCAGCTGCTGGCTGCTCCCCGGCCTGCTGGGGCGAGTAGGCGACTTGGGGATACTGGAACAGCACTGCATCCCCCAGCTGCCAAACGAAGAACAGTGTGGTGTTCGGGACATTGTGGGCAGCAGGCTCGGCCGCTCAAGGGGATGGGCAGTGCTGCAGCAGCTGGGCTGCAGCGGCCAGCAGGTGTCAGCCTGCATCTGGCCCGGCCGCAATGGCCTGCTGCTGCTGCAAGGGCCTGAGGCAGCCGCACACAAAGGCCGCCATGTGCACTGCGTTGTCCCAGGTGCACTCTGCTGGGCGACGTTCGGGCGGCAGCTGCAGGCCCACCGCCATGGCTGAAATGCCGGGCATTACCAGCTGCAGTAGGCCGCTGCACAGCGGCGTGTCTCGCAGCAGCTGCTGGCTGTGGGCCTTAAAGGCTGGAGAAGCAAACAGGCGACCCAACACTCCAGACAGGCAGGCCAGCAGGTGGGCATGAAGAGTGCCTGCGGGCGGTGTTTGGGAGGTGCAGGAGTTTTGTGATATGCCGTGTCAGCTCCTGTGCACACAGTGCAAATGGGTTCCAGCAGTGCCTCAGAGTTTTTTGCGGTACAACAGCAATTAAATAGAATTGTTTGGGCAGCTGCTGCACCCCAATTGCCCACCTGCACCCAATTGCCCACCTGGCTTCCAGGCCGGCAGTTTCAGCAGTCGCACGCTGGCCAGTGTGCACTGCAGCCACTTCTGCAGCAGCGCTGGTGGTGCGCAGGCCTGCGCCACTGCTGCGACAGCATTGCTGGCTTCCGTATCTTGGGCGCAGTCCGCCAGGCGGGAGGCCGCCAGCTGCCGAGCGGTCAGCGCCCACACCTGAACACCAAGCGTAGAGCACAGCCGCTGCGCCATTGCCGCCCCATGCTGCACCTGCTGCGCCACGAAACGCTGCGCCGCCGCACCGCAGCGCAGCAGGAGCGTGGGACAGGGCCAAAAGCCCTCCAGCATGTCGGGCGTACCAGTGGTGCACAGATCGAAGTAGGTGCTGACCAGCTGGCAGAGCGCATGCACCCGCCACGCTGTGGGCCAATCTTTCACCGAGCTTGACATAGTGGCCCTCAGTGCGTGCAGGCAATCAGCAGCCATGGCGAGTGTCCTGCGGCAGGGTGGCAAGCCATAGATGCACCGTCGCGGAGGGCTGCGGCGTCGGGCAGCGGCTCTTGCGGCAGGCTGTTGCGGCTCAGATCGGACGGTGGTCACATCCAGCACAAATTGTACGGCCCTCACTTGCGCAAAGCGGCCGTCTCGGCTGGAGAGGGCTCCACCCCGCTGGCCTGCAGGTTGTCGAGCGCGCCGCCCTCGCCTCCGATATCGAACAGTCTTTCTGACAGATCATGTGCTGCTGCTTCATCGACGGGGAGCGAGAAGCGGGGCAGGAGCCCCCGCAGCTGCTGGTTCAGGGCCGCCCAGGACATGGCGGCTTCCTTGATGTGGTAAGGATGCACAGCGCGGGTGATCAGGCTCGGGTGAGGGCGCCAAGCTCGCTCATCGGGCCGCCGCCACAGCGCGGCAGAGCGGCGGCAGGAGGGTTTGGCCGGCTGAGCCTGGCTGAGACAGTCTCATGCCCGAGTGCCGGCTGTTGACATCAGGCATACCCAGTGCCCTTCAAACCATGGCTACCGGCATCTTGGACTGCACATGAACATGTAAGCCACCTGTTGCATTGATGCAACTCCTCTTATTACAGCAGCATCATGCCTCGTGGGCAGATCCGACAGCGATGGATATCAGCCACGCCAAGCTCAGCAGGCCATGTGCCAACACAAACTGATGTGGCCCATCCAGACCTTCCCCGCTGCACAGCGCAGCCAGCTGCGCATCGGCTGCCGCCCATGCTGCCCCTGCCTTGCGTGCCGCCCAGCCGAGCGTGCCCACAATGCCGCGCCGCCGCGGCTGCTGTCGCTCGCCCTGATTAGCAGCTGGTGGCGCAGGCGCAGCCCTCCCGGCGACCAGCAGTGCAGGTAGAAGCAGCGCCAGCGTGGCGTTGAGGAAGGTCAGCACGGAGACGCAGGTTGCGTGCGGGTCGCCGCCTGCGTGGGAGTGAGGTCGGGTTGGGAAATGTTGGGAAATAAACGTGAGGCACACTGCCAAGCACGGGGCCGTTAAAGCAAAGCAGTCCTGCTGAAGGAATGCCGCCACTGCGCCACGTAGCCAGCAGCTTGCCACCCCACTCAGCCCCCTCACCAGCGCCGCCCCGCCCGTGCGCCAGCCCCGCCAGCGACAGTCCCAGCGGGCCGGGCAGCAGGGTGGAGAGCCAGCTGGCCAGGTGCACCATCCGCCGCTGCGTCAGCGGGTCGCTCAGCAGCGGCGAGCGGCAGTAGCCTCCATTATCGGAGCCGAAGAGGACGAGTATTTGCTGCGCCACGGTGGCCAGCACGGGCAGCTGCAGCACCACCGCCACCGTGGCAATGTGCAGTATGCGGGTGCCCAGCACCAGCCGCATGCCGTCCCTCAGCAGCCCCCAAAAGCCAGGGGTGGCGGCATGGTGCAGCGCCGCCGGCGGGCCGGCCTGCAGGCAGCGAAAACAGGGGCCCAATACATGTGGCAAAGGGCAGATAACACTCTTAATGGCTGCACAGGCGCAGCAGCAGCCAGTGGAGTGTGCGGCGCGGCAGGCACTAGCAGGCCAGCCACTGCACATCTTGCCTCCCTGCCAGCACTCACCGTTTTTGCGCCACCCAGCAGCAGGTGGGAGATGCGGACCAGCGTGAGCCCTCCCACCCTGCGCAGCAGGTGCGGTTGCAAAATGGGTACATGGTCACAGAGCATGGCAGTGCAAATGCGCCCGCTATCCCCAACTCCTGCTGCCTGTCAGCTTCCCAATCCCACCGCCCTTCAGTCCCCTCCCTGCTGTCCCTCAATTGCCCCCCTGGACCCTGATAAACCACCCACCTGATCCTCAGCCACACGTGGGGCGCCAGCAAGCCGGTCAGCAGGGCGGCGCTGATGACACTGAACTGGGCGGCGCGCTGCGCCACCTCCCACCACGCCAGCGGCTGAGTGGTATGCGTGAACAGGAACAGCTCCCACAGAACTTCCCACACGCCGGTTGCAATGTCAGCACGGATGGCCATGCGAGCGGAACGGGCGGCAGGGGCGGGAGCCACTCCTGCTGCCGGCGCCGCTGCATTGCCGTCAGTGTGGGGCTGCCGCAGGGCCGCGGGCCCAGGCTCCGACACAGCAGCTACTGCAGCGTGTGCAGTCGTGGCTTGGCCTGCGCCCTGCGGCCAAGGCCGAGGGAGGTGCAGTGCGAGGTTGGCGGGTCTGGCAACCCGAGCGGCGCCAGACGGCCGCAAGGGCAGCGGCGGCAAGCAGGCGCAGAGCAAGGGGCCACCGTCGAGCATACAGCTTGAGCCACCGTCGTGCATATGCTCTGACCTCCATCGTGCCGCTTAAAGGTCCGAAGCCGTCGCGGGAGAACTGGCCTCTTCGTCCAGCCGTCCGTCAGAACGAGGTTGTTGGTTGCAGAAGCGACACTTGTGATCGTAACGAACGTGCGCGACGGCCGCCGCAAGCCGGCGCAAGCACATGTATACCGCCGCCCATGCGGGACCCGCCTTGCGCCCCCTTGCACACGCAGCCACCAGCTAGCCCGCCTTGACGCACAGTCTAAGGCAGCAGTGCGCAGCTTATAGCAGTATTTCACCGAGCTGCATATTGGAGTGTCTGAGATATATTTGAAGCAAGCTCAAACTGAGATGCAATGTGTTTACAGCCGCACACTGAGTGCGTGACTCCACGTGGCCCCTTGAGCCACGCCTGTGTGCCCACTCCTGAAACTTCTGCATCTCTTAGTTACAAAGGCAGCCAGTGATGACATCGTCACAGTATGATCAAGGCAACACAATGCTAGCAGTGCAGGGCAGGCCACAGGCAGGCTGGCACACAGGACATGCGGGACACAGTGCGCGGGCCGAGCGGGCAGAGCCGATAGCAGCAGAGGGTTTTGCAGTGAGGGAAGCGGCGATGTGGAACATGGCACAATCAACGGTGCTGAAAGTTTGCTGAAATCCATACAGCCTAAAAGACTCATCCATCCTGCCCTTCCTCAGCCGCAGCCTCAGCCGCAGCCTCAGCAGCCGCCGCCTGCCGCCGCTGCTCCTTCTCCGCCGCCCGCGCCGCGCCCAGCGCCTTGCACACGCGGCGGTGCCC
>VFQQ010001220.1_pt1 | contig 38032 bp, 66 predicted proteins | sample 3512341 | NCBI WGS metagenome assembly VFQQ01 (sample SAMN10412373, study PRJNA504923) | tailings metagenome | isolation source: Relicate 2 Philex TSF1 revegetated site | place: Philippines: Tuba, Benguet | collected 2017-08-29 | reverse complement strand
CTTTGTGGGCTGCTTTAGTCTGTGTTGCGCCAACCACGCATATTTAACCATTTTGCAGGACCCGTACTTCTTCAGCGCTGCACAACCTCAAGGCGCTCACTCCCACTCCCTCACAGTCGCATCTCGTTTTGTTATTTTTGTTATATTTATCATTGCTCATCTGCAGGACCCGCGCTTCTTCACGCTGCACGACCTCAAGCGCTCGCGCTTGTTGCTCTATATGATACACAACTCACCCTGTTATTTAATCCATCTTGTTCTGATGTTTTATTGCTGTTCCGCAGGACCCGCGCTTCTTCACCCTCCACGACCTGAAGCGCTCGCGCCAGCTGGCGGGCACCCTGTTCAACGTGCTCTTCAACCTCTCCAAGTTCATGGCATATGAAACGCGGGACCCCTTTGTCTCGCGCCAGGTGGGCGGGGGCTGCAGATGGGCCCGTTTATGTTGTGGTGGTTTGTAGGAGAAACTGGCTGCAACCTCTCCAAGTTCATGGCCTACGTAACGCGGGACCCCTTTGTGTCGCGCCAGGTGGGATGGTTTTAAAGTGCTGTGCTGACTGGCTTGAACATGAGGGACCCCTTTGTGCCGCGCCAGGTCTGTTTGCGCGCTTTGCATGCTTTGCCGGCTGCACTGCGGTGTCCGGATCAGCAGGGAGTGGCAGGGCCGGTTGAGTGGGACGGCGTTGCTCGCTCGAAGCTATTCCCCTTCTGATGCGCAGGCATAGCTGGCGCGTAGCGCACCAACTAACCTCTCATGTCAGGGTTGTCTGATTTCGCTGGCAACTGTTATCCATCCACAAGCAGGAGCGGGAGGACGGGCTGACCGAGTGGGACCGCTTTGCGCGCACCGAGTACCTGCGGCTGGCGATGGAGGAGGACGCGGAGAACGACAGTGAGTTGATTGGGATGGTGCTTTGCATCTGCGTGTGAAGTTGGCACGTTGGGGCATGCGGCTGGCCATGGAGGAGGACGCCGAAAATGACAGTGAGTGAATGAGTGAATAGAATTATGAATGTTGCCTGTATGGCACGTTTGGTGTGATCTGTTCTGTTTGCAAGTACCTGCGGCTGGCCATGGAGGAGGACGTGGAGAACGACAGTGAGTGGCAAACCATGGTGGAATTCTGGCATGTGTATGGCACGTGGGCGTGTCCTATTCTGTGTGCATAGAGAGTACTTGCGGCTGGCGATGGAGGAGGATGCTGAGAACGACAGTGAGTTGGGCTTGGATGCTTGGTGGGGTGGCGAGCGTGCCGAGCGTGGCTTGCCGGGTCTGCGGATGCTGAGCGTGCACAAACGGCACTGCCCATCCGGCTGTTGCCCCCTTGCTGTCTCTTGCGTGCACGCAACAAGCCCACACCGTTCCCCGTCCCCTTTCCTTGCGCCCGCAGCCGCGTCAGACGGCGCCTGGAGCCGGTTAGACGCCTTGTGATAGCGCGCACCCAGCCAGCGCTCTGCTGCTCCTTGCACAGAGCAAGTGCGGCAATAATCGGCAAGTGCGGCCACAGGCCCTCGCTGCCACCCTCCAGCGCAGCGCAGCGCACAGCATGTGGGGCAGCATGCTTTGGTAGCATGCTGCGCCCGCTGTGCTGCGCCCGCTGTGCGCGCTGTGCTCGCCCCGCGGCCTAAGCCTGGCGCCACCCCACCGTGCAGTGTACTACGTCCCCCTTCACTCTTTTTGCCCAGCCCCCATGTCCCTCGAACGCTCGATAGCTCCAACTCTGTGCCTGTCCTCCTCTCTCCCCCTGTTGTGTGTTCCCAGCTGCGCTGGACGCCTGCCGCCGCCTTGCTGGCATGCCCTGCAGCCTGTGCCGCATGCGCTAGTGCCATCCCCTCCTCACCAGTGCCGTCCTCTCAGTCTGCCACTCACCACCCACAATTCCATTTGCACCGTGCTGCTGCTGCTTGCATAGTCGTTGCTGCACCACTACCACCCCCATTTGCTAAGGGACGCATGTGCCCACTGGTCGCTGCATTACCCTGCACCCGCCCGCCGACCGTACCCGCACGCCCCATTTGATTGCTTGCCAGCACTGAACCGTACTGCCCCCCCTCCAGACCGTATCGCTTTGCCGCACACGCAGCCGCATGCGCGCTGCGCGCTGCCGTCCCCGCTGGCGGCTGCTGCGCGTGCTGTGCGTGCTTCGTGTGCATGAGGCCGCTGCCACCCACCCCCGTACAGAAGCACAAAACAACCACCACAACAACTGGCACCCTCTTGATGACATATCGACTTGCGGCGGGCCCGCTGCCCGCCCCTCAGACGCAAGCATGATGAATGTAAACAGCCTCGCATAAGTGTAGTTACATCGGATGGGCGAGGGAATCAGCTAGTGGCACCGATTCAGGCACAGTGGTCAGCGGCAGTCAGTCCAGCACAGTTCATTGAAAGGGTGGGAGGGGAGCCCCGGCTACCAGCCACTTGTGCAGGCAACGGTCGAGGGGCAGGGGCAAATATGCAAGATGCGTTCATTGCAGTCAGCCAGGTGCGGTGAAAGCAGGTGCAGTCAGACCAGGTGAGTCAGCCCGGGCAGAGTAACTCTCAATGCCGTCAGCCCAGGTACACGCCGCAGGCAAGCAACAGGAAGACGGTGCCAAAGCCCAGGCAGGTGGCCGCCACCCCTGCAAGCATGACTTCTTCGGGCAAACCCCGCCGCCGCCCCGTGCTCAGCTCCTCCCGCACGAAGAAGCTGCCGCTGCAGGGGAGTTTGTTGTGGGAGGGGCGTAGAGGGAGGCAGGCTGTTTGAGTGAGGTGGTCAAAGTGGAAGAGCACAGAAGGAAGAGAGGGTGGAAGCGCTGCTCGTGGTTGGCCACAGGTGCAGGTGTCACGCCTCTCGAAAGCCACGAGACGGGAGCCACAGCCTTTGTGCTGGCGGGCCGACTTGCACTGCCCATGCTGGGACCCAAGTTGTCATGCATTTCAGCAAGTGCCGTCCCTTGCTCCCAGCAAGCACAGCGCTGCTTCTTCTTGCCTGCAAGCCAACCAGCATTGCCCTGGCCCGCCAGCGCCTTGCACATCCCTCACCTGGCCAGCAGGCCGCTGATCAGCAGAGCCAGCGCCAGCGGCTGAAACAGCGCCTCTGGCACTGGTGGCGTCACAGGAACAGTGCCTGCCGCAACCTGCAGGAGGCACGGACACAACGAGCAGGCGGGGCTTGGCCAGGGCACCGGCACCAGCGTGGGCACCGGCGGCGCCGGCGCTTGGCGGCGGCGCGGCAGCGCTCGCGACAGTGACGCTTCCATGGGTGAGCGCTCACCATGAGTTTTATGAGCGCTTGATCTTCTGGTTTCACTAGGACGAGACCCGGTAGGGCTGCGCCAAGCAAGGCAGGGTTCTCGGGGTGACTGCCAGCCCTGTTACGGTGCTTGATCGCTTGAAAGTTGGCTGCAATGCTCCCGGAGCAGCGTTGCAATGCGCGCAATCGCAGGTGGGCCGGCTCCCTCCCATGATGCCGGCCTCTCCATTGCTTGCCTTCTCGGTCGCCACTCGCAATAATAACAAGCTTTGCATCGAGTCCTTGTGCCAAAACGTGGGTCAGGCCGTGCACCGGGGCGCTTGCAAGGTTGCAGCCGTGCCCACCGCCTTTCCGGCCGTCGACCCATTGAAAGCGGACGCAGTTGGCCTCTGACGAAATGGCAGCCATCGCCAGGCCCGTGGCCTTCGTTGCCGGTGAGCTGAGGTCGGGCCCCGCCCCCTGGCTGGCCCTGCCGCCTTGCAGACCGCGCAGCATCAATGGTGATGTCATTAGAAGATCGATGCATCCTGCGCCATGGTGCCAGCACGCCGCCCACACTGCCGCCGCCGCCGCCGCCGCCACGCAGGCTGCCGCCCGCCGCGGCAGGTCTCTAGCTGCAGCAGCCCCGCGGTTGCTCGGCGGCAGCTTGTGGTCGTCGCCGCCAAGAAGGGCGGGGGCGGCAAGAAGGGCGGCGGCCAGAAGAAGGGGCCTGGCAGCCTGATGAACCCTCCCAAGCCGGCAGAGCCGTGGCTGCAGGTGCGGCTGCAGGTGGTGCCGCTTGCGCCTGCTGCGTAGCTTCGAGGAGGGCACGAGTTTTTCTTACAGTTGCATTCTGATTGACCTGAGTGTTGCTGGACAACTGTATGCGCAATTATGACCTCTCGTTAGATCGAGCTCTGCTGCTGACGTGGGACCCTCCTGTGAAAGAGCTTCATGTCATGTGTGGCAACCCTACCCCCCTCCCCACAGCCTCGAGTGGCGATGCACCACCGATTGCCTGCTGCTACTGCTTGCACCCGCACAGCTGCTGTCTTACGAGCGCCTGATGGTTGCACATTGCACTCACCCTCCCCACAGACCCGAGTCATGATGGACCACCAATGCCTGCTGCTATTGTTTGCGTTTTGCAAAAGCCGCAAGTTCTATTGCACATTGCTCACCCTCCCCACAGACCCAAGTGATCATGGATAATCTGCTGCTCATTGAGAGCCACTTCCGCAAGACCGGCAGGTGTGGCTTGACAACCGTTTGCCAAGTGTGGGGGGCTGCGTACCTGCTTGCACCGCTTGCTTGCTGATTGAGGGCCACTTCCGCAAGGCCGGCAGGTGCGGCTTGAGGACAACTAACTGTTTGCCAAGTTGGGGGGCTGCGTTCCTGTTTGCACTGCTTGCTTGCTCACTCATTGAGAGCTGCTGCCGCAAGGCCGGCAGGTGCGGGCGGCGGCTGCCGCACTGGGTGCTGGGTGCTGGCGCGGCTGGCCGATGCACCTGCCAGGTGTTTTGAATAGCCTGCTGAGCTGTTGCAGCACGATCCACTCCCTTGCACACCCATTTTGGGGGATGCTGAAGTGGAGACTGAGGAGCTGACCATTTTTGTTAGCTGCAGGCATGCGCTGAACTGGCAATTATCTGCTCCCTTGCAGGCCCATCTTCGGGGACGCTGAGGTCGAAATCGAGGATCTGACCAAGACGCTGTGGGACGCTCCTTTTGCCGTGCTCATGCACGAAGTGGAGGCAAGCTTTGGCTGCTGTGCATGCTACTGTATTGGCGCTGATGCTGTTGTCCTGCGCTGATGCTGTTGCCTTGCGCTGCTTGGCTGCCGTGCTGTCCCTGCTGCCGCCGCCACTGCTGCTTCTGCTGCCGCCGCCACTGCCTCCGTCGCCGCTGCCCATGCACGAATTGGAGGCAAGCTGATGCTGATTCTGATGCATCTGATGCACTGCTGCTCGTTCTGTTGTCTCGCTGGATCTGCTTCCGCCGCCATTGCTGCTGCATACTGCATGCATCGCTGCTGCTCGCCGCTCCCCTAGCTTTGCTGTCTGCCAACAACCGTCTGCCTGCCTGCCTGCCTGCCTGGGGGAGGGCCAGCCCAACCGATTCTGCCAGTTATTCTCTCAATGCTATACTTCCGCGCTTGCATTCTGAGCCGACTCTGTTGTGCTGTGGTGCTGACACGCTGCTTCCCGCTGCCGCTCGCCTTTCTCCACACAGGAGGGCCAGCCCAACCAACCACTTCGCCACCTGCCGTACTTGATATGTATTTCAGAATGTGCATTCCGATCCAAGTTTGCTGTTCTGTGGTACTTACACTGCCGCTCGTCTTTCTCCACGCAGGAGGGCCAGCCCAACCGCTTCTGTTACGGCAACCAAAAGGCGCTGGAGCTGTTTGAGTGCACGTGAGCCGATTCATTGATTATTATTCAGTTCGTCTTCTATCAATGTTTGTGTCTACGGCAACCAAAAGGCGCTGGAGCTGTTTGAGTGCACTTGAGCAGATCTATTTGCTGGTCAAAGCAGGCACTGGGAGTTGCGGTGGCGTTCTGTGCCATCCGTGCACGCTGCACAATCAGTGCCGCGCTGCTCCCCAACTGCTCCCCTCCACCTGCTGCCTCCTCCCCGCAGCTGAGGCGAGCTGATTGGTTTGATTTCATGCGCTGCTCCCCAATCACCCCCTTCTTCCCACCTCCTGTGAACTGCAGCTGGAGCGAGAGCTCTTTGGCTTGGTTTGCATGCGCTGCGCACCAATTGCTTCCCTCCTCTGCTTCATATTTGCAGCTGGGAGGAGCTGATTGGCTTGGTTTTCATGCGCTGCTCATCATTTCCTTCTCTTCACTTCCCCTCTGCAGCTGGGAGGAGCTCATTGGCACCGAATCCACCCAGAGCGCTGAAGATGCGGCAGATGTGAGCTACTGCTGCCGCTGCTGGCGTGCTTGCATCGTCGCCGCTGCCACTGCTGCCGCCGCCACTGCTGCCGCTGCAGCCGCCGCCACAGCGGTTATTTAGTCGACCCCCGTTTTTCTTTCACAATCGATGTCTTTGCCCGATGCAGGTCCAGGAGGACCGCAGCGCAGCGCTGGCCCGGGCCAAGGAGACGGGCTTTATTGACGACTACACCGGCTGGCGCAAGTGAGCTGACACCTGCCGTCTGCTGCAACTGCTGCTGCAACTGCTGCTGCTACTTCTGCCTGCTGACGCTGCGGCCTCAGCTTCTGGTCGTAATTACTGCATGGCCGTAACTACTGCAAATCAACATCTTGCAGGAAGTAATCAAACTGCAACCCAAGCCAACCATTTGCAGGAGCTGTTAGGGCACCCGCTTCTAGATCGGCCGCACCACGGCTGTTCAACGTTGAGTCGTGCATTTTGAGTAATCTTGCACATTCTATATCAACCATACGCAGGAGCTTCACGCACTTCCAGATCGGACGCACCACGCTGTTGAATGTGGAGGCACCCTTTCCATTCCATTTACTTCTCCACATTTTCTGGTAACCAACTGCAGGAGCTTCAAGGGCACGCGCTTCCAGATCGGCCGCACCACGCTCTTCAATGTTGAGGCGCCCAGCGGCGATCTGGTGGGCCAGGCGGTGACGATTCGGGAGTGGACGTATGAAGATGGGCGCAAGGTGGGGCTGCTTCTATTTTATTCAAGTACTGCTTAATTTTCAAGTACTGCTTGGACTACAGTAGTTGTAGTGCCCCATGCCGCCGTCTTTGCTCGATGCTTGGCTGTGGCTTACTTCAGCGCATGTGGGGGGCTTGTTACACCTGCCCTCACCTTCCCGGCTGGCGGCCACCTCTGCATCCCAATGGCTGCAAATTCCTGCCCACCTGTCCGCCTGCCCCGCAGGGCGGCGAGGGCGTTGATGCAGCAGCTGAGGCGGCGGCCGCGGCGGGCCCGCCGACCGCGGAGCAGCTGGCGGCGGCAGAGGCGGCGGTGGCGGAGCAGGGGGCGCTCATTCGGTGGGTGCAGGCAACTGCTGTCAGTGCTTGGTGCCGTCTTGAGGGGGCAAAAGTTGAGGGCAGGGGGCGCTCATTCGGTGGGTGCAGGCTTCGCTTTACTTGCACCCTGTGGCTGCTGCCAGTGCCTAGCGCTTCAGGCGGCCGGCTTGAGGGGGCAAAAGTTGAGGGCAGGGGGCGCTCGCCTGTGTTGCTTGCTGTGCAGGCGGCTGCAGGAGCAGCAGGGCCTGAGCCACCTGAGCAACAGCATCCCCTTGAACCATTGTGCCTTGCCTTCTCATTACAGACTGTATCATTCTGGTGGCATTTTTCCTGTGCAGGCGGATGAAGGAGGAGCAGGGCCTGAGCAACCGCCTTTTCACTTGCTTCTTTTGACTGCTTGCCCATCTTGATGCTATTGCTTACTGCGCTCTTTTGGCTTTGCAGGCAGATGAAGGAGCCTCTTGTCCTATCGTTGGCTGCTAGGCAACAACACCTAAATGTCATCTTTCGGTGTTCCTCTGCAGGCGGATGAAGGAGGAGCAGGGCCTGAGCAACAGCAGCCCCGAGGTGGCGGCTGAAGTGGAGAAGCTGCTGGGCCTGAAGCAGCAGCTGGAAGCGCTGCGGAACGCGGCAGCGGCGGCGGCAGCAGCCAGCTCATAGGGGCCACAGCAGCAGCTGCAGGCGCTGCAGGATGCAGCAACGGCGGCAGAGGCGGCAGAGGCAGCCACTGACCAGGCAGGGGCACAGCGCCGTGAGATGAGCTGGTACCGGCAAGCTGCTGATGCTGGCAAGCTGGTGACCTGGCTGCTTGAGAGCAGTTGCAGCAGCTGCAGTGGTGCCCAGCCGGCTGCCTTTCCTATGCATGCGCCGCCTTTGTGCCACCCTTTCACCTCCATCTTCCCTCCATCCTTGTTCTCCACCCTTCCATTTCATTCCATGATTCCTAGTGTTACAAGGGTGGCTGGGAAAAAAAGGTGCAGGATGGGTGCAACAGCGCGGTGGCGGCTGCGGCGCGGGTTTTGCGTGCGGCGGCCGCCACCGCTGGTTGGTGTGAGCAAGAAAGCGATGCGGGTGCTGGGGATAGGACGCAGGAGAGAATCTTGGGACTGGGTGGCAGCGGGAATGGAGCTGTGTGGGTGGCGGTCAGGGGGGCAGCGGGGCCAAAACGCTGCGGAGGCGGAGTGATGGTCAAGAGCTCACATATTGTGGAAGGTTGGTAGGCGACAGCAGAGCTACTACTTGCGATTTTGGATGCAAATGGGCGGCGGTCAAGTGTCAGCGCCCGGGTGGCTGAAATGTGCCAGGGGTCCCCAGTGCGGCAAGGGATGCAGAGGGCGGGTGGGGAAGAGAGAAGAGGGAGAAAAGGTGCGGGGTGCAATGTCCCAAAGAAACCCAGAGTGGTGCGGTCGTGGTGCAGAATGCGGCATGGGGTGCAGTGTGGATGCGTCGGAAAATGGGGGGCGCGCGGGGGCGCATGCAAAAAGGGGGGCTGCCGGCGCGCAGCGCAGGGAATGATGGTAGTTCTCAGCGGAATAAAATGGCTCCCAGGAAATGCTCCAAAGTGTAGTGCAGGTTGGGTCAAAGTCGGGGGTGGCATGTCGGTGGCGGGTGGGTGGTGTGGTTGGCTGGCATTGAGAGAGAAGAGCGCGCCTGCAAGCGGCGGGCCTTATTTAACCCCATGGAAGAGAGAAAGGGGATGGGAGATGCAACGGAGAGCGGTGTTTGCTGCCCACGGGGGGTGCTGGGGTGGGGGCGGAGGGAGGGGCCGGCGGGCCGCAAACACAGAGAGTGCAGTGCCTGGTGGCTGTCGGCTCAAAAGGAGGCTCAAAAGTAGGAAAGAAGTCAGCGGGAGACGGGAGCAGCAGCAAAGCTAGCTTATTGCAGCACCCAGCGCCGGGCTGGGCTCCTTGAGTTGGGGACGGACGGGGGCACGAAGCGTGCACAGCGGGGGAGTGGGGGAGACACAACAGGGTGGGTGGGTGGATGGGTGAGGTGCGGCAGGGATCAGTCTGGGTTTGCGCCGGCAAAAGTGCGCCTGGCGGGTGGCGGTCAGCGTCAAGTCGAGGTCGGATGCTGGGCAGGGAAGCGCGTTCGCTGGCTAGATGCGGTTCGGGCTCGACATGCGGGTTTTTGGGGGGAGGGGATCGGCACAGGTTCTGTGGGGGATCGGGGGGTACGGTAGGGACCTAATAATCATGACTTTTTTTGGAGGGGAGCACTCAGGACGGTTGCGCTTCGGCGGCGCGGACGGACAGGCTATTGGGGGGAGAAAGGTAGGGAGCAAAATGGGTTCGCCCGGGGGCCCAAGGTGGGTGGCAATGTGGGGAAGGCACGAGGGACGGGAGAGAGAGGCGGGGAGTCACGGGTGCGCGGAAACGACCATGAGCGTACTAACTCTTAACTTCGAAGGGTGGTGGTGGCTCTACAGAATTCGGGGGCGCTCAATGGGCGCCGCCCGCGTGGCGGATGGCACGTGGGTGCTGGCCGGCCCGGCAAGGGGGGGCTGGCCAGCGGTAAAAAAGAGGCTGGAGGCAGAGAGGGGCGTTCGTTGCGGGTGGGGAGAATTTGCCTGGGGGGCCAGCCAGGGGGGTGGCAGCCGGGCCAGGCTGCGTGGGGGGCCGCAATGAGGGCGGGGGTTGACTGTGGTCAGCTGAAGGCTGAGGGTGAATGGGTCAGGGGGGCGGGCGCTGCTGAAATGGTCGCGCCGTTTGGGGCCGCGAGGTGGGGCAGCGCTCGCCCCATTTATGCGTCAACTGATGGGCAGCCTCCAGGGCCGCTTGGGGGCAGATCTGGCTGCCGTGTGACGGGCCTGTGCCGCCTATAGCAGCCCAAGAAGGGCCTACTAGCAGAGGCGGACCGACCGCACTGCGCGCTGCGCCGGCTGAGGGGTGCCGGAAGTGGCGGCGGCAGCGCCGCAGGGCATGCTAGGGGCTGTGCCCTGCCGCCGCTCGTAGCGGAGGTCGGCTGCTGCTGCCGCCTGGATGCGCGCGTTGAGCGCTGCCAGCTGCGAGCTTGTGCCCGGGCTCTGCGGTAGGGTGGGTGGGAGCAAGGGGGCAAGGAGGCTGGTGAGGAAGCAACATGGCAGCAGCACGCATCCAGAGCATCGTCACTCACCGAGGCCCAGAGTGCACCTAATCCTTGAGATGCCCGCCCCGGCACATGCAGGACAAGGCCACAGTGACCACCAGCAGCAACAGGGCCTAGCTGCGCAGCAGGGCCCAGCTGCAAGAGTGCACGGCACATGCCCAAGCACAGCTTGTGGCCGCCCGCTTGCTCACCCGCAGCAGGCTGAAGGGCTGCACAGTGACGGCGTTGCGGCCAAAGGGGTCTGGCAGGGGGCCGGTGCAGCGGGAGGCGGACCCAGCGGTGGGTGGGGTGCCTGCATTGTAGGTGCGCAGCAGGAGGAGAGCAGGGGTTGGCCAGTGAGCGGCAGCGCCTGCGGGCCCCTGCAGTCAGCCCCTGCACAGCGGCGCCCTCAAGCCTGCTACTGTGCATGAAGCAGCTGCTGCTGCATGAAACATGCCCCTGCCAAACTCAAGTCGGGAGCCCAGCGGTCCCCTCAACATATAGCAGGAAAGGCCCCCGACTCCTGCCCAAGAGAGCAGCCCCTCACCTGTGGCGCTCAGCCGCCTGAGGGGCGGCGCCGGAGTGAAGGACAGGTCTCGTGCCACCCGCCGCGGCGCCGCAGGCTGCACCCGGCTGTTGCTGCCGACTCCGCTGCCGGGGGTTGCCCCACTGCTGCCGGGCGTGCCAGCTGCGCCGCGGGCCGCTGTGAGCAGCAGCATACGCTGGCGCTTGCCGGCCGCAAGAGCGGTGATTGGGGCCGGTGTGGCGGCAGCGGGCGTGCCACCGAGCGCCAGCACAGCCGGCGGCGGAGCGGGCACAGCTGCAACCAGCGGCGCGGGGGGCGTGAGGTGCTGCACAGCGCACCCCCAGCCCTGCGGCAGCTGCTTCAGGGGCTGCTGCTTGGGCTGCTGCTGCGGCAGCTGGGTGGCTGCCGCTGGTGCGTCTGCTGCGCGCTTGTTGCGCCCGCAGGTGGGGGGCGCCATGCCGGGCAGCACTGTGGCCGCCAGCAGCGAAGAGTCCGCTCCCAGGCCCGCACCGCTAGCGTTCACCAGGGCTGCTGCCTCCACAGCAGCGGCCTGCAGCGCTGCCACCACTTGCTCGCGCTTGGGCGGGCTGCGACGTCTGGCGCCAGCTGTCGGCAGCATGTCAAAGAGCGGGTCGTGGGGCAGGCACTCTGCGCACAAAAAAGATGGGCAGGGAAAGGAAGAGAGGGGTGAGCAAAGGGAGGCAGGCTAGTGGGCGTGGCTTGGGCAGGCAAGGTAGGGCAGTGCAAGCAAGCTCCAGTCAACACAAGCATTTGGTATGCATGGGTATGCAGCCAGACGTGCGAAGCAGCACCCACCCGTGTCCTCCAGGCTCAGTAGCGCATGGCACTGCGCAAGCATGGTGTCACGAGCAGCCGCCTCAAGCTCGGCTGCGGCAGGAGGGGCAGGAGGGTGGGCGGTCGGCTTGTAGGGTGGGCAGGCGGCTGCTGCTTCTCAGGAAGAGCAATCTGCTACGCGGCTGGGGACGTAGCAGCAGGAGGCGGCCTGGGTTGGCTTGCAACCTGCCCTGCCATAACGCATGGCGCCGCAATGCCGTTCAATGAAGCCAGTTGTCGCAGCGGCAAGCGGCCGCATCTGCCCCTCACCGTCCAGGGCTGTCTGCAGCTGCGCCGTGCCGCTGCGGGGCTCCTGCGCCGCTCCAAGCACGCCGCCTGCACCTGGGCAAGTGGGGGATTCGGACCGTTCGAAAGCACACCTTGAGCGTATTGGCTGTACGCACACTGGGTGCTGCTGCGCTTCACAGCAGAGCTGCTGGCTGCAGCAGGGGACCTGCCGCTGCTGCTGGCTGCAGCGGTGGCCAAGCTGGCTGTACTGTGAGGCCCGCATACGCCGCATTGCTAGCCGCAATAATCTCCTAATCCGCGGCTAACAACGAGGGGTACCACGGGGCAGCTGCCACCCATCTTCGGCCGGGCTGTTGTACATCTCCTGGCCCTGCTGCTCCATTGCTGACTGGCGTACGGGCTGATGGGCTGTGGTTTTGCGACATGCATGCATCCGTGTGCGCCACCGCTGTTCGCTCTCACCATGCTGCGGCCGTCCCGCCGCCGCCGCCACGAGCGCCGCTGGCTGCCGCTTGAGCTCCAGCCCCGGTGCGCCGCGCCGCCCCAACGGATCGCTGCACGGCAAATTGCATCGAAATGGGAGGTTTGCAAGCGGGGGCAGGAACGAGAGGCTGCGGGCGAGCAAGGGGCACCAACGGTCGGCCCGACGGCCAGCGCTGCTTTGGCCCATCGGCCGCTGATCCAGTCCCGGGCGCACCAGTTCTCATCGGTGGCACGGGCATCGGGTCGACAGGCGGGCTGTGGCTGGCTCTCCCTGTGCATAGTGGTGCCGCTGCATCGACTGGCTGGGCCCCGCAATCGGATGGTGGCTCTCAGCTGCTCCTTGGGGCTGCTGGGGCAGAAATTGATCGGCGCTGGGGGCGCTGCACGCGGGTTGGCGACTGCGGGCCAACGGGCAGGAGGCTGGGGAGGCCGGCCGGCGACGAGTCAATGGCAAGACGTCAGGTCAGGTCAGTCAGGAGTCAGAGAATGCAATGCAGCGGGCGGGATGGCCGCGCTCGCCACCAGCGGCCCCGCTGCTGAGGTGGCGCCGCGCATGCGTGCGCCGTCTGACCTGCCGCGTTTGTGACACAAACGCGCGCTTTCTGGAGCCGTTTCCCCGCCGCGCCGCTGCATATTGCACTTGTCAATATCTATCTACGACACCACGGCCTGACGCCCCCTGCCCTGTGCACCCCTGGTGCCGCTGGGGCGCAGCTGTCGGTGCGGCCAGGTTTGAACGCAGCACTCGGATAAGGATCACAGCATGCCTTCTAAACCCCTGCATTGACCCCCACAGCAACCAAAACTTGCACCTAATGCCACAACACTGCAAGCTGGCAACATGCGAATTACAGGATTGGGCTCACAATCAGCAGGTTTGGTGCTCCAGGGGGGATGCCTGCCACCCACAGCTGTGCCTAGCTAGCGCAACAGGTGAAAGCCACAGGTGCTGACAGGCGCTAGGCAATGGCGGCCAGGTCGCCGACCCTGCTCAGGCCCATGCGGCGCCGCGCTTGGCTGTAGCCGCTGCCGCTCTCCAGGCGCGCCGCCAATGAGGGGTTCCACTGCGCCTGCCGACAGGGACGAGGGGAACCAACAAGTTAGCAAGGGGTTGGCTTTGGGTGCGGTACTTTGCTCTGAACGCACATCAAGGGTGCACAACGGGTGCAGGCAGTGCGGCGATTGGGTGGGGCCTGCAACGGCTGTGGAGTGCACCACCCAGCCCACTCTCTTGCCAGCCACTCCATGCGCAACCCCCGCGCAGGCTGCCCCCGGTGGCAGCCTAACAAGTCAGCTTGTTAGTCAAGGCAGCCACAGCAGTCAAAAGCACACCTGGAAGTGAGCGAGCTGAGCCAGCGGCTGCAGGATGGCGTCCCTCACAGCCGGCCCCCGAGGCCCCTCCAGTGCACCGAGCGCTCGCGCCACTGCACGCAGGGCAGCGGGCGGAGTGGGAAGACTGAGCACAGTTGAAGAGCTGGGCTCCTACGCCTAGACACAGCAGGGGGACCCTGGCGGGGCACCAATTGCAACGATGACAGCAGGCAGCATGCGATGGCGCCGGGCCTAGCCGCAGCGGCAGGCACAGCACGCGGGCAGACGACATACCCCCAAGCATGAGTGTGGTGAACAGCGGACAAATCAACATCGGGGCACTGGCACAGCAGCCGTCATACCTGCTTCGCAGGTGGTCAAGCAGCCCTCCAGCGGCTCCATTCGCAGCAGCACCGGCTTCTCTGCTTCTGGCGCCCCTGCTGCTGCTGCTTCTGGTGCCCCTGCTGCTGCGGCGGCGGCTGCAGCTGTCTCTGGCTCACCCGCCCCTCGCTGCTCCGCTGCCGCCTGCGCTGCTGCCACGTGTTGCGAAGCCTGCTGCTGCACTGCCGCTGCGCCTACTGCGCCTGCTGCCGCTGGTCCCTCCTCCTGTGCACAGCTGCCCTCGTCAGGCGCGCCTTCCTGCTGTGCCTGCTGTGTAGGCACCAGCGGCGGCAGCTGCACTCGTATGCCCGGCCCCACTGGCTGCAGTGCGTAGGTCCGCAGGGCCTGAAGGGGCGGCAATGAGCAGGGGGCAGAAGCTGGAAAGTCGATGCTCAGGCCTTCCAAAACCCGCATCAGCTGCGCAGCTTGGCAGGCACCAAGGAAGAGGCAGCGCAAGCACACCGGTAGGCGGCATGAGTGAGCAGCAGTAGCACCAGCAGGCAGCGCAGCAGCCAGGCGTGCCTCACATTGAACATCTCCTTTGCCTGCTTCCACGTGCCATCGATGACCAGCAGGAGGTACAGAGGCTCCCCATCCGCCTCTCCTGCTGCCTCTTGTGCTGCGGTTGCCGATGGTGGTGATGGCGGCTGAGCGGCAGCCTGCTGCTGCGCATCCTGATCCTGCCGCTGCTGCGCTTGCTGCACACTTTCCTGCTGCTGCTCGCCAAGCTGCTGCCGCACATCATGCTGCTCGCACTGCTGCCCGCCTGGATGCTGACCGCCAGCGCAGCCGCTGCTGCAACTGCCCCTTGTGCCGCCGCTGTGCGAGTAAAGTTCCGCTGCCACCTCTTGCACGTCCCTGGCGTTGGCGCCCGGGAACAGCACTAGCAGGGGGTAGCGCCCCGCTGCCGCGCCCTGCAGCGCCTGCTCAAACGCTGCATGCTCCGGCTTGCCCGGCTGGAAGCGCCGGGCACGCACGACTGCCACATCGCCCAGGCACTTTTGCAGGAGGGGCACCGTGGCGAGCCGCTTCCTGCGGCAGGGTGGGTGGGGGCAGGTTGTTGGGTAGGTGAGCGAGTGGGTGAAAGGTGTGAGCGCAACCCTGCAAGGCCTTGTTTAGATCGGTGGACTGGATTCAGAGCAGCCAAAGTCATGTTATGCTGCATTCCTGTTCAAACTACACTGAGCTTTAAACAGCAGAGGCGGCAACCCTGCTGAAAGCCTCACTTGAGCTCAAGCGGGTGCTGCAGAATGACGATTCGCCCCGCCGTTTGCAGGGGCACCGCCGGCATCCAGGGGCACAGGCAGACGGACTTGGGGCGGCTGCGGTTGCAGGCGGCGGAGGAGGGGTGTGGGCAGCGCGCAGGCAGGGAGCGGCGGCGGCGGCGGCGGCGGCGGCGGCAGGGGGTGATGGCCGCGCGCCCTGGGCTTGCTGCATATAACTGCGTGCAAGCTGCGCAGCATGAGGCTGGCTGTCTGGGCGGCTGGAATCGGCGGGGCGGGCTGCTTGGTGACCTGCTGACCTGCAGCGCTCGCAGTCCCGCATCAGCTCCTGGTCTCTAGCAACCGCAGCGTCTTCCTCATCGCTCCATAGCTGCTGCAGCGCCGGCAGGTCCCAGTCGGCGGGCATTGGGGTGGCGCCTGGTTGTTGTGGGGTCTGCAGCCCGTCCCGACTGCAGTAAATTAATGCAATGAAATCAGAAAGGCTGAATTGATGCGCTCAAGCCGCGATGCTGCCACAGCTGCTGGCAGCGCCGGCAGCGCCGGCAGCACGGCATCGCTAGCCCTCGTTGGAGAGGCAGTAACCGCCAGCGGACCAGCTGTCAGACTCTGGAAGCCCTCCCTCAACGGTACTACCTGATGCACGTGCTGCCAGCAATGCTGCTTTTCCGGGATTGTGTCAGGGCCCTTCGGGATGCTCCGCAATACAGATGCAGCGGCAGGCCGGCGGCGGCAGCGGGCGCAGCGCTGCACAAGCATGCAGAGCCTCCAGCCCTTTGCGTCGCGAATGTCGACCCCACACACCAGTCTGTGCTCGGGACTTGCTCTGAAAGGAACCACAACGTCGTCAGCCAGCGACCGTGCTCACTGCCCAAGTGGCCTCGCGCTGTGGGGGGCGAACAGCCGGCGAACAGCACCTTATCAGCCTTGAAACTTGGCACCAAAGACATCTGCGAGGCTGCTCGCCTAGGGTGAGGCGTCCTCTCGGAAACAGCAGCTCGGGATGGCATGGTAGAGGGCAACCGCGCCGCTACGCCCGTTTGTGACCCGCGCGGGAGTGCTGGACAATTTGCAAGTGAGGCCAGGCCCGCCGCCGCGACAGCGCCTCGGCCCGCCTCGCCGCCGCTGCGTGACCGTGGCTTGTGCTTCGTGTCCCCCCGTTTTGTAGCGCTAGCACCTGAATGGGCCTCGGCCCCCTCAAGACATGGAGCACGGAGGATGTGGCGGGCTGGCTGGAGTCCGTGCAGCTCAACAAACTGGCACCGCTCTTTCGCAACAATGAAGGCACGCTTGCTGCAATTGGGTTGTGCCTGATGCGCATCAGGCATGCACATGCATGGAATGGCGCGGGTGCTGCCGGTACCCCGCCCTCCTTAGCAGCTGGGCCTTGAAACAGCTGCCAGCACACCCGCTGCGCCCTGCAGTCACTGGCAACGACTTGGCTGGGATGACTTCAGCGGACCTCGTGGAGCACTTTGGCTGCTCCTCCTGGCAGGTGCGCTGGCCGTGCAAGTGACCGGTTGCGACTTGACCGCTAGAACGGGTCCAGCCTGCAGCATCAAAATTAGGAATCCAGAGATAATCGTCCTCTCACAGTCCCCTGCCCCGCCTCACCGCAGGCCAAGAAGGTGGTGACAGAGCGCGACAAGCTGGGAGCCGGGGAGTGGCAGCCTGATTCCACTCCCCGCACCGCCTGCGGAGCCACCGCTCCCCCCTGCTCGGACACACCACCGATGGGCTACCCAGTGCCGCCGTACGGTGCGCCCGCTGGCTTCGCGGGCGCAGCGCCGGCCTACCCGCCACCCGACATGGGCGCGCCGCCTGTGTATCCGCCCCCTCCGCCGGCGGGCTATGTGCCGCCCACGCCGCCGGCGGCGGCAGCCAGCCTGCCTCCCGGCTATGCCCACTACAGCGATGTTCAGCGCCTGCAGCAGGAGCTGGAGGTGCGAAGCTAGGGGAGGCACGGTGGGGTGGTGGCCGGGCATGGAACGCCATGCCGCTTGAAAAGCCTCAGATTGCATGAGCGTAACTTTACTCCCCCTTCTAGTAATCCCTGGTCTGCAGAGGGAGAAGATGAAGAACGAGCTGAGGAAGGAGGTGCGCTTTCTATCAGCAGTGCCGAGGCCGCTGCACAGATGCTGACGGTTGGCAAGCGGTGCATCCAGTACCCCATGCATGTGGAGGGCAGCGCTGCTGACGCACCAACACCTGCCTACCCGCTTGCAGTTTGCCTCGATGGCCCGCCGCGGCAGCAGCCAGCCCATCATCGTGAGCAACAACAACAACAACAATAACAATAACAACAACAATGTGCAGAGCGGGGGCATGGATGAGGTGGTCGAGATGCAGTACTATTCCTCCCCGCCCGCCAAGGTGGGCACGTACTGCGGCGTCACCACCATGATGCTCAGCGTGTGCTGCTGCATGTGGTGCCTGGTGGCCTGCCCGCTGGACGAGGATGGCCCGGAGTGCATGCCTATCTATGGCTACCGCGACGAGTGCATGTCCGGCTACTGCATCGATTGATGCGCTCGGGCAGATGGATTTCTGTCCCGCCTGTGCCATGCCGCCTAAATCAACATCCGGCTTGTACGGAAATAATGCCATGTCCAATTGTTCCCTCCATGTTGCCAGCCCTTGACCTCCATCCATGATAAATATATACACCACCACTGCGCCATGCCCTGTTCTCCACTGCTTATCCGAGCACACAAGCTGCTACCATGTTGCCGGGGTTCGCATCCGATGCTGCGCACTGCTTGCTGTCCTGGCCACCTTCCCGCCATGTCGCTCTCACCAGTTTTCCGGCCCCGCCAACGTTTTCAAGACACCATGTTTTACTACGGTGCAAACTGCTACCATAAATTGGTGGCTGTGAGACAGGATATTTCGACAGGGAGTGCAGGCATGCTGATGTTGACGTTGCTGGAAGTGTGCGTGCGGGACGGCTCCGTCGCATGGCAGCGGCAGCTGGGGACGTTTCGGGTTGCGTTTGTTGCCAGCTGTTTTGCAGTTAAGTTTCTTTTGCTGGGGTAATTCAACAGCATGGACAGCAGCCGGTTTAGAGTGGGGGGCTGACCACAAGCAAGATCACAGCCCGGCGCCGTTCAGGCGGCGAGGGCGGCGAGCGCGCACAGCAGGCAGGCGAGGCAGGCAGCGCGGACCTCCTCAAGCATTCGCTCATCAAACCGCGCCAGAGCCCATCATGGCTCGCCGGAGCTGCAGAAGGGTCGCCCCCCGCTTCCCGCTGCTCTCCCTGAACGACGCCCTGCAGCTGGAGTGCTTGAAGCATCTGTCCCTGCAAGCGAGGTGCGTTGAATGGAAGCCGCTAGCGAGCTGTGCCTTGCAGGTGTTCAAGTTGATTGATTTTGATCCGCCGCCGCCCCTGCTGCTCCGCCATCCTTCCACCGCTTCTGGTTGCCAGCACGCTCTTCCCGGCTGCTCCCTGCAGGCTACGCAATGTGGCGCTGGTGAACAAGCGCCTGCGCGGCCTGTGCCTGGAGCCGCAGCTGCTTGGGGAGCTAGAGGTGACAATCAGCGGCGGCAGCGGCGGCTGCGCGGCAGTGGTGCAGCGCACCCGCTCCCTGCTAGGCCTGCTCATCGGCTATGGCCGCCACGTGTGCCAGCTGGATTTGGACGTGCGGCTGCCAGAGGATGCGCCTGAGCAGCACTGGCAGGAGGTGGCAGCCCTGGTCAGCAGCTGCCTGGCCGCCTGTGCCACAGCAGGGCAGCTGCAGGAGCTGCGCATCTCTGAAGCCACGCCGCTGGGCAGCACAGCCTGGCTGTCCGGCCTCACAAGCCTGCACACGCTGTCTGGGCTCGGTGAGTGCGAGGGGCCGCTTTGAGTGTGGAATAACTCGTGCAGTGCTGCACCTGCACCAGGCTGGCCGGCAGGGTGTGGCCTGCAAGCTGCAGGCTCAGCGCCGCAGGCGGCTGTGCATGTCTGCGACATATCAAACCCCCAGCCCAAACCCTACCCTGACTTTCAACCTGATCTCCCTGACACCTCTCCGTCTTTGCAGGCAACAGTCAGCAAGCGCTGCAGCTGGAGGCGTGTATCAGCAGGCTGACCGCGCTGCGATCCCTGAGCCTGGCCAGCAGCACCATCGAGCTGGGCGGCGGCAGGCTGCCCGCCTCCCTGACCTACCTGCGGCTCAGCGGGCTGGATGCAGACTCAGCGATGCCTCCGGTGAGTGCCATGCAGTGCTACTCCCCTGCTGCCACTGTGCAGCCTGCACAGCGCCCACGCACATGTGTGCAGCTGTGCGCCGCTGCATGCTTGCGCCCGTGGCTGCGGCGCAAGCAGCTGCGGCGCAAGCGGTCGGCGTCTGTGCAACTGGCCTGCACGCCCTGCTGCACGGGCTCCAGCTGCGACGCAAGCAGTTGTTACCTGCCTAAATCGCGCGCCTGCTGCCCCGCTCGCCGATCCTCCCCGTCTGCGCAGCTGGACAACCTGACCGGCCTGCAGCACTTGGCGCTTGTTGACTGCGGCGCGTCAGAGGAGTCTATGCAGCAGCTGGCGGCCCTGCCGCTGCAGGACCTCGACATCGAGGACAGCTGGCTGCCGCCCTGCGTGTCGGCGCTTACGGGGCTGACCTCTCTGGCCATCACGCACCACGATGAGGGGGATTTGGACATGCTAGATGCCTCCCTGCCCTGCCTGACCGGGCTGTCCCGCCTGGCGCTGACGACCGTCACAAATGCCGTCGAGCAGCTGCCCGCCTGCCTGCCGCAGCTGCGCAGCCTCACCCGCCTCTGCCTCACGGGCCAGTGGCAGCCCGACATTTTTGCGGACGAAGCGGTGCAGCGAGGCACCTGGTTGGCGAGGCTGCGCTGGCTGGTGAGCTTGGCGGGCTGGCTGGTGAGGCCCCTGGCCTGGCCTGCTTTGCTGCCCCTCATGCCTGGCATTCTGTGATGCCGCTGTCTGACCCACTGTGCTGCTCAGCAGTGCCCTGCAAGCGCACAATGCCCTGGGGTTGCTGGGCGGAAGGTTCCATGGCAGTTGTTGGGTTGCACCACACAAGTGTGCTTGCAAGCGTGCTTGCCTGTGCATGCAGCTTCGGATGAAATCTGGTCAACGATCCCAGTGTTTGTCCATCCCCCTTTCTTGCAGGGCTTGCCCTACCACATGGCAGCAGCTGCAGTAGCGGCTGGCGTCCTGTCGCGCGCTGCTCAGCTGGATACCTGTGCAGCTCTGGCTGGCCTGAGAAGGCTGGCGCTGAACACGGCGCGCAGCAGCAGGAGGATGGGCGCTGGGAGGCGTTTTGGAACTTCCTGGCGCGCCACCCGCCACTGCGCTGCTTCACGGTGGATACAAACCTCATTGAGGGCAGCGGTTCCAAGCCCAACGATGCAGCCGTGGATGCGCTGCTGGGCATCCGCTGGCGCCGCCCGGGGCTGCAGCTGCGCCGCCTGCCTCGCTGTGCCGGCTCACAAACGTTTTGGGACGAGCTGCTCGAGTGCGAAGAGATTCCACAGGGGGCGGGCGCCCAGTGACAGCGGTCGGCGCCCCTGCCCCACTCCCTGCCCTGCGGCGGCGCCATGCCCCCTGTATGCTGCACTGATGCAAAGCAAGTATTCTGTAATTATTTTTACTGCAAATTATAACGACGACATGGCGTCAGCAGTGTGCAATCAACCGGCTGGAATCAGCCAGGCGTTTCACCGCAAGTTGCTTGGACGTGCGCACAAGGGGTTGTGGAGGCGGTGGAGAGGGCTGGACACATCCCTCCAAGCGGTGTGCCCTGCCCTCTCCTGCTCCCACGCTGGCACACAAAAGCCACGCCGAAAGCAGGGGCCCATAGCTGCATCACAAGGCACACTGCAGATGGGGCCCACAGCTGCATCACAAGGCACACTGCAGATGAGCAATGACAAACCGGCCAGGCGGCGGCAGCATGGGCGGCGGCGGCGGCGGCATGGGCGGCGGGTGTCACAGGCGGCCCAACAAGCTCCGGCGCGCCTCCATCTCCCTCTCCAGCGTGATCAGAGCGGCCTGAGGGGCAGCGAATCCCCGCGAATCAGCAGAGAGGGACCACCACCACGTGGGGCAGGTGGCTGCTGCGCGCAAGTCGAGCCCACCTTGGCGCTCAGCTCATCAGAACGAGCTGTCGAGGCAGATCTAAAGCATTCCAGCAGCACCAAGCTTGTGACCACCAAGCAGGACACCGCAGACCGCGCAAACCGGCGCCCCCGCCCCCTCTCTGTCTGCACCCGCTCCCAGACGCTCAGGCGCACCACATCACTTCCGGCCAACATGCCAGTGGCAGCGCAGGTACGATTGGCTCGGGTGGCTGCACACGTGCGTTGGGCGAGCACGTGAGGCGCGCTGGAAACACCGCCACCCCTGCCGCCGTGCCCTACAGATCGTGAATGGAGCCAGCAACAGCAACGGCGTGGCGGCGGTGGAGAACGAGTTCCTGCAGGGTGAGCAGTGCCCGCCGTCGGCGCCACCTGCCGACCGCGCAACAGGCACTTTTGCGCCCCACTGATCGCCCCCAACCAGTCGCCTGCCGCGCCCCTGACCCTGCAGGCATCACCAACAAGGGCCTCCGGGCCGTGCTGGCCCAGGTCCAGGTGAGCACGCACACGTTTGTGCCCCCAACCTCCCCGCCGCGCCGCTCTTTTGCGCCAAGCTGACGCCTGCGCCCACGACCCGCCGGCTTGCCTATTTTTGGCAGCAGCGCCCGTCTGCGTCACGGCCGCACAAACTTGGTTTTGCAATACTGCGCTAGCATGCCTCTCGGGCTTTAGGGTTGGATGTGACCCGCACCAACCAGTTCCTGGCAGCTCACCAGCACCTCCTCTCGGCTCCCTCCTCCCTGCCTCCCTCCTCCCTCCTCCCTCCTCCCCACCTCAGGAGCGCGACCCGCACCAGCCAGAGTTCCTGGCAGCCGTGAAGGAGGTGGCCACCGCCCTGCAGGTGCGCGCTGGGCCTGCAGTGTTCCAGGGCGCATGTGCACTGTGATAGCGCTGCGTACGCATCTTTGTACCATGATCTATAGCGCAGCCCTTGCGCAAGGTACATCCCCCGAGCACCGCCACTGCTTCGACTGCGCCGGCTAGCGAGATGCCGCCCGCCGCCACTTGCTTGCCCCCCCCAACCCAGCCAGTTCTTTCTGCCTGATGTTGCCCGCAGTTGTATTTGACAAGCGACCCGAGATGCCGCTCGCCGCCATCTTCCTTCCCACCCAGCTCATTCACTGCCCACCGTGCTCCCTACTCCACAATGCCTTCCCTTGCAGCCCGTGTTCGACAAGCAGCCCGAGATGCTGCCTGCGGCCACCTTGCCTCCCTACCTCCAGCCTCATCTCCCTGCCCATCCTGCTCCCGCCTCGGAACCCCCTTCCGCTCCGCAGCCCGTGTTTGAGAAGCGGCCCGAGATGCTGCCCGTGTTTGGCATGATGTGCGAGCCGGAGCGCGCCATCGTCTTCCGCGTGCCCTGGTGCGAACCTATGTGTCATTGTGCATGTGCATGCTGTTTGTGCTCAGTGTGCAAGAAAGACCAGTGCGCCATCGCCTTTCGCGTGCCCTGGTGGGTGGTGTCCAACACGCTCAGATTGCTCTTCTCGACTGTGATCTCAACTGCGGGTCCCTTCCTTGCTTGCTGTGGGGTGTGCCGGGGCTCCCTGGCAAAGGCCCCTGTTCTAACACGTGCCTCAGCAGCTTCCGGACCACAACTGCTCCTGTCCTTGCTTACCTTGCTGCAGGCTGGACGATGCTGGCAACCTGCGGGTACGTGCCGGCAGCGCAGTATGGTTGTGCAAACAGCCGTGTCCTCGCGGGCGGGCGGGCAGAGCGCACATGCATGTCCTGCCATGCACACATGTGGCCTGCAAGTGCATGCGTGAACAGCTGCTGCACACCCGGCATGAGCGGTGAACGCGTGCACCCTACTTTTGTGCTGAATGAGCCTGGTTGAAACCCACGTGCCTGCAGGTCAACCGCGGCTACCGCGTGCAGTTCTCCTCGGCAATCGGTCCCTACAAGTGAGCGATGCAGGGCTACTGCGCAGCACACATGTGCACACTGCTGCCCGCTCAACTTGTGGCATCCGCATGCTCTGAAGTTTGCCAGCGTGCTTTGGGGGCACCCTGTTCAGCCCAGCTTGCTTGCCGCCATGCTCGGTCGCCCTTGCCCGCCCCCAGCTCAGCGTTTCCCGCACTGCAAATTCACACAGCGGTGCACCAATTAGTGCACCACAGCCATCACTCAATGCTTTCCCCCCCCCCCCCTCTCCCCCTCTCTAACCCGCAGGGGCGGCCTGCGCTTCCGCAAGGACCTCACCCTCTCGGTCATCAAGTTCCTGGTAGGCTGCAGTGCTCTTCTTTGAATGAATACATGCCTTGGGAGCCCGTGCCATCAATGTACATGTTGCGTTGCGCATGGCTGCTAGCGCCCGTGCCATCGATGCACGTGTTGCGCATGGCTGCCAGCACCAAGCGAGCGGCCCGGCCTTCCGTCCACTCCCTCGTAGCCTCGACTGCTTCACACACCTGCCTCTCAACGTGCATGTACTCCTCCGCTGTGACCCGCGGGTTTGCAGGGCTTTGAACAGATGTTCAAGAATGCGCTGACCACGCTGCCCATGGGCGCCGGCAAGGGCGGCTCCGACTTTGACCCCAAGGGTGCGCACATTGAATAGAACATGACATTTATCGCCTAGCTTATGTTTGGACCAATCCGTTGAAGCATTAGTTCTGCTGATGTGGCGGGCGGCTCCGATTTTGACCCTAAGGGTGCGCACGTGGCACGGTCGGTAGTTGCCAACTGAATCATGGGCAATCAATCGGTCACTTGCCTTTCTGCCTGCCGATCAGCCTGTGCTATGCTGTGCCCGTTGTGCTGCGCTATGCAGATACAAGCGATGCTGAGATCCAGCGGTTCTGCGGACTGTGCCCTGCTGTGCTGTGCACTGGCGCGCAGCGCTCTCACCACACCTGTATGCCTGCTGTGCCTGCTGCGCCCCGCTGTGCAGACAAGAGCGACGCCGAGATCCAGCGCTTCTGCCAGTCCTTCATGGTGAGAGGCTATTGCTTTGCACAGCACAGCACAGCACGGCACAGCGCAGCACAGCGTGATCGCAGCTGCATGCCCAGCCCACCCGCATGCCATGCATCAGCTGTGGCAGAGCGTTCCCCCCTTGCCCTCCCACCTCCTTCCTTGCAGACTGAGCTGTATCGCCACATCGGCGCGGTAAGCTGACGGGCTGTGAACCAGATGGCGTGTGTGCCAACTGCAACATGCACACGTGTTTTGGGGCCATGCAAAGCGCCGCTGTGTGAACAGCTGCTGCACCTGCATCGACAGCTGGGCCCCAGGCCAGTCCGCTGCTGATGTGACTCACCCCTTCTGCCCGCCGCCTGACTGTGTGCAGCACACCGATGTGCCCGCCGGCGACATTGGCGTGGGTGAGTGAGGGTTACCCTGTCAAGCGGTTTGATGCATGTGGAATCGGTTGCAGTGCGGCACGCTTGGCCAGGTGTCTATGCACAGGTGCCTTTGCCTCCTATGTAAGCCCATTACACTCAGAGCGGCCCTTGATCTCCCCCACTCTGCTTACTAAACTGAATGCAGGCGAGCGAGAGATTGGGTACATGCTTGGCCAATGTACAAGCGCATCACGCTCTGGCCAGCTTTAACTCTCAATCCCTACAACTCATTGCCACACGCAGGCGGGCGCGTGATTGGTTATCTGTTTGGCCAATGTACAAGCGCATCACACTCTGGCCAGCTCCAACCTTTGAATCTCTGCTCGTTCCCACACGCAGGCGGGCGCGAGATTGGCTACCTGTTTGGCCAGTACAAGCGCATCACCGCGCTGCACACCGGCGCGCTGACCGGCAAGGGGTGAGCGGGCTGCTTCTGTCAAGCTGTTGGCCTGCTGCACTTGCTGCCAACAAACAGCGTTGTGTTCAGGACTGCCCTGCCCCATGACCGCTGGCCGCTTGTTTCCCTGCCCACGGGCCACTTGATTGACTGTCCGCTATACATCTTCTCAATTGCCCTCACAAGTTCTTTCCTCTATCCCGCGGCCTGGACTACGGTGGCTCCCAGATGCGCCCAGAGGCCGCCTATTCGGTTGTCCATTACACAGCTGATCAGTTGCCCACATCACTTCATCTTTTTCCGCAGCCTGGACTATGGCGGCTCCCAGATCCGCCCAGAGGCCACCGGCTTTGGCACCGTGATTTTCGCGTTGGCCGTGCTGAAGGACGAGGTGAATGGTCCTGGCAGTGCTTACACATCTGCACACGGGGGTTGCAGAAAGGGCGGCGGCTTTGTTGCTCCACTCGAGTTCATGACTTTTGTCACGCTGCTTTCTTGTCCGCAGGGCAAGAGCCTCAAGGGCAAGCGCTGCATTGTGACCGGCAGCGGGTGAGCGGTTGCTGCACACTGGGGGGCTGCGCCAGCTGGGGAGGCAGGAGCGAGTGGTCAGGACACGTGCCTACGCCAGCTGGGGAGGGAGGGGGCGGGGGATGTGATCGGCACACACTGAGGGGCTGCGCCAGCTGGGGAGGCGGGGAGCAAGTGATCGGTGGCTGCCGCAGGCCAGCTGGGGGGGCGGGGTACGAGTAGCACCAGCTCGCGGCACCCTTGCCGGCCAACCTCACTCAGCCATACCACTTTCTCCTGTTATCTTGACCCCCCTGCAGCAACGTGGCCCAGTACTGCGTGATGAAGCTGCTGGAGGAGGGGGCCACCGTGCTGGCGATGGTGAGCACCAACTATTCACTGAATCGGTGGCACTAGTGTCACACATGGTTGGGCCGCATTGGGCAGCAAGCAAGTTAAAAGGCTTGGTTCCCAGTCAGCAAAGCACTGCGCGTTGTCCTCCCCCAATCTGTGCTCCCTTTGCGGCTAATTGTCGCCCTCAAAGCGACCGCTGGGCTGCGCGTACAAGCCAGAGGTCACTTTGATTACCTGCACCTGCAGCTTCTCCTTCTGACTCCCACTGACTCTCGGCTCACCCGCAGAGCGACTCGCTGGGTTACGTGCTTGGCTATGCAATGCTGCAATCTGCCTTCTAATCTAAGCTGTGTTCCTCGCATGTTTGTAACTTGCAGAGCGACTCGCTGGGCTACGTGTACAAGCCAGACGGCTTCACGGTGGCCGACCTGGAGCAGGTAGGGCTGGGGCCCTGCAGTGCTGAGAGGTTGAGAGTTCGGGCAGGAGCATGCTGTGCTGTGTAGTGCTGTGCATGGCATGCTATGCAGTGCACTGTGTGCCTGCCCCCGGCCGCCTGCCTCGGTGCGCGGGTGGCTGCTGCTGCTCAAGCAGGTTGATGTGCCATGCCATGCCATGCCATGCCATGCCATACATGCAAGCCAGCACCATGGCTGACTGCGTGCCGCGGATTGCGACCCTGCACACCGCACCCTGGGAGCAGGTGATGGCCATCAAAAGCCGGCACTCGGGCAAGCTGCGCGACTTCAAGGCGGCGGGGGCGCAGTACGTGGAGGGGTGAGCGATTTATGCTGGAACTCATTATTGTGTTGTTCTTATCCAGAAAGCCTGCAAGCTGCGCGACTTCAAGGCGCGTTGAGCGCAGTATGTGGACGGGTGAGCCACTCACTCTGTGCACAGCATTACAGGAAAGGGTAGACTACCTTACATCGACGTTTTGCAAGGTGACATCCGCACCTGTAAGCCGATGCCTTCCTGGCGTCTACACCGCACAGACCGTCCGCACAGCGACCCAACTTTCCCCTCACCTTTCTATTCATTTCTGCAGCCGCAAGCCGTGGGAGCTGAACATGTTCATTTGACTGATGGTCTGGCTGAAAAAATCGACTTACGTTAGCCTGAACTTGTTTTCAATCGCTCCTGCAGCCGCAAGCCGTGGGAGCTGAACGTGCCCGTGGACATGGCCTACCCCTGCGCCACCCAGGTGAATAACTGCCCAGCTTTTTCAATGTAACACTATTGGTGCGGTGCAGCTTGTGGGGCCAGCGAGCCGCAGCAGGAACTTGACTGGCTTGGGCAGTGCCCCCGGGAGGCCATACTTTATTCGTAGAAGCCTGCTGAGCACTGAACCTGCAGGGTGCTAGATAGGTAGCTCAGTAGCCGCCTTGGCTTGATCTGCATGCCTCTTCTGGTCTACTTATCTTTGTGCTGGCAGCACGAGCTGAACCTCGAGCATGCGCCTAGCTTAGCGCCCGCTTCGTTGTCGCAAGTTGCATTACCTGCCTGCTCGATTCCAACTGCTTGCAGCACGAGCTGAACCTGGAGGACGCCACCAACCTGTTCAAGAACGGCTGCAAGTACGTGTTCGAGGGTGAGCGCTATTAAACTTTCCTCAGCAGTTGCTCAGTCTGTTTCCGCTTGGTTTAGCCCGGTCAAGAACAGCTGCAAGCACGTGTTTGAGGGTGAGCGACATGATTGATTAGCAGCAGGTCACCCCAACTGCGCAATGGCTTTAGAGAAGTGGTGCAGGCATGGGGCCGCAGATGCACCGCCCCCAGGCCTTGTTGATGTGCTGTGGTGGACCCTTGCAGCATCAGCGTCATCGCTGGAGTTGCCGAGCTGTTCCTGAACCGCACCAGCCCAAACGCCCATGTGTGAGCGAGCAACCACTCGCCCCTCACTGCCGCTCTCTCGGCCTCCCCCCTCAGGCGCCAACATGCCCTCCACCGACCGCGCCATCGCTTTCTTCCACAAGGTCGGTTTTGTTATATATTACAACCTTTTCCATTCAACTGGGCACATCCGCCATTTGCTGGTTGGGTGATCGGCTGGGTGGCGGCCATCGCTTTCTTCCACAAGGTCGGTTTTGTTGAATAGCTGGCCACTCAAGTGGCAGAGTCTTCTGGCTGGGCGGCTGGCTGGGTGGCTGCCAAGTGCGCCGCCTGCACACCGCCCTTGCCTGGCGCTGTGTGCAAGTCAACCTGATTGGTCTCCTGTTATCTGGTTGGCTTGCTGACTGGCTCCCCTCTGCTCCTGCGCAGAACGGCGTGGTGTTTGGCAACGGCAAGTCCGCCAATGTCTGCTTGCTTTGCTTGCACAGCGCTCTTTGTTAGCAAGCTGAATGGCTCGACTTTTAAATGTGCGCAGAACGGCGTGGTGTTTGGCAACGGCAAGGCCGCCAACGCCGGCGGCGTGGCTGTCAGCGGGCTGGAGATGAGCCAGAACCGCATCGGTGAGCGGCGAATGTTATTTGCTTGGCTGTTTGCAGCAGAGCTTAAAAGCGTGCAGCTGCCGTCTTGGTTGCAATAGCGAGCGGCGGACCAATGTGCTGGCTCCACCGCATGCTGCTGCAGGCCTGCAGTGGAGCCGGGAGGAGGTGGAGGCCAAGCTGACCGACATCATGAACACAATCTACAGCACCGCCAAGGTGATTATTTTAGGATCTCTCCAGTCGCTATTTTGTTTCTCCAGTCTCTGCCTGCAAAGGTGCATCATGAACACCATCTACCGCACAGCCAAGGTGAGCTGGTGTACTTTGCAAGCTTCCATTGTTGTGTATTGGCGAGATGAGGAGGCAGCGATGAACACCATCTACCGCACAGCCAAGGTGAGCTGGAAAGTTGTTGCTGGGACCGGCAGGCTGTGATACACACCCAGAGGGCAGGAGGCTGCTTGTCGAGAACCCATGCCATCTTCCCAACTGTGCCAACAAGAACTGCTGGGGTTCAGCTCACAAGCTCCATCCCCTCCATTTTATTCTGCAGGCCGCTTCCATCGAGTACAACACCACCCTGGATGCCGGCGCCAACATCGCCGCCTTCCTGCGGGTCAGTATCGTTATGTCAATCATGTTTACCATGACGGAGGTTGCTGTGGCACAGCAGTCCGCAGCTCCTGGTGCCCCCTGTGCTGCCGCTCAAGCCTGATCGCACAGAGAGGCAATGCTGCTGCTTGTGCGGTGTGCTGCCAAGGCCCTCGGGCCCCGTCATACTATCAAGCCACCTTACCACCCCCTGCTTCTCATCGCCTGCCCCTCTCCCATCCTCCGAATCGCAGGTGGGCGAGGCTGTGCTGGCTCAGGGCGCAGTTTAAGCTGGCCCTGCTGCCAGGCAGCGCCCCTCGATGTTGCACATGCACAGCCAGCCAGGGGCGCCCGGGCGGCCGGCCGCCAAACTTGTGCAAGTGGCGGCGGCCCTGTGACCCAACAAAGCGTGAACTCCGCACAAGCGAGAGAGCGCGATGCGAATACCAGCAAACGACTGATGCAAGCAACACCTGCCAGCGCGAGCTGCTTCAGCACAGTGAGCCATGCAACAGCTGCGGCGAGATTATTCCGAAATTGGAGATGAAGCGATGAGGAGTTGAGCAGCAGACCCGCCTTTGGTAGCAGCGATGCGAAGCGACGATAGCAGAGAAGAGCTCCAGCGGTGAGCGAGCGACACGTGGGGCCGGGCGGCAGTGCCTGTGCTGGCGCGCTTTGCGCGTTCACGCAGTAGCACTGCCCCGCCTTGGCCCCACACCGCGACAGCCCCCTCTCTCTTGCTCCAAATCAACATCCACATAACCTCTGCACAAAAACATTCACGACCCCTGCCTAGCACTTGAACTGTGCGCAGCAACATGCAATGTTTGCCCCAACCCTCTCTTGGTTTTCCCGCGCCAACAAACGCCCCCAGTTACTGTGTCTTGTTTTGTTGCTTGTCCGGTTCATTCAGCCGCCCCGTCCGACCGGTGTCCCCTCCCCATACACCGAGCTGTGCACTTGCTCCCTTTTCCAAGACCCATGCACCTGCCCCCCATTGCCCGACCTCTGCCTGAAAGCCTGCCCTGTACATTGCATGGGTGCATGGCGCAGCAGGCCGGCGCATGTGCGCCCCTGCCTATGTGTTCATTTTTTCAAACCCAAGCCGAGGCCCAGCCTGTTGAGCTGCGGACCCCACACACCATTGTTGCTGCCTGCACTTAGACGTCCCATTCTTTGCGTAGCGTGCTCTTCCATGCCAAGCTGAACCCTGACTTGTAACCAGTTGCTGTGTTGTGGCTTGGGGTTGTACGCGGCCACATGAAACCACAGGGGTGCGAAAAACAGGGAGGGCGGGCAAGGAGCGAATCAAGGGCATCAAGCAAATCAAGCAGAACTGCCAAAACTACAGTAAATAAACTATTGTACAGACCACATCTGCTCCAAAAAACACAGCGCTGCCGCAGCTGCAGCACGGCAGGCCGCGCTCTGGCGAGCATCTTTCAGCCGGCCACCTGCAGGGGCGCCAGCAGGCCCAGCCGCTGCGCCTGGCTGCCCTCCTTTCCCTGATCCTGCCAGGCAGCCAGCGCCGCCGCCACAAATGCATTCCACTTCTTGCATGCCGCCGCATCCTTGGCCACCGCCTGCAGCTGCTTCCGGCTGAACTGCACGCTGCGCCGCGCTACGCTGAACGTCAGCACGCTGCGCTTGCTCAGCTGCAGCGTGACCGCATCCGCGCCCGCCCTGGCCGCCAGCGCTGCCCGCACCGTCTCCCCCAGCATGACCGCCACACAGTGCTTGTCGCCCAGCAGCTGCGGCAGGCTGTCCTTCTCCCACGCGCCGCCGCCCCAAATGTCCTGTTGTGGGAGGAGGGGGCCAGTAAGGGGGAGGCGATCGACTGCTTTCCGGCAGCGTGGCAGCATCCTGGATCAGGCGGCGTTGAAGTAGGTTGCTCAGCCGTCAGGCCAACAGAGCCAAGCAGAAAGCAGGGTGCTGGCCCAAACACTGCCCTGCTGCCATGCCTCACCTTGAGCCGCCTGCATGACGCAGGTCCATTGTAAGGATGGGAGGGAGAGGGAGAACAGCACTCAGCAAACTGCTCTGCTGCCGAGGCAAGCAACGCAGACCGAGCCGTTGAGGGCGGTGAGTACACTGGCACCTCGGCTGCTCAACCCACCATTGCCCAGCACAGCATGCAGCACAGCATGCAGCACAGCACACCCAGCAGCACAGCTCACAGCTTTGTGGACAGCACCAGCATGTCACCGCCTGCCGGCTCGTTCTCTGCCGCCGCTGCCTTTCTTCCTGCCGCCGCTGCCGCTGCTGCGCCCGCTTTGGCGGGCTTGGCTGCGGCTGCGGGCTTGGCTGTGGCAGCAGGCTTGGCCTCTCCGGCTGGCCTGGCCTTCTTGGCGGCAGGTGCAGCTGCTGCTGCCTTGCGCTTGCGCCGGTTGCTGGCCTGCAGGGACGGCACGCCAGGCTGAGGAACATTTCCGTGCATAACCAAATACGTGCCCACGGCATGCATGCACATGCTGACCCTGCCGCCAACTGCTGCCACCCAGCACCCGCCAAGCGCCTGCATGCACCGTCCCAACGCTCGTTTTGCTGCTGTCCTGTTCCCTCCTACCACCCTCCCTCTTCTTCCTCCCCATCGCCCGCCCCACCCACCTGTGCATTCTCATCGTGTCCAGTGCTGGAGCCCTCCAGGAACGCCGCCTCCTTCTCCGCCCGCACAGCCACCTTGCTCTCCCACGCCGTGCTGCGGTGGCTGGGCCGCTCCAAGCGCTTGCGCCGCTCCGCCTCTGCCACCGCCATCTGTGCCACGGCCGCCTGTGCGGCGGCCTTGGCGGCCGCCAGCTCCCGCCGCTCGTGCAGGATGGCGGCAGCCTGCGTAGGTGGGGAGATGGAGTGGGAGGGCAGGAAGAGGATGCACATCAATCACGCTTGGTGAAGCGAGAATGAGGTTGCCACCAGCCGCTGTGCGCTTTCAGAGGTAGTGGGCACTCTTACTCGCCCATTTGCACCGCTTTGATTGGTAACTGGTGCAGTCAGCAGAACCGCAGCGTAGTTGTAAAGCTCAACATCTCCAACCCCCATCAGCTGCAGCCTGCCACCCACCTGCTGCCGAACCGGGTCCAGGTGCCCCTCTGACTCTGAGCGTACTGCCTCCGCCGCAATCGCGAGCTTCCCAGCCCCACCAGCTGCCTCCCCTGCCACCCACCTGCTGCTGCACAGGGCCCAGCCGCTCTTCGCAGTGCGAGCCATAGTGGAAGAAGTTGTCCACCACCTCCGCTATGAAGCCGCACTCCTGCTTGGTGGCAGGGAAGCAGAGGTTGGGCAGCGTGGGAGGCACTTTGATTGATCGCTGTGATGGCAACCATGGCATTGGGCCAAGCACACAAGCGCGCAGCAACAAGTCTACACATGCGCTGCTATGCACCACAGATGCCGACAGTTAATACTACTAGAAGTCTCTTCCGCTTGACACGGCTGTCCCCTGCAGGCCAGGCGCCACACCCACCTGCACGTGCACCTCTGGCTCCAAAGGTTCGTCCAGCGGCGGCAGGCGCGCCAGCTCAGCCAGTCGCAGGTACATCTCAGCCAGTGCCCGCTGGCAGGCAGCCGCGCCCCAGAAGGCTGCCCCTCCCGATGTGGACTGCGGGTGGGGTGCGGAGGGAAGGAAGGTGGGATGGGAAGTTCCGCATGGGCCTGGCAGGCATTGACTCAACATGACGGGTAGGAGGACGGGAATCGTCAAACTGCCTTGCAGGCTGAAACTCAGGACAAGTGCTGTGACCTGCTCGGCATACGGCATGAGTTGCTGGCTCTGCTCCGCGTTCCAAGCAGTCACGTGGCTGTGCACAGGGCCCTCACCGCCCACTGCCGGCACAGCGCGGCCCACTGGCGCAGGCACTCGGCCGCCTGGCCGGGCAGCAGGCGCAGCTGGTCGTCGGCTGAGGTGTAGGCACCGTCCCAGCTCATCATGAGGCCCGTCAGCACGCCGAAGACGAGCATCTGTAAGGAGGGACATGCAAGCAGGGGAGCGGGCAGTCAGCAGTTGGCAAGCGCAGCACGCTCCCATTTTGAACAAGATCGGCTTAGCAGGGCAAGGCTGCGTGCTGATAGTTCAACTCAGCAGCGGCATGGAAGCACAGCGTGCACAGCACACCTCGGCGTCGATGCCGCAAGGCAGCTCGCGGGTCAGCAGGGTGATGGCCGTGCCCTTCACGTTGGTCTCATCCGCCTCCATTTGCTCCTGGCGAGAGGAAGAAGCGGTGAACAGGAGCTTCTGTGCTCAGCTGGGCCAAGCGTCAAGCCACATTGGCAGCTCGGCCGAAAGAACAGAGCAGTGCACGTCACCCCATCCAGCCTCACCCACCAATACAGGTCTGCAACGGCTCCACCAAGTCAAACACACTCACTGCTGTGCCCTTGGGATACGACAGGAACATGCCGGCATGCTCCAGCAGCACCCGCAGCAGCGTCTTGCCCACCTGCAGGAATGATGGAGGTGGAAGGGAAGGGGGGCGTGGACGGCGATTACTCAAGGCGTGGCAAAGAGGCATGACACCTGTTGGGATCTTCCATTCAACAGGCCGAGCACGATGTGCCAGTTCGTCTCCCGTGTCCCCACCTGATAGGTGTCGTAGTTCAGTTCCCCCACACCCGCCGCTGGCGCGCGCTGCTTCCCCAGGTACAGCCGCCGCACCCTGCACAAACAGAGAGCTTGCAAGCGCTGAAGCAAGGAACTGAAACCGCACGGTAGGCTGAGGCGCACGCTCAAAGCCGCCAGGGTGCCAGCAGGAGTGAGCGGTCAAGCCTGCTCATGCCGCATGCCGCTCGCAGATGACGGGTCAGCAGGCCATCGCTGGCATCAAGCCACCCCATCCTCAGCCGGTGAAAGGATGTGATGCCAGAACACCTGCCCCTCCCACCCGCCGACCCACCTGCGCGGCATGAAGCCCACGGTGCCCAGCCAGCTGGCGCCGTCCCGCGTCAGCTCCGCCCACTGCGCTCCATTCAGGTCGCCCAGCTTGAGCACCGGCAGCTGGCCGGCGCCAGCGGTATGCACCATGACGTTGTCCAGCTGCGGCAGGGGAGCGCGGGCCAGGTCTTAAGATCAAGTCTGCAGCTGGCGGGGGCCGGCGGTGTGGACGAAAAACATTGCTGAAAAGCAGGGGGAAGGCAGAGGAAACAGGGGCAGCGCTCTGTTTGAGGGGTGATCTGCTTGTTGGCTGCTCGCATAGCCTGCTGCCACCACCACACCATCGTTCATTGCACAGCAAACCGCCCATGGCCAGCATCGCCTGCTCAGCGCAACAACGGCTCCTTGCCTTGATGTCCTGGTGGCAGATGCCAATGCTGTCCATCGCGTGAATCTGCAAAGTGATGCATACAAGTTGTCATCACCAGGCAGCAGCCACAAGGCTTCGTCACTGGCCCAAAACTGCAAGCGGCCGCTTGGCCACTGCCCGCCAGCTGGCCGACATCTGGATGCCGCACTGCCCTCAAGCCCCACCAGCGCTGGTTTCTTTTCCTGCGCCTGCCTGGCCGGGTATGACCGCCAGTCATACATCTGTGCACCAGCACCAGCCCTTCGCTCAAATCCACCCACCTGCTCCATCAGCACCCCAAACTCGGCGGCGATGTGGTGCACGGGCCACAGCACGCGCAGCGCGGGCTGCTGGTACACACGCCAGCTGAACTGGTGCAGCGAGGCCTGGCTGCACAGCTCCTCCACCAGCCCCATCACCTGGGGGCAGGGGGTGTTGCAGGTGACTTGTGTCTCAGGCGGGGATCCTGGGGGCCCTGAGCACGGCGGGCGATCAGCGGCATGAGCAGGTGGCAGTCGCTCATCCCCATCCTGCAGACCGCAAATAAACGCAGCTGCACGCTTGCGCCTGCCCAGCTCCCCCCGTTTCAACATTGAATAAAGTGCCGCTCCGCACCTCGAGCAGCCGCGGCTCCTGCACCGGATCATCCTTGGTGGGCGGCACCATCTGCGGCAGGGGGCAGCGACAGGCTGGCTCAGTTGAAGCGGCTGCTGGGAGGCACGAGGCTGCGCACCTCGGGTGCCCCCTGGTCGACTGCGCCTAAACCAACAGAGGCGCTGGTGAGGGTAACATGTCTTGTAGAGCTCACCATTGTGCCCTGGAAGATGTGCAGCACTTGTACCACACGGGGCTGCCCATCCAGCAGCAGGTGCGCATTCACCTCCCGCCGCCTGCCAGTCAACAAACAGCCAGGTTCAACAGAACGGGATGAGGTAGAGCAGCGACTGCATTGCTGTTATGGCACACTGAGCACCGGCTGCACTGCACTCCAGCAGGCCATGCAAAAGCCACCCACGGGGCCGCCGCCGCTGCTACCGCCGCGCATCAGCACCCACCAGTGGCGCTGCAGCGTGGCCTGCTTGCGTCGGCGCTCCTCATCTGTCAGCTGCTTGAAGCCGGCGCTGCACACCTTGACGGCCTGCAGGATAAGTCAGTGCGCAAAGAGGCCAGCGGGCGTCGATCGGCCAGCACCCACGTGGCATGCCCTGCTCCAACAGCTGCTGCGTAACCCTCGCTGCCCTCCCAACCTAGGCTCACCACGGGCTGATTGCGGCTCCGTGACGATGCGCTCCACCTGTCCACACGCCACACGCGGCAGAAGGAGCCGGCGCCAATGAAGTGCGCTCCAGCAAGCTGGTGTGCGACGGCGCTCACCGCCACCTCTGGGAACCTGCGGCCAGCCAGCTGCGGGTGCCGCTCCGTGCGCTCCTCCAAGTCAACCAGCTTCACCATGTTGGACTGCTCGCAAATGGGGGCCTGGAGGAGGATGGTGGCGTGGCAGCGAGCGGCGGCGGCGGCGGCGGCGGCAGCGGCGGCGGAACGAGCGGCAGCACTCTCCCTGGGCGCGCTGCTGCCCGCCTGGGCGCACCTCGTCCCCTCCAGGCGCGACTACAGCCCGTCCATTGCGGCGGAGCGGCAGGAGGGGGCGGCGGGTGCCGGGGCCGTGCCTGCCGTGCGTCCAAGGAGGCGCTATAGAGGTGCCTGGTGAACTTCAGAGCGTGCAGGGAGGGCCCGCTGGCCAACAGACGATCGTGCCGCCCATGCCGCCGCGCCCGCTGGCCGCCGCCTGCCGCTGAGCTGCCGCTCGCAGCTCGCCCTCCCGAGCCTCCCTGCTGTCATGGGCAGATCATCCTGCTGAAGCTATGGCGCCGAGAATTCGAGATAGACCCAGGAAATCAGGCGTCCAGGCTCCTGCATGGATGAGCGTACGCGAGGCGGTGCAGTCCGCCGGTGAGCTGCTTCCTTGCCTGCTGCTCAGCATGCCCCGATGCCCCGGATGGCATGCCTCTCCGTGCAGCCAGCATTGTCAACAATCTCTCAACCGTTGGCTGGTTGGGGTGATCGAAACATACCTGGAAGTAAGAGTGCAATGCAGCACTGGGCGCAGCGGGGCCGCCGCCACGGTGTGCCGCTGGCGGCACCTCAGCGGGCACAGCGCGCACCATTGCCCTCAACAACCGCATTATTCGAGCATGGCACATTGAGAAACATCATTACGCATCAAAACGGTAGACTGCGAGCAGCGAAGTCGCGGCTGCAACTGCCTTGGCCTGCCTCGTGCACCGCCACCCGGGTGCCTCGGGCCCGTCGCCGTCGCGGCACCGAGGCACCCCCAGGCAGGCTGTGCTGCTGCACCATATAGCCCTGCTCTCTGCCTGCGCTCTCTACCAGCCACCCACACTGTCCAAGATTCGCAACTACAAGCAGTACTTGAGCAGTCGCAGCACCCAGGTGAGGCCGCCCAGCAGTGCAGCGGCGGCGGCGGCTGCCCCTCTCCTGCTTGTTGTTCCATGCTGCTGAGCGGCAGGGCTCGCACCAATGCAGTGAGCACCCCTTCCAACAACGGCCCAACTCGCTCCTCCCGCAACCTGGCTGCAGGATCAATCACCTATCAACTACCATGGCTCCCCGCACCGCCGCCCTGCTGCTCTGCTCCCTGCTGCTGGCGGCGACAGCCATTGGGGGGGCCCAAGCGGCCCGCCTGCCCCGTGCGCTGCACTCGCTGGCGGCAGTACAGGCGGCAGAGAGCGCGGCAGAGAACGCAGCACTAGCGGCGGCCAGCCAGCAGCTAGTGGCGCTGCTGGTGTCGGCGCTGCAGCTGGAGGCGGGCTGGGAGCGATGGGAGCTCTGACCAAGGGCTGGCCCTTCTTGCCGCTGTTATGTGCCCACTGCTCTGTTTCCGTTCACCCATTGTTTACCTTTGCCCCTGCCTCCCTGCCCCAACCTTGTAAACTTAAGGCCTCAGACAGAACGCCTGCACGATGCTTTAGCAAATGCTGTTGGCAGCTGCACGTGCAGCACTATGGCCACATGGATTCAACCATTCACAGCGATCCGTGGCAACAGCTGCAAACCTGAGGTTCCATAGACTGCCGCCTACGGTCGCCCAGCATGGGCAGCGGTTCAGCTGCCGGCCTGCCACTGTACGCTACAGCTGCCGCACAAGCACCTATCTCCCGCTCTTGCAGCCGCTGCATGCCTCCTCTCTCTCACGCACATCAATGTCACACGGGCAGAAGGGGCTCAAAAGCGACAGAGAAGTAGGCTATTGTATGCGCTGCAAAGCCAGCTATCAGCGACAACACGAACTGGTGTGACGCTGGCAACTCAGTGTGAAGCGAAGAAGGTGACAACTCAGCGGGCAGCAGAGGCATCGCAGCAGAGGCATCTTTAGCCAAGAAGTGTACCGTCATGGAATGGGTCCCGCCACTGGGACATGTCCAGGGATGAGAGATATACGAAGCACTCGGCCACAAGCTGCGGCCGCATTTCCAGCAGCCGCACCAATTGCATCGGCTTGATTGGCTCACGTTTGTATGGCGGCACAAAAAAATCCGTCCATTCGCAAGGCACCTCCAGCCGGCTGCAAGGAGCGGTGCTGCGCTGCCCACTGCCAAAACGGGCCTGACTGGTCGCAGTCGCCGAACAGCACTGCGACATGCTCTAGTGCGCTGCATGAAGCCAGCAGCGGCGTGCTGCGGTTCAAGCATTCGATGCTCGTGCCCAGCACGCGCAGGCTGGCGCTGTAGGGGCCTGGAGGCAGCGGCAAAGGATTAGCTACCCAGCCAACTTGATGGCTCAGCC
>VFQQ010001219.1_pt1 | contig 38038 bp, 56 predicted proteins | sample 3512341 | NCBI WGS metagenome assembly VFQQ01 (sample SAMN10412373, study PRJNA504923) | tailings metagenome | isolation source: Relicate 2 Philex TSF1 revegetated site | place: Philippines: Tuba, Benguet | collected 2017-08-29 | reverse complement strand
CCCGGCAGACATGCGTTGGCTATTTCGGGACCTCTGCAACTTCTGCTGAGCCACCCACTTCTGCACCTGCTTTTCTCACCGTTGTGTCGCAGCCGCTCAAGGGCTGCAAGCGCGGCTACTGCCTGCTGTTCTCAGCGTTCTACCAAGTTAAGGATTGGCAGGCGGGCGCCGACGGCGGCCACCCCGGTGAGACGCCCCGCTCGCAGCTGCTGCTGTACTTGCTGCACAGCCTCATGGATGCGGTGGCTGGAAACTCTGTGCGCAATGCCCCACCGCCGTATCCCCCTGCGCTGCTGGCTGGCTGTGCCGGCTGTGGCAGACCCACCCTGCGGGGCCCCCGCCGTCCAGCCCCGCCAACCTCTCCCCAATCTACGACGCCTGCAGGCAACGAGGCGGGGATCATCCCTGGGAGGCCCAACCCAGGCGCGTTCCAGGCCAACCCCCTGTCTAACCTTCCAGTGATGGACGTGGGAGACATGTACAACGGAGCGGTAGAAGCCTCGGGCTTGTCTGCTCCCACAGGCAAGCTGAATTTGCCTTGCAGCTGATGGGGCTGACTCGGCTGCTGCGGGGTTGGAAGCCAGCCTGCTTGTGCACTGCTCCTGCTGCTGCTGCTGCTGCTGCTGCTGCTGCTGCTGCTGCTGCACCACAGCATCTGTACTGTGGTGTGCCTTCACCTTCCAACTGTTGTCCGCATGCTGCTCCGCTGCAGGCGCCGGCTTCTCCCTCGCCACGCTGGCCTTTGATCTCGGGGAGGCAGTGGGTGACAGCAGCTGCGACGCCGACGGCAACTGCGCACACAACCTATCCTGCGACCTGTTTGTGGGCACGGGTGAGGGGGGCAGGGGGAGGGTGCGTGTGTTGAGGGTTTTGCATGCTGCTGAGCCTTATGGTGTGCTGTGTTGAGCATGGGGCGGCCGCTTGTTTCGTTGTGGAACTCAGCATACAGTCCCTGCGCCCACCTCCTGCAAGTACGTTTGCGAACTAGCACAGCGCACGGCAGCGCCGCTGCCATTCCTAAACTAAAAAATGGCTCGCTCCACACTCGTTTCCCTGCCCATCGCTGTGTTGCAGCCGCCGAGTGCTCGGAGCTGTGCAAGTCGAGCAACGAGAAGGCGCCCAGCATGCTGAGCGCACTGCAGGCCCGCTCTGACGTGGACAGCAGCCAGCTCAGCGAGCTGCCCACCTGCAAGTTCTACCGCTGGACCGAGAAGGAGCAGAGCTGCGGCGGCGCGGGCCTCAAAAAGGTGGGTGGGTGCCGCCACTGGGGGAAGGGAGTGCGTCTCGGCCGGAGGGCAGCCGCAATGTGCGTGGCTGCTGCGTGCTGTGCCTGCTGCGTGCGCTGCCTGCTGCCCCTCACTTGCACGCGCGCTTCCCCGCACTCCACCACTCTGCAGGGCGAGTGCCTGCTGTTCCATACCGTGGCCAACCTGCGCAGTGCCACCCCGGACGACACAACTGTCGGCCGCGTCTTTGGCGTGCTCGACTTGAATGACCTTCCCAAGCCACCCCCACCCTCCCCCTCGCCACCCTCGCCTCCCAGCCCCCCCAACCCCCCTCCATCGCCCTTCCCGCCCAGTCCCTCCCCTCCTCCATCCCCCCGGCCGCCGCCGCCTCAGCCGCCGCCGCCGTCGCCCGCTCCTCCCAGCCCCAACCCACCGCCGCCCCTTCCCCCAAGCCCCAGCCCGCCGCCGCCACTGCCGCCGCCATCCCCACGTCCGCCCCCGCCTTCCCCCAAGCCTCCTCCTCCCTCTCCCGAACCACCTGAGCCGCCTTCGCCCTCCCCACCGCCGCCCGCGCCGCCGCCGCCGGAGCCGCCCGTCAGCGTGGCTTTGGATGTCGGCATTTCGGGCGTCACCAAGGAGGATTTCGGGCCGGCCAACCAGACGCAGCTCATCACTGTGCTGGAGCAGAACAGCGGAGGTGCGAGCGAGGGATAGGCTGGGTGCCTGCGGCTGGGCGCTAGGTGCCTGCACTAGGTTCTGGGGTGGGGGCTGCCGGCTGCTCAGCAGCTGGAGGCAAGCAGCTCGAGGCTGATCAAAACATGGCAGCCCATCGTGTGCTGCAGCTCTCAACACATCAGAACTGCCTTCAGCTCCGTCCTCTCCCCCCTGCCCCACTGCTGCAGGCAGCGCCAAGGCCAGCATCGTCAGCATCACCGACGTCCCTGCCAGCAGGTCGGCACAGAAGCGGCGCCTTCTGGCGGGCGGCGGCATTGTGGTGAAGACACGGCTGACCTACCCGCAGCGCGAGGCGGCCAAAGCGCAGCAGTTTGCGCGCGCCGTGGTGGCCGGCGGGGCAGGCACAGCATGGATTCGCAAGATCAGCCCCAAAGCAGTGGTGGACACCAGCAGCATCAAGGTGCAAGGCCTGCGGTCGCCGCCACCAAGCCCCCGGCCGCCGCCGCCGTCGCCCCGGCCGCCCCCGCCCTCTCCCAAGCCGCCGCGGCCGCCGTCGCCGTCGCCGCCGCCCGGGCCGCCGCCGCCAGAAGCGCCGGTGGTCCTGTCCTTTGTGCTGGGAGTCGTGGGCGCCAACAAGCAGCAGTATGGGCCGCCCAAGCAGGCGCAGCTGCGCAGCGTGCTGGAGCGCAACAGTGGAGGTGCGCCGGGGGATTGTGGCGGCTCGGGAGAAAGAAACACAGAGCCCTTGGCAGAAGTGTCCCCTGCCTTGCTCTGGGCCATGCACGCTTGGTGCAGGCAGCAAGTGCATGCTGGTCCCGCTCTGCATTTCAGAAGCATGCACTCCTGCAACCCAAGCTGCTGATGCGCATGGGTTGCTCATTGCCAGCCGCCTGCCCCCTCTCCCACTTGCTCCATGCAGGCAGCGCCAAGGCCAGCATTCTCAGCGTCACCGACGTCTCCACCGTCAGATTCATCCCTACTCCCAGCCGGGTGACTGGCGGCATTTTGGTGCGCACGCGGCTGCTCTATCCCAAGCGCGAGGCGGCCAAAGCCTGGCAGTTTGCCCGGGCAGTTGCGGCATGCGGCCAGGGCACAGCCTGGGTCAAGCAGATCAGCCCCAACGCGGCAGTGGACTGCGCCAGCGTGACTGTGCAAGGGCAGCAGGTGCTGCTGCCACCGCCGCCATCGCCGATGCCACCGCCGCCGCAGCCGTCGCCGCCGCCGCCACCGCGCGGCACCAACAGCGGCAGCGGCGGGCGTGCCGGCGGCGGCGGCCGGCCCGGCGGCGGCAGCGTGCGGCCGGTGCAGGGCAGGTCGGCAATGGAGGTTGAGGCGGCAGCAGCCCTGGCGGCCGCCCCCTGTGCCAGTGTGTTCTTCTCGCTGCCCAAGTGAGCACTGGATGGTTGTTGGCTGGGTTTGCTGATCTGGCTTTGGGCTGTCCAGGCATTCTCAATGTATTTTGATGCACACTTGCAATGCATGGCCGTCGATCATCCACTTGTTCAGCTGAGCAGCTCACTCACCCACCCGCCGCTCCATCGAACCCTCCACCCCATCGCAGGCTGCTGGTGGCAGGTACTCCGCACCTGGCTGCCTTCAGCGACGCCAGTCCCGAGGCCAACGCCGCTTGGGCGCGGGCCTACTGCCAGCAGCGCAACACCAGCTTTGGCACAGCAGGCACCGTGCGTCGCGGCGTGCTGCCGCCTGCGCAGGCTGGCCATGCTGCAGCTGTGCTCACGTATTCGCCCGCCGACGGCCGCACGTGCATTGGCAGCGACTGCCCCTTTGTGGCGGTGGTTGAGTGCGTGCCAGCGGGCGCAGAGCCCTGCACTGCGGACGAGCAGGGCAATGTGGGGTGAGTGGGCGGGAGTGGGCAGGGGCAGTGAGGCAGTAACACTTGGTTGAAATTCAAGCCGGCACGCATGCTGCAGTGCGTGCAGGTAGCGCTCAGGCCAGGCACTCTCCCTTGCACAGGGCCTGACGCCACCCGTCCGCTCCCCAACCACCCTGCTGCAGCGTGGGCAACACTGGGTGGCACAACGTGGGCCACTACAACGCCGGCTCCAACAACCTTGGCAGCCGCAACAGCGGCAGCAGCAACATGGGAGACATGAATGCAGGTGGGTGGCTGGGCAAGCAGGGATGGATGGTGTGCGGCGGCGGCGCACTGCTGCATGCTGCTGTACATCAATGGCGGCTGCACTGCATTAAACGGTGCATGCCCAGCTGCGCTTTGAAGCACTGCACATCACATACCATGCCTGCCAAGCACCCTTCACCCCCGCCACCCTCTGCCACCCTGCCCCTGCAGCCTCCGGCTGCGTGGGCAGCTACAACAGCGCCGATGGCTCCTTTGGGTTTGAGGGCAGCGGCTCGCTGGTGGCGCCCGCGCTGCGGCGATAGCAGCAGCAGCGGCAGCAGCAGCAGCCAGCTGTCCGTCGCACAGCGCACCACATTTCACGCCCTTTGTTCTAGCGCAAGTTTTCCCTCGTTTTCCACTTCCGTACCTGGGCCCGTGCCGGCCCAGAGCCAATGCCTATCTAGAAGCTGTTTCCCATTTGGCCCACCTTGCCTGTTTGTCGCCTGAAAAACGGAGCACCCGTCTCAACTTGCTTAATTCCTGAGTTATTCACCCGGCCTCAGCCTTTCCTCCCCTTTTTTCCCTAACCGCTTCCGCTCATAATTCTCGGCATCGCCCCAAGTCTTTTGGCCCCTTCTGCAATTTAACCCACACCCACCTGCCCCCTTCTTTCCTCCATTCCCACACCGTGTTTGTCCAACCCCCTTGCTACTGCCCGCCGCAAGGCTTGCTTACGCATGCCCTCAAGCCGCTTTCTACCCTGTCCCCGTTTGCGAATCGTCGTCGTTCGTCCTATTACCCCTTTGTTGTGGCTTGCCCCACCTTTATGGCAAGCCGGGCCCCAGACTTGATTCATGGCACACCGTGCTTTTGTGTCTTGTTGCAGGCGTGCTGCGCTGCATACGCATGTGTAATTGCCAACGCCACTGACAGGCAGGATGTCACCCCAGCAATGTATCAGTTGGCTAGGAGGTGCAGACGGCAGTGGGGTTGGCACGGTGGTACGCAGTTTGGTTCAGTGCAGCAGTGGGGAGACGGGTCAGTGTACACGCAGGAGCTCCGCACGGCTACAATCAACAGTCGACATGAACATCAGCAGTCGCGGGCCGCGATGCGCATCAGCTGCGCGTCTGCCAGGCTGCCGATTGCCAGCTCCTCTTGTGAAAGCTTCAGGTGCTTCTTCAGCAGCTGCTGCTCCGCCAAGGATGGCAGCTCTGCAGATGGTGGAGATGGCAGGGCAGGGGTGGAGTAGTGATAAGAAGAAGCGGCGGGACAGGCGGCAGCGGCATGTGCGGCAACTCCCGGCTCAGCGGCTGGCATTGATGCCCGGAAGTTATCAACACCTGCCCAATGCCCAGCAATGCTTAGGCGGGGCCCACCTGCCAGCGGCGCCGGGCTGCCGGCCACTAGGCCCCGCATCTGCTGCACCTCTTCTGGCGTGGCATCAAACCGCGCCGCCAGCACGTGCCAGCAGGGAGAGGATTGGCAGCATGGCTACAGTGTGGGATTCACAGCTGCTGCATGGGACTCTTTCATACCGATCATAGTGTGCAGGCCAAGCTGACAAACTGCCCAGCATAAACAAGCATGTGAACAAGCAAAGCCCTGCGGCCCTCCTGCACACCAAACAGCAGGGGGTGCTTGCGATAAAAAGCGTGCTTGCCTGCAGTCCGGGTTGATGCCGTACCGACTGAGCGTCTCTGCTATCTGCATGCACCCCGAGTTTGAGGAGGTGACAAAATTCCCAGCTCAAATCATGCAGCGCCACGGCCAATGCAGCAACAGCACGCCCTGCTGCCGCGCTCTGCGGCGTGCATGCCTCACTGCTGCGTGCATGTTGTGCCCCAAACCAGGCCAATCGAGCAGCCAGATGAAGGCAAACTCCGGCCATGCCCCTCCCACTCACATGCTTGGACCCTGATAGGCTGAACACCAGCTCAGCATGCAGCGATCGTGTGCGCAGCTGGCCCCGCTTTGCCGCCGCCAGCGCTTTGTACGCTGCGGCGTGCAGCACGAGGAGGTCTGACACCAGGGCGGCGTTGACCAGGGCGCACTCTGGCGAGAGAGAGCCTGCCTGGACGGTGTCTTTCAGCTCTCTGCAGCAGGAGAGGAGCAATGTGCAGACAGCGATGGAAGAGGTGAGCAGCAGCTAGCGGCAGCGCGGTGGCGGTGGCGGCCCTCCCACCGCGCGTCGGGCGCGGACTCCGCCTGCACCCACTTGCTGTTGGTGACGTCCTTGAACAACATGACGGTGAGGGAGTGGCCGGGGAAGTCCTCAAAGCGCAGCACCTCTTCGCTCGCCGCCATCCTGCTGCCGTGGGCCGCTCTCTGCTCCTTGAAGCACTGATAACCGATCGCAGACTGCGATGGCAGAGAAATGGCGCGCGATGGTGCAGGCAGTGGGGTTTTTAAGGCGTGAGCTCTCAGCTCTGTACACGTTTGGCTGAAGCCTGGGCAGTGAAAAGCGAGCCAGAGATCGGGAGAACGCAATCGAACGACGTCAGGCCGCATGCATGCCGCATCGCAGCATTGGCCGACGTGCCGCCGCTGTGGCACTGCCCCAGCCTCCACTAACACCCCCGTGCATGCGTGGTGTGTTAAATGGTGCTGAACACCCATGAGAGCGCGGACGGGCATCAAAGGGGGGCGGTTCAATACATTTGCAGAGCTGGGCGAGGAGGGGTTGGGGGGGTACAGGCGCGAGTGGCCGGGCGCCTTGGCAAGGGCGGCCAGCGGTTGCGGTGCGGTCAACACGAGAAGGGAAGAGGGAGAGTCAGCACAAGCGAGAGGTGTGCGGGTGGCACACAGACAGCAGGACGGTCAGGGTTGGGGGGCGCGGGCAGCAAGGGCGCTGCTCCGCGCAGTGGATTGTGTGCATGGGGGTGCAGAGAAGATGCAGCTGTGCCCAGCCGGGGATGGCATGGCGAGCGCACATGCCACACACCCGCGCCTCAGCACAGCGGGCACTTCCACTGCGGCTGCTGCTCCGCAAGCTTCGCGGTCATGCGCACGCACTGCAGCAGTGCGGGGCGGGGGCGGGCAGCCAGGCAGGCAGGTGTGAGGGACTGGAGGGCATGGCTAGCTTGATGGTCCATGGCACACGTGGCGGATGCAAGCCGGCGTTGTGGCGCTTGCGCTTGCAACGGCTGGCTGGCAGATGTGCAGCATGTGCTAACAGAACAGCCATGGTTTGCAGCCACACACCCAGCATGGGTTTGGCCGGCAGCACGCATGCACAGTTTGAACATGCCCCATCCAAAGTGTAGAGCGCACCTGGCCGTCAAACCAGCGGTCGCAGCTGTCGCACTGGATCCAAAACTCGCCAGAGCTGCGGGATCGGGTGAAGAGGGCACGCTACTCTCTCAGATGGCAATCAGCAATTGGAACAAGGAAGGGCATGGCGCGGATGCAAGCGAAAAGCGGGCACTGATGGGTGCGGCCGCCGCCGAAATCCGATCGTCCTGTCAATCCTTTTCCGCCCCCTCTTGCTCACCGGTACTTGTGGCCGCAGTTTGGGCAGGCGTCGTCGCTCTGGCTGCCTGACGGCTCCTCCTCATCGTCCTCATCCTGCTCCGCCTCCAGCTGCATTGAAGACGGAGTGAAACAAACAAACTAATCAGCACACAATCAACTAGGTAATGCAAGGGCAGAGGGCTCCTGCTCCTCCTCCTCGTCCTGGCACAATAAGACGAGCCAAGAATGAAGCCTGGTTGAGCCCAACAGCCTGGCGTTGGGCGCAGAACGGCAGCACAGCTCATACGGCGACTCAATGCACAGCCGGCGGCAGCAGGCATGCTCACGGCAGCACGCACTCGTCAGACAGAACAGCAAAACAAGCAGGAGCTCACCACGCGTGCCGCCTTGGCCTCGGCCGCCGCCACGCCCTGCGCGCGCCCGCTCACCAGCTCGTACACAGTTGGCAGCGCGTTGATCTGCGCCAGAATGAGTGGAAGGAGGCGGATGCGATGACCCAGGCAGTGACCCACCCGCCAACAGGGGGGCGTCTGTGCAACCTCCGTCGACCAAAGATCGCCTGCCCATTTTTTTGCCCTGCTGTTTTCAAACACAATAGGTACCCAAATAGGAGCCCCATCCGCACCTCGTCGAAGAGCCGCTGCCGGCCCTTCTGGTCCAGCTTGGCCGCGTTGTAAAAGGTGGTGGCCATCTGCGCGGAAATTGTGGAATGACAGAAAGGGGGCAGGCAGCTTAAAGCTCCATGCTTGGCTGAAACGATACATGCTGATCCGCGTGGCCGGAGCCATGTCACCGACCCATCCACCAGCCGCAACTAGCCACTGCGCTCAGGCGCAGCCTCTGCCCGCTGCTCACCAGCCAGCAGTCTGCGTGCACCGCCACCAGGCACAGCCACTCCTCTTTCCGCATGCCTGCAGGGGCGGGGCAGCACAGCAGCGAAAGCGGCTGAGGAACAGGAGGAGGGGGGCGGCAGGCAGCTGGCTGGCTTGTGCACAGTGGTGGCAGGGCAGCAAGGCGGCAGCGGCATACGGCCCAGCAGCTGTCCCGACGATCGCAAGCGACGCTGGTGCCGAGGGACGGAACAGCCGCATACACAACCACACACAGCCACGTGCAAAACATCTTTGTTCCATCAGCCAGCATGCACCCACCGTCGCGAGCAAAGTTGATGCCCAGGGTCGGCTCTGGCAGCTCGGGAGGCACCTCCTCGCAGGGCTGGGCCACCTGCGAGTATCATCAACAGGCAGTTCATTCACAGGCAAGCAGACACCGCGCCAACTGTTGGCAGCAGCGGCATGTGCCAGGCGGCGGCGGCGGTGGCAGCAGCAGCAGCCCAAGGTACGGCAGAATTCCACTGCAATCTGTGCTAAACATCATCAGTATGCACTGAAGCTGCCACCAGGCCCGATTCACATGTACAATTGCGCACCTCCCAGGTGCCGTCTGCGTAGCCGTAGAGGCACAGGTTCTCTTTGTTGGGGTCGCACTGCTCGTAGAATGCGTCCGCCTGCAGGTGGTGGGGCCTTGGATAGAAATGCAGTCAGTAACAGGGCAAGCCTACGCTAGAAGTGAGCAATTGCAGGCATCGTGCAGCAGCCAGGTGGCCAGCGCATTTCAGCAGCGGCGAGCGTCACAAGCCCTGCCAGCGGCGGAGCCTGCTGCGTGCTCCGGGCGCACCTCGACAGTGAGGGCCTTGATCAGGCCTCGCCGCCGGCCCACAAAGTCTGCACCACACAGCAGGGAGCAGTGCAAGGTGAGACACCAAAGGCCGTGCAGGCAGAGGCACGCGGCGCGCGTGCCCGCGGCGGCGGGCGGCCTGCCTCCGCGGGCGCGGCGATGCCTCCGCTGCCTACCGCAGCGGCTTCAGCACCTCCCAATGGGCCTGATGGCACGGCGCACCCACAGCCATGCTCCGCTGGCGAGCAGGCAGGCGGGAGCGGCAGCCGGGCAGCCTGCAGGCGTCCAAACCGCTCCAGCAGGCACCCGGAGCTGGCAGCAGCGGCGGGAAGGGCGCTGCAGCGCGCCAGGTGCAGGCAGCCCCCGTGCCCGCGCCCATCGGCCCCTCCTGCGCACCTGCATACACGTCATCGACACTGCGCAGCGCCATGATCCCGTTTGGCCCGCTGTGCCCCCGCCAGTGCGGCTGTCAGGGAGCTGCCCGGTCCCTTTGAACGCCTGCGAGTCCGTTGACGCTCTGGCTGCTCGCAACTGTTGGCTGATGCGCTTGCAAGGGCAGCAGGCCGCCCAGTTGAAGGCCCGTTCACCCCAGCCCAGCCTGGCAACATGGGCCCGCCCGGTGTCGCCCAAAGCGCCGCCTGTCTGCCTGGCCCAGCTCGAAATGTGACGGGATGCAATGTTCCGCCGAGCACTGGGTGCCCTGCCCCACGCGCCCCACAAGCTGGAGTGCCCGCCCGTGCCGTGCGGTGCGGTGCCGGCCTCGTCGCTGCTCTTCTGGCAATGCTGCTGAGCATCGACCTCTTGCCACACCTGAGGCCATTCTCAGGTCAGTTAAGGCGATTCAGTCGCATGTGCGTTGCGAGCCATGTGCTTGCAAGGCCGCTAAAGGCATCAACAGCAGGCGTGTGGATAGGTGCACATGGGCCGTCCGCCCGCACGCCTGCTCACAAGTTGTCGCTGCTACGCTGTATTGGATGCCGACATTCGCACACTGTTTGCCTGTTGGAACTGCGGACGAAACATCGCCCTGGGCACTTGATGCACCACCTTCTGTGTGCGACCGACGTTCGCCAAGTTGACTGCAGTTGACATGCCAGAAGGTTGCAACCAAAAATGCGTAGATGGGGTTCTGGGTTGAAAAGTTGAAAAAAGAATGAAAGATTGTTTGTTCTGGTGGCAAAGATCTCACTCATGGCGCAGGCCAACCGCAGACCGGGATGAAAAACGGCAGGCCGGTTTGGCAAGGCGTCGCAGCACACAGCCATGGCACTCGGAAATTTAATTTCATGTGGCAGTGAAGCGTGGGGGGAAAAAAGTGGTGACAAAGAGTGCTCAAGTACAGAGGCGGAGCAGGCGGTTCGTCCAGCGTTGTCAGGAGTGGTTCACGAAGCCAGGGGGGATTGCAGTGGCAGAATGGTTGCGTTGAAAACCTGAAAGCAAAAACAAACAGCGAGGCGGCCACGGGAGGCTATCACATGTTCAGGACAATTGTCCTAAGGCGTCTGCAGATGTTGCCGTAGGGCGGGCGCCACCAACGAACCGCTGCCTTCAAACCCAAAGGAGCCATCGGCGCTGTTGTAGCTGCCCACGCAGCCGGAGGCTGCAGGGTGGGCGGGGTGGGCGGTCAGCAGGCATGTCATTTGATGCAGACTGCTGCGCAGCGCAGTAGGACATGCACAACACAGCGGCATGCAGCACGGCTGGTTTTGTGGGGCAGCTGCTTGCAGTAGGAGTGCCGCCACTAAACATCCACCATCCGCCCTTGCACACCCACCCGCATTCATGTCTCCCATGTTGCCGCTGCCGCTGTTGCGGCTGCCAAGGTTGTTGGAGCCGGCGTTGTAGTGGCCCACATTGTGCCACCCCGTGTTGCCCACGCTGCAGCAGGGTTGTTAGGAGGCTAAGAAAGGTGGCATGAGACCTGTGCACGGATGGACGCACGCCTGAGCGCTACCTGCAGCACACTGCAACGTGCATGAAGTTTTATTGCTCCACCATCCACTGCACTGCAACCCTAGCCCACTCACCCCACATTGCCCTGCTCGTCGGCAGTGCAGGGCTCTGCGCCCGCAGGCACGCACTCAACCACTGCCACAAAGGGGCAGTCCCTGCCGATGCAAGTGCGGCCGTCGGCGGGCGAATACGTGAGCACAGCTGCAGCATGGCCAGCCAGCGGCGGTGGCAGCACGCCGCGCCGCACGGTGCCTGCTGCTCCAAAGCTGGAGTTGCGCTGCTGGCAGTAGGCCCGCGCCCATGCGGCGTTGGCCTCGGGACTGGCGTCGCTGAAGGCAGCCAGGTGCGGCGTGCCTGCCACCAGCAGCCTGCGAAGGAGTGGGGGGTTCGATGGAGCGGCGGGTGGGCGAGTGAACTTCTCAGCAGCATGGTTGCGTGGTGCATGGTCACGTGTGTATCCGCATGCACAGTCCATCAGCACTGCTTCAAACAGCCCAGTACAAGATTATCAGGACACGGCCAACAACCATCCAGTGCTCACTTGGGCAGCGAGAAGAACACACTGGCGCAGGGGGTGGCCGCCAGGGCTGCTGCAGCCTCAACCTCCATTGCCGACCGGCCCTGCACCGGCCGCACACTGCCAGGCCGGCCGCCGCCGCCGGCACGCCCGCCGCTGCCGCTGTTGGTGCCGCGCGGTGGCGGCGATGGCGGCGGTGGTGGCTGCGGCGATGGCGATGGCGGCGGTAGCAGCAGCACTTGCTGCCCTTGCAATCGCACACTGCTGCTGTCTATTGCTGCATGTTGGCTAATCTGCTTGACCCAGGCTGTGCCCTTGCCGCCCGCTGCAACTGCCCAGGCAAACTGCCGAGCTTTGGCTGCCTGGCGCTTAGGGAACAGCAGCCGTGTCCTGATCAGAATGCCGCTGGCAAGCAAGCTGCGCTGCTGACCAAACTTGACATTCGGGACATTGTTGATGCTCACAATGCTGGCGGTTGCACCGCCTGCGCATGGCAGGGGAAGGGGCAGGCGGGGCAGCAGCAGCTGAGCACCAGACTCCAGGGATTCGCAGCTTGTAGACTGCTAGGTTGGAATGTACGACAAGCATGTAAGGCTGCATGCCTGCACAGCAGGTACGCCACCTGGGTTTGCAAGGGACGGCAAGGCGCCCCCCAGTTCACACCGGACCAGCCCCTGCGCACCTCCGCTGTTCTGCTCCAGCACTTTTCCCACATGGGTCTGCTTGGCCGGCCCAAATTGCTGCTTGCTGGTGCCGCCAATGCCAATGTCCAGGGCGACGCTGATCGGCGGTCCAGGCGGCGGCGGCGCCGGTGGGGAGGGCGGCGGGGGGCGGGGGGACGGCGGCGGCGACAGCTTGGGAAGTTCGTTCATATCGAGCACACCGAACACCCGTTTAAGATTGTTGTCCCCGGATCGCCTTGGCCGCACTCCAGCCAGGTGGCTCATCAGCAGGCACTCGCCCTGCAAATGCGGACGAGGCAGTGCAGGAATGGACGCAAAGTGAGTTGCTGCCAACACTCTGAGAACACTCTAAGACAAACATGGCGGCAGGCTTAGCAGAAAAGGCATGCAGTGCCACACCCGCAGGTGGCATGCCTGCACGCAAGCTGGTTGCAGGGCTCTGGGCAGGGTAACCAAACTGGCTAGCCACTCCTGCGCCAAGCACTCACCTTTTTGAGGCCGGACGCCCCGCAGCTCTGCTCCTTCTCCGTCCAGCGATAGAACTTGCAGGTGGGCTGCCCGGCAGCCTCCAGGGCAGAGCGGTTGACATCGCTCCTGGCCAGTAGTGCGTCTAGCGTGGTGGATGCCTTTTCGTTGGCGGCCACGCACAGCGCCGAGCACTCGGTCGCTGCAGGGGCGAGGGGACAGGTTGAGGGGCAGGTGTGGGAAGGGATGGATGCTTTGAGACAAGCAAAGGCAGTTGTGCTGCCGGGCTTGCATCGCAAGGGAGTGCGCTTGCAAGTGGTGGGCCATGCAAGGTGAGCAGCCAGCTGAGCTGCTGTCCCGGTCTGTGCTAGCAACAATAGGACTCTACTCGTCTACCAGCCAAACGCACCCTCCCCCTCCCCATTGTCGCACCAGTGCCCACAAACAGGTCGCAGGCCAGGTTGTGTGCGCAGTTGCCGGCGGCGTCGCAGCTGCCCCCCCGCACCGCCGCTCCAAAGTCAAACGCCAGAGCCGGCAGGGAGAACCCTACTGCCGCTGCGTGTGACAGCCCGGGCGCTTCCACAGCGCCGTTGTACATGTCTCCCATGTTTGTTGTTAGGAGGTCCCTGGGGTTGGGCCTGGGCGCGGCGGGGTTGGGCCGCCCAGGAATGACCCCCACAAAATTGCCTGCATGTGAATGGTGCACATGACAGCTCGACTTGCGTGTCAGCAAAACAGCCATGCGGGGTAGGGCAAGGGCCCGAGAACTTCTGCCTCAGCTGTGTGATGCGGCCCCAGGCATGGGGGCCAATGCACAACTGCAGCTGCACATACACGCTTACATACATGTGAGCAGATCATCAGGCTAAGCCTCAGTCTGCCCCACCTGGGTGTCCAATTTCGTCGTCTGCCTGCCAGTCCAGCACTTTGTAATAAGAGGAGAAGAGCAGGCAGTAGCCGCGCTTGCAGCCCTTGAGCGGCTGCACACAGAGTTGAAAAGTTCGGCGAGGTATGCAAGATGCAAGAATTGAAATGTGACAAGCTCCGGTGGCCGCCGATGCCCCCATTCACAGCCGCCAGCTCTGTCCAGCCGACCCGCTGCTGATGCACCAATCCTGTGGCCACACCCTTCCTTGCATGCTGCAGTGGCGGGCCAACCCAGCTGCAGCAGGGCAGGCTACCAGCGCGGCGAGACAAGCTCAAGCAGCGCACTTTGTTGGGGCAGGTGGCCAGCGGGGAGCCGCAGACCCAGTCGTCGTCCACGCCATGCATCCACGCCACACACTGAGTGTTCATAACGCACTGCAGCTGGCAGAGGTCGTAGGTGGCTGCACCGGGGCGCAGTTGCGGGCAGACAGGTGGGAGGCAGCGGTTGGTGTGCAGGAACCAGCGCTGGGTGCTTGGTGGGATGCTGCAAAGCACGGCACCGCACCCTACACCACCTCCCACCACACCACTCAGCCCCAATGCCCCACTGCTTCACAGCAGCCACCGCACGCACCCTTTGGGTTGCAGCTGTTCTTGTTGATCAGCATGCCAGGGTCGGCATCGATCCAAGCACCCATCATCGATAGGCGCGTGCCCAAGGCCGCTGCGGCAGGCGATGAGCAAGAGGAGCAGCCGAGGGCCAGTGAGTGTGGCACATGCAGACCGCTGTGTGCGCTTGGCACCAGCACAAGCGACCAGAACAAGAAAAGCAGAGCAGGTGGCGTGCCGCACGCAGCAGCACAGCCAGGCAGCACAAGCCAGCTGCGGCGGCCAGTGGTGCTCCAGGCAGAACCCAAGGGCGGCAGCAGCAGCAGGGCAGCAGCAACAAAGGTCTGTGTGAGTAAGGCAGAAATGGCAGCAAGGAGCTCCTTCCAGGCTCACCGTCCAGCTCGACGCGTGAGGACCAAGCCGCCAGGCCTCCCCGCACCCCCGCCGTCGGCACCGGCCGCGTGATTTGCGTCAGCTGCTGGCACAGCGCCTTGCCGCCGCAGCGCGCGTGGGAGGTCCAGTAGTTGACAAACAGGCAGTCGGGGTGGGTGCTGTTCTCCATCGAGTTGAGGTGGTTGCAGATGCACTGGTTGTAGCAGTCTTTGTAGCTGCGGGCGCCGCAGCTGTGGGTAGTCTCTGGACCCTCCAGGCGCAGCCCATCAATGAAGGGCGTGTCCGGCCTGCAAGGCGGTGGGGGATGCATGACAGCAAATCGAGGCAGGGGGTGGGTCGGCACGGTGCGCTGGGTGCAAGCGTCAGTGCAGCAGCAGAAAGGCATCTGCGGATGGGACCGCCAGGTACCGTGTCCAAAGGCTCGGCAGCCAGCATGCCACTGCTACGGCGCTTGCAGCATGGCCCCAGCTGTATATGCATCCATCCAGCATGAATCCAAAAGGGCAGCCAGCCCAGGCACTCACGAGACTTCCACTTCTTCGCAGTCGGCCGCAAGTGCGCCGCCGAGCGTCAGCACCAGAAGCAGCGCCAGAAGCAGCAGTCTGGCAGCCGTGCGGCGCTCAGCGGCCTCCAGGTGCGTCCTCATGCTGACAAGCCAGCCTAGCGAGAGCTGTGCACCGGATGCAGAGTGGCAGCAAGCACCGGTCCCTGCGCCTCGCGTGTGCCCCTGGCGGGGGCGCCGCTTGCCCTTGGCTACACAGCAAGTCACGGATGGGGAGCACTGTCGTTTCGCTAGAAGTACTGAGCACCCCACAAGCCTTGCAGGGGCGCAGATAGAGGCGCGCAGGGCTCTGGCGCTCTTGGCGTCGGCTGGTGCAGGCAGCGGCGGTCCACCGGTCAGTGGCATGCGATCTAGATAGCACTTCAGTGCCTCAGAACGTGCGCACACCTGCTCAGGCGGCACAGCCGCACAAGGCGTCACGTGCAGCGCCCGCACAGCACAGCTGGGAGGGTGTGCGGCACGCTGTCAGCCATGCAAGCTCAAGATATCGCTTTCAGAAGGGAGATGGGGGCTCCGTCTGCTCGTCGCGCGGTCGCCACGCAAGCTCCTGCATGAGACACTCAAGGGCAGGCGGCCAGCCCTGCCTCCTGCACATCGGCCCATCACCATGTCGTGGCTCACCGACCGGTTGAAGGCGGCAGAGGAGCTGCTCAATTCGGTGGACCGCACCGCGGCCACCATCACTATCAGCTCCAAGCAGCGGTCTGGTGAGGCGGGCAGTCACCCTGTTAGTGATCGCGGGCAGTGGGCGGCCCACCAGCGAGCTGCCCTCGCAAAGTGAGCTGCGGCGGCTGTCGCTGTGCCATTTCGTTGCGCGACAGCCCCCTGAATCGCCTGCTGCTCACCCATGGCTGCGATCCAGGGAGCCGTGAGCGCGGTGACGACGCTGAGGATGGCGGGGCACCCGCCGCCGCTCGGCCGCGGGCACCCCGTGCCGCATCCTCCCGGCTGGCCCCAGCAGCCTCAGGCGGCAGCGACGGCGATGCCGTGACAGCCGCGCTAGCAGCAGCGGACGAGCTGGGCGGCGGCACGCAGTTTGTGGTGCGCTCCGCTGGCCCGTTTGATGCTGCAGATGCGGCGTCACCGGCGGCCGAGCAGGCGGCAGCGCTGCCGGTAGCTGCAGCGGAGCAGCCAGCGCCAGCAGCAGACGCAGCGGCTGAGCTGGAAAACAACAGCAGCAGCGACGATGGGGCGTCCATTGAAGCCCTGCCAATGTCGTCCTCGGCAGCCGCGGGGCTCAGCCAACTGGATTTGCCCGTTGTGGCAGCACCGACCCATGAGCAGCCTTCAGAGCCTGCAGCTGATGTGCCATCGGAGGCAGCAGGCAGCGAAGCAGACACTGCAGATGGCACCAGTGCTGCTGCTGGTGCAGGAGCCGGCAAAGTTGAGCCAGCAGCGGGCGGCGGCGCAGCAGCGGCAGGCGCTCCGGATGCACCCCAACAGGCACAGCAGGCTGCCGACCCTCCGCCGGATGCCTCGCCTGCAGACCAGCAGCAGCAGCAGCAGCCTCCTGTGCAGCAAGCAGCCGCCGAAAGTGGCGCTGCCCAGCCCAGCGGCCGCCCCGCCCACAGCCGCAGCAGCAGCACTGCCACGAGCAGCAGCCGCTCCGCGGCGGAGGCGGCGGTGGCGGCGGCGGCGGCGGCCGCCGCTGCAGCCGAGGCGGCAGCTGCCAGGGGTGCTGTAGACGATGAGCTGGCAGCTGGGGGCTCCGGTGCGCCTGCGGCGGAGCGAGAGGCCCGGCTGCTCAAGATGATTGAGCAGCTGAAGCGGCGGCTGGAGCAGTACAAAGCGGGTGGGTGGGTGGTTTTTGGGAGCAATTGGGGAGTGTGCGCGGTTGGCATGGGCATGCCGTGACCTTCAACCGCCTTACACTGTTTGCCTGGGCTGCAGAGAATGCGCAGCTGGAGGAGATGCTTTCGCACGCGGACGCCGCGGCGCAGGGCGGCAGCGGCGAAATTTCGCGGCTGGAGGACGAACTTGCGCGGGCGCAGGTGGGTGCTGGCCCCTTTCAGTTTGCTTTGGTTGGAAAGATTGTATTCAGTGGAATGCACTGCACTGTGGCAGAGTCACAGCAGGCAAGGCCATTCCACCTGCTGGTGTGAGTTGCGTTTGTGCCGCTGTGCAACAATCTGCAGGCTGCACGCACCAGCGCCGAGGCGGCTCGGGATGCGGCTGTGGCGGAGCATGCAGACGGTACGCATGCTTGTTTGGCTGGCCCTGCAGGCTGGATGCATGGCACTCAAAGTGCGCCTTGTGGCCGGCCGCTTCAGGTTGAATGCTTGGTCGTAGTGTGTGTACGTGGGCACCTCGGCGGCACTGCACGCGGTTGGCACGTTCCCAGTCCAAGCTCCATCCATATGCTTGCCACGCCTACCTGACCAATCCAACCCTGCAGCGGTGGCGGCCCTGCAGCAGCAGCTGGAGGCGGCGGCGGCGCGGGCGGATGCAGCTGAGAGCCGGCTGGAGCAGCTGCAGGATGCTAATGAGCGCTTCATTGAGGAGCGCAAGGTGCGTGTGTGCTGCTTGAATTGAGAAAACCAAGCAAAGCAATGGCTGGAGCAGCTGCAGGATGCTAATGAGGGCTTCATTGAGGAGCGCAAGGTGCGTGTGTGCTGCTTGAATTGAGAAAACCAAGCAAAGCAATGGCTGGAGCAGCTGCAGGATGCTAATGAGGGCTTCATTGAGGAGCGCAAGGTGCGTGTGTGCTTGAGGGATCGACAAGAGGGTCTATCGCTGTTGGGTGGGCAGAGACCTGGCTGGAGCAGCGGGAGCAGCGACTCTTGATGTCCTGCCACCCCACTCACCCCACCCCACCCCTCTGCTGCGCAGGTCAGTGAGAGCCAGCTGCTGCAGAGCCTGCGGCGGGAGATTGAGAGCATCGAGCAGCGGCTGGACGAGGAGCGAGCTGCTCATACGGCCACTCGAAAAGCGTCAGGTGCGTATGTGGCAGTGCATCTGTGGCTGTCTGTGCAGTCTTGGTGCTTTTCTGAAGAGCCTTTTCTGCGGCTGATGGTCATTTGGCAACGCACTGCGGCGCGCAATGCATAGGGTTTCCGCAGTTGCTGAAATGCGTTGTGCCTCTTCTCGTGCCCTGCAGCTGCGCGGGAGCAGCAGCTTGATGCAGCGCTGGCCGACAGCTCAGGATCCATGGCGAGCATGCAGGTGAGGGAGAGGGACAGTTGAGCGGCTTGCAGTGATGTTGCTGCGTGGCTGCAGGTGGCCGAGGCGCTGTGCACATAACTGCCCACCTTGCACATGACACATGGAACTGCTTCCACTCCTTCTTCGCAGCGTGCCGTGGAGGAGCGCAGCGCGCGCCTGCAAGCAGCGGAGGAGCGGTGCTTTGCTTTGGAGCATGAAGTGGACGGGCTGGCGCAACGGCTGCAGGCGGCAGGTAAACCAGTGTCTCAATGCTGCTTTGCATTGGCGCTCGAGCTGTGCGGGTGGTAAGCTGCAGGCAGCACATGACTGCCCAATGTTCCACCCATTGCCGCGCAATGCCTGGTCTTTCTTTCCAACAACATGGCCGCACGTCCCTGCCCGCCCCATGCAGAGGCCAAGCTGCAGCGGCAGGCCGAGGCGGCGGCAGCCAGCAGCAGCGAGGTGCTGCAGCAGCGGGTGGCCGACTTGGAGGAGCGATTGAGGTGGGTGGGGCTGTTGCATCATGTCAGTGTTGTTTGTTTGCTTTGCGCATGCTGCTTGCGCATGCAACTGCTGGCAGCCTGTGGAAGGGCAGTGGGTGGCCGACATTGAAGTTGGTTTGAGAACAAGAAGGCAGGTTCCATTGCTTTGCCGCGCATGCACCTGCTGTCTGCCAGACGTGCTTCGCGACATGCATTCGTGCGTTCGTCCCATTGCCGCAGGTCGGCACAGGCGGCCCAGGCGACTGCGGAGCATGCTCGCACGGTAGCTGATGAGGAGCTGGTAGCTCTGCGTGCAGGTGGGTTCAAAGTTCTGCAACCAAAAATGTGCATCGGTGTGGTTATTCAAAGCTCGGACGGTGGCCGACGAGGAGCTTGTAGCACTGCGTGCGGGTGGGTCCGTTCAACAAGGCTCTATTGTTGAGCTGTCTGCTGGGCAGGGCATGCCAAGATGAGCAGGGTCAATCGATATCCTGCTGCCCTTTTGAATAACCCTCAGAGGCCCAAGTGGCGCACGCGCCCCAACGATCAGGGCATGCATTTGAGAAAAGTTTTGCTGACTCGCTTCCATCGCTTGCAGAGGTGGGCAGCCTGAAGCGCCAGGTGGCGGACGCGCACAGCGTGGACAGCAGCGACCTGCAACGCCGGCTGAAGGACGTGACAGACATGCTGTACCTCAAGCAGACGCAGGTTGGTTGTTGCGTTGGTACACAGCTTACTTTGGGCTGCTGGTTTGAGGAAGGCACAGACATCCTGTACCTGAAGCAGACGCAGGTGGGCTGCTGTTTGATTGTGGCTAAATTCTCACTTTTAGCTGCTGGTTTGAGGACGTCACAGACATGCCGTACCTGAAGCAGACGCAGGTGGGCCGGTTGTGTTGCGGTTAGCTTGCAGGTTGCTGCTGCTGGTCCAGGACCTATAGCGGGCGCCATCGCATTGATTGCGATGCATGTCAGCAACTGAACACTGTGGTCTTTGGCTGGGTAGCCAGCAGTGCACGATGTGCTGATTTGCCACCCTGCACGCTCAACCCTGCAGCTGGAGCGGTTGGCGGCGGACAAGGCGGCGCAGCAGCTGCACCAGATGCAACACCTTGCCGCCCTAACCCGCTTTCAATCCTGGCGTGTGTGTGCAGCTGGAGCGCTTGGCGGCGGACAAGGCTGCGCAGCAGCTGCAGCTGGAGCGGGATCTGCAGGCGGCGCGGCAGGAGGCGCAGCAGGTGGGCAGATCGGTGGGGCCGAATGGCGGCCCACTGCCAAGCTGCGGCCCTCTGCTGCAGCTCACTGCCTGATCGGGCCACAGCTCTAGTGGTGGACAGGCACACCACGCACAAGCCGATGCCTGGGCACTTTTGTTTTTCGAGCGCAGGTGAAGCGGCGGGCGGCGGTGGAGCGGTCGATTTCGGCGGCAGATGATGCGGCATCGCTGGTGCCCATGGACCGCATTGGAGATGCCTACCAGCGGTGCGTGGGGCGATGGGGGTTTCTGAGTGGGGCCGGCAGGGTATTAGCAATGCCGGCTAACAGCTTCTGCATCTCTCCTTCCTGTTGTGACCCGGCCAGCAGCGCCTGCAAACGCCCACTCCACACCCAACCCACCCACCCCCACATTGCATTGCAGGCTGGCCAACCACAACCGAGTGGGCGGCGCTATCAAGGCGGGGGCACAGCTCATCGACTCCACCGCCACCCAGGTGCGGTTATGAGGATGGCAGCTGCTCGCATGCTTGCTGCTGCAGCAGTGACTTGCAACTTGCGAGCTGCCGCGCCTGCTGCTGCTGGTTTGGCCAGGCCATGCATGCAGACCACAGCACAAATGTCAACCTCCATTTCCCTCGTCCGCCCTGGCTGCGCAGATCGTGCACGTGCTGCGGCAGTACCCCGCGGGCCGCCTGGTGGTGTTTGCCTATATTCTGGGGGTGCACCTGTTTATCTACATCCTGCTACACAGGTGGGTTATCTGGCCAGGGCTGGCAGGCAGGGGCTGGGGGCTTAAACTGTGCCTGTCCATCCGCTGGTGGCAGCACAAGGGGCTGGCATGTTTGCGCGCCACAGCACACGGCCTTTCCCTTCGCTGCACCTCAAAATCGCCCCCTGCCGATTCCTACACGTTCCGCAGGCTGCAGCACAAGGCGTTCCATGCTGAGCTGAGTCCCTGTGCTTCCTGTCATGCTCCAAACTTATGATGTTTGCAGGCTGCAGCACAAGGCGTTCCATGCTGAGCTGGCGGCCGAGGCAATGCACCGCGACGACCGCATCTGATACCTGCCATGTGCCTGGGCCGGCATTGGAGGCAAGCCGGCGGGCATGCCCCGCATGCCTGCTTCAGATGTGACAACACCAGCCCAGGGGTGCATTTGCATCGTCACACCTGCCATGGTCGTGTGCTGATTGGCTGTGTGACCACGATGTGCCATGGGGCAGCTGTCCCCTTGACCTGACCTGCACTTGTAACTGCCACGACGCGATTCACTTCGGCTGCACCACCTTGGTTGGCCAGGGTTGCATGTTGCAGCTCAGCACTCCGGGACGGGGGCGGGATACCCCTTCAGCAACAGCTCCGCACTGGCTGCCGATGTGTGTTCTGAGCTGCAAATGGCATGTCAACTTCCACGGCTCAATGGAGTGAGTGTTAATTTGCAGCAGGAAAGCATGTATACCTGACCATTGCATGCCTGCGTGGCGGGTCGGCGCGGTCAATGGAGCGCTGCAACCAACAACTGGTGCCAACCTCCACCTCCTCCCCCCCGAGGCCCACGCGTGGGGCACATCTTAAGATCTGCACAAGTGGAGGGCCCCATGAGGCAGGGTCAGGGGCTGCAGCATGCCCTGGCCAGCATGGGTGCAGCATGCGCCCGTCAGCTGCCACAACGGCGGGAGGCAGGCGGTGCCGCCAACATTTCACCTTGTGACGATTGTGTGCCGGCCCGAATCGGCCCTGCACCTCGATCCCTGGGTTGTGCGCATCACTTTGGGCGTCCGGCTGGCCCCCGCCAAGCGCTGGGCTTTGCGGGAATGGCGGCTGTGCGCGCGCTGGTGCAGCGGCTGGCTTCCAGCTACGCCCGATGGAGGGATAGCCCGCTCCGAAGGTGGGTGGCCTGCCGCCATGCCTCCTGGCGCCGCCATGCGGCTGCCGCCGCTCGGTGCCGCCGCCGCCCCACGCCTGCGAGCTGTTTGATTTTGACAGCTTGTTGCGGCTGGCCGATCCCATGTTGCAATGGGGTGTGCCTCTCATGCCTTGCGGCGTCGTCATGGGAATGCCGCGGATGCCGCATTGCGCAGGGCATCGAACGAGGTGGGCGGCGCCTTGGATGGACGCATCTGGCTCATCACGCTAGCGGGCGGCCTCCTCTACCTCACATTCAAGCATGTGCTGGAGGAGCGCCTCTATGGTGGGCTGCACTTCGGCTGCTGCACATGGCTGCAGGGCGGGACCGCCATGCCGCCGCACCGGCTCCAAGTACCGCTGCTTATGGCAGGCACCGCTGCTTATGGCGGAGCCCCCTGCCCAATGCTCATGCAGCCTGCATTGGTGCCTTGCTTGTTTCGCGCGTAGTTCTTCCACGCCTCCAACTCACGTCCTCCCCCTTGCTGCCCTCTCGCCTGCGCTCAGTCTTTGCCGCCCTCGTCCTCTGCGTCCACGTTGTGCCAATTGCGGTGCTGGAGTTTTGGGTGCGGCGGCGGCACGCAGCCGCCTACCAGCGGCATCGCGAGCTGGCAGTCACCCTGGGAATTACCAGCACGCTCTTCTGGGCACCTGTGATGGGTGGGTGCGGGGCCCGGCGAGGCGTGTGTGGCACTTGTTTCGGCCTGGCGCTGTGCGCAATGCCATGCTTGGGAAGCGTGGCGAGCACGCGGTGCTTGGACCTCCACACGTCCCAACCCCCGCAGTCCTGCAGCTGAGCGACCACTTCTGTTCTTCTCTTGAAGCTGAACCACCATCTCTCTTCCTCTCCTTTCCAACCCCGCCTCCCGCAGTCCTGCAGCTGAACAACCACTTTGCGCCGCACCGCGGCAGCTCCCTGTCCCTGGCCATCTTCATCCTCAACACCGGCACTCTTTGGCTGGGCGTGTTTGCGGCGCACGCCTGCCTGCCGATGCGCTGGGCGCGGGTCGCGGTGCCGGCCATGGCGCTGCTGCCGGTGAGGCGCTGGGAGGGGGACACATGGGAGGCAAATGCTTGTTAGAGTGCCGGCAAAGCAGCACGAGCCTCAGCTGGTGCCTGCACTGCAGCTCAGCTCCAGCCACTGCGCTTTGATTACAGGCCCCAGGCGCTTGAGGCTGGCGCGGCACGGTCACTAGGCAGCTGAAAACATTTCAATCTCAACACCCTGTTGCCCATCCCTGCCCCTTTCTGGTGCAGCTGTGGCACCACGGCTCCATGTGCGGTAAAGTGCTGGAGGCGCCTGATGTGGCTGAGCCGCTGGGCACGCTGTGCGACATGCTGAGCCTCGCGCACGGCGTGGCGGTCACCACAGGCGGACCCGACTGCGGCCACTTCACTCCACTGCAGCAGTGCCGCACCTTCTATTTGTGGAGCCTGGCTTGGGGCGGCGTGGCGCTGCCGCTGCTGGCCTCCGCCCGATTCGAGGCGCAGCTGCGCCGGCGGCTGGGCCAGCAGGGTGGCGCGCAGCAGGCGCAGCAGGAGGGGCAGCAGCAGGGGCAGCAGCAGGGCGGCGAGAGCGGGACGCTGCAGACCGCACTGATGGCATACCTTTACAGCATGGTCGCTTGGGTGCTGGCTTGCTCAGTTGAAGCGCTGGTGCGCCCGGCGCTGGGCTGGCGCGATTTGGCGGCCTGAACAAACATGGGGGCGTGATTCCTTGCTGTTCTTTTTGTGCGGGGCTGGACCAGGCTGGACTGGGCCAGACCTGGCTTTTTGTTGCTGCCCTTGCGGGCCGGCGGGCGCCTTTAGCGCTTGATGCCCAGCCAGCCGCCCATTTTTCCGCACCAAGTGCTGACTGCGTGTTGTGTTCTTGCCTTTATTTATCTTTTTCCCGCGTTCTTTCCCTGTCTCTCTTTGTTTCTGGAGCGCTGTTTGCGTGGGCAGCTGTGTGTTGGAGCGTGATAGAGAGCGTGACAATTCTGTCGTGACCACACTAGAACGCTGAAGTTGTTTTGTATTGTTTGAGTGTGAAATTCTGCCGTTGGCTGCAACTGGGACAGGAGCAGCGACACGGTTCCCTTGGCAGCCCTGCTGGGATAGGGGTGGACCGCACAAAATGGCTGGCAGGGTGCGGCAGGGTGAAATGCAAAGGGGACTGGTGTTGTAGGGGGCGGGCGGGCGCTGCGGCAGCAGGGGAGAGGCGCCGGGCATCTTCGCAAGCAGAGGGACCGTTGCAAGCCTGCATGTTGGGCTGCCCTATCTGCCTTGCCCAGGCCAGGACAGCAGCTCGTTTGGGATTGTGGGGTTCAATTACAAAGTGACATGGCGTGGCACAGCCGGACGGTCACGAATCATGCACCGGGCTGATGCAGCCGCCCTGCCCAGCTGCCTGCCGGCTATGGCGACTGCAGCGCCCAAAGACGCCTCACTGTGCTGCCTGCGCCGCCTGCAGCCGCCGCCAGCGCTCGTCTCGCTGGACCAGCTCCCTGACTGCGCCGCCGGCGTAGCTGCTTTACGCCGATGCCCTACTACGCAGCCGCCTGCGCTGCCCGCACGCGCCAATACTTGTCGCGCTCCATCAGCTGCGGCACAATCTTGGTGCGACGGCGCGGCTCCCGCTCCTCCTCCCGCAGCACCACCTGCAAGTTGAAAAGGACACATGCATGCGACGTTGCCGGGGCGCAGGTGCGCACAGCAGCAGGCAAGCAGCGTGGCATGGCACAACGCAATTTACTGCAGTGCGTTCATCGCAATGCACAGCCTGTGAAACACGGTTCAGGAACCCCATCTGTAGGGACGCACCGTGAGGTGCGAGCGGTAGCGCAGGCGCCGTCCGGAGCGGCCGCGGCCGTGCATGGAGATGCGCTTCAGGTGCTGCCCCTTGCCCACCCAGGCCTCCACTGCAGGCGGGGAGCGGAAGTGGTGTGAGTGGCAGGCGTTTGTCTGCAAGCTTTCCTTTTTCCAGCTCATCTGACAACGAGAGGTACCAAGACGGCAGCCGCTGCCGCCAGCCCTGACACGTATGAAAGCAGTGTCCATGCCACAACAGGGAACCTGGCACAGCAACTAGAATTGCACCCGGCCGGGGGGGCTCACCCACGCGCAGGCGCGACTCATTCAGGACAAGCAAAGCCCGCCGCGTCACTAAGGCAGCAAGGGGGGCTCACCCACGCGCAGGCGCGACTCGTCCAGCCCCAGGTTGTTCGTCGCGTTTGCGCGCGCCGACAGCAGCACCTTGCGCACCAGGCCCGCCGACTTCTTGGGCGAGATCTCGCACTGCAGCAGTTTCAACAGCCAGGCAGGTAGCCAGGTTAGCGCAACCGCATGGTGCAGCAAGGTCAGAATCGGGCAAGGAGCAGCAGCAGCCGCCGCAGTGGCAGGGCACTCGTTCAACAGCAGTGAGGCAACCGGACGGCGACACAACGATTGCAGCCAGAACGGACAGCTCACAAAAGTTAGTCCTGGGAAAAACAGGTTGGGCCGAAGCGCACCTGGATCAGCGCGTCCTCGATGTGCAGCCCCCGCACCACCTTTGCAAAATCGTTCAGCTTCTGCAGGTGGGGTGGGCGGAAGCATGTGGCGTTGAGTTATCACACCAGGAGCCCAGCAGGGCTGTCCAGCGGCTGCTGCCACTGTCCCTGCATCTGCAGCATACCACTGCACTCATCCTGTGCCTCAAACTGTCATTTCTGAACAAGCCGCTACCACCCTGTGTTTCAGCACCCACCTGCGGGCTGATGGTCAGGCTGCGCGCGTGCGCCCGGCTGACCGAGCCGCTCAGCTCCTCTACTGCCGCCATCTTGTAGTCAGCTGCCTGCGACGAGACCGGGGCGGGCGCCTGCAGGTGTCGAGGCAGCGGGCAGAGCATGGGTTGAGCTGGGGCTGCAAGTGTGTGGCTGTGTCGGCACAGCCGAGCAAACAGGCAGGCACAACCCCGAAAAATGAGCGCTGCATCAATCAAATGCGCTTTCCTCCAGCTACTTCAGCTTCAGCAGCAAGCTGCAGCACCCACCTGCTGCAGGGGGTTGACTGAGGGCGCTGCGCCCTGCTCTGCCAGCCGCGCACCCACCGACGCATGGAAGTGCTGCAGCAGGGACAGGGATGGCGGCGGCGTGAGCGCTCAGCACAACAAGACTTCAATCAAGCAGCGCAACAGCAGGCTGGCCTGCAGGTCAGCCCGGCCCCGATATTCCGCTGTTCACTCACCCGCGCAAGCTGCCGCAGCCCTGCCGCCGCTGCCGCGTGCTGCTGCAGGCCGCCCCAGTTGCTGTAGGCGGCAGCGGCGGCGGCGCCGCCCCGGAGGCTCAGCTGCGCCAGGGCGGCCGGCGCAGCGGCCGATGTGCTGGTGGCACTGGCCAGACTAAATGCGGCCCGGCACAGGGCCTGCAGGCTGCGTCCAGCGGCTGCCATGCTGCCGTTCGCTGCCAACCCCAACTTTGCGGGGCTGTGCCTGCTGCGGATGCGACCTGTTGATCGGCCGTGGGATGATGCGGGGCGGGAGGCCCGTGCGAACGCTGCACCAAAATGGGGCGGGTCGGGTGGCGGGCTGGGGCGACGGGAGCGGCCTGTTGGTGCTTTAAGCAGTGGTACAGCGTTGCAGGAGTCCGCTGGGCGGTCGCCATGCCCTGTGGGACGCTGTTCCCCCCTGACATTCCAGCTCAGCACGCGCAAAAACTGCAGCGAGCAGCTGCACGCTTTGCAAGCATTGACTGATCACTGACGCTGCACCCACGATTGAGTGCACGAGTACAGCAGCGCTGGGGAGCCCCTCTACGCTTGAACGCGGCCCAGCCATGGTAGCTGCGGCTGAGGCTGCCACCCCGCAGCCCGTTGTCGGTCACCTAGAGCAGCCACAGGGCATGTCCCAGGCGTCGCTGCCGCAGCTCAAGGGCACCGACCCACCAGCAGCCCAGCCCCCCAGCTCGCCGGTGGCCTCGGACGGCCTGGGCCAGCTGTTCCGCAGGCAACAGCGGTGAGTGGGCGCGCGAGCAAGGGCAGCGTCGATGCGCCCGTGCTGCAGCGGCGCCCCGGCTGCCGCCGCGGCGGGAAGCCGTTTGCGTGTCCTCCCGTGTGCCCACCCTCGCCCAAAGCCACTGCCCCTTCCTACCGTGCCGCAGCTACCTCAACTACTTTTTCGACAACCTGGACTTCGAGCCGGTGCAGCAGTTCTGCCAGGTGGGCGGCGCTGCGGTACGGTTGTTGCGGCGGTTGGGGCGAGCGGGCGGGGGTACCAGCCCTCATCATCATGCCACATGCTAGCGACAGCAGACGGTGGCGGTCTGCACAGCGATCCCATCTGCAAGTGCATGCGGCAGAGCGGTGCAGCAGAAGTTGGTAGGATGCAGCAGCGCTTTGTACCTGTTCGCCTGTGGTTTGCTGCACGCGTGCCTCAGGGCGGGAGGGCCTAAAACGTTCCCCGCTCCCGTCCGGCTATCAAGCTCGCTGGCAGCCGCCTTGAGTGCGCCTGCGTGCCGCTCCTGTGCTCCAGCTGCATCTTACAATTTTGCTGCTGTGCTGCCGCAGGCATGTCTCACCTGCACGGGAGTCGTGATCTTTACTGGGGTGGGCAAGAGCGGCCTCATCTCGCAGGTGGGGCTCGGTGGCAGTCAGCGGCAGCAGCTTTTGCTTTGTGCCGCTGCTGGTGCTGTGTTTGGCGTTTGGCAATCCGCCCCTGCTGCCACGGCTGCTGCTGCTGCTGCTGCTACTGCTGCTGCTGCTGAGCTCCCCAGGCGCCCTGTCATAGCTGCCATGTGGAACGGGGTTTGCTCGCAATGCTGGCATTTGAAGCAGCGCCTCGAACATGGCCTGCTGCTGCCGGTCCTGATGTGTGCTGTGCTGCAAACCCCCTGCTGCTCCTGTACTTGCCATCGTGCCGCAGAAGATCTGCCAGACGCTAGTGTCCACCGGCACCAAAGCGGTGTTCCTGAGCCCGCAGGACGCGCTGGTGAGGGCTCTTGTGTGTGGAAATACTGCTGATTGTGCTGCTTACCTGTGGCTGCGGTTGCTGCCCTCTTTGCTGCCCGAGGCTGCTGCTCTTCTCCTCTCAGTTGTGGCGCCTGCATGCTGCCGCTGCGTTTCCCTCACTGTGCCGCATGCAAATGATTCCCTGCAGTATACATGACCTGTTTGCTGTCGATCCCTGTCCCCGCCCGCTGCAGCACGGCGACATTGGCATCATCGGGCCGCACGATCTGCTGGTCTGCTTCTCGAAGAGTGGAGCAACCGAGGAGATCATCCGGCTCGTGCCGTTTGCAAAGGTGCGTGCTGAGCATGATGTGCATGCTCAGCATGCTGTGTGCGGTCGCTGTGTGGCGCACACGCGTTCCCTTTCCTCATGCCCCAGCTCAGCGCAGCATTGCCCGCTGCCCCTGCCATGCTGTCTTCCGTTTTCTGTCACCCCTAATGCGTCTCAACCTCCTGCAAGCTGAGGCTCGAGACGCAAACACCTTGCCACTGCTTGCAGGCCAAGGGCGCCCGACTGGTGTCCATCACCTCTGTGCCCGGCAGCCCGCTGGAAGAGGTGAGAGTGGGTTGGTTGGAGTTTGGAGCGCTAAGGCTGATTGGGTGTACGGGCCGTGATGTCTGGTGTTGTCGACCGCTCCCGCCTCCTATCGCTCTTACCTGGGTGCCAACCTCCGCCTTCTGCGCAATGCAGGTGTGCGATTTAGCCGTGCACCTCCCCCTCGAGCGCGAGCTGTCCCCCTCGTGATAACCTGCATTTCTCACTGCACTCATTTCAGTGCTTCTCTCCTGCCTCCCTGCCACCCATGCAGGTGTGCGACCTGGCGGTGCACCTGCCCCTCGAGCGCGAGCTGTGCCCCTTCGACCTGGCCCCCGTGACCAGCACCGCCATCCAAATGATTTTCGGGGACACCGTGGCTATCGCGCTCATGCAGGTGGGCCTCTTTCTGTGGTGCTTAGCTCTGCCAGCCCTTAGCATCGGAACCCCAGGTGGCTCATTGCACCCCTGTGACTGGCATGAATGCCCACTCCTGGTTTGCCTTTGCCCATTTATTCCCACTTCTCAGGCCAAGCACCTGACTCGCGACCAGTACGCGATGAACCATCCCGCGGGCCGCATCGGCAAGCGCCTCATGCTGCGCGTGGCAGACGTCATGGTTCGGTGAGGCCTTGGGGTGGCGGAGTTCGATTCGGGTCCTGAGGCTGGATACGCAAGCGCCTATTGCTGCCTGAGCTGGTGCATGGCAGGAGGCGTGCTTGGTTTCACCCTATGAGCTTGCTTGGTTACACCCTGCCCGCCCTACTCCGTGCTTACCTGCCGCAGGAACGGCGCTGTGCCCGTCGTGCCTGTTGAACAAGTAATACCCGCGACACACGCATGCTCTCCATCGCTGACTTCCTGCATGCAAAAATTCCCTGCAGGAACGGCGCTGTGCCGGTGGTGCTGCCTGACATGCGCATGCCGCAAGTGCTGGTGGAGCTGACGAGCAAGAGGTGTGTGGATCCAGATTTGCGCTTCTTGCTTCCGCCCCTGCCTTGCAGCCTGCTGTTTAACCTAGTTCGCTGTCGTTCGGATTTCCGCATGCAGCTGTGGCTGCGTGCTGGTGGCGGAGGCTGAGCTCAATCTGATCCACATCCTTGCTCACCTCCTTTCCTGACATTCATTCTTCCTTCCTTACCCTTGCAGCTGCGGTTGTGTGCTTGTAGCAGATGCCGAGCTCAACCTGGCCGGCATCTTCACAGACGGAGACCTGCGCCGCACGCTGCAGCAGGTGGGGGTTCGTCGAGCAATTGCCGAAGTTCTTATTGTGTGTGCACTGCAGCGGGCAGCATGCGCTGCCATCTACGCTGGAAAGCCAGACACACGCCATCACTCCAGCATCGCCAGCGCTGCCCTGCCACCCAGCAAAATGTTTGCTAGCCTCGCCTTTTGCCCTGCAGTGCGGCTCCGACGGGCGGGACATCATGCAGCTGAGCGTGGCGGACGTGATGACGCGCACCCCCAAAACAATCGGCAGCCAGGAGATGGCGGTGGACGCCATGCAGGCAAGCATGGGTCCTACTGTGAACAGACTGGAAAAATGTGGTTACTAAAACTTGAAACGATCGGCAGCCAGGAGATGGCGGTTGGCGCCATGCAGGCAAGCAGGGATCAGTTCTGTTCACGTTATGCAGGATTGGTCAGCAAGCAAGTTGGGAGAGGATTTTCAGTTGAACAGCGGCACGCCGGCACATGCTGCTGCTGCCCACAAGTCATGTCCCCGGGCTGCTTGTTTACCGACCACCCCCCTCTTGCTCTTCCTTCCGCAGATCATGGAGCGCGGGCCCAAGGTGGCCATGCTGCCGGTGGTGGACGACGGCAAGGTGCAGGGCCTGGTCACGCTGCACGGCCTCGTCAGCGCCGGCCTCTAGGCCCCCAGCAGAACTCGATCAATATTAGTCCCGCAGCAAACGCGCCTTCCTGACTGTAGGCATGCCGCCAGGCTGTATCCGTGGAAGCGTCGTTCATCAACTGTGCCGGCCCAGCCTATCCCTTAGGGCCTAGCAAGTCTTGGTCTTCCAGCATCGGTCGAAGTTGCGCAGCACTGCCGACCCTTTAGATTCGTCGAACCTTGTGCTGCCCCCATTTACAGCGCCCCATAGGTAGCCCCGCTGTGCTGCCTGTTTGTGCCTTGACCCTTAGCCGCCAGCCGATTTGTAGCCTCCACTTTTTGACCCGCAGCTCGCTTACCACGCAACCCTTGCACTGCACACTGAACCGCATGGCGCTGCTCGCGCCAGCAATGCATCACCATTCTTCCGCCCGGTGCCTCTCCGTTCATTATTCTTCAACCCATTCTGTATCACCGCCACTACCAGCAACGCTCTACCTTCCGAGCGCCCTCTTTTTCCCACGAAACCCAACCCAGCCATCAATAAATAATAGCCCCACGTGCATGCCTGGGTGCTGCCCGCCCATTCCGCGCTCCCTACACAGCTGCGGCTGCTTGCGCCCCTCCTGTGTAAGAGCCAGCTTTGAAGGCAGCGAGTGCAGCGCGTTACAGGCAGGGCAGCTGGCAAGGCTAAAGTGATGTTGACTGCCGCCCGGCCTCGGCTAGGTAACTGGTTATTGTGCATGGCTGGGGGCTGGAAACTGGTTGAAGCTTGTCAGCAAAGCAGTGGCCTCATGCCACATGCAAGCATTGTCAGGTCATAATCTGTAGCTGTGTCATGCTAGTCCATCTAATCCGGCTGCTGCCCGGCACGCGGTAGCAGCCAGAATCATCAAGCGCTGCGGCAGCCGAAACAGCTGGCCTTATGCGGTGGCGGCCAGCACCTGCATGCGCTGCCGCCCCAGCAGCTTCTCCAGGCTGAAGTTGGTGGCCACCTGCGATTGAGGAAGGCACAAAACAATCGCTTGTGGGTCGGGTGAGAGGCAGCACCGTTTGTCAAGCCTGAACCAAATTGCAAGTCCTTACTGAGGGAATCCAAACACATGCCTCACTGCAAGACCCATGTAAAGCAGCTAATACCCACCTCCTGCACGTGCCCGCCGTTCATGATTTGCAGCACGGTCACGTCCTTGCTGAAGGGCAGGTCCGGCAGCAGCTTGGGCGTGAGCAGGAAGCACTGCGGGGTGCCCTCCCTGCATGGGTCAGGGGAGCAGGCAGCATGTTGTGGCTTGGTGGGGCGTGCAGGCAGGTAGTGCCCACTTCAGCAGCAGCTCTCCAACCTGAATGCAGCTGTTACGCAGCGATTGGAATGGCTGCTGCCACCACAGGCCCACCTGCAGGCCGCGTCCACCAGCTGCATGAACACCTTGCGCTCGTTGTTGGGGTCCATGCCTGCAAAAGGGGCAGGAGGGGTTGACTAATGTATCAGGCATGCATGTTGTGCGCAGTTGTGTCAACAAAACGCTGCTCAACCAACAGTGCTGAACAAGCACACAAATGCAACCTGTGGCAAGCGCCTTCTGCTGCCAGCCAAGTCCTCACCCTGGTTGATTTCGTCCACCACTCGGAAGGGCGTCACAGTCACGCCCTGCGGAAGGATGCCAGTGAGGGCAGCGAATTCAGGCGACTGGTCAAGACACAGAACACGCGGCTGGGACGGGGAGAGCGGCGCGGAAACGCCAGCAACATGGCCGTCCCCGCAGGCGTGCCGATACGAAACAAGGGCGGCCTTGCCTGCAGCTCGATGAGGTACAGAATGGTGGACACCGAGCGCTCGCTACTCTTCAAATCTGTTAGAACTGCAATGCCAGCAGGAGAAACCGACGAACAGAGACCCAAAGCTTGCCTGCAGCGCGATCAGGTACAGAATGGTGGACACCGAGCGCTCGCCGCCGCTCTGCCGGTTGGCGTCCAGCGTCTGCAGCTCCTCGCTGTCCCGGAACTTGACCCTGCACATCAACAAGTTCAGCAAAATAACGCATGTTTATGTGGGAGCTGCCAGGGAGGCAACCCGCGTCTGCAGCTCCTTGCTGTCCCGGCACGTGACCCTGCAAATTCGAATGCAGGCTGTGTTGCGCACTAGAAAGGAGCATCCCAGGCACAGGTGCACAATGTTCCCAGGCCCCGGCGCAAAAGCAAATGCAAATGCTTCCATTTTAGCAAATGATCCCAGGCACGGGTGCACAGCATCTGAAACTCCTTGCTTCCACCTAGATCGCTCACCGGATCTCGATGGCATACTTCTCATAGTCCTCTCCCGGCGCCTCGTGCAGCACCACCTCGCCCGCACAGCCCACCGACTGCAAGCGCAGGGCATTGAGATGCATTGCAGGGCTTGAAGCGCTCAGGAGGGCTTGGTGGTGAGCGCCTTGAATATGCGGGCGCCATGGGTGCTCTGCGGGGCAAGGCCTGCTACAACTGCTGGCCAGCAAAACGCAGCCACTGCTGCAACCTGCACCAGCAGTGCAGCTGCCCAGCATTGCCCCATCCTGGCACAGCCCACGCGGCTACAGCCGGGTGCAATCAGGCGCACCGTGAAGTTTTGGCTGAAGGTGGCGGAGACCTGGGACACGATTTCTTTCAAACGTGGCAGCCACTCGCCCTGCAATGGATACGGGTGGCAAGAGTATGCCATGAGTGTGGCGGGCATCAGCCGCTGGTGATGTTGTGCCGTGACTCCCCGCAACCCAATGCAACCAGCCGCCCTTGGCAGCTCACGGACACGCTGGTGTTTGCGTGTCGCGCCCATGCAACAACCTGCCCTCACTGAGGGTGGCCAGCTCTGGTGGCCAGGTCAGCAACGCATGGGCAACAACTTTTGAAAAAAGCACACCCACCGACACCGTGTCTAGCGTGTCGCGTGCCAGCTGCCGCTGCTCCTCCAGCGTCGCCAGCTCGTGCTCCTGCTCCGCAATCTGCAGCAGGAGCGAGCCATTACTGACTAGATGTCACATTCACTCAAACCCATGAAACCCAGCGCTGTCTAAAGATGCCACATGTGTGCGCTCACTAGGCGAAGCACGTGTGGCAATTCACCCGCCCGCCCACGCACCTGCTTGCAACGGTCGTTGTACTGGCGCAGCGCGGCGGGGTTGGCAATCATCATCGCGTCCGCCTCCATTTGCTGCAGCCGACGGGGGCACGGTTTCAGTGTTGATGCAGGCCGGCAGCACGAGCCTTGATCAATAGTTTGTTCATGACACCCCGACCAGTTGCTCACCCGCTCATCGATATAGGCAGCCAGTGCGGCCCGGTCCTCCGGCAGCTCCGCCGCCTCCCAGCGGTCTTTGAGGTCATCGGAAATGGGGGCCGCCTCCTCAGCATGCGCCTTGGCCCTCCTGCAAGGGGGAAATCGAGGAGTGCACTTGAGGCCTGACTGGGCTAACGCTTTCTGCATGGGCTTGACAGTCCACCTCTCGTATGTGACCTGTCGCAAGTGTCGTTAGCACAACCGCCACGCACCGTGCGTAGTCCGCCAGCTGCTTCACGTGCCGCTCCAGCACGCCCACCAGGTCCTGCATGGAAGACGGGTTGGCGAGATAAATCGTGTCAAAGGAGCACATTCATCAACGGGGGTCTGTTGGGAGTGCCGTTCCAGCACGCCCGCCAGGTCCTGTTGTGATGTGGGTTGAATGAGCAGCAACCCGGTCAGATGCTGGATCAAATCAGTCACTTGTGGCTGTCGTGCTGCAAGCATGAGGGCCGCGTCTCCCTGCGCTGCACGCGCCGCGCTGGCAGGTGTGCACATTTGCACATTCAACAGGTTTGCGGCACACAAGACACACGATATATCGCCGCACCTTCATGCGCTGGAAGCGCTGCTGGCGGGCGCGCCCCGCCTCCCTCATCAGCTCCACCTGCATGTGCGCCTCACGCCCGGCCTGCAGGGATCAGAGTTTGGCCGCAATACAGTTGGATGAGCGGAGCATGAGCGCGCAGAACTACCACGCCACTGCTGCAGAGCATTCAGGAAATCAGTGCAGCCTGTTGCAGCCAGGGGACATGCACAGCGCGCAGGACCTCACAGGATTGCCGCCAAGGAACACCACAGGTCTGTACGGTCAAGGCACTCACCAGGTCGACCGCCGCAAATTCGGCCATCTTGGCAGCCAGCCCCGCCTGCACCTGCGCAAACTCCAGGGCCTGCCGGGAGGGGAGGGAGCGGAGGGAAGGGCCATGGATTACTCAACTCACAGTACGGGGGACAAGCCGCCACGCAGCCGGGGCAGTACTGGCAACGAATGCAGCCGCGGCCAGATTTCCCAGCAGGCCTGCCCCTGGAGTCGAAAGTGTGCTGCCTGCAGTGTAAGCAAGAGCATGCATGCCCACCACAGCGAAGGCCCGCTGCTGCGCCGCCGCCATCTCTCGCCGCAGCTTGGGCTCGCGCCTGCGCGGGTCGGGCTGCACAATGAGGAGGAGGTAGTTTGAGGTTAGGCAGGGGAACATCTGGAGAGGAGCGTGCTGAGCGCCCTGCCAGCCTCGTGCTGCACCGCACAACATGGCACGGCACAACCAGCCTAGCCTTGCAGGGGCAGCGTAATGCAGCACAGCACTGCGATCACAGCACAGCACAGTGACGGCCTAGGCGTCCCGCCAGGCCCATGCAGCAAGGCACAGCACCGCCAGCACAGCGCAGCTCACCATCTTGCGCAGCCGGTCCAGCTCGACCTGCTTGGATTTGAGGCGCGTGCGCAGGTTCTGGCCCCTGCACCAGCAGGAATTTGATGCAGCTAAATAAATTGCTGTCTCAGGCAGACAAAGCAGATAGGCAACACAGTGGCTGGAAGCGGGCAGTGGCAGCACCAAGAGGTGCAAGAATGGCTGCCCGCTGGCGCATCAGACCGCAAACCAGCAGAACTGCAAATGATTTTTCTGCCTGTCTGCAGCGCTGCCCGGGCAAAATTCGGCACACTCTTGCCCACCATTTGGCCACCGCCTGGATCTGCTTGTCAACCCCCAGCTGCAACTTTGCTTCAACCCGCAAGACAAAACGTAACACCAGCACACAGCCCCAGCCCCTGCCCACCGTTTGGCCGCCGCCTGGATTTGCTTGTCGATCTCTGCTATCTGCGCCTTGATGTCCCGCAGCTGCGCCTCCTTCTCCGTCTTGGCAGCCTGCACCTCCCGCATCTGGCGCTCCAGGCTTTGCAGCTCCTGCAGCACAAGAAGTGGGACACACAAGGCGCATGACCACAACATCACAAGTGTGTGCCTGCTTGTACAATACAAGCAGGCAATCGAATAGCTTGCACCGCCCGCCTCTGGTGGTCCAGCTGTCAACCTGGTGCAGCACCTGCTTGCACCACTGGATCGTCGACAACAGCATCAAACAGCCTCGGACAGTCAAAAAGCAGACTTCACTGATCATCACCTGGTCACAGCGCTGGATCATCGCCTGCGCCTCCGTCCGCTCCGCGCCATCGCCCGCCGCGCTGCCGCCACCCAGCAGGCGTGCCGGCCGTATGTCTTGCACTTGCGTGGACTCTGCTGCCGCATTGTACCGGCTCTTGGTGCGCCTGACAAACAGAACATAAAGAGGCAGCCTTATGAGTGCGCCGACCACATGTTTGTAGCGTTCGCTCAGCGGCCGCATTGCACTGCCTCTTGGTGCGCCTAGCAAGCAGGGGGACAGGGGTAAGGGAGCAGCCTGTGTGAGGCGTTGTGCAGGCTATGCTGTTGTGGCTGCAGAGACCTAGCAGGTGCTGTTGCTGGCGGCGCTGCGCGGTGCCTGCGGCCCACCCACAGGCAGGCAACACATGCGCGGAATAGCCCTGCTGGCAGGAACAGGCATGCCATGGCAATTCTGCATTTGTGGGCTGCTGACTTGCCTGTAGTTGGCCTGCGGCGTGTACAGGTTGCTGATGCGGGGGCACTCCCGCAGCAGCTGCTCCGCCTGCAACGTAGAGCAAGCAATGTCGAGGTTGAGCTACGCCTGCAAATCAGCAAGTTCTGCACAGATCGTGGAGCAGGGGAAAGCAGGCGGCAATGCATTTCATCAGCAGCTATACCAAAAACATTTCAACACGGGAACGTTGCAGAAGGAATTAAGCACTTGCCGGCGTGCGCGCGTCTCCCACGTACGCTTCATGGATCCGGACCAGATCGCACAGCGCCTGGGTTGCAGAAAGGCGAGAAGAGCATGCGCACAAGTAAGTGCAACAGAAGGGCGCGACACCGGCCGTCCTTGCAAGTGTCGTGGTGCATGCATGAGTCCGGCTGGCTGATCTTCAGCCCCGTGTCCGGAGCCACCACTGAGGCTCATACACGCACGGTGATTGTAACAGAGAGGCATGCAGGTTGGCTGGTCCGCTGAGGGCAGGCCGCAAAGCGTGCCACAAGCCAAATGCACTTTGCCCAACACACCCAGCACACCTTCTTGACCGCAGCGTGCCCTGCATGCCCAGCGCACCTTCTTGACCACAGCGGGCGCGGTGAACACCTGATCCAGCGTCTGGGACACGCCGTACCTGCAAATCAGCAGGGTTTCAGGGTGGCAAAGTTTGCGGTCCATATGAATACCGGCATATGATTCAGTCAATGCAATTTCATCGGATGCGTGTAGGCGCAGGGCTGCTGCGCTGTGCCGCTGCGGCTGATGCACACTCTTGCCGTCAAATGTGCATTGGCACAACGCGCCCATTGCTACAGCAAGCCAACGCGCACACCTGGCATACTGCGTGGCCTCGCCGTGCGGGTGCGTGATGGGCTCATTGGGGTCGCCGGGGAAGTTGGATGTGGGCGCCTTGCAGCTGCAGCAGCGCATAGCAGATGCGGTGAAAACTAGGTGCGCACACGGGCTGCTGGCTCCGGCACAGCTGCTGCAGCTACATTTTGGCTGCAAGCAGGGACAGTATCAAACCTGAGCAGCTCACTTGAGCTCCTTCAGCCGCTCGATCAGCAGGCCACAGTCTTCAACGAACGCTATTGGTCATAGCTCAATGTGTAAATACAAAACCCTCACTTGAGCTCCTTGAACCGCTCGATCAGCAGGTCGTGGTCCTGGGAGTACTGGGTGATGAAGAAGGCCAGGTGGCCTGCAGGGACAAATAACAGCACGTGCATGGTGGGTTGACTTTTGGGCTTGCGTTGAGGTGCTGGGTGATGAAGAAGGCCAGGTGGCCTGCAGGCATGGAGAGGCAGGGGCAATGGGGGAGTGCGGGATCGGTTAGAAGGCCAGGTGGCCTGCGGGCAGGACAAGTGGGAGGCAAACAGCCAAATCTCAACGGGTTGACGTTTGGGAAGTAGGAAGCAACCGCTTAACAAACAGAGGCCTTTCCAAAAAAATCAGGTAAGCAGAAACCAGCTTCCACCCACCTCCCAGCTGCTGCTCCAGGTACTTGAGGTGCTGCTGGTCGGGGCACTCCAGCTGCAACAGAAAGCGGGGCACGCACGTTGATCTTCGACCGCAAAGCCTGCAGTGCAAACCGCTACACCATGCACTGCACCAGCGCATCTCTCTGCCATGGTGCCACAGCTGTGCTGCCTGCGCCATTCCTATGGGCTGAAGGGCCACGAAAGCACACACCTCCACCGCAATGGGGCCGTACACGTGCCCCCGGAACTGCGCCCGGTTGCGCTGCAGCCACGTGTGCGCGTCCAGAATGCCGCGGTGCCGCTGGTTCAGCGCCTGGGCGGGGGGAAAAGGAGGAGGAAAAACAAACAGTTGCGGTCATGTGGAGTCGGTGGTGTGCATCAGCAATGTCGCGTGCCGCTGGTTC
>VFQQ010001218.1_pt1 | contig 38059 bp, 62 predicted proteins | sample 3512341 | NCBI WGS metagenome assembly VFQQ01 (sample SAMN10412373, study PRJNA504923) | tailings metagenome | isolation source: Relicate 2 Philex TSF1 revegetated site | place: Philippines: Tuba, Benguet | collected 2017-08-29 | reverse complement strand
GGCCGGCTTCGGGGCCGGGGGGGGGGGCAGCACGGCAGTACAACCAAACGCAGCATGCCAGCACCATCAACAGCTGGGCATCGCGATTCATCCCTTCCCTCCTGGCCTGCCGTCTGCCAGCCGGCAGCTTGGTGGAGTACTTCAATCGGGAGCTGGTGCAGGCGTGCAAGGACGTGTACATCCGCAGGTGCGGCGCTGCCAGCCATGAAAAAGGAGCCACGCCTGCCGTGGCCCGTGCCTCACTGAGGGGTGCCCTGGTCAGCGGCTTCTCTGCACCTGAACAGCGGTGCAAGGCCGTGGCTCTGGTGCGTGCATGGCCTGCACCGTGGGTGCCGTTTCACGCCTCACATGCGCACCTCTACCCCTCCCCTCCCCTGCAGCCTGGAGCGGCAGCACCTGCCGGTGCACGATGCTGCACTGGCCGAGGCGCACGAGGCGGCTCGTGCCGCCGCCTTTGCCAAGTTTGACAAGGAGCGGTTTGGGTCGAGCCTGGATGCGCTGCGGGCGGCACTGGAGGCGGCGGTGGAGCGAGAGCACGGGTGGGGTGGGGTGGGTGGGCGGGTGGGTGGGTGGAAGGGTGTGAGGAGGGGCACACAAGGAGGCTATCACATGAAATGCTTAACTTAACTGTTTGACTGTTGATTGTGAAAGGGTTTCACCTGTCACTAGAAAGTGTCTCGCAATGTTCGGCTCAATACCTGCCACCCACTCTGCCGCCCCACCCGCCGCAGCGCACGCAAGGCGGCCAACGCCAACGCCTCCTCCGCCACCTGCGAGCGGGCGGAGATGGCGTGTGAGGAGGTGCTGGACCGGGAGGCGCGCCAGCACCTGCCCTCCAGCGGACGCTTCAAGGTGGGTGGTGGGTGGGCTTGAGGTGCACCCAGGCGGGCGATGGGGCGGGCAGCTTGTAGGCAGGTGGGGTGGTTTCCAGGGTTGATGTATTGTGCAGAGCTCCCGGCACACCTGAATCATTCCATGAATCCCCTTGCCTGCCCTCGCCTGCAGGCGCGGTACGACAAGTGCCGGGCCAAGTTTGCGGCCGTGTGCGTGGGGCCGGCCCTGGCACGCAACGAAGGTGGGAGGCGGGCCCGCATTCTGATCGGCTGCATGGCTGCTGCCGTGCATTTGCACTGCTCCATGCGCCACAGCAGCCATCAAATTGTGCCCCTGCCTCACCCTGGCTTGTCTCTGCCGTGCTGTGCCTTGCAGAGCGGCTGGACAAGGCGTGGGCGCGGGAGAGCGCCCGCTTCCAGCGCGACTACAACGACCGACTGCTCAACGGGCTGGTGGTGCTCAGGTGGGGGTGGGGGTGGGGGTGGGGGGGCGAGGGATGCAGAGGCTGGCTGAATGACCTGCGACATGGCAGCGTTATGTAAGTCAGGCTGCAGCAGAGACTGTGTCAATCGCTAATCGTACCTTGAGATCTTGCTACGTGGTCCCCAAAAACCAACCACCTGCCCCCCGCCCCTCCCTCCCTGCACAGCCTGGTGGCCATCATCGCCTTCCGCTTTGTGGTGCGCATGCAGCTGGGCGAGACGGCGGGCTGGATCTCCTTCGCCTTCCTCCAGGTGGGCGGGCCACAGGCGGATAAAACAGCCCATCTGTGGAAGTTTGAGCTTTGTGCAAGCCACCTGTCCATCCTTCTGCCCTGCTCCCTCGCACTCCATGCATGCTGCACCCCACACTCCTCCCCACCCATCCCTTCCCAGATCTACCCCCGCACCTTCATCGGCGACCAGTCGATGTACGACAAGGCGGGCTGGCAGCTGTTGGTGAAGGGCTGGGAAGCAGCGGTGTATAACCCAGGTGCGGCCCATTAGGGCAGGCATGCCCTGCGTGCAGGCGTGCAAGCCGTCTGCTGTGCAGCAACACCAAATGGCCGGCATGCCTTGTGCAGAGCAGGGGGCTCCCTGGCCTGCCCACAGCTCTCCCTCACCTTGACCCTCCGCCCTCCCTGCCCCCTCCCATGCAGTCATGGACCTGGAGCGGGTGGGCGTCCCCCTCCTGATCCTCACCGGCGTGGCAGCGGTCACCCGCCGCTGGTGGCTGCCGCGCGTGCAGGCGTGGCAGCGGCGACGCCGGCTGAAGCAGCACACGGGGATGGACAGGGACCTCAATGTCTAGCGTTCAGTGGCCCCAGTACTGCCGCCAATTGTTTCCTTACACCCCAGCATTTGTAATGACGCCAGTGTCATTGAGGCATCCAGCGAAAGAGGGCCAGCAGTAAAATGTCAGAAGGAGAATGGCCCAGAGTGTCCGGCAGGCATCGACACAACACAACGCGAATTGATACAATAGAACAAGGTGCAAAAAACAAAGAGTTACAGTGCCCCATGTGGAGTGCCTGCTCCGCTGCTCGTCCTAACCAGACCGCCGGCAGCCCCTCTCCTCGCCCCAGCTCAGCCGCGGCGGGTCGGCGCCCGGCGCTGCTTCTTGGCAGGCGACTCGTGCACCTCCACCGCTGCCGCCGCCGCCGGCCGGCCGGCGCTGCCACGCGTGCGCTTGCCCGGGGACTTGAGTGCCTGCATGGCAGCGGCGGCAGCCGCGGCCTCTGCGGCGGCCTTGCCAGCCTTGCCAGCCTTGGCGGGAGTGGGGTTCTGGCTGGGGGGCAGCTCGTAGGCGCCCACGTACCCGCGGCGGCCTGCAAATGGGCAGAGGCAGTGGATGAGGAGAGCATGTGAGGAGAGCGTGTGCATGAGTGGCCCGTGGTTGGCAAGGAGCACTGGCTGCCCAGCATGCCGCAAGTGGGCCCAGTGATCACTGCACGCAGCCGCTGCCAAGCAGACCACAGCAGCCACGGCTGCCCAGCCGCCCAGCTCACCCTTGCTGGCCGCCGCCGCCTTCTCTGCCGCCAGGCGCGCCGCGCCGCTGCGGGAGCGCGCACCCTGCGGCTGCGCATCCTCCTGCTCTTCCTCCTCCTCGCTGCCGCTGGCTGACTCTGGCTCCCGCTCCGCCCGCTTGGCAGCCTGCTTGGCTGCGGCTGCCTTGCGGGAGGCGGCCTTGTTGGTGCTGCCGCTGCCGCCCTTCTTGCCGCGGGCCTTGGCATCCTGTGGTTGTGTGGGGTCCAAGGATCAGCATGGGAGGCGGCCTGCCAAATCAGGCTACCCATGGAGAGCGTGCACACGCTGCGGCGAGCCCAACAATGGCATGTTCCGCAAGCTAATTGGACTCCACAAACCCTACCCCAGCCCCAACCCCAGCCCAGCCAACTCATTCCCCCCACCTTTTTGGCGGTGGCCAGCAGCAGCTTCTGCATCGCTTCTGCCGCCTCGGCCGCCTCATCTGCCGCCTTTGCCGCCTCCTCATCCCACTCCTCCCCATCGCTGCTGTCGCTGTCGCTGTCCACCAGGTGCTGCTTGCCGGCGGCAGCCTTGCCGCGGCCGCCCTTGCCGCCCTTGGCGGCTGCCTTGCTGCCCTTTGCCTTTGCATTGCCCTTGCCCTTGGCTGCAGCCTTTGCCTTGGATCCGCTGGCCTCCTGCTCCTCCCCCTGCTGCTCCTCTGCCTGCTCCTCCTCCTCAGCCTCCAGCTGGCGGTACTTGGCGTTCAGGCGGCGCTGCAGCACGGGGCACCACAGCAGGGCAGAGCGTGGAGCCGCGTCAGGAGCGCACATGCCGGTAGCTGCAGGCATGGCGTTGCTGCGGCCTTGAGAAGCGCAGAGTGCGGCATGCTGTTGCACACCCGACCGCCACTTGGCCAAGCCCAGCTGAGGCGCACCTGTGCGCGCCACAGGGGCCCGGTGGAAGCGCGGGCAGCGGAGGCGATGGTGTGCATGGCCTCCTTGTACTTCTGCGGCAGGGACAGGTGACTGGAGTGTGTTTACCTGCTGTTCATCCATGGCTTGCGCGCAACACACTCTAGCGGTTGCCCCATTGCTGTCAAGCTGTGAAGCATTTCCAATTCAAGCACACCAGCAGGGTGGCCCAGCCCTTGCTGAGGCACCTGCATCTTGTCACGGAACGCCTTGAACCGGGGGTTGCTCTGCTCCGCCTGCGGGCAAAGAAGCAGGGGATAGACGGGATGAGATGCGCACTCAGCTGAGGCACAGCACGCGAGGCACAACGTCCAGTATGCCGCAACCTAACGAGCAGTGTCTGCAACACACAGCCAGGGACACTTCGCATCGACCCACCCCAGCCACCCGCCCCCGGAGTGCCTTGCCTGCTCCATCGCCGAGGCAGCCGCCTTCTTCTCCTCCGCCGCCCGCTGCCGGTACTGCGCCCGCTCCTCAGCCGTCAGCTGCTCCCGCCTGCAGGACGCGACGTGGGCAGCAATGCAGGTGGAAGCGGGTCAGAAAAACCGCCAGTCACATTCACCAGGAGAGCAGGGTCAGCTACTTGCACGAGGTGTTTTTCCCTGCCCCTATGCCAGCCAGCGCACCAGTAGATGGAGGCGGCGGACAGCAGCGCCTTGCGGTCGGCCAGGCCATGGGCAAACAAGGCTGGGTTGGCGGCCAGGATGTCGTCCCAGCGCTCCTCGAAGAAGATCTGAAGGGACAGTGGGCAGCGGGCCACAGCTGGTGCGCTCAGGCAATGTCGCAGGAACCAGCCGCCCTCCTCTTTGGCAGCGCGCCGACCGACCTATGATACCCCAGTGCCCTGCTAACGCCTTTGGCAGATGTTCATTCTTCTTCTTCGCACCTGGAAGTCGTTGCGCGCCTCCTTGGGCAGCCCATCCTTGGGCCCGTCCCACTCGGGCTTCACCAGCACGCCGCCCTGCTTACGGGGCACCTTCTGTGCCCACTCTGCACAGCGAGCAAAGGCGGCAATGGCATGGCGTCACGGCCCTCAACTACCTGTCTTGCGGCTGTGCCTGCACTTCATGGCACTGCACGCTGCCAATAGCATCCCAAGGCAGGGGACTCAAGCTGGAAGGGGGATGCCGTACGCTTCCCGCCCACTTGCCGAGCAGGCTGCCCCACGCTCTCTGCGCCACGCACCGATCAGGGCATCATTGATGACTGGCGGGTCCACGCGCCCCTTCTTCACATCTCCCTTGTCGTCCAGCAGCACGTAGGGCCGCGGCACCTGCAGGTGGATTCGCAGGCCGCACTGGGTGCAAGCTGGCGCGCCGGCGCTGCCGCCGCCGCTCGGGCGCCCTGCCGGGCAGCCCGGCAGCCGCGCTCACGCCGCGCAGCAGCTGCTACAGAGCCTCCCATCCTGTTGCTGACGCCGGAGGCGTGGCTGCAGCTGCGCCCGCTCCTCCTTGCGGCCCGCTCACCTGCTTCCCGTAGAAGCTGGTTAGTTTGACACCCCGCGAAGTCATGTTGGAGATGCTAAGGCCGATCAGATTGCGGCGAGGCGGTGCCGCCCCCTCCCAAGCCTGTTGGCATTTTTGAGTTGCGCCCCGCCCGCCTGGCGCTGCCGCGTGGGTGCCTGATTGCCTTTGCCCTCACCGGCGTTCGCCAGCCCCTCTGTTTGTGCGCCTGCAATGCTGCGTTTGACAAATCAAATGTAGGGTACAAATTGATCACTAATACGTTAAGTGGATTGCTGCTGAGACGGAATCTGGGCTATCGGGCCGTGGTGCCCGCACCGTCTGCTGCCTCGCTGCCTGGTGCACTTTGCAACGTGGCACTGTCTGGCGTCTGCCGCGCGTGCCGGCGTGCCTGCTGCTGCTCTTGCTGCTGGTGCTGCTGGTGCTGAGCTACACCACCACCTAGTTGCTGCTGCTGCTGCTCCTCCTCCTCCTCCACATTGCCTGCTGCTTCCTCAGCTGCTGCCTGTTGCTGCCTAGCAGACCCTGCCCCCCCAGCTGCTGCCTGCTTGGCGTCGCCCGCCTTGGAATCGGTGCCAGGCATGCGGCCAGCGCGCTGCTCGTGCCTAGCAGCTGCTGTCTCAATCATGCTGACCTTAGAGCCAGCGCCGGCTGCAGCGGCGGTGCCGTTGCCGGCGGTGGTGCCACCGCTGCTGCGTGCCGCCTCCTGGCCGCCCTCAACCAGCTGCTTGGCAATCTCAATGGCGCGCTCCGTCACCTGCGACCAAGCACGTGGTGCAAATCGCGTCACGGGCGATGCCACGCGGCTACACAGGATACCAGCATTGTCTGCTGTCGAGCGACACTTGCTCGCTTGTGATGGCTCCACCCTCCCAGCCACCCTCCAAGCTGCTCTCACCTTGGGCTTGTTCCGCTCAATCGTCTCCTCCACCTTCTCCTTGCTGCTGGCCACCACGCCGCTGGCTGCCTCTATGGTGGCCTGCGCCACCGCAGTCACGTTCACACCGCTTACGTTGGCGGCCGCACCGCCAGCCGCCACCGCCGCGGCTGCCTTGAGCGTTTCCCGTGCCTCCTGCCGCGGCTTGGCCAGACCCGCCGCCGTGGCATTGCCGCCGCCACTGGCTCCGGCACTGCTGCCGCTGCTCTTTGCTGTTGCACCAGTGGCGCCGCCGCTGCCGCCGTCCTTGCCGACCGACGCCGAGCCAGCGGCGCCGAGCCCCAGCCCCTCCTTCCGCCCCGCCACCTGGGCATCGTACTTCTCTTTGCCCCGCTCCTCCTCCTCCTCACGCTCCGCCTGCTGCGCCATCTTGGCAGCCTCAGCCAGCAGCTCGCTCGTCTTCTCCTGCTCCACTGCGGCCAGCGCCTGGGTGGTGGCGTTCAGCCGCACCTGCGCCTCTGTCGTCGCGTTCAGCGCAGTGGTGATGGCCTTGCCCAGCTCACGAGCCTGGACGCAATGAAGCGATGGAGAGTTGGGAGGGGATGCTTGTGGGAGGTTTGTGGGGGGACAACTTGGCGGGCAGGTCGACAGGCGAGCTGGCAAAGGGGCCTGGCACATTACTAGGTTAAGATCAGGCACAACCCTGGCTCTTCTCGCGACCCGCAGCAGCCGCCGGTCCCGCACCTGGTCCTTGGTCTGCCCCACAGTGGCCGCCTCTGCTGCTGCCGCCTCCAGAGCCACCTTGCTCTGCTTCACAGCCGCCAGCGTCTCATTGGCTGTGCTGGCCACAGCCTCCAGAGTCTCAGCTGCACCTTTGCCACCTTGGGCGGACCCACTGCTGCTGCCCTCGCCGCCGCTGCTGCTGGCTGCCTTGGCTGCCGGCGGGGCGTCCCTCCCCACAGCCGCATGCACCAGCCGCTCCACTGCTGCCTCGGCTGCACGCACCACGCCCTCGTGCGCCGCGCTGCCGCCACTGCCGCCAGGCTTCCCATCCGCGCCAGTAGTGGCGCCGGCTGCTGCTCCGCCCGGCTGCTGCTGCTGCTGCGCCTGCGCCTGCTGCTGCTGCTGCGATGCGGTCGCGCCGGCGGCTGCAGAATCCGTGCTGCCACCGCCAGCTGTTGCGGCGGCCCCTGCTGCTGCGTCGCTGGCCACGGCAGCGCCTGCTGCCTTGGCTGCCGTCTCATTCCGCATGCGGCTGGCGGTGGCACCCAGATTGGCAGTCACGTTCTCCAGCTTGGCCACCGCTCGGTCCACCTCTTGGTGCACCTGCAGGGTGCATGCCATGGCAGGCAGGTACGACGCCCGCTGACACGCTTTCATTCACGCAGCACGTCACAGGTGTGAGAGCTCCCCTTCCCCGCAGCTCAGCCTCAGCGCTGCTTTCCACATGCAAAGCCCCGGCCACCTGCCTGTCTGAGATCCGTGTTAGCCATCCCCTTCTGCTGCTGCCGGTCACGCCAGTCCGCCGTCACGCTGGAGTTGAGTGCCTGCAGCAGGCATCGAATAGTGGGCAGCGGCGGTAAATTGGATTGGAAGCAATGGGCGCGTGCGGTCACACTTCAGGCAGCCAGCAAGCAACTCAATTCAAGTTTTCTACCATCCTGCAAGGCAAGTTCTCTCAAGGCCAGCCTGCAGTCCCCACCTGGGCAGCGCGCGCCAGCACCTCCGCCTGGCCGCTGGCTTCGGCTTTCATGCTCTCCACCTCCTGCGGCAGATGGCGCAGGTGCAGAGGCTGGTCTTTCCTGTCTTTTCATGCTGTCACAGTGCCGAGCCTTGCTTCGCCGTTCTTTTGCAGGGCCTGAGCAGAGTCACATGACAACACCGCGCGTGGTGGCCAATTTCCTCCCTTGCACAGACAGCTCAGGCGCACCTGCTTGGCTGCCGCCACCGCGCCCACCACCTCCACCACCTCCTTGGCTTTGGCCTCCGCCTGCGCTGCCACCGCCACCTTGGCCTCCTCTCGCACCAACTCCTGCAGGGCAGCATGGAAGGGGTGTTTGTTGTTGAGCGTGCAGCCAAGGGAGACAGCCAGCGGGCACACGGGCATGGACCAACAGCAACAGTGCCAAAATTGCATGCATATATATTGAATGCAGATGTAGGCGGGAGCAACGCTGATGCCCGCGCAAGCAAGCGCCTGCACAAACAAGGCGTGCGCACCTGCGCCAGCTGCACCACCTCCGCCTCCTCCTGGATGGACAGCATGATGGCGTGGGTGCACAGCACGCCCGCCACGCAGCCAAACAGCAGCAGCGCGCCAGCCATGCGCCGCCGCTGCCGCCACGTCGCCGAGCCTGCGGCGAGGTGCGGGGGGGCAGCAGGCGGTGGGGTGGGGTGGCAAAGCTGAAGACGGCTGCATGGCCATTGCAAGTGCTGCTCACACCAGTGCAGGTGTGATTGCCAGCTAGCAGGCAGCAACAGCACCCACCACTAATCATGTCGACCGAGGCGCCGCCAAACCCTCGCTGACCGCCGGAGACGCGCAGAAAGATGGCGGCCGGCAGGATGAAGGCCTGTGATGGAATGTGGCTCATGTGACAGGTTTGACAGGTGTGATAAAAGATGTGGGTGGGATGTGCAGGACCAAGCCCCAGCACTACAGCTTGCATGCTCATCATCTCCCACGCACAACAGGCACAACTGCCCGCCCAGGCGCACCATGAGCGTGGATGCCGTGGATCCAGCCAGGCCAAACACAAACTCCACGTTGGGCAGCAGCACGGCCAGCGAGTACGAGGCGACTGCGGGGCAGGAGGCGGTGGGCCCGTTTGTCAGCAGAGGTTGCAAAAAATGCAGCAGTCTTGCTGTTCCTCTACCACACAGCTTCAAAAAGCGTTCTCCGCCTGCAGCAAGCGCCAGCAGTGCCCCAACTGCCGCCGCCCCACCCACCCATGATGCCCGTGGTTAGCATGCCGTCCTGCAGCTGGCTGAGCTGCGGCGTGCCGTGGCCCTGCGCCTCCAGCGCCTTGGCCGCCGCGCTGTACTGCGGGCTGCACAGCGCCAGCCAGGGCGCAAACGTGTCGTGCAGCGGGTAGAGCGTGAGGGGCACCGCGCCCAGCAGCGACACGCCAAAGCCGTACTTGAGCAGCCTGGGGCAACAAAAAGGTGCAGAGTGGGAAGTGCGTATACAAGGCCCCATGTGCGACGGAAGCATGGCTGTGGAGGTTGCAACTGCTTACCACCCTCTGCCCTCCCAGGCTATGCCTTACCGCTCGGCATGCAGCCGCACGCCGCTGGCTCCAGCGCCGCCAAAGTTACGCAGCACGTCACCAGACGTCCTGCGGCAAAGTCAAATTAGAGGGGCAAAAGGTCAGGCACACTTACAAGGAGACAACAACAAACAGAAGGCCAGCATATGGTGCTGCCTTATGACATTGCAAGCTCAGCCCTCACTTGGAGCCAAAGGCGGAGTAGCCGCAGGCGCCCACGGCCACATACACCAGCGCAGACAGCGCCATGCCGCGCTGCATCGCCGTCGTCATCTTCTTCAGGCTGGGCTTCTGGGAGGACGGGTAGATCTGCGGCGGCAGGAGCGGCAAAAGTGTTGTGGCCACGAGCCGGGGAGGGCTGGGAGGGAGTTGCAAGCAAACCCTTGCGGCGCCCCAGAAAGGCCAGCATGCAGTCACGTGCTGTTGATGCACAGCTGGCGCATTGCCCATCAGATGCCAGGCACCCACCTGGAACAGATACTGGTGTGCAGTGAAGCCGTAGCTGACGATGGGGAAGGCCACCAGCATGCCCTCCCACCGCCACCAGTGCAGCTGGCCTGCAGGCAGGGAGGTGGGTGCAGCAGGTTCTTCAGCAAGCCGACGGGCAAGCCCATAAACAAGGCACATGAGAAGGCAGCATCGTGGACCCACGTTCTACACCTGACAATGCCAGCCAGCCCATGCTGCAAGCAATAGCAGCGTCGGGCGCACCGGAGCCTGGGGTGGGCGAGAAGGGCAGCAGCGCGATGACGCCGCAGAAGAGCAGCAAGAAGGCCATTGACACGTTGTTGACCGCGTTCAGCAGCTGGCCCGACTTGACTGCAAATGGGAAGACAATAAAGATGAATGATTTCGCAGCCAACAAGCAGCAACACAGACGACTGCCACATCTGCAGTATGTCGCAGGCACGCACCCAGCAGCGCCACGGGGAGGCAGCCGGCAAAGGTGCAGAGCGCCAGCATGATGTTGCGGCTGGGCTCGGCTCCTGGGGGGATCACAGTGCCTGCGGAAATGCGGAAGCAAGGCCAGGGTGGATAGAAAGAGACGCATCTGTGCTTGCAGAAAATGCCCCCTGCACAGCAGCAGCAGCATGTCCAGGTTGACGGGTGGTGGGCATGTGTCATGTGCACTTTTGCAGCCAGCAGGTTGCAGCCCACTGGGCAGGTGAGAAGGAGCCATGCACACATCCACTCGAATCGCACCCAGCCCTGCCAGAAGCGGCTGCTGTGCCACCGCACCTGCCACACCGGACACTGTATCGGTGAGGATCAGCAGGTAGGACACTACCGACCCCACGTTCATGGCCACAATGCAGGCGTGCACCGCAAAGTTGCCTGCGGGTCATGTGGCAGCAGCAGAAACGGGAGGTGGTTGATGGTAAGCTTTCCAGATAGGATTTAGCCAGAAACCATGGCCACGCCAGCCATGCTGCACTTAGCATCCAACCCTGGCGGCAGCCTGGCCGCCTACCTGCCCGGCCGTACGCATGGCGTGCCAGCTCATCATATGACCGCTTGCCCGTCAGCTGGGCAGACATCAGCAGCAGGCGCATGGACAGCTCGGCGGCGGCCAGCGTGACCAGCACCAGCAGCAGCGCCAGCCCCATGCCGCACATCTTGAAGCAGAAAGGGAAGCCTGGTGGAGGGAGTTGATGGGGGCGAGGGACAGTTGACGCAGGCAGCAAGGGTGGACTATCAGCTGCAGCTAGTGCATGCCCGACACCAGCAAACATCCAGTCGCCCAGCACCCACCCAGCACGCAGTTGCTCAGCACCGCGGTGACCAGGTTCAGGATGGGCTCCCGCTCCCACTCCGCCGCGCCGCCGCTCTCCGTCTGGTCCAGCGGGTCGCTGTGCCGCGGCTCCAGCTTCTGGCGGCCCGACAGCGGCGCGCCCGAGCGGCCAGACTGCACGTGCAGGCGGACGGCGGTTGAAGTAAAAATGCCACATCCAGCAAGCGGCCAGAGGAGCAAGCAACAGCTGTCCATCGCCACCCCGCAAGGCGGCGGCGGCGGTGGGGCACAAGAATGCCTGCAGCAGTCACGGCATGGCACTACGCGGTGATCTCACCCTGAACATGGCGTCGGGCGATCCAGGGGGGCCCTGCACGGCCAGAGAGCTGAGGACGCGCTGCTCCTGACTGCCTTGGCCCACTAGGCGCCGCCTCGAATCGCCGCCCACGACCGCCGCTGCCTCTGCGACATTCATGTCAGCGGGCCATCGCCAGGACGTCGGTCCCGTGGCAACAAACTCAAGCGCTCTTTTTGTGCCGCGGCCTTCGGCTGCAGAATCTGAATAGCCAAGCACGATCCAAGAAATCACAGCGATCGCGGAAAAAGGTCTGGGACTGCCTGCCTTGAGCTGCTGCTGCCGCATCGTGCGGCGGTGAGGACGCACCGCTGCTCCGCAACCGCCATCTGCCTGCCCTCCTCTGGCTGCCATTGAATGCAAAATCACACTCACATAGTTACTGAAGAGCTGGAGAAAGCAGTGCGAAAAGGAAGCCAACCAAAAACATGTAAACAGACACACAGGCGCCGCGCCGGGGCGGTGCCGCCCTCGCTCGTTGTTCACACCAAGCACCACCAGCACTCATGACGTCCCTCTGCCCAGCGTAAAGCCAAGCAGGCCGCCAAGCAGAGCGCCACCGAATAACATAACATTCTCGTCAAACCTGCCACATTCGATGCATTTGTGGCCTGGGGCGTTTGGCCCCTTGACCACCTTGAAGATGCGACCGCTGGGCTGGAAGGATGCAGCGCGGCCGTTGATCAGCAACTTGTCAGGAAACTTAGGGTCCACCTGAACGTCTGGGAATCTGCTTTCATTCACCCTGCATGAATAAGGGGTTCAAGGCAGGGTTGAGTGCTCAGTCGCAACCCGGACACCTCCTCAATGCAGCACTGCTGTGCCATCCCTGGCTGCCTCAACCACCGCATCCTCTGTTGGCTGCTCCCATGCTTACATGGTTAGCTGTGTCGCCTGGCCGGCCCGGGCGTAGAGGATCTCGCTGTACCTGCGGCCATCCTCCCACTCCACCTGCCGCACTGTAACACCCGCCGGCAAGTGGGGCTCTTCCAAGGGCATCTGGGAGCCCATGGTTAGCTCGCGCCCCTGCTGGTGGACCTGTATTCATTGATCAAGCATGCTGAGTCACACACTGCGCAGCAGGTCGGCCGGCCAGCCGGCAGGCCGCATTTCTGCCACCTCTGGCAGAGGAAGCCGGGCGGCCAGCAGGCGGCGGCGGGGCGGCGAGGCGGCGGCAGTGCCTGGCGGTGCCCTCGAGCTCCCCGTGCCCTGCTCTGTTAAGCTTGCCTGCAAGGATGGCGCAGGGGCCACGCGCGCGCTACTGGAGCGCACGTAAGGCCAGCCCGAGGCTTGCTGCGAGCCGCTGGTCTCCTTGCTGCTGCGCTTATGTGTAGAATGCTGAGAGATATCGAGCAGGAGGTTAGGTCGCCAATCTATGCGCTTCAGAACGATGGCACGGGCCGCCCGATGCAGCGCCTTGCACCCGCATGAACGAGCACATCTTCTGCCCCGTCCCGACTGCCATTGAATGCAAAATCACAATCACATAGTCACTGAAGAGCTGGAGAGAGCAGCGCGGGAAGGGAGCCAATAACAAAACATGTAAACAGACACACAGGGCGCCGAGCCGGGGCGGTGCCGCCCTCACTCCTTGTTCACCCCAAACACCGCCTGGTCGCCCAGCTCCTGGCCCTGCAGTTGACAAGGACGGGCAAGGCGGGCAAGGTGGAGAGGTGAAGCTTTGACAGCAGTCCCACGTGGGCTTCATAACACATTGTGACAAGTGAAGCCGACTTCTCCGCTGCACAGGTTGCAGCATACCAGCTGGCCAAACCCTGTCCGCAACCAACAACCGACAAAGCTCATGGTTTGCCAAGCACAGCTGAGAACGAGCCAGGGCCCTGTCCGCTGCCCAGCACCCACCTTGAGGCCCTCCTTGACGGCGCGGCGGAAAAAGTCCTCCAGCGTGTCCTTGCCGTAGCTGGGCGTCGCGTCCGGCTGCGGCAGCAGGCAGGTGGTGCGGCAGGGCGGCAGCGTCAGGCGGAGCTTCAGCATCAGGACTGCCGTCCTGAGAAGGGTACCGGCTGCGTGCCGCATCCCGGTGCTGCGCCGCGCTCCCAGCACCTGGCCTGCCAGCCAGCACAAGTGGCAGCCCGCCCCGCCCGCCGGCGCACCAGGTACTGCTGTGTCTCGGGGTCCCACAGCAGCATGCTCTCCACCGCGTAGTACTTGCCAATCTTGCCAAACTCGGCGCTGTCCTGCGGCAGAGGCAAAGTGAGGAGGGGGCAGGGGACGCCCAGGACGGCGGGAGATCAGCAATGTGTGTTGGCTGTCACACAGGGTTGCAGACGCCCGTCCTTTACCGAAACTCGCTGCCAGCCCAGCCCTTCCACGCTACGCCAGCCAGCCCCCGTCCAGCTGCCCCATCCCAGCCGCCCCGCTGCTGTACCTTCATGCCGGGGAAGAACCGGGCCAGAAAGTCGAGCAGGCCGATGATGCCGTCCATCAGCGCCACCGGCACCTGCGCGACAGCGGCAGTTAAAAGGGCAGATGATGGTTCGACTTGCGCCCTCAGCTGGACCCCTAATGAATGCAGCGCTCTCTTGACCCACAGTGCACCAGCTGCATGGGCGGACGCTGTGACCGCCCTGCTCACCGGGAAGTAGTAGGGCTTCTTGCCCACGATGCTGAACAGCAGGTCTGCCTGGTCCTTGGCCGTCATCGCCTTGCCGGGGCCGCCGATGGGCAGCACCTTGTTCACCTTGTCCTCCTGCAGCAGGTGGAGTGTGGAGTGAGCAGTAGGGGGGTCAGCGAGTGGTCGGGTGGAGCGTGCAGGAGGCATGTGCCCCTCACTTGCTGCCCACGCTCAGGACCCAGCCCTCCTCGTGCACACCCTCTTCCGCCGCCACCATCAACCCCCACTGCGCACCTGCTGCACGCAGTCTGTGATGAATGCCGCCAGGTCCTGCTCGCTGATGGGCTTGCAGGCCGCCAGCGTGCCGTCGCCAAACATGACGTACGGCTTGCCGTCCTTCACCAGCTCCACCTGTATAGCGGTAAATGTGGCATTGGCAGTTAGTTTGCAAGGTCGGCTGGGTGATAGGCTGCTTGAGTGCTCTGGGTTGTGACACGCCAGCAGCGCTGTTGATAGTCGGCGCTGACTTCGCCCACCAATGTGCCCAGGGTGAGGCGTGCATCTCAGGGCATCGTCCCCAGCGCCCAGCTCCCCCTCTACCCTTCCCGCCTCTGGATTTGTTGCCCCCATCGCCCACCTGGCCCGCCAGGCTCTTGAAGAAGGCGGTGGGGCGCACGATGGAGTAGGTGATGTCGCCCGCCTTCTGCGGTTGCAGAGACACAGGGGGAGGGAGGACGGGTGGATTCGAATCCCGCCAAGCTGCTGCAGGATCGTCACATATTGTGCCCCAGGCATGCAGCGATGCCAATGAGAGCCAACCCGTGACACCATCAGCAGATTGCAGCAGCAGTGGCACGCCTGCGCCAGCGCCTGCTCACCTGCAGCTTCTCCTCAAACGCCAGCTTGGCGCGCTGGAACTCCAGCAGCGGCTTCTGCTCACGCAGAGGGCAGCAGGACAGGAAGGCTTCAGCTTGAAGGCAGGACGCGGCAATTGCCAGTGACAGTGCACTCGCCTTGCAAAGCACAATCCCACAATCCCCCGTCGCTCTCCTCCACCCTCACAACCCCTCCCCACCTGCACGCAGATGGCCGACAGCAGCACAAAGTGGCTTGCGCCCTGCTTGCGGCCCGCCTCCATGGCGTTCAGGGTGGCCTGGTAATCAATGTCCCAGCTGTCCTTGATGCCGCCTGTTGGGGGGTTGTGATGGGAGACCGCGGACAAGAGCAGCGCATGAAGCTTAATGCGGCATTACGCAGACGAAACCAGCTTGCGCCACCATTGTCGGCGCAACCGCAGAGTCAGGGGGCTGTCGGATGCGTGCATGGCAGGTCGCTGGCTGAACGCTGCTTCGCCCAACCGCTGCAAGGCACACCATTGTCCAGCGCACCGGTGCGGGAGGCGAGGCAAGAGACCACGACGTCCACCGGCTCCTTGAACGCCTCGCGGCTGAGGGATTCCATGCTCATCACGTCGCCAAACCGCACCTCTGCGGGGTGCGGCAGTGGGATGAGCAAGCTGGGAATGAGGGGCGGCGGCTCCTTGGGGCTTCGCAGCCGGCTGGCAACAAGCAGCAGCACTCGACAGCAATTGCCACACGTTGCCCAACAACCGCCATCAATAGCAGCAGCAGGGCGGAGCAATTCCTGCGGCTGCGCACCTGCGCCCGGGAACTCGGCCCGCACATCCTCGGCGCCCTGCTTGCCGCCGATGCCGGAGCGCTCGCGCGCAAAGGCCACCACGTTGTAGCCGCGCTTCACCAGCTCCTTCACCACAAACTTGCCGATGTAGCCGGTGGCACCCACCACCAGCACCCGCACATCGGCGGGGGCGCGCTGCCGGAAGTCTGCGGCCGGCGCGCTGCTGGCAGCCGCCGACACCGCAAGCGCGCGCCGCTGCTGTTGCCGCGCGGGGGCTGCTGCTGCGCTGAACGCCTGATTGGGGCGCAAGGGTGGGAGCCAGCGGGCAAGCCAAATCAGGAGGCAGCAAGCACAGGAGGCGTGGCGGCGGTGGCGGCAGCAAGTGGCGGCGGCGGCGGCAGGCAACAGGGGATGCCTGCCCAGTTCCAGGCTGCTGCATTGCCTTAAAAAGGCCTCACCGTGCTGCTGGCACGCAGCCCAGCTCCCGCAAGGAACTGCGGGCGGGGCGCCACTGCTGGTGCCGCGGCCCGGCCTGCTGGCCGCCTCACGGCGGTGCTGGCCGCGCTGCAGACGCACTGTGGCGCCACTGCAAAAGCACCAGCCATGTCTGCTCGCTGCTGGGGGAGACCCGAACTGGCGCGCTCGCTGCGTGCTGAGCGAAAGCTTGCCGCTCTTTGTTAATTGACGCAGCACCAAGGACGATCCCAACAAGCGCACCAGACCGCGGATGAGGGTCCCTCATCTTTTGCGCCGCCCGCCACGCGGGCGCCGCCGCTGGCCGCCACCGACGCAGCTGTTGCGCACCCGACCCTCACCACGCGTGTTACGTAATATACAGGCGAGCTTAAGCATGGTGGGAGGAAAAGTACAGGCGCATCAAGTCAACAGCTGGTTTGGCAAGTCAGTTGGTTGTGTGGGAAGCAGCAGGGAAAAAATCAGGCAGCGGCAATCAAGTAGGTTCGTTTGTTCGGTCAGTTGGTTTGGAGCAACAACAGCATGCAGAGCAAAGAATGAGCAATGGTTCAGGGGCAGAACCTGTGGGCCGCAATGTACCCCGTCAAGCACCAGCAGGCGCAGTAGAGGAGCAGCGCCGCGCGCGGCCGCCACTGCAGCACGGCAGTCGTGAGCCATGCCCACGTGACCGGGAACAGCGTGGTGAACACCAGCTTGCGCTGCACGGACGAGAAGTCCTGCGACGCAGGGGAGCGGCGGGCAGCAAGGCGGGCATGCAGGGTAAGCAGAAAGGCAGCTTGGTGGGAATGACACACTGAGGCTTTAGGCAGCCTCTGCTGCACCCTCGCCGCTCACCTGCATGTAGAACCAGGTTGCCAGGAGCAGCAGCAGAGCCATGCTCCAGTGCAGGCCGGCGCGCGACACCACGCCGCGCCCGCCGCCCAGGCTGCTGCCCGCTGCTGCCGCGCCATCTGCGGGCCCGTGGCCAGCCTGCGGGTGCAACAGGGAGAAGTGGACAAAGATTATTTCGCTCGGCACGCCTGCCACCTCAACTCGTCCCAGTGCAGCCACATGCAAGCGCATGCTCAGAGTGATTGCCGTCCGCCGCCTGGCCATGCACTAGCTGGCTGTCTGTCCTTCGCATTCAGGCAACCAGCGCCTGCAGCGGCACGCGCCTGCAGCTGCGCCAGCTCCTCGCTCAGCAGGTCCAGCTCCAGGCGGGCCTTCTTCAGGCTGCGCAGCGCCTTGCGCTTGTCGCCCTGCAGGGGAAGCAGAGGAAGAGCGTCAGGAGTTTGGAGGCTGCAGCTGGTGCGAGGTGCAGCAGACCTCGCGAGAAGTATGTGTGATCAATTGAAAGTCAGTCGCCCAGCAATGATACTGCAAGCCATGCGCCGCATGCATGGCCGCAAACTGGTTGCGTACGGCGCATCTACCCCTGCAGTTGATCAATTGGCAGGCCACACCTCTGTGGAGTCGAGCGCTTCTTGCATCTCTTTCAGCGCCTGCACAGCACACAGGTGGTGACGGACTCTTAACCAAGCCATGGCGGCCTGGAGTTCGCAAGTGACGCTGGAGCACACACTCACAGCAGTCGCATTGGTTCCATTCAAGCCTGTTGTGCTGCATAGCAAGCAATCTGTGCACTGTTGCTGCTGCCCGATGCTTTCCTCCCCGCCCGCCTGCCTCGCACCTGCCGGTAGCTCTCCTCCCGCCGGCTCATGTGGTCCACCACGGTGCTGAGCTCCCGCAGCTTGGAGACCGGCACAAAGCCGGTGGGCGGGGCGCCCAGCCAGGCCAGCGTCTGCAGCAGCAGGCCCGCCCAAAAGGACGCCAGGCGCGTCCATATCCGCACCGGCGCGAGCGCCGCCGACAGGGCGGCGGCGACCGCCGGCTGCAGCAGCGCCTGGGTCTTTGCCGCCAGCAGCGCCATGGCGCAACTGCTATGTATGAGCTACTGAATGGGTGTCAGGCTGGGGCCGCTGTCGAACGGGGGCTGAGTGGGCCAGGTTCAGTTCTTCAGAGTGGCGCCCGATCTGGGTCCTTGGGACGCGATCACAAGTGCTTGCAAGGGCAGCGAGCGGGGCAAGAATGCCAAGGGAGTCTGCAAGTCGAGCCTCATGCACGGCAAAGCAATGGGCACCGAGTGGGCGTGCAAAGGCCAAACTAGCCTGCATCAAGGCTCCACCATTGACGATCTTTCAATTTCCACGCAGCCAGCCACCACAGGCCTCCTGCACAAGCACCGGTGCTGGCCACTGCACTACCACACAGGCGCTGCACCAGGGCACGTGCTGGCATGCGATCCGCGGCAGTCACAAATGCCGTGCAGGCAGCAGAGCCGCGCTGCAGCCAGGCTGGGCGGCGGGCGGCGGCGGCAGCGGCGGTGCCACGCCTCGCCGTGCAGCCTGCCTGCAGGGCAGCCGGTGTGCGTACGGCTGTGTCAGCACCCAGCGTGACGCATCTCGCACTGCAGCGTCCAGCTGCACGCAGCACACGGTGCCAAGCCGCTGCGGCATCAGAGGCGGGCCAGTCGCCGCTGCCCATTCCGCGGGGCCCACAAGAGACCGTGCAGCAGGCATTGGCGGCATGCACCAAGGCTTGGGAGGCAGGTGTGAAGCGGCAGCGAGTGGACCTGCTGCTGCCGCTGATCGGCGCGACCGACTTGGATGACTGGTGAGGCAGGGGTGCAGCAACCAGCAAGCGCTGTGCAATGCCTCTGCCCTGCTGGCTGCGGTGGTACCAGCTGTGCTCCCATGCATTCGCAGCCCTGTCCTGCGTAACCCCGTGCGCCTTGCTCCTCTCTCCACCCTCAGGCCCGGCGGCATTCGACAGCAGTTCAAGGCGGCCTCTCCAATGGTTGAGGAGCTGCTGCGTGGCCTGAAGCAGCTGCCGGGCCTGGATGGCCCGCTCTCCGCTCGAGTGATCGATGATGGAGATGCGGTGGCGGCATGGGAGGGGCCCCGGCTGGCGGCGGTGCTCTTCCCCACCGGGGAGACGCTGGGGGATGTGCGGCGCATTGCCGAGGCGCACAAGTGAGCAGGGGCAGGGCAGAAGGGGAGGGCATGGTTGAGGTTTGGGGGGAGCCAGGGGTGCCCAGCAATGTTTGTCAGCATTGTGTGTGGCAGCCAGGCATATCAGGCTGTCCTGATGGCACATCGGGGTTGAAAGCTCCGCTCGCTGAGGTCTGCCCCCTCTCTCTCCAAACCCTCCAAATGCAGGGATGGCCTGGTGCTGATTGTGAACCCTCAGTGGGTGACCGAGGGCAACGTGGTCAGCGACCTGGGCTTCCTGCCCTGGGCCCGGAAGGCCAACGAGGAGCTGATTGCCAGCTTCCAGGAGGTGGGAGCCAGAGGGATGGCACACGCAGCGCGGGGCCCGTGGGAAATGGTGTTGTCGTTTTCTGAGGCCACACTGCTGGGTGGAGCCCCGCTGGGCGTGCAGAGGTAGCCTACCGGCGGTGCTGCCTGTTGACCTGCTGCCTGATCCTGCCGCTTGGTACTGCCCAAGTATAATCGTCCAACAAATCACTTCGCACTGCCTCACCCCTGCAACAGACGTACGTGCTGAAGCAGCTGCGCATCAGCTCGGATGATGTCCGCCTGCTGCGCTCGTACCCCGCGCCCTGGCAAGTCAACCTGGCGCGGCCCGACAACCCGTCCGTGGTGAGCGCTCGGCTCTTGGGAAGGGCCGGGCGCACTCGACTAGTTGGGAGGGCCATGTCGACCAGTTAGGAGGGCCATGTATGGCGACGGATGTTCCAGTGGAAGTTTGATCAGATGGACGTTGACACCTGCCCTTCATGGCCAGCGCGTTGCACAGCTCCAAGCACATCCCTATCCCCTTCTTCCCACCGCAGAACGAGTGCGTGGCGCAGCTGGCGGAGCGGCCGCCGTACAAGGAGCTGGAGGGCATCCTGCGGGGCGTGAGCTGGTCCATGAGCAGCAAGCCGGTGGGTGGCGGCAGCTGGCTGCTGGGTTTCAGAGGGGTGCTGCCTACATGCTATGGAGCCTGATTGCGTGCAGTGGTTTTGGCGTATGGTCTGGCATGATGGCGCAGGAAAGTCAACGGCATTATTAGTATCTCCCGCCCACCCTGTTGTCACGCCTGCAGATTGGGGAGCGGCTGGCATACGAGGCGCAGTTTGTTCGCAAGTCGCTCGACCCGCTGCCGCGGCAGCAGCAGCTGGACAAGGGGGAGTGACGGGGGCAGCCAGCGACGCATGCCTCCTCCTTTCAGAGTGCCTCAGATTGCAATTGCATCGTGCCATTTTTGAGTTGAGAAGAATGTTTGAGCAGTGAATGCAGAGCTTGTGCATGGCATGCCGATAAATGGACCATTGCGACCATTGTGAACAAATGAGCATCGTTCATACAAAGCCACACTATTGGAGTGGGAGAGACGTCAGGTTCTCACTTCTCAGGCAGGCAATGCCACGCAGATCCGGTCCACCTTTGCATCTGGCGTTCACCAATTCTACACCTGTACCACTGAGTTGCAAAGTCGGTCAATGACGTCACAAGCATAATACAACACACAAGGAATGCCCCAACTACACATGCATGCATACAACTGCTAATGCCACATCAAAAAGGCGGGATTGTACAAGCAGGAAGAACAGAAAGCAGGCTCAGCTGGGTCTGAGGTGCAACGTGCACCAGCGCTACAACATGCAAGCTTGGGTGCAGATGGGTGAGGAAGCTACAGTCAACAGCGCACACAGTTTGCGCCACAGGTGTGTGAAAGGATAAGCCCGCTCATTAGATTTCCCGCCAGCGGGTCGTTTACACGCCTCGGCCGCATGTGGGCCTCACGAGTGGCGTCGTGGATGGGGTCATGTTGCACCCTGGGCATGCCCGCCCCACTCAGTGGGCAGCGATGGGCGCCTGCTGCGGCGGCTGCGCGTGCTGCTGCGGGTGCTGCTGCACAGCAGAGCCCGCGCGCACTATCATGCCAATCCCCTTGGTCCTGCCCTCCCTACAATCATTTGGAAGGGAGTGGGAGATAGGTTGAAGCACTCGGTGGGTTGGGCACGGATCGCGGCCAACACCCAACACAGGTGCAGTCATTGGAACACCCATTCATGACCGCTGCACCCCTTCATGACATGCTGCACCCGGCCCTCATGCTCATGGCCATGCACACCTGAACACGAAGCGGGTGCCGGGGGTGAGGTACTCGGGGCGCTGCAGGAAGCGGAAGCGCACGCATGCGCGGTCGCCCGACCTGCGGATGGGTCAGCAGCAGGGCGGGAGGTTGGGTGCCATGACATGGCCAGGGCTGGAAGGGGCAGGCGCTGCACAGAGCGGCTTCCAGTTCCAGCCAGCCATAGCTGTTGCATCGCGTGCAGTGCGCTCAGGCAATTGCTTTCAGGGAGTAGTACACCAGCACAACATGACAGCATGCTTGATGCGCACCGCAGGCGCTCAGTGTCCATGGCTATCACCCGCGCCGACTGCCGCACAATCTCGCAGTGAATGACCGCCTGGCAGAGGGGGTGGCAGGGGCAGCAGGCGCAAGGAAAATTGGAAGCGCAGCCGCTGCAGCAAAACGATCAAACCTGTGGCCCTGTCTTGAAGTACACCTGCCACCCTCTCCTGTTGTGAGAGTACATGCAGCCCTGTTGCACCCCTGACCACACTCTCCCCCATCTTGCACCGCCCCCCGCCCGCAGCACCTGATATTTCGGTTGAATCGTAGTTTGATGTGTTAAAATGGCTATGTCCGCGTCAAACTCCCAGGAGGCTTGTGGGCGCGCCTCAGCAGCCACCAGCACCATGCCCTTGCGCACCTGGAGACAGACAGGGAGGGGCAGGGTAGGCGAGGAAGGGCCGGAAGGAGACAGGTCAGCAACTGTGGTGAAATGCCTGCACGGCTAGGCGACACGCAGGGTCTGCCGGCATGCCACCACACCTGCCCATACAGCCCTACAGCCGTACAACCACAAAGCACTTGAAGCTCACCTGGTGGCGCTTGACGCGCTTGAGCGCCAGCGCCGCCGTCTGGCCCGCCACCACCCGCCCCACCGGCAGACGCTTGTAGTGCACAGATTTGACCACCTGTGGACGGGCAGTTGGGGGTTGGGGCTCTCAGCAGCTTGCGTGGCTGGCTGGCGAGGCATCTGATGCAGGCGGGCGAGAACAGGTCCACTTGGATAACAGTCCATTCAGCTTACTCCGGCCACATCACCACCACACCCCGCTTGCAGCCCCCGGCCCCATGCAGCAGCTGCGCACCACGGGCTTGAAGGTGGTGTCGGCAATGTCGGGCCCCATCAGCAGCTGGGAGTTGGGAGCGATCACGCCACGCTTGACGGTGCCCGCCACTACCGTGCCCACGCCTGCCAAGGGAGGGTGGGTGGGGGTCACACGCAAGGCTTGCAGAGTGAGATGAGGACAGCAGGGAGAGTGCAGCAGCTGCCTTGGCAGCAGCAAGCTGGCCTGCAAAGCAGGGGAACAACCTTGCGCACTGCACACATGCATCTGCAAGACGTGTGAGACCCGCTTCACAGCAAAGGTTTGGGATAAGACGCTTACCAGGAACCTGGAACACCTCGTCAATCAAGAACTCGGAGTGCTCGCTCGTCTTGTCGGCCCTGCCAACAGTAAAGCGGCAGAGACGCCGTGGTGTCAAGATGCGACAGTGGCCTCTGGGGCCCCAAGCTGACCAGCAGTGGTGTTGCTGACGTTCAGAGCAGTCACAGGCCAAGCATGCAGCTGCGAGGCTCACCAGTTGTGGCGCTGCGGCAGCAGGTTGTAGAAGAGGCGGATCAGGTCCAGCCCCTGGCCTGTCACCTGCAGACAACGACCGAGGAATTCGCCAGGAGAGGGGTGGTGAGCTGTTGCCAGCAGGAAGGCACACCAACCCACCGCTCTGGCTTGCCGCCAGCTTTTGCATGCTGCCGCAGCATTGCATGCAACAACGACTCCCAATCCAAACCCTGGTTGGCCCGCCCCCAACCCACCGATGAGGTGAGGAAGATGGGAGCCAGGCTGTCGGCATGCATGTGCCGCGCGCACGTCAGCACGTCGTCCGCATTGCGCACCAGGAACGGGCGCTTGCTGCAGGGCGGGAGGCAGGGGGCATGGCAGGGCGGAACAGGGGCCAGTGAGCCTTGCATGAGTCAGCATGCTGGACCAGCACGCAGTTCACGCCTGCTGTGTGCACGCTGCCGCAACGGTTCCCACTCAAACCCTGCCCTAAGACATGGCGTGCAGCCGCCTCACCGCACGCCCGGCTTCTTGAGCAGGCCACTCAGGGTCTGCAGCGTGTGCTTCATCACATGCTCGGGCGCCAGGTCAATCTTGGTCACCACAAAGAACACGGGGACCTGAAGGTTGAATGAGGGGGCAGACGCCGGGGGCCAGGTGGGATGTTGGGGCACATGAGCAGCACATGAGCAGGTGGGCAGCCAGGGCTCAACAAGAAGCAGCGGAGCAAGGGCCACATCGGCATGGACACATGGGCAGCACAAAGAAGTGGGCCGGTTCAGCCATGCCAGACATGTTGCACCCCAGGCCTTGCACCGCTATTTAGGTTCACCGCCAGCATGCCATGCATGATTGCCCCCCGCTCAGCTGACCTTGAGCGCAAGCGCCACGCCCAGGTGCTCCTTGCACATGCCCACCACGCCCGCGTTTGCGCCCACAATGAGGCATGCATAGTCTGCGCGGCAAGGCGGGCAAGGTGAGGAGAGGCTCAGTGGGACGCCCTGCCATGTGCTTTCTCGGTGGCAAAAGCAAGATGCAACACCATGGCATGGCATGGCACGGCATGACGAGGCATGGTGCGGCATGGCAGCACGTCTGGTGCGGCATGGCAGCACGTGGCACGGCATGGCACAGCAAGGCATGGGCATGGCATAGCACAGCCAGGCATGGCATGACGTGGCACAATAAGGCATGGCATGGCATGGCACGGCATTTGTTGCAGCATGACAGCACATGGCATGGCATGGCATGGCATGGCATGGCAGCATGGCAGCCCAGCCTCCATGAAAGCATGCAAGCGGCCGCGCAGTAGCGCGCACCCGGCAGATGGCCGGTCAGGCCGTATGCGGTGGTCTTGAAGTAGCGCTCGTGCCCAGCCAGGTCCACCAATGTCACCACCTGCGGCAGGCGGGGGCGCAGCAGCACCAAAGGTCGCACGATAGTTGCTTGCTGGCGTCACTTTGACCCCTCTGGTGGTGCAATCCCAGCGTGGTCCCGGCAGGGCTAGGTGTGGCTGCAGCGCTGGGGCAGTATGAGGCTCTTTTCCCCCCTCTCCCCCAGCTCAGCACCTTGGACGCCTGCTTCACATAGTCAGCAATGGACTGGGTGCGGAAGGCGGGGTCGTTGAGGATGTCGCCCTTGGAGTCCAGGCACAGCGTGTGCTGGCCGATGGAGGAGGTGCGGCCTGCTTGCAGGTGGGACGAGTCACGCAGGGGGCAGGCATTGTTGGGCAAGCAGCAGGGTGGGCAACGCAGAAACTGCTTCCGCCCCTGATGAGTGCAGGCTGCAGGCAACGCCGCCAGCAGGGTTAGCCAACCAGCACCCTGCACCCCCGCTGCCTGCCCGCCTACCCGTGTCCGACTCGTGGCCGTGCTTGAACACCTTGGACCGTGCAAAGCCGCGGCCATCATCCAGGACGGAGCGGGTGAGCACGCCCACCTGGCCAGGGGTGAGTCGACGCAGGGCACAGGGGCTGGATGGCAGGCGGCGTGTGCTTTACACGGAACGCTATGCTGATGTGCAGTGCAGGGCACCAATGGGAAGGCATGCCTCCACACAACCACGCAGCAGCTGGCTACAGCAACCATACATGCACAGCACATCAACTGCTGCAATGACTGAAACTCACCATGGTGCTCTTGCCGCTGTCCACATTGCCGATGATGGCCACGCGCACCTGCAAACAGGAACACAGGACACAGAAATGGCAAACCAGCGCCGCCAGCTGCCATCAGATGGGAACTCACTGCATGCGTGCAAGCTGGCAAGTGCACATGGCAGAACCATCTTGCTGCTGCCTGCCCAGCCGGGCGCACCTCAAGCGGGGCGGCTGCGCCCACACGCCGGCGAATGCACACATCAGCCACATGGTGGTCGGGTGCGCCCACAGTGGGAGCCGGCACCTGCAGCACAGCAGGCAGGGCGAGACAGCGCTGAACGAGGCGGGCCGCACGCACGCAGACGGGTACATTCTGCACTTTCACTTGCAGTCACCCCGCCACTCGCCCCTGCAGCCCACCTTGCGACGCCGCACAACCGTCACATCCGCGTCGGCTGCGGCATCCATGTGGGCGGTCACCGCGGCCAGCAGCTCATCCAGCTGCGCCTCGCTGAGGCCGGTGGGGCCGTAGCCGTCGGGCGCGCCTGGCAGTGGTGGAGGGTGCACATGGCTGCAGTAAGACAAGCAAGCTCTCAACTGGAGCGCAGCTTGAAACAGCACACATGCACACACATCCAGAGCAGCAAGCTTCCCAACAGGCGGGTGCAGGCATGACAGCAAGAGCAGCGGTGCACCCCAGTGAGGCAGTCATCTTCAGCTAGCTAGCCCGCAAGAAGGCATGGCCCAGCAGACAGCAACTACCAAGCAGCAGCGACTGTAATCCCAAGCCAGCCAGCAAAGCAGCGTAGTGGGCACCAAGCGAGCAGCGGCAACGGCGCACCCAGGTCTGCCAGCAGCTCGCCGCGCTGCAGCACCTCCACCTCCAGGCTGTGCAGCGCATGCTCCAGCCGCGCACGCCGCTCCTCCTCAGGCCCCATGGAAGGGCTGGCACCGGCGGCGGCACACTCAGATGCGCCCCCAGGGGCCGTGGTGCCGTTGGCGGGGGCGTCGGTGGGGCTGGCCAGCAGGTGGGCCGCGGCAGCGGCGGCAGGCGCCTGCACGGCATGTCCGGGCACTACCGTTAGCAGCAGGACATGAGCGGCAGCACTGCTGCGCCCGCATGCAGCAGAACGCCCCATACTTGGGCACACCCATTGCCCCCGCACCGACCGCATCCGCACCGACCGCACCTCGCCGCTGCTGGCCCCGTGGCTCCGGCTGTCCGCCGCCGCATCATCCAGCAGGGCGGTCGCGGTGTGGCGCTCCGTCAGGGACGCAATGCCCTCTGCCCAGCCCTCATGGTCGCCGGCCCGCCGGCTGGACAGGTGGTGGGCAGACCGCGTGTGCTGCGGGCCGGCCTTGCGGCCGCTGGGCCCGCGGGGCGAGGTCGCAGACGCCATGCGGGTGCTGGCTGGCTGGCGGTGAGTCTATGAAGGGTCGGTCAAAGTTGGTCAAGCTCTGCTGCTGCTGCTGCTGCTGCTGCTGTTCAAGCGCCTAATCGGAACGTCAGCTCGTGCCGTCGATGCTGTTGTCTTCGTCGGGTGCACGCTCTCGCTCGCCGGGCTAACAATCGGGGGCTGGAGGGGCTGCAGCAGCGGGCCATGTGGATGCAGCATGGTCAGAATGTGCGACTGCACAGGTTTCAAGCTAGAGTGGGCCTCCTGCTGTGGGACTCGGGCCCACCGGCGACTCGAGGACTGGCGGCAGCGAGCAGCGGCGGCGGGGGCCGCGAGTTGCGCTTGCAGGTATCGGCAGCGGGCCCAGCACCTCACCTCAACGCGATCATGCTCGGGCAGGGGCTCCTAGCTGGAGAAGGGCGCCATTTCAAGTGGCCGTTCTTGTCCTGCACGGTGGAGGGGGCGTTGGGGCCGCTCGGAACGTGCAAACGGCCCGAGCAGGCCCAGGCAGCCTCCAGCGGCAACCACAGGGCCCACCAACAACCAGGGTTCTTCAGTGCCAAACTTATCTCCTGCGCACCTGCGCTTGACGGGGCGGGCTGTCTGCTGGCTGTCAGGGCGATCTGCTGCAGCGCGATGGAGGGGCTGCACTTGCAGAGCTGCATAGGGCCTGCTTGCATGGGCAGGGCGCGCCGGGCAGCGCCCAGAACGCATGCATGGTTTGCAGCACAGCATCTGTAGTTTATCAGCTTCAATTGGGCAGCGCTGCCGAGCTCCTGGCGCCCGCGCCGCCGGTCTCCTGCGCGCCTCCAGAAACGCTGCAGACGGCGGGTGCTTTCGGTGCTAGCAGGTGAACCACGTCGATGCAGTTGTCGTAGCAGTGACGGCAGTGTGCTCGCCGCTGCTGCTGCCGCCGCCGCCGCTGCCGCCAGCCGCCGCCGCTGGGCGACCACTCTGCCGCTTGTCATGCTGCAGGTCAGTACCAGCCAGCCCCTTAGACAGTGTCCCCACAGCGGCGGCAGCATGGCGCCGCCCACGGGCAAGGTGCTGAGCGAGGAGGAGCACGGCAAGGCCAAGGCCGCCTTTGAGAAGCTGGGCATTTGCGAGCAGCTGGCGGAGGCGGCGGCCAGCCTGGGCTGGAAGAGCCCCTCCAGCATCCAGGAGCAGGCGGTGCCGCTGGTGCTGCAAGGTGGGTGCCAGGTGCTGGGGCTGGGGCTTGCGGAGGGTGAGCCCAAGAAGCCCTGTGAGGCAGGCCTTGGTTCATGCCTCCAAGGCTGCCGAGGGATCCGTGTGATGTGGCTGCCATGTCTTGCCTGCCTAAGCCCTGTACTGGTTGATGGCCACAAGCCACACATCTGCTCGTGCCCCTGCTGCCCCGCTTCCTCCGCAGACAAGGATGTGATTGGGCTGGCGCAGACAGGGTCGGGCAAGACGGGCGCCTTTGCGCTGCCCATCCTGCAGGCAAGCGGGGGCGGCTGGGCAGCCGGCAGCCTCTGCACCAGCCTTGCTAGCGGCTGAGGCACCTTGCACTGGGCTGCTGGGCTGTGGTACTACCTTGGGGTGCCAAGAGCTGCTGTTGGGGCCGCCTCGCCCCTTCAACATCCTGGCCATCAGCCCGCCCACAGCCACTGCTCCCCGCCACGCCTCCCACCAGGCGCTGCTTGACAAGCCGCAGGCGCTGTTTGCGCTGGTGCTGTCGCCCACGCGCGAGCTGGCCATCCAGATTGCGGAGCAGTTTGAGGCGCTGGGGGCGGGCATCGGCGTCAAGTGCGCCGTGCTGGTGGGCGGCATCGACATGATGGCGCAGGCGCGTGACCCAGGGTGGCGTGGTGGTGGTGGTGGTGCTGCTGCTGCTGTTGTTGTTGTGGTGGTGCTGCTGATGCTGAGTGGAGAGAAGTGGTGCTGAGCATTTGCACGGCTGGGTCTGCATCTAGGCGGTGTTACTTGTGCGGTTGCGAACGGCTGATCCTCACCCACACCCGCCCCGCCTGCAGGCGATAGCGCTGGCCAAGCGGCCGCACATTGTGGTGGGCACGCCCGGCCGCGTGGTGGACCACCTCAGCAACACCAAGGGCTTCTCCCTCAAGGCGCGCTGCGGGCTGCCTTGCTGAGTGCTGCCGTGCGCCACTGCTTGCACAGCAGAGCCGAGGAGATGGTGCCAGGGTTGGTTGGTCCTGCGTGGCGCGGTTGCTCCACACCATCGCTCCCTCTCCATGCCTACTGTGCCCACCTTTTCTTTGTTCTGCACCGCAGGGCCTGCGCCACCTGGTGCTGGACGAGGCGGACCGCCTGCTGAACATGGACTTTGAGCAGGAGATTGACCAGATCCTCAAGGTCATCCCCAAGGTGAGCCGCCCGCTGCCGCAGAGGGGGTGGCTGCCTCGGCAACTTTGCGGCTATGCACTGGCGAGCGCGGCCGCCCCGGCGCCTGTGCCGGAACTTGGCAGTCAACTTGGCAGCTCCCTTTGGTCTCGCACTCGCAGGAGCGGCGCACGCAGCTGTTCAGTGCCACCATGACGAGCAAGGTGGCCAAGCTGCAGCGCGCCTGCCTACGGGACCCAGTCAAAGTGGAGGTGAGGAGGGGCACGCCATACCCATCAAGTCACTCATCTCATGCGGCCCTCTTGTCTGCACAACCTGCAATGCAGTTTCATTCACAGCTCCCCCGCTCACCTTTCGCCTCCCCCCTCCTGCTCCCTGCACCTTTGTGCCCCCAGGTTGCTTCCAAGTACTCCACCGTGGAGACGCTACGCCAGCAGTACATGTTTGTGCCAGCCAAGTACAAGGACTGCTACCTCGCCTTCCTGCTCACCGGTAAGTGATGCGGGCGGGGCGGGCGGGCGCGCGGCAGGCCAGGGGTGGTGGGCTGTGGGCAGCCAAGGCTGCATTAGCACGAGGATGGCAGGCAGACCAATCATGCCCACCTGCCCAGGCCACAAGGTTTCCTCCCGCCCCCGTATTCATCCAACTTCCGCTCACCCTCCCTGTACCTCTCTCTCCTCCCCTCTCCCCCACCAAACAACAGAGCTGGCTGGCTCCACCTCCATCATCTTCACCCGCACCTGCGACTCCACCCGCAAAATCGCGCTCACGCTGCGCAACCTGGGCTTTGGCGCGGTGCCCATCCACGGCCAGATGTCGCAGCCCAAGCGCCTGGGCGCGCTCAACAAGTTCAAGGCACGCGGATGCACGCGCACTGTTGGCGGGTGTTGTCGGGGAAGTTGGGATGAGGGAAGGACATGCTTCCTGCTTGTGCGTCCTCGCCATCGCCTGACCCGCTCCATGCCGCCCCGGTACTGCTGGTCCTCGCAGGCGGGCGACCGTAACATCCTCATTGCCACGGACGTCGCCTCCCGCGGCCTGGACATCCCCTCGGTGAGCGGCGCTTGCGCCTCTTGATGGGCAGGAACAGAACAGCCACAGCACATGCGTGACCTTGGACCGCCCTTGATTTTGTCACCTACCCACCCACCTACCCACCATCCCCACCCAATCAACCCCACAGGTGGATGTGGTGATCAACTACGATGTGCCCACCAACAGCAAGGACTATGTGCACCGCGTGGGCCGCACAGCGCGCGCCGGCCGCTCCGGGCGCTCAGTCACCATCGTCACGCAGGTGTGCACACACTGTTGACCGCCAGGCTGGCCGCACACTGTGCTTGCCATGCCCTGCAATGCCACTGCATGTCGACATGCTCGCTAGCCTTGCATGGTCTTTTGCTGCCTCTTCCTGCTGCCGTTTGGTGCACCGAAGCAGGAAGCTGTTGCTTCATTTCCCGTCCACCTGGCTCAGTCCTGCCACTTTCTCCTTGCCTTCGCCCCTCCTCACCGCAGTACGACGTGGAGCTGTACCAAAAAATCGAGGCGCTGATTGGGCTGCGCATGGAGGCGTACCCCGCGGAGCAGGAGGCGGTGCTGCTGCTGCTGGAGCGCGTGGGAGAGGCGCAGCGCATCGCCACCATGCAGGCAAGCAGCGCCCCGGGGCCGGCCATGCCACGCTGTGATGGTGCCCTTCATGCTGTGCAGTGCAGTGGCGACAGCGGCGCGAGTTGCGGCTGCCCGTGTCGGGCATCGTGTCTGCCCCAACCCCCTCTTGGTACTGGCTTGCTTGATATCACCGTGCCCCTACTGCCTTGCTATACCCTTGCAGATGAAGGAGAGCGACAAGGGGAAGAAGGGCAAGCGCAAGGGTGGCGGCGACGATGACGATGACCACCATCGCGGGCTGATGGGGGCGGGCGGCGGCAGGGGCGGCGGCGGCAGGGGCGGCGGCGGCAGGGGCGGCGGCGGCGGCTTCAAGAAGCGGCGATGACCCGGCGGCGCGGGACGCTAAGGCATCCCATGATATTTTGTGCTGCTGCTCTCCGCCCTCGCTCTCCCCATCCTCTCGGCTCTGCTGCTGTGCTTTGTTGTGCTGCTTGCTGTCGCGTCTTCTAGTCTGTCTGAACGCTGTGGACTGCTTCTACGCACGTGTAGGTTGCCCGGCAGCTACAGCAGCGGCGCTCCGCTCTTGTGCCCATTCAGGCAGACCCCTCCCTGCCACCACGCCAATGTCGGTGCCAGCTGCTGGAACACAGCCAAGCATATCCGGGGGCTCAGACTGACATGCATGCATCAGTAAGGCCTTGAGACTGCAACTGTCAGGCCGGCGGTGCCAGTCCCGGAACCAGCTGGGACGGTGCCGCCGCCCCGGCGGCGTCCAGCTAGGATGCGGGAATGTTAAGCAAATCGCCCGCTTGTCGCCTCCCGTCGCTCCCAACATCCACAAATTCCCTCCCTAGAGCCCGAACGCTGCTCCCAAGCCCGATTCTGGCTGAAAATATTCAGCACCCACAGCGCTCCCACAATCCTGTTGGCCTGATAGCCCCGCCCTTTGCTTCTTTCATTCGGTTACACACTCCCACAGCTCCATGCCATGCTGATTGCGCTGATCTCCCTGCTGCTGAGCAGCGCGGCTGTGTCTGGCGCCCCGGCGGCGGGTGTGCGCACGCGGGTGTGGGCAGCCCAAGCAGAGCGGCGGCGGCAGCACCGACAACGGCAGCTCCGACCTCAGCGGTGGCGTGCTGATGCGGCCGGGCAGCTCCTCGGGATGAAGGACGCAATCTACATTGACTGTGTATGCCTGCCGTGTGCTGCAGTTGGTTACATCCTGCTGCGTGCATTCCAGCAGCCAGCTGCAGTCCAAGCCATGCACCGGCTGGTCTTCCGGCTTCGTGATGCGACCTTGCGGCTCCGTGCTGTGCCTGCCGCCGCCGCTGCTGCCCGCTGCTCTGGGAAGAGTTGCCCTCCGTCTGGCATTGTGATCGAGCTGCACGTTTAACTTGCAGCCATGAGCGACTTCGAGCTGGCCAAGCTGCGCGCCCTGGGCGACAAGTTGCCACCAGGGGAGCGCAACCCGGAGCTGGATGCGCTAGTCGGCTTTGCCACAACCATGGGCGAGGCGGAGACCCTGATCAAGGCTGACGGTTGTAGGAAAGCAATTTGGTGGGGGAAGGGGAAGTTCGCGGCACTGCTGTGCTGCCTGCGCTGAGCGGCGGCGCGCCGTCGCCGGCAACAGCTGGCCCGGAAACCAGCGTCTCAGCAATCACCGCCGATCACAATGATGCTGTCTGGACCGCAGCTGCCGCGTATCCTGGCTCAGCTGCGCTCGGGCCGCCGCTCTCGGGCCGCCCCTGCTCGCCGTGCTGCTTCCAGCCCCCGGCACAACGAGATCCCCAACCTTCCCATAGCCGACCGGCCAAGCGCTGCGCGGCGCCGCAGCTCCCTGGGCGACAGCAACAAGCCGGCAGCAGAGCGCCGGGCTGACGACACGCAGCGGGGTTACGATGTGCAAGATGCACTGATGGCAGTGATCAATCAGCAGGCAAGGTGGCCGCATTCGGCTGTGCAGCCTCCGCCGTTGCCGCCGCCGCCTTGCAGAGTGCCGCCTGCACCCTCGCCCAGTCCTTCATTCCCTCCATCTGCTTCCTTATCCTCGCAGCACGCTGAGACCAGCCCTGCGGAGTATGAAGCAATTGTGGCGGAGCTGGACGACCCTCCCCAGCACGACTGCATCGCGTTTGGCGCCTACGCGCCCGGCTGCCCACACGACTGCTTTCTGGTCTCCACCGAGCAGCCCGGCGTGCCACACAGCCATGAGCTGCAGTTCCTGCTAGGTAGGCAGGTCTGCTGGGTGTGTGGATGTGTGGCACGCCGTGGCACGGGCAGGAGCGAGTGTTGCCTGTGGCGGGAGTGCAGCCCTGGCCGTCCATCGTGTCCCTCCGTCCGCCCGCTGCCCACCGCTGCGCCTTATGTTGTTGTGCAGAGATGGAAGCGCGCCCGTTCGAGTTTGCTGGCATGGTAGGACGCGACTGTAGCTGTGCAAGTGATGTCCTTTGGCATGCGGTGGCGGGAAATCCGCAGGCTGAGCCGCTGCCTCCTTTCCTGCTGCAGGACGTCAAGTTTGTTCATGGCATGGGCGCGTATATCAACATCACAGCGGAGCAGGCAGACCGCACCACCACCTTCATAGTGGCAGTGCCAGAGGATGCAGTGCCAGCGGAGGCAGCGCTGGGGGAGGGCGGCATCCCCTTTGCCAGCGCCACGCTGCGCCGCCCCATCCAGCTGGTATGCTGGGTCTTCACTCTCAACCCCGAGCAGGTGGGGGCTGCCAGTGCCGCTTGTCTGCCGGGCCTGGCTGCCACAGCCGCCACCGCTTGTGCCCAAGTTCACAATGCCCCTTGCCGCCCCACACCAAGTTGCATGCCGCCTGTTTGCCGGGCCTGGCTGCCACAGCTGCCGCCTAAAGCCTCCATATGCAAAACCACCGCATGCCACCTCACGCCAAGCTGCGTGCCGGTACCTCGCAGGCCGAGCTGGTGTTTGGCAGCAGCCTTAGAGCCGGGCTGCGTTCCGTGCTGCAGCAGCTGGCAGCTCTGCATGTGGAGGTCAGTACCGCTCGCTCGGGGCGGCAGCTGTACAGGGCGCTGCTGCTGCACGGCCTGCCCTGCTGCGGTACTGGCGCCAGCCCGGCCACTGCTCTGACGCAGCGGTCCGAGCGCTACGAGGGGGAGACGGAGCAGCTGCAGCTGTATGCGTGCGTGGCGCAGCGCGACCCCAGCGTGGTCTACAGCTTCACGCATGGGGGTGACAGGCGGGAGGCCATCGACCTGCTGCGGGGCACAGAGACGCTGCAGGTGGGCGAGGGCGGGAGCGGGTACTGGGGTTTTGACACACCCTGCGTTGCCCTGAAAGTTTGGACGACATTTCACTGAATTGGGCTGTGTGGGAGTGACGGAGCTGCGTCGAGCAAGGTGTGCAGCCCAGCTGGGTCGGGCCTGCCTGGTTGAGGTTGGGGTGAAATACATGCGGACAAACCGATGTTATTCCCGGGCTTTCGCTGGTCCCCTGTCGTGCAGCTCAAGTCGGCGGCGGCGGCGAGCAAGGTCCTGCTCAACGACCCGCGCATCCACGACCTGACCGCCCTGCACATCAGCCGCCGCATGCCGGGTGGCATCACGGAGCACTATGTCCTGACGCGCCTCCTGCTGCCATGCATTGAAGGTGTGCATGGCATAGTTGTGCAACATCGGAAATGCATGCGGCTGGGGTGTGTCAGCTTCCGCCGCCTCATGGTTTGCTCAGGCATCGCTCTCTGCTCTTGTCGCTGCTGTGCAGGCATGCGGCGCCTGCGCATGTACGACACAGAGGACCAGACGCACTACGTCACCAACCTGCTGCAGGTGCGCTGCAGTCAGCCTGCCCTGCATACCTGGACAGGTGGAACACGGTGGCTGTGAAATGTGGCTATGCAGCTTGACAGTAAGGGCACTTGGCAAGGGTCAGAGCGCTCCCGCTCGGTTCCAACCCCTGCTGCGCAGGCGCTGCGCCGCACTCGCTTCTTCTTTGCCGAGGGGCCCGGGCGTGGCACCCGTGAGGAATGCGCCGAGCGGCTGGCAGAGCTGCTGCGCTCCACTCCTGAGCAGCAGAAGGACAAGGTGCGTTACCCTGTGGGATTCTTTGCTTCCACAACTGAGCACAACTGAACGGTACTGTAGCCTACGGGAAGAGAGTTAAGCCACTCCACGCACCGTCGCACCTGCAAGCAGTGTGACAGATCAGACGCATGGACCTCTGTTCGTCATGTTTGCTAAATGCGGCATGCGTTCCGCCCTCTCTCGTGCAGCTGCGCGAGTCGCCGCTGTGCACGCAGAAGGGCAATGCCGCGCTGGGCAACCCTGCGGTGGTGACCCCTGGCACTGCAGTCTTCGCCAACAAGGGTGAGCTCCGTGCTGCTCTGTCGCGGCAAGCCGAGCTGCCTTAGCAGTGGCTGCTGGTGGCTTTGCCGGTTTGTACACACCTGCCTCTGCAGTGGGTGCTGGTGGCTTGTCGGTTTGTATTCACAGCCCGTGCATGCTAGATCTTGATCTGAAGCCATTCGTGCACCTTCTTGTCCAGTGCGGGAGCTGGCGGGCGTGGCTACCACCACCTTCCGGACGACAGGCCGTGATCTGGGCCCCGCCGTGGCCTGCATCTTCCCCCCGCCTGAGCCAGCCGCTCCCAGCGGCGGCGCCAGCAGTGAGGATTGCACGAGCAGCAGCAGCGGCGGCATCGGCAGCAGTGGCAGCGGCAGCAGCAGCGGTGGTAGCGGCGCCGTGGCAGCAGCGCGTGTAGTTTGCGTGGGCACGGATGGTCGTGCTGCGGGGGTGATAGCGCAGGAGGTGGCGCCAGCCGCACCCGGCAGCGCAGTCGGCTGCCCAGTTGACAGCACCTGCTACATCTGGCTGCCACTGGCGGGCTGCGACGGCGAGGCATTGGTGCGCGTGCTGACCATCGCGGGCAGCGGTTGCCGGGTGAGTGCGGCTGTGGTGGACCCTGCCTCAGGCGAGGCTCTGGAGATTGATGCAGCAATCAACATCTCCACTCTGGTGATCAGCAGCAGCGGGGAAGCGGTGCCGCTGGGGACTGCCCTGAGCCACATGGTGCCGGGCATCCGGCAGTTTTTAAAGGAGCGCCCGCCACGCGTGTGGGAGCAGCCTGGAGGGCAGCCGAGCCTGCCAGACGCCGCTTACTGCGGCTGGCTGCCGCCTGAGCTGCACCCGCCGCCACTGCAGCAGCAGTTTGAGCAGCAGCACCAGCAGTTTGAGGAGCGGCGGCAGCGGCGGGGGCGGCAGCAGCAGCAGGAGCAGGAGGAGCCGCCTTCCCGGCCTGCCATCGTCTTTCTGGCTGCCGGCCATATAGTGGCGGTGTGGTGCCAGCCTTACGGCCAGCAGCAGCGCCGCAGTGCGGGCGGCCACCGTGTGCTGGTGGACATCAGCACCGGCACCAGCCTGGGCGGCGTGCTCTGCAGCGACCTGCTGCTCGGCCCTGCGCAAAGACCCGCCCAACACAACACCGCTGCCCGGCAGGAGGTGCTGCAGCGGGAGCAGCAGCATGTGGCCAGCGGCAAGCGCAGCGGCAGCCTGCCGGCACTGCTGCCGGGCACCAGCGGCATGTACGTGCTGGACCAGCAGGGCGGCTTTGTGCTGGGTGAGTTGTGGCGTAATGCGACATGGCTGCACATGCGAATTGTAGGGCGAGAATCGGGCGCATGACGGTTGGAGGGAACACAGGAAGCCGGCCCGCACTGGCATGTGCAAGCATACAATCCGGGGGCAAAGCTTTATCAAAACACGCCGGGATGTTACTCTCGCCCTCCATGCAGACCCACGCCGGCCCGAGCACTACCTGACGCTGCACAGCCTGCGCGAGCTGATTGCCAGCAGCCCCGGCTGCTCCATGCGCGAGCTGCTTGTGCCCACCAAGCCGCCTGAGGAGGCGGTCCGCATGGCGCAGGAGGCAGCGGAGCTGGAGCGGCAGCATGCAGCGGCGGCGGCAGCGCAGGCAGCTGCATCGCCGGAGCCTGAGGAGCAGCAGGACCAGCCGGCGCCAGCGGTGCCCACGCCACAGCCGGCTGCAGAAGGCGGCACACGCACCCGCAGCCGGGTAGCATCTGAGGCAGCAGCGGCAGCAGGGATGCTGCCGCTAGGGCAGCAGCAGCAGCAGCAGCAGCAGCAGGATGATGATGATTACCGCCCCGAGCAGGAGCGGTCGCAGAAGCGCCGCCGGAAAGAAGTGCACTGTTTTGTTTTGGAAGTTTCTCTCACACTATTTATTCTATTTATTATTCCTGCGATGCAAGAATTTCCTCAGTGGTCAGCATACTGCAGCGCCAGCCTGGTGGCCCATTCCTGGCAGCGCACCACCGCGTCACGACGGCTGCCGCCCAGCGCCGCACGATGCAGGCTGCCCAGCACCTGCCTGCACACCGGCGGCATGCAGCAGCTGTGCTATAGACCTCAGCCCATATACCGCCCATCCCCCTGATCGCTGCATGTACCCTGGCCGCATGCATGCTAGTGCCGGCCTTGAGCAACACTTTGCAAGCAGGGCGCAGGGATTTGCTAACTTGGAGCACCACCTCTCAAACGAGCAGCCAGCAGCAGCGGATGCATTTTTGTTTCTCGAGGCCCTTGCACCTTTGCAAGGCCCAGGAGGCCCGCAGACCACGGTGCTGCTGCTGGAAAATATCACACTCCCGGGCTTTGCCGCCACTCTTGCCACTCTGCCGGCCAGGGTGCCCCCAAATGCTACCCTGCCCCTGCGCGGAGGTGAGGCGGTGGCACCGGCGCCCCAAGCGATCGTGGGGAGCGAGCGTCCTTTAGGGTTCTGGCGTACCGCACTACCAGGAGCACAACCCGTTGTCCATGCCTGCCGTCTCTCATCTCACCTGCAGGCTCAGCTGGGCTGACTGCCCTGGATTTCGGAGGCGTGCCGCTGGTGCTGGTTGTCGAGGCAGGCGCCAAGCTGGTCCTGGAGCAGCTGGACATCCGGGGGTGAGCCGCGGCGCACCTCCCGCCATCGCCGCCCCCTTGCGCATGCGGCCCCCCTTCCAGCACAGCGGCGGCATGCATGCGTGTGCAAGCGATAGATGGGTACACCGTCCAGCTTCACACTGACACGACTCTGCACAATGCTCTGCAGGATGCCATCGCCGGAAGGCAACTATGGCGCGCCCACGCGGCCAGAATCATTAACCCTCTGGCCATCCGTCACAGTGCTCGCGGGAGGCAGCGTGAGAGGCGCAGCTGCTGCTGCCATCCAGTTTCACACAACGCCCGCCCGTCAGCCAGCACCTGCATGTATCGCTCGTGACCAGTTTGCCTCTGCGCACGCTGCATTTGCCTCTTTCGCCTCGCCGCCGCCAACACCTAATCGCCCCGGCACGCTGCGCCGCAGGTGGAGGCGCGCTATTCGCACTTCCAGCTATTCCCGGCCACCTGGTGCACGCCAGAGCTGGTAGCCCAGCAGGCAGCCACTATGCAGCAGCTGCTGGGCAGCCCCGCAAGTTTGACCGCCAGTGGGCTGACAATAGATTTCCACCGCCTAAACATGGCGTCTGCAGTGCGCAGCACAGCAAACAAGGAGATAGGTGCGGGGGAGGTAGGGAGAAGGGTGGGGGCAGGCTGGCGGCGGCGGGCTGGGTGTGCTCGTGCAGAGTTGTTGCAGCATCAGCTACTGCAGAGTTGACTTTCGCACGTTGGCACATGCGTGCCTGCCTTGCACAGCCCCCCCCCCCCCCCCACACACACACACAATGAAATGTCGTGGGGGCGGCGGCGGACGGCAGGGCGCCTTATCACCCCCTGGTCTCAAATCGGCACCAAACTGCCTTGTGTTTCGTGTTTCATGCTTCGGGGGCCGGTCTCCAGGTATTAATCGTG